>Ga0160427_10001257_pt1 | contig 15659 bp, 17 predicted proteins | sample SolpanmetagenomL_FD_108194 | JGI IMG/M metagenome (GOLD analysis project Ga0160427, IMG submission 108194) | Solar panel surface microbial communities from Lawrence Berkeley National Laboratory, California, USA - L | ecosystem: Engineered > Built environment > Solar panel > Unclassified ...
AGTCGGTGATTCGTTTACTCAAGAAGAAAGCAAAGTGCTGAACTAATGTTGCTATATTGTTTCGATGAAGCGAGTTATAAATGAGCTGCCAGAGCCAGGAATTAGATCTTATGCGTAGGAACGATGGTGATGCTGGAAGAAGAGGAAGGAAAGAGCAGAGAATGGGTAGGATATAAAAGCTTAAGAATCGTAGAAAACTTACATAAAGATGAGTTCCAAATGAGCATGCGACGAAAATAGCGTCGTACAACTGCGGCGTGAACAGAGACGTAGAATATCTTGTCGAGGTTTAGACCAACTTGAAAAGCCGCCGATTGAGGCGCTGAAGGTGAATCGAATTCTCGAACAACTGAACGAGAGGTTGTGGAAGAGAGTTGAAGACTGTCGCCTACTAAATGAAGGAGACCCAAATCTGAAGACTCGACAAGACAGAAACAAACGTTTGGTGGAGGAGAGAACGAGACGAGAAGAATCCCGGCGGGTGATGAAGGGATAATGAAGTCAAGGAACGGGGTGACGAAACTAATGTAGGAGGGACAGTTCGCCAGTTTATGTGCGAGGAGGAGTGATCTATAGGGTGCAGGGGAATGAGGGTGTGCCTTTTTCTTCTGCTTGGTGTAGCGCGCGACAACGCCCCACTATTCGTCGAGTTACCGAAATGCAAAGAAGAGTGTCGTTGACTGCATCCAAACGCAGCGGAGTGAGTAAGTGGGTGCTTGTAAGAGGCAAGGCAAGTCTTTAACTGAGCTTCGGGATGATGAAGGAAGCAGAAGAAGAAGAAGAGCAAAGACAACGAGGAATTCAAAGGTCTCAGGCAAGAGATGTGACTGGCTGTAGGAGATGTCACTTGTGATTTGACAGACAAAACAGATGGAGGACCACAAGGCGGTAACAGCAGAAAGACAATCGATATCTCTTTGAGCACAGACACACAAGGATTGAGGGTCCAAAGAGATGTAGGGCGACGAATGGCAAGCCCTGCTTTTGATGTACCGAAGGATGGCTCGAACAATATAGAGACTAGGTTTTCAATTTGAGAAGTGCTGTGAAGGCGCAGTCCGAATCTACAGAGCGGCCATACCGGTATCTCGATAATATAGAGAACGCTATCTAAACTTGCCTTTGTGAATATCGATACGTTTGTAAGGTCAGTGTTTCATCTCGATATTGACACAATCTTAGTGTATCTCATACACTTCACAACTAAGATATCCTTCATGAGACTGTGCTCTTCAACATGGACCTCGATGATGGTGATCATGCATGGCAACAAGACATCGCCCTCTCCCGTTTCAAAACTCCTTTTGACCACCTTTTGAAGATTGGTTCATTGCCAACACACTGTGCATGGAAGAGGGTGTCCTGTTCAAAGAACCCTTTTTTTTCCTGGCACGTGTGTACTATTGTGGTTTTTGCTCACAACAATATGATGAGTTCGACAAGACCTCCAAAATTGAGAGTAAAAAATCAAATTCTGATATGGGCAAAAAGCAATTCTTCAAAGAAGACGATGAGGAAATGGCACACTTCATCCACCCGCACCCAGGAACCATGTTCCCGGATACCCTGTTCTATTGGTCAGACGATATCATCTCAAAAGAAAGGTGGGCGCCAAAAATAAAAGTCTCACGGGACTTGCAAGCCAATGAATCGCGGATTGGTTGGCTGTTCTGTGATCCTTCTCAGCTAAGAAGTGATCGGCTTTTTTGATTCAAATCATAAGTTTTCTTTCATTGCTTTTTGTGTTATTTTAAGTGATTGATGACGGATGGCGCGCGCTTAGAGATTTGATTGGAGCCTTTCATATCTCACCACGTTGTTTTGCGTCGGAGGAAGGGATTGAGCCAAATTTGAAAGATGATCAATCTAAAGATTTGCTGCCTGTGGTCCATTACGCAGAGATGTTGTTCCAGTATATACCGTACAGTATGCTGTCAACAGTATAATGAAAAGCACATTCTCAGGAAACCGGTCTGGACAAAAATGGCAGGCTATACCACCATTTCCTTTGCCAGTTTATTCTCGCTGAAACCGATCATCATGATGATCCTCGGCACATCCGGTGTTTGTCGCTGCTGAGTCCCTAGAAGTAGTTTTCTGGATGTGGGCATCGAAGGGGGACTACTATCAGCCGGTCCGTTTAGTCCTCCCGTAAGTAACGTGGTGGACCTTGAAATCTCCCACTATGAGTGCTCAAGATGGATGATGCTTGTTGAATGATGATGCTCCAAAAATAAACGTTCTGAAATATCTCAATACTAAACAAAAAGTTTAAGCAAATGCTGCGACTTTAGCATGCAAAATATTGAAACTTTGGTTCCGAAACGTGAGTAAGCTTGGGACGGATCGTTAGCCTAAACACCATCAAGCTTAATCTGGCAATGTTTCCTCAAGGATTGAATACTCGAGAACGAGATAGTTGATTCAAGGTGGCGGCGTTTTTATGATAGCATCTTGGTGTGTTACACATAAATCCGCGGCCGCCATAGAACATAAACCCTTGATTGTGATTGAGCAGAACCCCATCAGGTCTTTAAGCTTTGAGTTATAAGTGTTTTCAAAAGCCTTTTGACTCGGCTCTCTGAATATAATAAGATCGCGTAAGTTGGAACAATACCGGTCATGCGGTTGAAACATAGCCAGTTTAGTCTGATGAAATAAATTGAGTTGGTGGAAAAAGGGGCCTCTATGTTAATGTTGCCGTCCATAATTTTCGACGAATCGCTACAGCCAAATGCCCGGCTCGAGCTCTACAGCTATAATGCACTATATTTGCCCACTATTTCTCTCGACAACTGTGAGGCCAACATATTTATGTGCATCAAGCTACTCATGCTATTGCTTCGGAGGATGCTATGGTGTGCCGCCGTGTTAGATTTTCTTAACGATCAAAGAAGGTTTGAGTTTGGTCAAGTGTCATATATAGCAGCTGCAGTTTGTCAACAAGAACAAGACCGCGACGATTTATAAAGCCTATAATGAACCCGTGATTCTCGATTACTTACACGATATACATATACATAGCACAAACTTGATGCGTATTTTGAGTTAAAACCATGTATTTTTACCAAACGGACAATTAAACCTGTTCTTCTTTTTCATAGTGTGGAAAGTTGCATCAAATCTAGGAATCGACACGGGTGAATTTGACTAGTGCGTCAACTACCAAGTACATACAGATGATGTGTTGTCTAAATCTATAGCTAGAACATATCAACGACATTGCAACGTTGGCTCTACAATCCTTTTTAGCAAAGATATTTGAATATTTCAAGCTTATGATTATTTCTAAAATTCAAAACTACATATGCATATGTTCAAGCGTAGCTGTTAGATAATTTTGGCAGATCAAGACAACCAGTAACGCAAAATGGTATCAAGCGCTGCAGCTGTAACAAAGGCGATACGGCCATAGTTTCTCATCCACCATATTTTTTAAGATGCTGCGCTGTCAATATGAGGTACGACAAATTTGTCGAAAACCCCACGGGCACTAGCTGGTACATCTGATATTGCATGTTGGATCAATATGCAACAGCCTTAAGCTTGCAGGACAAAATTCTGCCAACATCCAACACTAGAAGCTTTAAAATTTGTCTGATTTGATCGTTGCACTAAATAAATGATTCGACACTTCCTACTGTCAAGGATACAGGAATTCATGCTACGCAGTTCAAAGCGCCAACAGTTTGTTAACTTGATTCAACTGCAATCCGGATTTGAAGAATATCTGATGCTGCATACAACAATATGCGGCATTTAAAACAACGATCCAAGGCACATGTTATACTATAATCACGATGCCCATCATAGTGGCAATGTGCGAACAAGTGAATATAGTGGTGTTCTTTAGAACAAAGTACATCCTTGCAATATTGAAGCTTCAAAGTACATTGCCTGCCAGATTTAATCTTGGGGGACTCACAGAGGCATTTGTGCAAACTCTACAAAGGTTGTCAGACTCTAGCTCTATCCATCTATCTCTTCAATGCATCCACTGTATAAAGTCGCATCGACGCCCAATATAATTGACTGTTAATTTAAACGCTCATTATGACATTGTCGACTGCACACGTCTTCCTTCAATTATAATAACAATTTGCATAAGTAGGCAGGCATGTCGTTACAATATAGCGCCCCTCAAGACAACAACACATGTACGCCAGCAAAAAGTCGGTCATTGGCAAGCAGCTATTGTGACAGCGTTCACTTGACAACAAGCCATGTATTAGTTGTCTTTCGCCAGCAGCTCAGGTTATTGTCGTACTGCAGCTGCTAGTTGCATCTACTCACATTAATACCGCAACGCCAACGACCACGATGACATCGTATTCAAAGCCATATTCGATACGTTGCTCAACGGCTTTTCTATAATGTTAGGTACTTTACGCCTATCGACAAGCATCTGTTTCCCTTGATGCCGACTCGGGGCCAGAAACACATTGGCGTACGATGCCAATATTGAAGGTATCTGCGATGTATCATACGAGCCGATAACAAGTACTCCACATCTTCACGAAGATCGCTTATCTTGTTAGGAGAATTTATTTTTACTATCATAACAAAGCTAACTAAGGTCAGCACTACGCAAGCCATGATGTTGGACAGAATTTTATTTTTTTGGTACACACTTTTGGCGGAACGTTTTTTCCAACCTCCGAATCAGCAGAGTTTTCCTTGGATTCACCGGAAGAAAATGAATCAAGCCGGTCGCACCATCGAATGACATGACAAGACATTTGAGAGCGATGCAACTCCTCCTTGCAGAATTTTTTTGATTTACCGCAAGGATCAACCCCCTTTCTGTCAGTAAGAAAGAGTGTTTCTCAAGGGCATTTTTGGACTCATCTGAGCTTCTCCACTTTGCTCAATGATTTGCTTACTGGGAGGAAAACCGTTTTGCAAAATTAAGACTACAAATATATGATGTTGTATCATATTGTCCGATAAAATAGACAGGGTTTTGACATATGTGATGAGATGCTCAAGCCTCGCAATTTTGAGAACGCTTACCAGGAACCATTGGCTCGGTACTATATCGCATTCCGTGGTAGGAAAATTGCAAAAAAAGTCCAATGACATATTCTTTGAAAAGAAGGGAAAAACGTAAAGGCTGTTTTGTCACCGGAACATCATTAAACTTATTCCAATTCTTTTATTACCTGGATTTGATCAGCTAACCGACGTGGCACGCTAAGGCATAGTTGAGAATCCTTGCTTTGAGCACAAAAAAATTGGTATAGCAAAGAGATAACTCTCCTGGTTTTGCAAAAGATGAGCTAGGGGCAATCCCGTACTCCCCAGTTCATGGCTCGTGGATAGCCATCCGAATGCACGGTCGATACACAGCTGAACAGTTGTTTTTATACGTCGAAAAGTATAATTTGAGACTTGTGACGAAACGAGTACTTTTCCAATTCCCCAATCAAAGGAATCTTGTCCAAAGCACTCTTCGTCACAAGATGGAGACTTATTTGCTTTGGCACATATTTCCTTCTTTGCGAAAAGATTGATATACTGTAGCCTCTTCATTATAATAAAATCTTTTCCTGCACAATTAAAACAAAGAAAAAAAAAACCAAACGAGGAGCTGACATACTTGCTAAGCCTTTTCTCCTTCGCTCCAGCAAGTCATCTCATTTGGTTTCAGGAGAGTCAGCACTATTACCATCATGGTTCAGAACGTTCACGGCTAAGTGGACATATTAATACTTGGTCTCAGTAATTTTTCCCGTGCCTGGGAACATACTTTCTCGTTCAGACATCTATGTCCACTTCATAGCGCATATCTTTTTTTTTTTTTGATTCGAGCGAGAGTTTTTCCCTTGACGAATCAAAAACATGGACAACCATAGTATATGGCGAAACAGCGACCAAACTCGAGAACAGGATGGATGGAGTAGATACGACGAACGCCGAATAAGCAGCAACGCGGACAAGCTTCCTCAAAGGCCAATCTATTACGATAATCCACTGTATGGACATTCTCACATATTTCTTCCTCTCATATTCTAATTGTGAAATGAAAGTCTCTCACCCCCAATATCACCTATCTGTAGTCCGCAATCGTACATCGACCCTTTGCAACGTTCAGCGACTGCTGCGCCAGGATCAAGAACGTAAGTGACAAGTATAAAGTTTTGAGGTATCTACACAAGTACCCTGGTTTTTTAACTCTCAACCAGGAAAGGACACCGTCATCCGACATACACAGCACAGGAAACAAATGGACGAAGACAACACTCTTTAAACGCCAGTCTAGGATCGCAGCCTATAAGATACGATGCGATTCCAAACCGCTCGCACACAAATTATCCAGTTACCCTGCCATACGGACGCTCTGGAATCGACGAAACACTAAAAAGAGATCCATACTCAGGTCAACCAGCCTGGCAAGGATTATCTACGTATCCTGCAGCCGGGTCCGCGTACGATGACATAGCTGAGCATGACCGTGAGCAGGCCAGCTTGTGGACAGATAGATCATCTGGAGTCATACAGAAGCCCATCAGCCCTGTCAACAGATCGAATTCGCAACTTACATCAACACCACATCGTACCTCGACATCATCACCTGCCAAAGCCAACCCATACCATAATCGGCGCAAGGCAGGCAGGACTGGTCAGGACGAATCTTTCTATGTCTTGGATTACCACGGAGACAAAACCGAAGCATTGCCTCTACCTGAACTCGATGTTACACTAAGTATCGAAGCACAAGATGGAATCATTTCAGAATTGGAACAGATTCTATCCACATGCATGTACAACTTCTTCGCCGCTTACGCGTTTCCCATACCGACCGACTCGTCAAAGAAACTGGTACGCAAACCCTCTGATCGCGCCTGGCACGAATGGCTAGAACTCGCAGTCGCTCTCTGCGAGAAACGAATGATTCCCAAAGTCTTTCTACACAACGAGAGAATAAAGGAATTTGCAACCACGTTACGAAATTCGGGTGAAATACGACATGTCTACTCAAACCAAGACCGGTCACCTAAGAGCGATATGGGTATTTTGCAGCTCATCAGTGCCGCAGTCCATGTCGCTCAAATCATCAAAGATGCTGAGGGTATGGACAAAATCCTGGCTATCAAGGACACAACAGAGCTCTACATCAGACACAATCAACAACGCGACAGGACACATAAAAACAGGCAAAAGCCGATCGGTTTGATTCAGCCCTGAAAACGGCAGGAATTTCAGAATAGTGGAGTGGCGGATTTTCTATACCTAAAAGTCGAGGTCAATATCTCCTCGCAACAAATACATGCTTGGTGAAAGGGGAAAGCCCTGGAAAGGGTGATGACAACGGATCATACGGAATATGCGTCACCAGTGATCACGCTATACTTTTTCAATGTGATCAAAGATGGGGATCACACAAAGGTCATCCACGAAAATGAGAAAACAGCTTCTCGCAAATGGTTGAGGAAGAATTCCCGAGAGAATAATGGAGTTATCTCAAGGATGAAAGTCATGTATGGGGATGAACAATGTACAGTAGGAGGGGCCGTGTAGGATATATGGTGATTGAGGAGGATTGGATGTTGGTGATTATACGTAGCGTCGATGCAGGGATGAGAGAGAGCCTCTGCAATCAAGCCAAAAATCAGATTTGGCGTAAAGTGAAATGGGTACATGTACCATATATCAAATGTAATTTAATCAAGCATGTTTTCTTATAGTGTCTCTATATAGGCTTTCAATTGCTAGCAATGCTACTCTTCATTCTTCCTTTTGTGTTCTTTTTTATCCTTGTAATCAACTTTGGAGGATTCTTACGCAATAACATGACGCAAGTTCAACTTGGCAATTTCTACACATACATATGCAACCACGTAAAGCATGCCATATTCTGCTTGTATTCAGAGCGGTCCCAATAAACGTATATTGATTGACATCTACAGTTAACTGCAGGATGTGCTTTGCAACGTCATGTATTGATCTTGTTTGGCCTCAGTCTAGTTATAATTGAGTCTATATATACGTAGCTATGGTATTTCATCACTATCCGTGGATACAACCCAGGCACCAAAAGTCACGCATGATTATAAGAAACTGTATCTACTCTTGTATAGCTTGCTCTGCATCGAATATCGTCGTAGTTATTAATTAATGCAAATATCCTTGTGTAGTTGAGTATAGCTATATATATATAGGGTTGCAAGCAAGAATAACTCAAGCTAGGCCGACTCGTTACGAAGATACACATTATTTCATCAGCTCCAGTCAAGTACATAGAGATATGTAATGCCAGCCGACCACCGGAAAGGCACGCACAAAATTATTACACCTATCCCAAAACAAACAACAACAACAACCCCCTGGCAAGGAAACACGACAACTAAGCATCCACCATTGAACAAGATACATCATCCGTCTCGAAGCTCAAGGAACTTCTTGTAGCTGGGCGCTGTCCAGATACGTATGCGCTTTCCATAGATAATCAAGGGCACTGATGTTAGTACAAACACAAATTCTAAAACTCCGATCGCGATATAAGTGTTTTGAACGCCTGAAGCCGTGAGCCAAGATTCACAAGCAAATGTGAATATCATGCCCAAAGTGTTGTTAATCACAGCCACGCCAACCATGCCTTCAAGTACCATATCCGGATAGCAGTCAACAAGATACGACATGGCAATGTCACCACTACAACCCCAGCCGAACCCAATGAAGCCCAAACCAAGATAAGGTCGACCCCACGACCAGCCCTGCCCAGTACCCACACCAAAGAGGATAAGGCCAGCTGGAGATATGATGAGATTAGCCAATCCAAACCACAACCTGGTCTCGGCTTCTTTGACTCCTCCGTTCCGTCTCGCCATCCACATCACAAACCAGTCACTAAACGGTCCAGCATAAAGACACCCAATGACGGCACCAATAAGACACGGCAAATTCATAAGAGCAACGCCTCGGTCACCATAGTTCCATGGAGGGCCATACCAGGCGTCATCTTCGGTTGTAAGATAGAAAGTGAGCCTGAAATGGGAATACGTTAGCACTATGTCTCAAACACGATGGTTTGAATTTGCACTTACCAAGCATCCTGAGATCCCCACAAGAGACCACTAAACCAAACAGCTGGGAACGCGAAGACTCGCATACCATGCCATAAACGTTGAAAGTATTGTTTCGTTCCATATCCTTGCAGATTCGTGCAGGGTGTAATAAGAGCGATACGTTGCCAATAGGTTCTCTTCTCCTCCACTACGGCAGGATTTCGGGCTTTGGGCGGTCTCGCAATCAAAGCATTACCCCAAGACTTCTTCTCTTGTTTATGGTCGACATGGTTCTTCTCATCAAGGTCAGGACTATTTCGATTGTTGACGCCCTCAATAATAAAGTTTCCAGCACCATATTGTTCGTGATCAAAGTACGTCTCTTCGAGTCCAAAGTAGAATACAACAAGTGTACCCGATGAGATAATGACGCTGAGGTAGCCCACCCAACGCCAGCCAAGTGAATCTGCCACAAATCCACCAATAAGTGGGCCCAGATATGTGCCAATCGAGGTAGCCAGAATGTAAATGGATAGCGACGTTCCGGTTTGATGTGAAAACCAGATATCCATGAGCGACAATTGAACCAATGCCTCTGCACACGCCTCGGACATGCCCACAAACAGCTGGTTTCCAACCGAGCTGGCAGCGTTATTGACTTGAGAGAACCAAATAGCACCGATGAGTCCCAGGAAAATACAGGTCAAATATCCGATTCTACGTCCGTATAATGTCGTGACTGGCGCTAGGAAGAGGGTAAAGTATCCAATCCCTATAAACAACACGCCGGCAGCATCGTTCATAATGTCGAAGCCGATCCCTAGTTCAGTGTTCATCCCATCCTGCGCTGATGCGGCATCGTTGGCTGTCGCTGCGGTGAGACCGGTGACAAAACACACAAGAAAAGTATGCCAGTATTTCCTACATGAAAAAAAAAGTTCGGTTCGTCAGAACATCAGTCGCCTTATTGTTTGCGTTTTGGTTGGAGTTTCTTTTTAGACGAAGCTTTTTTTTGTGTGTTAATCGCGGAAATGCTTTATTCACCTTGGTGAACTCCAATTCAATGGATCATTAGGACTATCTGTAGGCGGCGGTATGAGAATAATACCCTCTTCGCCCAAGGTGTATATCTTTTCAGTGCCGGGAATATCTTGTTCCATTGTATGCTGCACGGAAACTGAATTTCTTTCGGTGTCTTGAGCCATATTGAAATAGAAGAAAAGAAGATCAAGACACAACCAAAACGACGTTTTGTTGGAAACGAATCTCTTTTTTTTCCCTTTCTCTTTCTCTTCTATGACCTAAATTGGCCTCGAATGGGATTTCCCTCTTAAGCTACCCTTGTCGATGTCAAAGAGCTACGGAGCTCATTACGGTTGCAGCGCGGGAGGTATTGTTGGGTATGAAATTTGAGAAAAAGGTTCGAAATGTAAAGGGAAAAGAAAAGTCTCACACGAGGAAGGTCAAGGGGAAGACGTTTCTTAAGCACATTCGGAAGATGAGACAGAGCGAGCCACTATTACAATTGTGCTACATGCTTTTTCCAAGGGTTAATCCCTCACTGATCTCGGTCGGTCTGATCTTCGCAAGATAAGGTTACCTCTTGTCTTTCGTGCAAAAAGTCAAGGCGAGAAGAAGAAAAAGTAAGCAGTGTTTCTTGATTATTGTGCCACCTTCCTTACGCTTGGTTTTAGAAAGGCGGTGTGCAGCTGCTCATACCTTCTGTTCGCCGTCTATATATTCCGTTCGCGTGAGGCACAGAAATGCCGTCGATCATTGCTGCCCATATCGCAGCGTTAATGTAGGTCAGACACCCAAGCTTTACAAACTTTGCCTTGAAACTGCCAATGCATGCATGATAACGCACAAGTATGCTGTTGTTGCCATGATGGCTATTCAATGTGGTCGCATGAGAGAATGCGCATAGAAAGGAAAGTGGTGATGGCCGCTGAGTTATGATTGGACGTAATATAGCGAGCGAGCAGGGCGGAACAAGCTCATTCTCGAGCATCATCATATATATCAGCCGTCTTATAGGCAATCCTTGACATTTCGATAGTTGAATTAATCAATTCATTTTTGATGTCTGATTGGTCTGGGCCAGTCCAGCTTATCTTGACTTTTGAATCTGTGGTATTGCATAAGTGCAACAGGTCTCTATCCTTTTAGATATTCCCATTCGCTGATAAAACTCACTCTAAACATATATTCGGCGAAGAGCGTAATGATCAGTAGATTGTGAAATTTCAAAACCCTTTTTTCTAAAAGTTGCAGAAAGAATTGTATTGAACCCCCAATACCGTGCGCCAAGTACTGTCGAACGGGAACTTGTCATCATCGAACCCGGGTGGATGCCATCAAAAAAGCAGCCGCTGCCGAAAAGAAGCAAGATCAAGAGCAGCATCCATGCTCACAATTTTTTTTAACAGTTTAGAAATTCTCGAAAGACTGGTACTAAGCTCCTTTGAACTAACTTAGTGTACCTATGCTCAACCAAGACAAGCAGCAAAAATCTTCGACACAAATAGCAACACAAGCTTAGTTTAAAGTTGATTCTGCGGATAGAAAATCCTTCCAATTGTAGGCTAAATATACGTTTTAATTCAGAGGAAACGCGAGTAAATTCAGGGACGTACTTTCCGCTAATTTGACCACGTCATTGAGACGAACAGCAAGACATTGATATACAAACATCCTGGATAGCCATATTTGAGTTGTTGCTTGATATTCATCAGCGGAATTTGTCTAACATGTTGTTATTGCAATATAATTAATAATCCGAGTCATATATATATATTAAATGCTTCTTTATCATCATTTGTAAGGGGAAGTTACTTGACCTCAGCAAATGACTTCATAAGAAAAATCAACGCTGAAGTGAATTCATGAAAAATGATGTAAAAGTAAGGTTTGTGGTTGGAGTTATATTGATGATCTCTCGGGGCAGTACGATCGGAATTTAGCCCAATAAGGAATCACTGGTAGCAGCTAAGGTAATTCGACAATTTTGAGAATTGGAGCTACATAGCGCTACTGCTAGCACTAATGGGCCTTCTCCGTCCCAGTAGCATTCGCAGAGTCAGGAAACTTTGATAATGGTAAGTACTTAATAAGTATTTTAGTGATGGCATTTCCAGCAGAATTCATAGTACTGACAACGACTAAGTACTGTGTAGCTAACTACGTATTTGGGTGACAAAACAACTCGCACTCACACGGATAGTGTTAATATTATAATATGTATATATGTATTAAGTAATTGAAACACTTTCGACTAAACTCACTCATAATCAAGTTATCTAGTGTACAAATCTGAGGAAGAAACAATTTTTATATCGCAAGGAACTTGATATGAGTGCACATTCCATTTATTCTGTACAGGTCAACTGTGATCCATATAATTATCCCATTACACGAGCATTTGCTATGGCAGCAGCAGTCGCTTGCTCCACGCCGCGGCTTGTTTCCGAGTTTGAGCAATGACAAAATAAGCCAATAACTTGAAGATTTAGGTGCCAGCTATTGCTGACTTTACACTCAGTCTGAAATAAAGAAGTTCGTGAGATCTTGTATATCAGCCTTAACGCCAGTCCATTGTGCTAATTGAGGGTTTAGAAGAAGAAAAGGGGATGAGTCTACATTATACAACATGAGAAATTCTACGCAACAATATACTTTGCGCCAACATATGCTTTAGTACAGACAATACGAGTGAAAGAGGTCTACGTTAATCTTCCTCATAGCGGAACAAACAACATGATCGCATCATATATATAATTCGGACTTAGAAAGCCGTCCACCGGGTTTCCAGATACACAATCTATACTAACGACATTTGTCCCCTCGAGGAGCATGCTCTTCGAGAATGTGCTGTCGTACTTATCTCCATATCCACGATAAGCACCCCTCGTGAAGCCACGGGAGTCAATCTTTGTCGGAGGGGAAGGAATCGCAAGTGCCCTTCCATTAATTGTTACTTGTGGTCTGCCACCACTAAATGAAAGCGTTGTGCCAATGCGTAATGTAGCACCAGTAGCAACTTGATCAGAAGTCAAATTGAAAAAGATCCGTGTGGGACTATTGACAGATTTAATTTGTGCCATGGGAAATTGATCTATAATCCAAGCATGTTAGCTCTACGTAGATGGGGAAAAAGAAAAGGTCGCCAACAGCGAAGCTAGGAAAATACTCACTATCCGGCTGCCCAATCGTAAAATTGGTAGCGTTATATGGCGACTGTCGAAGATCAGATGGGTGCATTCTCAACTGCCCATTCTCACCCGCATTCTGAAACTCGAATGGTTGACCGTCAAATTTGCCAATTTGCCATAATATATCCACCGGTATCAATCTCCCAACAATGTTTGCAGTGTTTGTAACGCCTGGATATACTGGCACCGAGCCAGTAGCAACCATAAATTCCTCTCGATATACAACCACAGTATAGTTTCCAGGTTTCATCGCCGGGCTCATATATGTTGCATTTGCATATGTCCAGTACTGAGCTGCTGTATTGTACCAATGCAATATATATCTGCCAGTGTATGATTGTGAATTGGAGATGGTCCCATTGACATAACCACGTTGTGATTTCAGTATTAAGCCAGTAATGTTGAGTTGTTCAAAAAACGAGAGGTCTAGACTGCCAATACTAGGATCGGGTTTCGAAGTACTAAAAGCCAAAGCATACGGCCCAAATTGCCCGGTTCGAAATGATTCCGTCTGGACATGACCACTGTTCATATAGAAGTACAATTCGTGAATATCTGTGACATTTTGATCGTTGATATCACGAAAAAAGGGTCCACCAGACGATGTTTCGTATGCCGTGCCCGGCATAACCATTGTAGCATAAGCACTGTTGCCATAAATGTAATGATATTGATCGTCAATGAATCTCTGACTTGAGTAGAATTTACTTCTTGTTTGTAGTACACCCTGATATGGTACACGAAATACGTCTGAGCCCTCCACAGTTTGTGTATTGCCATAAATACTAGAAGCCAAAAAGGGACCGTTCGGTAAACGAGCAGAAGATAATCGACTGATCCATCTTAGTTCCCCTATTGACGGTTCAGCTGTAGTATACGTCGACATATATATGTTAGAATCTCCACTTCGGAAAACATAGGTCTGCTGCAGTGTTGATGTAACACAAACAACCTTGACATATGAATCATTGAAGGAGCTAGGAGCACACGGCGCTGTTCCTAGTCCAGAGCCTATTTGTGACTGTTTGGATGATGATTGGTACTGAATACCGTTGAATAAGATCGATGTGATGTCTGCACTATTTTTATTGATTGTGACGATAAATGGCGGTACGCTGTTTGTTGTTACAACAATATTACTACCGGAAACTGTATAGGAGACAACCGCCAAACATGTCGAGATGAATAAATTTAGAATCGTCAGCGCAACATGAGCGTTGAGCATGTCGATGATGTTTGGTGATTTATTTCGACTTCAGTGCCGCGAGTCAAACTAAGACTGGAGAACAAAACAATGTCCATGGATTACAGAGAGCAAAATCTTATGAGAGATGAGGAAGTAAACTTTGGAATGTCAGCTCTGGCAAAGATATGATGCCAATTCAATTCATCATTAGATAATTGCACATAAACCTCGAATGGAACGCCACATCATGGGAGGCTTTGTCTGGGCGATAATCAATATCACATCAGACTTGAGCCATCATGTTGTATTTGCCTCAGAAGACGATGCCATTGTTACCCATCATGGATACAAATAATCTATCTTGCGGCTTCGATGTGATGCGACATCTTCGTTCATATTGACATAGAGACTTGGAAACTGTGAATCTTGTTAATGTGATGACTGAAGACTTGAAGCTCGAAGTATGATTGATGAGATGATGGTGTTACCATTGATGATTTGTTCATTCAGTTTTTGTCAGTGGTTGATGTTACATTATCATCATCATCATCGAACGAACGGCATGCCAAGGTTGGAGGCTTGATATCTCGGCCTAAATGCGTCTGATCAGTTTTAGCTTGACAGCCAGGAACAAAACATCAATCTCCACACATGTTCTTTCGCTTCTGGAGTCACGATCTTCATACGATTACATGCGCCGAAAGTCTTTGGGTTTTTGGACAAAAACAATGTATGTGTAACTACTATGATTTTAAGAAGAAAATAGCTTATGGCTATATAGCTAAATGCAAAAATGTTCCGCATGGCATATATCCATGGCAATCAATCTACAACCCAAGGTTGATAGATAAACTCATGTTCATGAGTAAACATACATCAATAGACAAAAAAGACACTTAAGCAATATATACATGTTGACAACTTTACTGGGTTAAGTAGACATCCCTCCACCTCCATGAGTGTTATTCTTCCCTAATTCTTCTGCCACTTCCACAAGCACATTCTTACCTCCTGGCCTATTCTGCGTGGGACGCGCATTAAACCTGACAATCTTCTTGACCCGCTTTAAATCCTTTACACTAATTGGTATAGCAGCTCTACTGACTAACCATTCTACGCCCTCGGTACAGGGTGGAGTTGTCAGAGAGCCATGGTAACTACACACGATAGACACAGGTTAACGAATGGTGGTGAAATTGTACTGTAACGACGTGACTTACTGAAAGAGATTGCTAAACTTTATATGTTTAACCA
>Ga0160427_10001258_pt1 | contig 15645 bp, 20 predicted proteins | sample SolpanmetagenomL_FD_108194 | JGI IMG/M metagenome (GOLD analysis project Ga0160427, IMG submission 108194) | Solar panel surface microbial communities from Lawrence Berkeley National Laboratory, California, USA - L | ecosystem: Engineered > Built environment > Solar panel > Unclassified ...
ATGAATAGAGTTTCTTGGATATAGCCATCGAGCTCAACTTTCTAAACTTTCCCTTGCAAGCTTGGTGTTGACCTTTTTTTGGTCTAGGTTTAGAAAGGGCCCCTCATTATCCATCTGTTGGTGTTAATGCTGGTGCTTGTAAAATTTAATTTCGTCAAGCTTAGTGTCGAGCTCCCCCTAGAATCTGAAGCACCACTAAGCAATCAAGCAACCCCATTATCGCCGCCACCACTCCACCAATCGATTATCGACTGTTTTTCTTGATTTTCGACATGAACTGTGAATGATGATTGTGTTTGTAGGTCTTTTTAGTTTCGTCCTCGCATCGTAAATGATTACATGGGGAGAGCCAACAGCAGGAGAGGGATTCGCCCAAGTACTTTTTTATATATATAGAGTGTGTGCTATTGAACAGATGTGATATTTGTATCGAACGTAAACTTACCGTATGATTCTTAGCCTTACGATAGTGGTACTTCTGGTTTGAGAACTTGCAAGCTTGCTTATCACTCTGATACAAAGATCGTGGACTTGCCAATTTTCCTTTCTTCTTCTGCTTCGTCCGTCTGACGCTTTGCTTTTCCCTTAACTTGGGCCGAGCCGCTCTGTTTACTTTGGAAAAAAATATTTTCCCTCCATCATTGCTAAGTTATCTTGGATTTTGTGGTTGAGAAACTGCAGCCAATTCGACATCTTTTTCCCCTCCAAAACAATTTACGATTCAATACTACCCAGGAAGCAAAAACTCGCGAGAAGAAGTACCAAGATCATCAAGGTCTTGTTGGTCTATTTGACCCTTTTTTTTCCGCCATCGAGTTCAGCCTAGACTTTATACGCGCCTAATACTCCTTGCGTCGATTGCTGTCTGGTCGAGCAGAGAAGGAAAGAAAGAAAGAACTATCATTATAATCATTTGTTGTTTTGCTCGGAGGTTCGGGGCTTAGAAGTCGCCAATAGCATTTATTATTGTCACCATCCATCCATCTGTCATATCGCCCACCACCAGCGTCATAATCCAATCCATCCTGTCAGACATCTAGAACCAGACAAATCACCTGTGCAGTACCTGTCGACCAAGATCAAGGACACGGCAAACACACAAAATCGTCTCATCTTTTTTTATTTTATTTATTTGAATAACAAAGTATTATTATTTTCTAAAGGGGTGTCCCTCCAGCAATAAACAAATATACCATCATCATCATATAGATCTTAGGATCCCTCCCACCACCACACAACCCCATAACTTCAAGGGTCATTTGATACCAACGTAAGCTTCCCTTTTTAACTCATACAACCCCATCCACATCCGTCCTTTTTCCCTCCCTCATTCTCCCACTCTCTTGTCTTCAACTGTCATCTTGTGCTCCGTTGCTCTCTGAGCTACCAAGGATCTCTTGTCCGTCTGTGCTTCTTTTTTTAATACAATAATAATATCTGAGCCTGCCATCCTTACCCTTTCTTCTCTTCCCCTGCCGTCTCTTTTTTATCATTCATTATCATGTCTTTATTTTACTCTTCACCAGCACTCGAGCCTCATCTGGAATGAAGGCTAATAGTCACCTCTTGAGGTCACCAGCACATCTCCCTCTCCCTCTGCCATCTACATACTCAACCTTTTTCAACTACACCCTTTGTCACGCCTAGAACGCTCTATCAGACGATTCCTATAGGCAGGCTGTTTCAGGTCTAGTTACAACTTTCTTCTGGCTGCTTGACCACTCGAGTACATTTCAGGTGCGCAAATTACAAAATATAGTCTTATCTAGCCCACATGATCTACCAATATATGAGTCTGGGGAAGTAGGTCATTTCTAACAATGAAACTTTTTCTAGATTACACAACCAGAACTTAAACAGTTCGTCTCCTCTGTTTAGACATTCCGACGCTCTATACCGGATGTTCTGACAAATGGACAAGATGGACACCGAAGATGGGTAGGTGAAGAATTTAAGGCTTGTGTACGAGTTGACTAACAGAAGACTGACAGAAACTACTTCGTCAAGCATCTTGCTGCGTTTATAAGGACGCACGAAAAGGCTCTCGCAAATGCCTTGCAGTTACAAACTGCCCCTCAGAGACCGCCTCTCCGAGTCGGAGGTCCAACCTCACCTACATCATCACGATACCCCAGCAGCCCTCCCGCTACGAGTTTTTCAACCTCGAGTACACTCGCTGCTGCATTCTCACTACCTTCGCTCTCCTTCACATCTCAACAAGTTCGACCCGCAAAGCTCTCTCTCACACCGCATCATCTGTTCTATCTTTTGACACGATTTGAAGACCTCGGTATCGCCGTTGGACCTATGAACGTACGACTTGAAAGTATACATGCAGAAACAACGTCAAATTATGTGTCGTTCTTGGACAACTCTCAGAGAGCTCGGAGAAGCAAGTCCTCGGACGCTCTCTCTATAAGATCTGTGTCGTCTGTAAAGAGTGTTATGTCTGGCATGTCCTCCCTATGGAACGCCTTTGGATTGGGAAATGGATCTGCCGTGGCGAGAAACGAGAAGACAAAGGCAGCTTTGATCGCTGATCTGAAGTTTATCTACTCATCTCTGACCAAGATTCCATGCCTGAGACTGTGCCCGGACCCTAAAGCTAGATTGATTGGTGGATTTGAGGAATTTCCATTTGATACTGCAGTACCACTACTCTGTTTCAAGAATCTGACAGCGTTGGAGATCAATGACATTGACATACGTCAATTTTATGGATGGGACCAACTAGCAGAAAGACTAAGAAGTTTAGTCATACGGCGAGGTGGTATTGAAGATCCCGCAGAGCTTATCATCGCCATCGTTTTGGATGATATGGACAAAAGACGAAGACGGTCATCCAAAAACCAGGCTACTCCCATAAACTGGTCAGCTTCGAGTTCGCCATCAGACAGTTCAACTACACCTAACTCACCACGCAATCCCCAGCCAGAATCGCTAGGTGGTAGCGTCTCGAGCATTCGTTCCATCACAAAAGGTCCTTCTCCTCCCTCAAGATCTAGCTCGCTTGCTAGGGATGGGGATACATCACCCACTCGCCCCGGAAGTTCAAGAACCAATTCGCATGCTCATCGGTCGCATAGAATGCGAAGATCCGATTCTGGAAGTAGCAGAGGTTCGTCCAGTGGATCGACCCTACCACAATATTCTGGGTCCTCTCAGGGATTAAACCTCATGGGTAACTTGCCATATACGAAGTGGCGCTTTCTCAAGCATCTTTCCCTAGCTGACAATTCCCTTACCTCAATCTCTCTGGCATCCTTAGCACCACTTGCCAACTCTTTGACGTCATTCGACCTCTCTTCCAATTTGTTCGTATCTGTGCCCGAAGCTTTGGGCACTTTGACATCGCTTCGTGCTTTGAATTTATCCAACAACATGATTGACTCACTCCATTCATTGACCAGACATCCTCTGCCTGCCATTACCGCCTTGAATCTGCGTGGTAACCGCCTGTCTAGTCTCGCTGGAATCGAAGTTTTGACCACACTGGAGAGATTGGATATCCGTGAGAACCGGCTGCGGGATCCTACAGAACTCGCACGTCTCACCAGTGCCCCCAAGTTTACTGAGGTCTGGGTCAATGGCAACCCGTTCGTCAAGACACACAATCTCAGCTACAGATTGACCATCTTCGATTTGTTTAGGAAGACACCAGGTTACGCTGATGACATATCAATCGATGCAACAGGACCTGGCATGATGGAACGCCAGAAATTAAGTGAACGAGCAAGCGCGCCCGTTCCAACACCTGCGGCAAAAACAACCACAACGATGCCACCTCCAAGAGAAATTGTGAGAAGAGAGACAGATCGACAGCTTCCCGCCAGACAACAAAGCGAGAAATCCATCATCACTATCAACGGATTATCAGAGGATGCGGCCAAACAGAAGAAGAAGCTTCCTCGACGTAGAGTTGTAGAATTGAGTCGCGGTGAGGGTGGTGCTGAAATACTGGCCAGTCCGGCTATTGCTCCCAAGTTCCTACCGGAGGATTTTGAGCAGCATCAAACCTCTACTCAACACTACGTTACCTCAACCTTTTCACCTCGCCCTCAGTTACCAGCATCTCCCCCAAAGTCATCTAGAGACAAGATCCATCCAACCTTTACGGGTGAAGCTCCGCCTACTCCGCCTCCCAAAGATACCCCAAGAATCACTCGAACGTCCACGGACGACTGGAACCAAAAGGGTGAGGAGTACAGAAAAAAGGTTGAAGCACTCAAAAATGAGGTTGGAAGTAGCTGGCTAAGCGTCCTTGGTGAAGAAGGATGGGACAGCAACAAACGAGTGCAAACACCACCATTGGCTTCTCGCAAATCTCCAATCCTTGGGGGTGTGGATATGGCTTGATCCAGCTGACTAGTGTTTTCGGCTTGAATATCTGTTACCACCTTCAACTACAATATTATATCTCAGATGCGCTCCTTTCTACATTTCTCCGCGATTCGTCAACAACCTCTCTTATTTGTGATCTTATTGCTCACCATACAGCATATATGGAGTTTATGACTTGTTGTACTTTTTTTGCTCGTTGATTCCCGCAAAATTCCCTTCATACCTTTTCAATAATTTCTCATACGACTTATGACTCCTCATGTCGATGAATTCTATCGACAGCTCCGGGTTTCTCACCCTTACCATTTCTACAATTGTATACTTCAACCAACCGAACCTTTGTGCTTTATCCTTCTTAATATCGTTTCAGCGAGCTTGGCGTTTGTCCCTTTTGCTTCCTTCTGTCTATTACTCTTGCGTGTTTGTACATCTTCTAGTGTTTTTATGTAATGTTTTGTGCCTTTGGTTTGACTTGTGCGATTCCTTGTTCTTTTTTTCCATACTATTTTGGATATTCGCTCGTCTTTTGTCTTTCCTTCTTGTAAAAAGGGTCAACAGGACAGCTAGCTGGATGATGATGTTTGTTATGATTGGGAAAGTGTAGATGTAATATTTTAACGAGAGGCTTGAAGAAGTGGAGAAAAAGTTGATTCTTTGAAATTTTGCTGCCAACCTTACATGCATTTTCTGTGATACAGTGTTGCGAAGACCTGATGATGCCATTACTGAATTGTGCACGTTGCTTGCACTTGATTCAACGTTTTCCCTGCCAGCTTTTAACTCATAAGATACATTAGACAGAGAAAGAGTTTCGGCAAGTCTGAATATAATTTTTCCCAGATGTTGTGCTGCGTGTTATGTAAATGATTGTAATTCTACTAGCAATGGACTGAATGTGATCTTTGTCAACTCCAGTCGCCTAAAGATTCGGCTCTTGTTATTTCACAATTTGGCGACGACAACACAGGGAATACCAACAACCACCTTGTTCGTCACGTCTCGTCAGTCATGTCCAACTTGGACTCCATCTCCAGCCAGATACGTTACATGATGATCTGGCGGTGACAAAGACTTTGTTCGAGACACAATCTACCAGCCATTCAATCCTTATGAGCAGTAACAGTGTCATCCACTCAAATGAATTCATGAATCTGTGGGTGTCGCTGCTACTACTGCCAATGCGCTCAACATCACTCCCGCGGCTTCTTTCTCAGCGCATCCTCAGCATCAACCACCACCACCATCATCATCATCACCACCACATCAAGTTTAGCTTCAATCTCATCCTCTGATATCGAAATGAACATCAACAACAACACATCTACACCTACACCTAATACAGGAAATCGCAATACAGTGGATAATTCAACAACATCAACGTCAATAACGACAAATGGCGATATAGTAATCCCCGATGCAGCGCCAATTGAAATAAATGGCAGCGACGAAGATGACGAGGATGAAGACGATGACGATGAGGACGACGAGGACGACGACGAGGATGATGATGATGAGGAGGATGAAGATGAAGACGAAGAAGGAGGAAGTAAGAACGTAGTCCAACCATCGCGGGTGTTTACACCGAGTGAGAGGATACAGCAATTAAACCAGGTTGATAAGGTTAGTTTTCCATTCCCTTCTCTTGTACTCCAGCACACATCTTGTTCTGTGGTTATGGCTTTCGCATGTTCTTTGTAGCGTCATCACTACTGTAGTCCGCTCAACGTTCAAATTCTTTTCTCTCCCCCCTTCTTCCTGTTCGCAATCCTCAAGGCAGCGAGGTTGACTAACGGACTTCTTCTACTTGTATAGGACATATCCTCCCTTCTCCTCCACGCCGGTCTTGCCATTGATTCTCTTTCAACATCCACAACCCCTTCATCCAAAGAATTATTTACACAACATACAAAATCTTATCACTCTCTTCTATCATCCGTAATCATCAACATTCGCCGACAAATGTTTGCTTTAGAGCAAGCGGGAATACCAGTACCTAGCATTGGCGCAGGAGGAGAGCAACAGCGTGGTGGGGTAGGAGGCGCAGGTGCTGGAGGAGGCGGAGGTAGTGGTGGTAGTAGTGGGAGAAGAGATGGTGGATTAGATGTTGGAGAGATTAATGGACGGAGTGACAGGGTTGGAAGGGTAAAGGAGGCGGAGTTGTGGAAGAAGGCGAGAGAGATGGTGGAGGATTCGAGAAGGAGTGGAAGTGGGAGTGGAGACGATGAGCAGAGGATGGATGTAGACGTCGCCGTGGGTGTGAATGCAGTATAAACCTTTTTTTCTTGTTTTGAAACATAAATCCATGGTGTGTATGGTCTTCACGTATACAGATATTCTGGAAGGGATATGTGTTTGTGTTATTTTCCTGCCGTCAAAAAAATGGTTGGTATTAAATACACATCTTGGTGTCATACGACACGTATAAGTGCAATACTATATGATATTACGCTACATGTGAATTCTATAAGAAGTGCGGGGTGCGGTTCAATACACTGTATTGCCACAGAGTCTTGACTCTTCTGGTCGGTTCTTTTCACGCAAGTCTCTCCTTGTCCTTTTTGTTTCTTTCAGTTTTTGCGTAGATTATGTACATGTATGGCTTCTATTTACATGGAGGAGGAAAAGCAGTTGCAGACTGCTAAAATATAAACCGTTGTTTGTTCAGACAAAAAGGAAGATGTGCTTTTGTGTTGTCCGCTTCTCTGGAGTTGGTAACCGCTCTGCGTCACCGAAAATATCAAAGCAAGTATCTGTTGCTTCCGATCTATAAGTTGTCATACGTTTACCTGCTCGGAGTTCTTTTATACAATTAACCCAATCATGATCACCATCATTTCCCACCACCCCCCGGGGCGGGAAGCCATCTCACCACAAACCTTCAAGAAGATTTACATTGGAAAAAAGCATCAGCTGGCACAGTTTTCCAAAAAAAAAATTATATTCCCGCTCTTACAAACGTCCTATAATGGGGCTTGAACAGCCTATCCAATCCTTTCCTCTCTCTGTCCCACGCAAAACCGTCTCTATTCAAGTAATATGGCGAAGCGCCCTTATCCTTTATAAACATTTGCACCATATCCTCTCTTCTCGCAAGCTTCCTCACCACTTCCCAAGCTTTTGTTGACCTATAACCTATGCGTTGAATCATACCACTAAGACCAGTAAGATTTCGTGGAGCTTCATCGATGATTGGTCGTTTGTAGAAGGGATCACCGAGAGTGACGGCAGAAGTAGGGACACGGTACGTAGATGTTTTGAAGGGCGTAATGGTGCGGGTTACGACTGTGACTTCGAGTGGTGTGAGAAGGGAGGCGGTGGGGTGACGAGGGATGGTAGTGATTGATCGGACGAGTCTATTTTTCCCAGTTCATTTGCGGGTTAGTCTTGTGTACGTATTGCACCGTTAGGCGGAATGAGAGATGGGATGTATGATGAGATAACTTCCCCTCCCTCCATCAAGAAAAAAAGACAATACAACTAGAATCCACAAACCTTGACGGAAAATATAATCCAAGTCCAACCATTAATAATCCTAGGCCGGCTGAAATACTTGATACACTCCTTGTCCATAGCGGAGCATCGGGCATATTGAGTACATGCTCATAGAATTCAACGAACGCCCAAGATCCAGCGATGGCAGCAAGTGAATAGCATACTACTACATATGATCGGTTGTAAGAAAGGTATAATACTGTTGATCCCTTTCGAGCCAATATTTCTTCGACACTCATAACATGAGGAGACGGAGGAGGGGCAGCAGCAGCAGCAAAAGATGCTTTAGTAGGTTTGATTGGCGCAGCATATCTAGATGTCGTAGGAGCTGATTTGTAGGATGTTGTCTTGGTTGCTGAAGATTTAGCGTAGGAGCGGATGTGGTGGATTTTGAGAGACTGACGGATGGATTGGAGGTGAGAAGACCGACATGATTGTTGTAGGGGAAAGGCTAGAGATTGTAGCTGGTTGAGGGTCGCTCGACTAATGGGCCGTAATGGAAGGGCCATTGTGTCGTCTATGGGGGGAGTGAATGTGAGAGTGCTGCTCTGACGGAGGGACACTCGGAGGTGGAGGAGGAGGAGGAGGAGGAGGAGGAGGAGAGACAGTCAATTGATGGAAGCACAGATTCAATGGCAATGGCAATGGAGAAGAATAAAAAAAGTTTGGAATATAAACTTGGAATTAAAACACGGAAAAAACTGGACTTCTCTCTTGGAGAACAAACAATCCCAAACTCATGGTAGAATTTGATCAGCCCTATCAGGTACCACCACCACCAACAACATGAACATGAAGCATCCCTTCATTACAAAATTGACAATTTGATGGTATATGTAATCGTAAACGAAGTTCTTGAAGCTCCTGGGTTGACAAGTCTATTACATTATTATTGTTCCTTTTGAGAACAAAAGGGTCGCTCTCCTAATTAGACCTTGATCGAAAACGACGTATATCAATACTCGCTTGATTGGAACACATCAAAGTCAAATCCTGCAATGGTAGAAACTGTATCTCTGTGTCTGTTCAGCGTCTCGTTATTCACTTGAAGAACGAGACATGTTGCTATGGAAATCGTACATATCTGAAGCCGGAAGACCGTTTGATGATGACTGATGGGATCCATGGATTCAAGTCATGTCATGTCATATCATGCACGGCCTGGCTCAGCAAAATGGAGAGAGAAAAGAAAGGAGCACATGCATTTACTGACCCGTCCCCATCCATTTATTCCTTCTCGCGTCGCGTCCTTTTCGATCTGAGAGCTTGACGCGGTTTTCTCAATCTGGAGCTTCAATTAAGTCAAGTCATTGAAAGGCTGAGAAAAACAAACTTTGATAGCTTCACATCGAAAACTACAACTCAAGTCAGCCAGCCAGTGTACCCAAGCCTTGACAATAAATTTGAGAGAAGGCCTCACTACCTTAGCTGGGACATTCAAAATGCAAGGACCGAATTTCAAAAGAGTCAAGAACAAGAAGAGAGGAAATTTTGAGGGACCATCATCCACGTCTGCAGGCTCGGTATTTGCATATCCACACCGACTCAACTTTTACACCCTTCCTCCCACAGTCGAAATCACATTAGATCAATTCGAACAATGGGCTATCAATCGATTAAGAAGTAAGTCTGTCGAGTTTCAAATTGGTTAAATCAACTTTTTCCCAACTAAATCGGTCAAACAGTTTTGGGCGAAATCGAGTCATGCCTCTTTCGCAACAAGAGTCCGAAAGAAACAGAGTCGATTCTCAAACCTTTGCTCGACAAATATATGCCGCTGTCACCCAACTCGGTCATACCTGCTAGCTCTGCATCAAATCCTAAAGCTTTTAATCCTCTTATGGAAGAACGTCGAAAGGATCATTACAGTCATTTTATTCTTCGACTAGCATTTGCACGATCAGACGACCTGAGAAGACGTTTTACAAGGGCTGAAGCTATACTGTTCCGTTGTCGACTCATGACTGATAATGCTCGAGAAAAGCAGCAGTTTGTAGAAAGTTTGAATCTGGAGTGGGATGTTGTTTCAGAAGAAGAAAAGAATGCTCTCAGTGAGCAACTTATGAGCGCCTCACAATTAAAGAGCCTGGATGACGAGAGCTTTGTAAAGGTGGATTGGGATCGAGTGACAGACCTGGTTGAGCAGAGGAGAGTATTTTTGAAGGGAGGAAAGGCATATGTGCCTCTAAGTATGCAAATGAGCTTGTTGATGACCGAGTTTACCTCGAGATTAGAAAGAGGGATGGATGTATGATCAGTCCCCTCCTTCCAATCGAGCAACGTCACTGACCAATATAGCAAACTGCTCGAGCTCTTCCCCGTCTTGACGAAGATGATCGTATCACTCCCATCCTCAATCACTTGTCTCTTGGCTTCGAAGCTCCAGAATACAGCTCTACTTCATCCGCCAATGCCCTTAACGGCTCCGTCATCACCGCCGCTCAAATCGACTCTCTCACTCCTCACTTTCCTCTTTGCATGCGCAATCTACACTCTCACCTGCGTCGCGACAAGCATCTCAAACATTTCGGTCGTCTACAGTTCGGTCTTTTCATCAAAGGTCTAGGTCTGACTGTGGAAGAAGCGATCATTTTCTGGCGAACCTCTTTCTCAAAGATCACAGATGACCAATTTAACAAAGAATACCGCTACAATGTTCGTCACTCCTACGGTATGGAGGGTAATCGAAGAAACTACAAACCGTACAGCTGTCAGCAAATTCTCACCGAACATCCTCCAGGAACCGGCGATATGCATGGCTGTCCGTATAGACATTTCTCAGTGGATAATTTGACAGCGGCGATGAGTCAATTGATGAATGTAGATGACAGAAGTGTGGTTAGTGGTGTGAAGCTGGATGTTCAAGCAAAGAAGTACCATCTGGCGTGTAATAGAGTGTTTGAGCACATTCATGCAAAAGAATTACAGCGAGAGAAGGAAACGACTGGAGGAATGTTGAGAGAGACAATTATACATCCGAATGACTACTTTGATAGGAGTTATAAACTGGTACATCCGAATGCGGGTATAGTAGGCTCAACGCAAGATGGGCCTGGAGATGTGGAGATGAAAGGATAAGGCGGTGGAGCATTCATCATTCCCTCTACATAGTCTTGTACTGTATATAAAGATTTTATGTCTGTTGCGTGTTCTTCGCTTGATTCATGTGTTTTTTGGTCGTTGTATTCATATTTAGCGATTTTGTATATATTCTATTTTCGGATCTATTCGTTCGTGTTGTTGCTACTTCCCAATAGGCGTCATAAGATCTCATAACAGGAAAATCTTAGGGAAACTTTATGTAATTGCTGCAAAGATAGCTATGGATGATAGCTTGTTTATCACGACAACGTTCCCAGCATGTTATAATATACATAGGATAACAGGCATTCGCACGTCTTTTGATCCTGCTTTCAACAATCGATGTCTTGTTTAGAATCGGCCATGTTGAAGAAATCGTACAGTGGGCGAAACAAGGCTGGCTGATTTTGCCAATTAACAAAGGGAATTGACAGACTCGCGATCGACTAAAACTCTGACTTTACCACATTATTCAATGTTGAGTAATCTGTTATCCTTCCTTGTACCTTCATATGAATCAAGAGAAATAGGCCTTTTAGATCTAGAGAAACTAAGTTGCTTTGCAAATTTGACGCGAAACCTTTCAAAGTTATCTTAAGCTAAGTAAAATAATCTCTTTAACTCCAATTAAATATATTTTATTACAATCATTCATATCCGCACGCGATTATCACACATTAAAGTTGCTTATTACCCCTTTTATGGATAACGATTGCTTGTCTATTCCTCTTTTTTTAATATCAATAGTTGATAAAAAGGATTGGCGAACTACTTGGGCTCCATGATATTAATCTCATTACCAGGATCAATGATCATATAAAAGGATCACTAATCCCTTTACGCATGTCCCAAAGCGTGAATCTTACATCTCACATAATACAAGAAAGTCTAGATGGATCTGAACGGATAAGCAGAAGGAATTGAGTACGCATGTTTATAATTTAATACATTGACCTTTTCTTTGCAACGGCGCAACTACTTATGTATGCATACTCTGGTGGGTATGTGATATTGTGGACAGTGCTTAATTACTATATATATATATGATATATAGTAGCGCTTTAACTCGCACTTTACATGTATCACAATTCTAAATCTTTTTCGCAAAACAAGTACTACTAATCGTGCCAAACAGGGACATTCAACTTTAGCTTGATATACCAACGCAAATAAGGACCAATCAACAGACACATTGAAACCCAACAATAAGAAATGGCAATGGTTGATGCTCAAGAACTTAAAGTTCAGCTTTCTCACACGGCAGAGTTTGTCACGCCCGACAGTTCAGAGTACGAGGAGGAGGATGTAATTTTGGTATAGCTGTGGAATTCTTGTTCCAAGCTCACGAGCATAAAGAGAAGATGCTGGGGGGATCGATGATATTTCCAATTAGCAACCTGAAGCAAGTTTTCGATGTGGGAATCAAAATACAGGAGGGTGATGGCCGAGCTGCCCTAGTTGTAGTAGTTGCACTGTCACCTGTAGATCAGAAGGTATGTTCCTTAAGTAGTTCTCGAAGAAACCTCAAATCCATTCTTAACCAATCGCTAAAGGCTGCTTTCCTGACAATTCGTTAGACTTTAGTTTGTATAGCGTCACCATTTTATGATGGCACAGAACTTGAAGCTCGAGAGTTTTTCTCAAACCTCACAGCTTTGAAGCCTATCATCGATAAGACTACTATGCAAACTTATGTCAACATCAACATGCAATCGAATACACTATTCGAGAACGGACGGCGCCATATCATGAAAGCTACGCCAGTCTCTCTTCCCATCTCACAAGAAATCTGTGATAAGGCTGTTGCAAGATTTACAGAACTAGTCACCAAATACCCAGACGCAAGCAAGTCTTGCATGGTTCTTACAATACACAATCAGACCAAGACTATGAGCATGCCTGTCGATGCTACAGCTATAGCCATGAGATTTAATAACCAAACTTTTGGCTGTATAGTAGCATACAATGATTCTTCCGTCGATGAAGCTGCTAGGGACTTTGCACAAGACTTGGATTCCATTGCTTTGACTTGCAACAGAGATGGCAACATCAAGTTCTACCCCAACTGGACGTTACGCAACGAAGACGTCAAGGAGATATACGGCTCAAACTATGAAAGACTACAACAAGTGAAGGCAAAATGGGACCCAATGAATGTCTTTAACAAGTGGTGAGGCGATTTTGATATTCGTGTAGATCTGGAATATTGCACAAGAATACTGATGTTGGTAACAGGCAGCCTATTATACCTACTGAGAATTCTATGCAATAGATGATAGAAAGGATTACTTTTGAATAAAATAAGAAAGCATGAAAATGCCTCAACCCTATTGCTTGGTTTGACTTGGCGATCTTTAGCAATCTAGATACTCAAGTATCTTTAGGCATGATCATATGAGCTTTTATGAAACTGAAAATAAGTCTTTTTTATTTTTTTTATTTTGTTAACATATAACTCGTACTACCTTTTGAATATATCATTTGTATCTATTATAGGAAACGCAAATGGTCCTAATATAAGAGTAAATCAGATAATTTCAAGATTAGTATCGTACAACACATCACATTTAGATTCGGGACTTGGGATTCCAGGCAGAACAAAACAACAAGAAAGGTGAGGCTAACAATTGAAATTTCCTTTAACTCGTATACATCATCATGTGTGAAATAAAGCTGACCAATTATAACTACTGGTATAATGAAGTAACCAACTATCTTGCCTAAATAGTTATTTTTGCCCCATCCATACTGTTCAATGTTAATTGGGGGTTTTTGGGGGGGCTTTGCATTTCTATATGAACCAAGGATAACCTGATTCAGGGGTACGTGTTGATAACTGACCGGCGATAATCTAAACGCGTGGTCTCCATCAAGTATCCCAAGCCACACTATACTGCGGCACACTACGCGCTTTTACCGACTAACTACCCGACTGGCCGACGCATCGAAACATCTAGGGGATGCACCCAGCAACAGGGGTCAAAAGCACCACCATAAGGCTGTGCTGTTCAATCACGTGCTTTCGTTATTTTAAAGACGCTTCCTCACTCGCCACACCAATTATCAAGTCATGGTGCTAATAGCAGCGATAAACAAAAACATCAACAAACTGAGACCTTCATCATTCATTCATTCTTTTGGCACAATCGATTGATGGTAATTTGTTTCATACAGTCGATCGATCAATCAATCAATCATCACTCACGCTCACTCGTTCATTCAGTCTTTCTCTGCATATACCTTGTTATCGCTCCTTGTCGTCTCTTTGAAAATGCTTTGAGCAATACTTAACTACAATCTCGACCCGTCGTTTACTCAATATCAACAAACAATCGACCTCAGACAGCTAAAACCAACAGCAACCATGTCAGCTAGAGAGTCGATACAGTCTGGAGTATCCTCTGCTGAGAAGTGTTCTCCAGATGTCTTGACCTTACTCCGGGATCTTCTCAATCCACCGTCGAAAACAACGTCTCAAAACAAAGCAGTCTCTAAGTCAACATCACGGCCACTTGCAACCAAAACCAAAACAGCCAAAAATACAGCTTCTTCGGCGTCAAACCTACCGAAATCACAAGTAACACCGGCTGAGAAACTCAAGATTGCGACAGAGACTGTCAACACGAGTCTACGAACCTTGACCAATCTCGTCCGAACTTCCGTACCTACAGAGTCTCTTCCGACCGAGTCGACGCAGACGACAAAGCCTAGACCTAATGGCACATCTAAGAAACTCATTTCTCAAACGACATCCACAATCCGCAAACCAACAATCAAAAACGAGAGCGACAAATCTGGATCGAGCAATGTTGCAGACTGTTGTAGAACAGCTCTGTCATATTTGTATACTTTAGATGACAGTAGCATAAAAGATTTGGGGCCGCTGACTATGGAGTATGCACATTCGACTTTGATTGGAAAACTTATTGCTCTCGAGAACTGGGAGCTTGCTAGAGAGGAGTTATATATCTTAAAGTCACGAATAACGGATGTGCTTGGTTTGGACAAATCTGCAAATGCAAAGGTCGACAAAGAGAAAGATTTGTATGTAGACCTTTTAGTGTGGACGTCTATTCCAGATGATATTTCTGCTTTACACCTCATCATCGCATGTCAATTGAATGCGCTCCGTCTTGTCTCTGCGGCTCGTAAGACTGATGTTACCGAAGTATATTCTTCGTAAACCCTAGGCTTGATGGATGCTGACGAATAACATAGTCTATCATACCAACTCTATCCATGTCAACATCTCCTGCTCAAACGATATCAAAATCCGCATTGCAAGGAAGCACGAAGACTGTCAAGCATTTAGAAAACTTGGCGAACTTGATCTTGTCCATTGTTCCCACACAAACAACAGAAACAAAACCAGCACGACAAGCCACCGAAGCAAAGTTATCTCTACAACTGTACCTTAAAGGCATCGAGTACAAAGCCGACGCTCTAAACCTACAGGATGTTGAGATACGTCATAAGGCATTTCCAGCCTTATGGGATACTGTTCAGAGGTGTCTGGTAACATTCCAAAGAAAGATGTCCCAACTACCTGTCTTAGTAAAAGAGAACCTGTTGCCATCTTTGTTAGAACCACTAATACACTTGTTTGTCAATCAAAACAATGTATCGCCAGACCCAAAATTTTCGACCAAATTTGTTAGCATGCTAAGAATCGCAGCAGATATTGCACAGGACACACAGTTGTAGTCTGAGGGTATTGCTTGGATGGACAAG
>Ga0160427_10001260_pt1 | contig 15638 bp, 14 predicted proteins | sample SolpanmetagenomL_FD_108194 | JGI IMG/M metagenome (GOLD analysis project Ga0160427, IMG submission 108194) | Solar panel surface microbial communities from Lawrence Berkeley National Laboratory, California, USA - L | ecosystem: Engineered > Built environment > Solar panel > Unclassified ...
GAGCACCTTGTCCTGCTGGTCTGTCTTCAGGTCCGCGAAGTCGGCGCTGTACTGCTTCTGGGTCGCCGCATTGACGAGCGGAATGGCGACGCGGTACACCTCGCTGGGCTTCAGCGGCAACTGTTAGATCGGATTACTTCTGTTCAACCACTTCTGTGTGGTTGTGGAGGTGGTGCCTGTCCGCTCAGTGCGCCTATTCCCCGATTACCCCCGGCTTCCGCTCCAGAACTCAGTCATGGAATGAATCAACCATCCACTTCAGCAAGCCTCTGCTGTTGCTCTTCCTGTCAATCTCAGTTACTGTATCAATTAATCATCCAGATCGATTTCTAGACGTACCTCTGCGTAGCTTGCCAGAAAGGAGGACCCACGTTGAACCGGTACCAGGTCCACCTCGCCACAAAACTTCCGCCGCAGGATAAGGCTCTCAAAAGTACCGCCCTGCCGCTTGGATTCCCGATCCTCCTCGACACCACAGGCATGGAAATCTGTGAACCGATCTTGCTGTTCATGCGCGCGACGCAGTTGAAGGCCAAGTACCCACAGGGATTCCCAAGCTCGACCGTGGGTATCGCTCAAGATCTCCGGGACTGGTTCGAGTATCTGGATGGACTCTCGATCTCTTGGTTCGACGCTCGCCGGATTCACATCGAGAACTACCGTAACCTCCTCGAAAACACCGCCAGCCCCATCAGCTTGAAGGCGTACGCTATCCCGACGATCCGGCGTCGGCTGTACGCGATCATCAAGTTCTATGGCTGGGCAAAGGACGTCGGCCTGTATGCGTTTGTCCTTGAACCGTTGGTCGTCCAGTCGCGGATGGCGCGTCAGACCCAGGAGACCACGCAGTCTCATCGCAATGCTCGCTCCTCGTTACTTCCACAAGCCCACAACCCCAGGGGAGAACAGATCCGTCCCATCTCCTCGGCCAATCTCCAGGCGATTTTTGCTGCATTGGGTCCTCTGCCACCCGAAGATGGCGCAGTGCCTTCGGACCCCCGTTCTGTCCGAAACCGTTTGATCGCCGAATTCTCTTTCGCGACTGGATCCCGTCGGGACGAGACCCGTAGCCTAACCCGCCATCAGATCGAAGGTCTGATCACCGAGATCGACAGCAAAAGTTTCGGTCCCAACGATTTTGTCGAACACCACCTATCGCGGACCAAGGGGCAGCGTGGCGGTGTCATCCTGATTCCGGTCTGGTTGGTCCGGGCCCTGCACTGGTACATCCATCACGAGCGTAAAGAGGCGGTTCAAGCTTCTGGCAAATCACGAGACCCCAGACAACTCTTCGTGAATCATGCACACGCGAAGCGAAACCCCGGGGGACCTGTCACCAACGACACGATCTCGGACATGTTTCACCAGGCGGTCATGAAGGTAGGGTTGTTCACCACCCATCGTCGGCTCTATGCGCCCACGGATGAAGAGTTCGATATCAGGGTAGGACGACACCGATTCCATGATCTGCGACATACCTTCGCCGTGGTGCTGTACCAATGTGAGGTGGCACAGGGTAAAAGTGAGCCTTGGAAGCTGGTCCAGCTTCTCCTCCGGCATGCAGACCTAGAGACCACCATCTCCACCTATCTCGTCTCACTGACGCTTTACGAAGCCTCACTCAGCGACGGGCTCCGCCATCATTTTCAGGGCCTCAGGAACTATGCCCGACGGGAGTAGGCGGGGCCGCCGTGAGGCCCGTGACCGGGTGCTCCAGGTTCGCGTGGTTCCAGATAGTCCCGAGACGCTGCTGACCCTGGAGGTGGCCACCGTTCGGGAAGTCGCTGGCGATCGTCCCGGTCAAGTCAGAGAACTGTTCGTTGACTTCCATGGCACCAAAGACATCAAGGTCGACTTGAGCTTCATGCTCTCAGCGCCTGGACTGGCTCGCCCGTTCGCTGAGGCCTTCGCACACTGGGGATCAAGCAGTCCACGCACCGCGAGCATCCTGGCATTCCGCAGCAGCCTGAACGCTGGCTTCTTCCGGTTCGTGCGCGAAGATCACCGCCTCGACCTGCGGCTCTCGACACTCACCCCGAAAGTCCTGCTGGAATACCAGGAGTGGCTCGGTCAGTTGGTCAAGAAGGACGGGACACCAATGGCCTCCTCCTCCCTGCGCCTTTACCGCACCTCCTTGAGAAGTATCGTCAATGCGTTGATGGAGATTCCCGGGTATCGTCTGGAGATCGGCCAGCACCTGACGATGCCAGCCAACCCCTGGTCGGAGTCGTCGCTACCCCCAAACTCGACTGAACCCATGACTCTACAGGCAGAACAGGCCTTGTTCAAAGCGTGCTGGAGCGTGGTCGAAGCTACTATGGCCCGTGTCAGACACGGCTGGGAAGCACTTGAACGTGCCGCGGATCATCCCCCTCACCTGCCGGCACTCACCTATAGAGACTTCGGGTTCTGTCTTCTTGAACTTAGACGGTTGTTCCCACACCTTGTTCCAGACGACCGGGGACTCATTCGTCACGCTGTTACTCTGCGGAACGGTCTCAGGAAACATCGGTACTACTTACAAGCTCTGGAGTGTCTGCAACCATCGCAGGACAACTTGGTCCCCTTTATCCTCCTGATCGCGATGCAGACAGGGTACAACCGGGATGTCTTGCTGAACATGAAGCTCAGTGACATCATCGAAGAAGATGTGCTCGGCGAACAACGTCTACTGCTTCGCCCGTACAAGGGCCGGAGTCACACGGTTCAATCCCAGTCCTTCCTGGTCCGGGCGGAGCCGCATGAGCCGGGCAGCCTCATCCCATTTCTGATCGAGTGGACCCGACCGATGCGTCCCGTGGCAACCGCGACGAACAGTGAACTGTTGTTCCTGTATGCTTCCCGCATAGATCGCCAGCCCACTGGTTTCATGCAGCGTCCCGATGGCCAGCTATGGGGTATGGCATTGACCAAATTCATCCGAGAGCACCAGCTCGTCCCGTTTTCTCTCCGGGTCCTCCGCGCCACACGCGCTGAGAACGTTCGGCTGATCACCAACGATAACCCGGAGGCGGTGCGCGTTGCGCTCGGCCAGAAGACACCAGCGACCGGGCACCGACACTACCGGTCGCAGGCAGCCCGCGACCGTGGTGACGAACGGTTCGCCCAGCTCGTCAACCTTCACGGACGCTGGGTCAACACCCGGGGAACCGTGGATCCGAGCGTCGTGACCCCAGCCCAGCAGGACTGGGGCGCCGCGACCCCCGGGTTCACTTGCCTCGACCCGTATTCAAGTCCAATCCCCGGTGAGCAGACCGGTCGCCTCTGCCACGCCTATGGTGCCTGTCCGACCTGTCCGCTGGCCATGGTGGACCTGATGAGTCCAGACGCGTTGGGCCGACTCCTACAGTTCAGGGTCACCGTCGCCGAGGCCCAGCGCGACCTTCCTCCGGAATTATGGCTCACGATATGGAATCCGATTCTCAAGAAGCTGGACGACTACTGGCTCCCTGCCTTTGATGACACCGAAGTGGTCAAGGCAGCCGAGCGCCTTTCTATCCCAGCACTGCCTCGTCTCTCGGCGATGGAGTAACCATGACCCGATCAAGTCCACATGCAATTCTGCCGAAGCACCATTCTCGGGACAGCGTGCCCCCGGAGACCGTCATCTCAGATCTCAGTCGCTGGGGCGATGACCGCTGGTACTTCGAAAACCCGACACCCGGCGGTTATCGTGCCTCGGCGAGCGTGCTCTGGGCTTTCTCGCTCACTGCGCCTCGACGGGTCGGGAACTGGAGAAAAGAGCAGCAGGGTGAAAAGTTTACCGATCCCACCCATGCTGAGCTACTGGATTCGATGCGCCGCCTCTTCTGGTCTCTGCTGACCGACAACCGTGTCGGCAAGAACATGAAACCCCTGACCGTGGCCATATTGGGACCCGGCATGGTTGCTCTCGTTCGTTGGATGGTGCGCAACGAGCTGACCAAGATCTCCGACCTGACGCCCGACGCCTGCACCGTCTTCATGGCTGATCTGGCGGCTGATGCCACCCGTATCCTGGACGAGGACGAGCAGGACCAGTCAGGAGAGGATGAAGAGCCTGAGGACACCAGCGCCTCCAGTGACCCAGATGACGAGGACCCCGGTAAGCCCATGAGGCGGGCAGATGGAACTTCTTATAACTTCGCATACAACGCCCTCTCGGTCGTGACTTACCTCTTTCAACAACGGGATATGTTCCGCGAGGCGGGCATCGAACCCCCGGCTGTACCTCCCCTGGGTAACCGGTCAACCAGCGCGGCGGCCGCGGAAATCATGGAACGCGCCTCCGTGATGGTGCGTCCTATTCCTAAGGAGATCGCCGTGAAGGTGATGTCAACCGCGGTGCGGTTCCTCCAGGAACCCGCCGAGGACATCATCCGCTTGCAAGACCTCTACCTGGCCGCTCGCGGATGGGTATCGGAGAATGGTTTGCCGGTATCAAAGCAGGATTCTCCTGAGGCTGTCAAAGTGCTGCGTGCGTTCAGGTTCTCGCAGTGTGTAGGGGAGGCTACGCCCTGGCGTGCGCCGCTCATCGGAAAGGAAGAAAGGCATGGCGGACGCCGTGCTGGCCGAGACCTGTTGCGAGCCACCCCGTCGCAGATCCTGCCGCAACTGATTGATGATGTAATCGGGGCGGCCGGAATCGTCATCCAGGGCATGAGCGGTGTACGGATCAGTGAAGTTCTGGGTATCGAGGTGGATCCAGACCACCCAGGTCCCTGGCCGAGCTACATCGATGTCCGTATCTCGGCGACCGGGGTCAATGAGATTTTCTATCTCAAGAGCAAAGTATTCAAAAGCACCGACAGCAACCGGGAGACCGAATGGCTGATCGGTTCCAGGACCCTCGGATCGCAGGTCGTTCCTCCTATCGTTCATGCCCTGCGAGTGATCGAGCGCCTGCTCGCACCATGGCGTCAGCACTCACGGTGCAGACAGTTGTTTCTTACTGTCAAGGCTTCCAGAGGACTCTTCAGTACTCCCGAGGCAGTCCGGGGGTTGACAGGGGGGATGCTGCTCAAAGCGCAGCGGGTCTTCACCGCGATGTACGTGAAGTTCGACTGGAAGGCTTTGCCAGATACGCCCTTGCACCAGCGCCTGCGACTTCATGGGGCCTGGGGGCTGAAGTCCCATCAGTGGCGCTCGACCTTCGCGCAATTCCTTTACGCGACGGACGCCACATCGCTTTCCCTGTTGAGTGACCACTTCAAGCACATGAACTCTGCTTTCACTGAACAGCGGTATGTCGGGGGCAACCCGTCTTTCTTGGACTACTTCAAGCAGGCCCGATACTCGATGACCATCAACACCTTACGGGAGGTCGCTTCAGGCCACCGACCAGCAGTCGGCGGATTCGCGAAGCTGGTGCAGGAGCATGCTGCCTCCTTGATCTCACGGGACGCCGCGACGGATCCGTCAGTCACGAGTGAACGGCTGGAGCGGCTCATCCTGGATCATGATCTCCGCCTATGGTTCTTCGGGCATGGAAAATGTGGGGGGGCCTTCCGTCCTCTCGACGCGCTCTGTCATCAGGAGACTGAGCCTCCAGCTGCCTCGAGAATTGGACGTGACTGGGAGCCGAACTGGGCGCGGCGGCGGCTATCCGTCTGCATGCGGTGCAGCAACTGGATGGTGGACCCCGAACACGAAAGTTCCTGGCAACAGACCCTCTCGGAAGCGACCGAGAAGCGTGCGGCCCATCTGGGTGTCAGTCCCCCGGGCGTCATCGAACAGTTGGACCACAAGATCAGGCAGGCGCAGGGGATCTTACAGGTACTCGAGTCCCGCGGTGCGGTTCAGAGGAGTGCAGATGAAACCTAATACAGCGCTCAACGAGATCGAACAGGACTTCCTGGAAGCTTTGATGCGGCTCCAGACGGGCCAGCCTCAGACGCCCCGACTCAAGGACCTGCTCAAGCGTGGAAAGTTAAAGATCGGGTTCGGCACCGTGGCGGAAGAGGCAGGGCATAGCCCGACACTGATCCGGCAGCAAAATTCCAAGTATCCGACCGTGCGTCAGAAGGTGCTCAACGCGAAGGCAATCCCAGGACGCCACCGGACCGCTGATGACGTGATCAAGGAACTGCGGCTGACGAACGCGCAACTGAAGCGGCAGGTTGAACAGCTGATCAGCAGTAATGCTGCACTCGTCGGACGGATGTTCGACCTAGAACAGGCAATCGAGATCGAACGCACGCGATTTGGAGTTCAGGCAGCGGGGCGTCTGTCAAATCCGAATACAGTGGTCGGCATTCCTAAGGCACAGGTGGAAGACGCGCCCAAGAACCTGTCCCTTAAGTCAATCGATTTGCCGGAGTAGGACTTTGGCCTTTTTAAGGTTAGCTACCTGGTGGTAGTCCGTTGACTAATCAATAGACCGTATGCCACACGCAGTTCTCGCCAATGCGAACGATTACCTTCTTCGGAGCGCTGTGTAGCATTCAGTAACCAAGTCAATGGACTATCACTAATTCCCGAGGGCAGTGGGTTGTGGATCAGATGGACAGTATATCTGCCGTCAACTTATCGTTGCCGAACGCAACCATAGTGTATGGAAGCGCTTCTAAGTTTCTGTGCTTTGATACAAGGAAACGCCAATCATCAGAAGCCTTCTTTGACGACTTAAGATATATGATGTGTAGGCTTTCGCATAGACTAAGAATACTAGAATCAAACTCCTCTATGACCTCAGCAGTGAGAAGTGGCAAAGCAAGTCGTTCACAAGAGTGGTCAACACGCGCACGGAAGAATATATTAGGCTTTACGTTTTTAAAACTGAATAATCTTCCACGATTATGAAGGGGACAGTTATCGAGCATACCGGCTCTATACAAGCCATCATCGTCAATGAGACCAAATCCGCCGCCATAACGATTTGACAGTTCAAAAGTCAACGCCCTTTGTATTGCAGTGCTAACCCACGGGCGAGGATCTGCCACAATAGTGCTAATCCCCGCACCTACTATTTCGTCGAATGTGGCCTTGCCCTCGGTAATTTCTAACAGAGAAAGGTCGTGTTTTATTACCATACGGCGAGCAAAAGCGCCGACCTCATCTATGCCAGAGATGACCGCACCACTCTTCGCTTGAACCTCGTTCAACATTATCTGAACACGCGTTATATAGGTACGGCCATGCACAGTCGATGTTAGAACTGGCGCATCACCGTTACTCATGTCAGCTAAGGCCTGCCGATATTCTCGGTATCCCATTAATGTTGCAGCAGCATTCAGGCTTGTCACGTGTTTAAGCTGAATCTGCATATTGCGGTACATGTCTTGTTGTATCGACTCGGCTAAAGCGTGCAGTATATCCAGTGTCAGCATACGTCTCCTCAGATCATGGCGCACTAGTATTAGTCCCATGATCTGCAGAGAGACGGTGACTACCGTAGCACACTGACAGTAATGCTCATGCCCTGTTTGGCCCTAGTACGAGGCAGTGGATCAGGTTCCATACGTAGTCTACCATATCTGACTGCTCCTCAAAACACGGTAGGCGCTTAGCGGCGTACCCAAGTAGCGGATAATGCAAGAAAACAGGCTATGGGTGCATTCAATGTTGGAACGCACCCTGATTGCCGGACCAGCAGGCAAGTCACTTCTAGGCCGAATGATAGCGGGCGGCGAACTCGACGGGTGGCACGTAGCCCAGACTGGAACGTAAGCGTTCCCGGTTGTACAACTCCCCGATAAACCGGTCCAGATGTCGCTGAGCATCGTCCATGTCCAGATACTCCTGGAGATCGATCTCCTCATTCTCCAGGGTTTTGTAAAAGCTCTCCATACGGGCGTTGTCGTAAGGATTTTCTTTCCTGGACATGCTTGGCGTTATTCCAATGGACCGTAGACGGTCCACGTATACCCGGCTCGCATATTGCACGCCCGTCTTGAGCAGAACGGCACCCGTATGGGGCCTGCCCGCTGGTCCGAGTGATGAAGCAGACCTGCTGCAGGACAAACGCGCCGCGAGCGCGTTGTCGAGGGCCGCCAGGGGCAACGCGGCGCCCATGAATCTGTACATCGACCAGCCGACGACCTCGCGCGTGAAGCTGCCCAGCACGCACGCCAGGTACCTGAAGCTTGAGTTCACGGCCGTGATTCCATCCTGGCATCTGGGCTCCTTCGCGGTGCAGTCAGCGTAGCTGCTGATCGGGGCGAAGTGCCTTAGCTGTGGTCCTGTCCAGAAGGTTCATTCCAGTCCTGTTCGTTGAGTACCATGACGTATGGACCCGGACCGGTACTATCGCTCGATCACTCGTGAGTTGCTCGCCGTCTATGACCGTGTGGAAAATGCCATTGATGCGCAGCATCAGGGCGAAATCGGCTCATGGCGTGAATCGCTCGTCCGTGGGCTAATCCGGCGACATCTACCAGCCACGATGGCAGTGGGGCAGGGGTTCATCTTGACCAACGATGGGCCTACTAAGCAGCTGGATGTAATCGTCTACGATATGAACTACCCCAATATCGTCCAGGAGGGCGAGTTGATCATCGTGACGCCTGACGCTGTCCGAGCCATCGTCGAGGTCAAGAGCACCACCAGTGGAAATCAGTTGCGGCGAGACCTACAAGCGCTAGCTCAAGTCTCATTAGCTTGCCGCGCCGATGCACGTGTGCGCACTGAACGTTCCATGCAGGGCAGCGGGTTGTTCGTCGGATACTTCGCATTTCAGCGGCCACGGGAGATCCTGGGGCAAACCCTGACAGCGGCATTTCGCGAATCAGTATTGTGGACGCCACAGCCTCTTAAGCCCAAAAGTAATCAGCCTGAGGCTGTCCGTGCGGCGGAGCATGAACGTCAGATTCCTAGGTTGCGCGGGCTCCGCTCAAGCCTGCTCAGCCAACCGTTCCTGGCTACTGTGGATGCGGCGGCCTTGGGGCCAGATCAGTTCGTCCGCCACTGGCATGCTCTAGATGCGAATAGCCCTGGAGGTGGCAATCAATGGAGGTCGTACATTTTGGAGGAGCTAAGCTTCGGATATTTTCTCACCAACCTGCTCGCGTCGGTCGTCCCGAGCAGCATCCGGCAACATCACGCCTTGTGGTGGCCAGAGGACCCAAAGCGTAATGGGGTGGCGATCCAGTATCCCCTGGCTGAAGACCTTGACCCACACTGGGAGCCATCTCGACGCGATCAAGGTACAACGTGACCAGCGTGTCCAGCCTTACCGAGCGGTGACCAACAGAAGAACGGCCGACAGCGATATCGGTTGTTAGGTGGTCGAAGACTGATCCTAATCATAGAGTCAATTCGTGCAGCATGGCCCCGGGGCCATCATGGTGTGGTGGCTTATGAACGAGAAGGCAGACTCGATATCCAGGTCCACTCATGCAGCAGCGACCCGAAGCCAGCGGGGAACGGCGAAGTGTAAGTGCTGCGATCAAGTGGATGGAGTCCATCAACTCCAGGTAGAGTTATCGGTCGTGATCAGGTAGGCAGCGCTGTCAGGTCGTATCCGTCTCTCGCACCGCTGCGCCTTGGTTTCGCCCCCTGGCGTCCAGTAGTACCTGTTTCAAGAGCTGATCGGCCTCGACCTCGAGGCACTCCGCGATACGGGTGAGGGTCGAGATGCGTGCGTCGAATCGCCCCGACTCCAGGGAGGGAATGTAGCTGCGTTCTAGCCGGGCACGAGCGGCAAACTCCTCCTGACTCATTCCAGCCCTGGTACGCAGACGACGAATGGTCGCCCCGAGTGCCTGCTGGAATCGCAGTTCGTCTGGGCTGTATTCGCGCCGTCCTTTGGACATGTTCCATAGGGTCGGGGCAGGCACCTAGGCAAGGCCACTCAAAGAGTTAAACAATTTCTGTTATGTTTTTCACACCAGACGTCCCGGACCCGCACCCCGCGGCGTCCCGGTCCTGTCGTCTGCCTTGTCAAGGAGTACACGATGATGTGGAGAACACCCCTGCTGCTGATGGTTTCAAGCTTCACCGTGATGGCGAGTGCCCAGCAACTCAAGCCCATCAACGTCGACGGCACCCTGTCCCAGAGTGGAGTCCTGATCTACAAGGGTAGGAGCTACGTCTCGCTTGATTCCCTCCGGCAGGCGGGTGTCACCTACAGCAGCAAGGGGCTGTACGTGTATACCCAGCCAATGCCCAGCGGTCCGGCGCTGAAACTCTCCGGCTGTCTGAACCAGAAGCTGTACAACAACGCTTATTACGTGACCGTTCAGGCCCCGAAGCTCGTGGCTGATGATCAGGGACAGGGCGCGTCGTGGCAGATGCGGTTCGTCTTGCAGCCGCTTGGATTCTTTAGGGTAGGAAATAGTGACAGCACCAATAACCCCGGCCTGGACCTGAAAGACGCCGTGGTGACGTTCAGAGATGGGAGCAAGTTCGCCCAGCGGACCCTTCCGGTGGCGCTGTTCAGCGTCGGCGACGGCTATGCAGATTTCCGGGACAAGCAGATCGCTCAGAGCATCATGGTGTTCCGGCGCGACGAGAACGAGATGGAGAGCAATCCGCCGATCAAGCTCGCATTGCCGCCTAGCCGTCTGAACGGTTCATCCGCTCCGACCTACCCGGGTGTAACCATCGATTTGACCTGCGTGAAATAGAGGTACTGAACCGGTTCTCAAACGAAGTGCCTGAGCCCCGTCTAACCAGGGCCCAGGCGCGTTTTGAATCGAGTCTCGGTGTCCAGGCAAGAGCCGCGTTGTCCAAGGAGAAGAAAGCCAACTGCACAGGACGAACCGGTCATCGTCCCCTTCCGCTGTTCAGCTCAAAGCGAGAGCTGACAACCGTGCAGTTGACATGCCCTTCTACGCTTAAACCAAGAAGTCATTACTTATTGCAAAAGCTTGATAGTTGCCTAACGGCCCGTGACAGCACGGGACTCATGACGACTCTTTCATAGAGATTCAATGACGATCATCTCGGTTGCATATGCGTCAGATATCGAGAGGTAGAACTTGTCAATATGTGATGGTAAGCCTGCTTCACCATCCGTGATCATCAATGTATATCCATCGGGAAGTTCTGCACTCAGGCATCCGAAACCTCCGCCAGTGTCTTCCTCAAAGAAATCCAGCGAGAGTGTCAAAGCCATCCAGTTTTCAAATTGAATCTCACGCGCGAAGTCATCCAGACGACGACCTTCCAGCTCGTGAGCCCGACGGGCGATGGGCAACGCGAGGGTGATAGGCTCCATAGTCATGCTGACATTCTAAAAGATATGAGGGTCAGCGAGATGCCGGCACAAACGTCGAAACTCTTTTGACAGGGAAGAGGAGAAGCGAATGTCATATGTGAATGATCCTAGCCATAACTACTTTCCTCGCTGAGCGTAAAGGCAGCTTTTTTCGAGTGGGCAGAGGGAAATGCGCGGACTGTGCCGACAATAGTTCCAGGCCACGACCAGGAGTCCTTGGTGAAAGGACCGCACTTCCTCGATACTCAAACCAGCCGTCATCTCCTCGACGACGTAGACGGTCTCGGGATCCCTATAGGGCTCTACCGATCTCTTGGGGGGTGCCTGACCGAAAAAGATGCGGTGAACGACGCGCTGGAAATTGCGGTCCAGTGGTACGACCCTCTGCTTGAATGCGTAGAGTAATACTGCATCAGCGACGTAGTCACCAACAAAAGGCAAAGAAAGTAACCATGAGCGATCGGGCTTAACACCGTTGTCCCGTACCACTTGCTCGGCTATCCCCTTGAGACCCGCCGTTTTAGTGGGTAGCCCAGCTGACTTGGTTACTTCTGCCAACTGTTTCGTGTCCGCATGTGCCAAAGCGATCGGATGTGGATAAAGTTTGAAGATCTCATTGTAGATCGGTTCGACAATCGTACGCGCGGTTCGTGCGAGTAGGTACTCAGCTACCAGAATCCTGAACGGATCATCAGTATGATGCCAGGGAAAACGATCACCGTGATCCACTCCTATCTGCAGCAAGAGTCTACCGACAACCTCGGCTTTCGATGTCCGCGCTGGATCATCCGAGAGACGACGTTTGGGTTTAGAGAAGACGTAGGCTCGACCTGCCATCAGGGACTATCTGATCCAATGCACCTTGACATCGAGTTTTTCAGCAGCACTCTCGATCAAGGCCTTGTACGAGCGATCAGTGTAGCGATCAACATCATGATCAGTAAAAAAGACGAGATTCTCTACCAAACCTGTGACTCCATGGGCACGTTCGTAAGCGCTAAGGATAGCAACACGCCACTCTTTAGCCAGGGCTAACGTATAAAGCCGCTTCGAATCACACAGAAGAGCAACAGGTTTTTCAAACTCTCTCGTGACATACCTACAATCTAAACTCATCTGCTTGAGCAGATACCTGAGTTTGGGACGTTTCTCTCTCATGTACTGCTTGATCACGGTGTCTTTGAGAAAAATTCTGACGCGTTCTGCACCCTCTGTCTTCGCCAGTTCGCCGCCTATAGTCGGATCATTCACCCACTGGGCGTACAATGCGGAGCGTTCATGAATTTTGAGATGGTACCAGTCTGCCTTGTCAGCCAGCTCACGAACCCTCTTGATAATGTCTTGACGCGGATTGCCCGGGAGTTCGAGTAGGCTCATAGAATTCAGTCCACCTCCGCGGGAAAGTCAAAATGATCCGGATCAAGGATAGGCAAGGTGACAAGATCGTCATCCTCCAGATCCTGGATATTCCCTAGATCCATGATCCATTCGTAGAAGAAGCGGCCCATCGACTTGTTAGCGAACTGAATCAAAGCATGGCTCATGGACAATCGTTCGACCTCATCCGGATCAATGGAAGCAATGTCCATCGCCGCGTGAACTCGGCGCACATCAGCAGCGAAGTCCAAGACGATGACCTTGTCTTTACCTTCTCCGAGGCGCAGTCCCCTACCGAGTTGTTGAACAAAAATACGGCGACTGTGCGTCACACGCAAAAACACGAGAAGATCAACGTCAGGTACATCTATTCCCTCGTTGAAGATGTCCACTACACAGAGAAAATCTAACTGGCCGGCGGCAAATTGGCTGATAAGTTTGAATCGTTCTATAGGGGGAGTGTCAGTAACAACTGCGGCAGCCCGGAAACCATTTTTTCGGAGATCGCTGGCAAAACTCACCGCGTGCACCTGTGACGGGCTGAAGACGATGCAACGCCCTCGATCTTCGTTGACGAATGTATCCCGGATGATATCGATAGCCTTTTGGTCCCGGGTGGGGATGAGCAGGCGCTTGTTGAGTTGCTGGATGGTATACCCATAAGCCGAGGCCTGACGTACCATTTCCCAGTCCAGATCATCCACCATGATCCGGTAGTCCACATCCGAGAGGTAGCCCTGTTCGAGCCCTTCCTTGATCCCCATCGAGAATACGGGGGGGCCGAGCCAATAATCGATACTGTAACCATCTGCCCGCCAGGGGGTAGCAGTGACGCCCAGGATCCTCGGGGACCCGAGGCGCTCCACGGTCTTAGCGTATTCAGAGGCGCCGAGATGATGCGCTTCATCCACGATGACGAGATCAAAAGCGGGCAACTCGGCTAGATTCGTCAAGGTCTGGATCGTAGCGAAAGTGATTCCCTCGAAGTTTCCAGGTTTCTCACCCCCGGCCAATCGGTGTGTAGAAACTGATTTTGGGAGCTGCTTCCAGAAGCTGGTGAGCAATTGGTTGACCAAGGGCACGGTGTGCGCGATGACCAGAACTCGCCCGTCGCCCAGCAGCTCATCGTTGAGCAGATCGTTGACGACCTCGGCCATGATGACTGTCTTCCCTAACCCCGTGGCCAGGACCAGTTGGGCTTGCCCCGTTTCTAAAATGGCATTCCGGACCGCGTCCGCAGCGTCATCCTGATAACCACGTAAGGTAGGTCGACCAGGTATGTAATCGGGGAGCTTCTCTACTTGCTCGTAAAGTTTTTCCGGGCCGATATGGTAGATATCCAGATCGAGATCATGAAGACGCTTGAGTTCGTTGAAGAAAGTACGATTCGGTATCTGCGAGGTCACGACACTGAGCGCGTCCGCTTCGTACAGCCTGCCCGCACGACGCACTTCTTGGATGGCTTCTGGCCCGACCCCGTTACGGCTGGTGAATTTACACTGAAACACCCACCGGCGGTTATAGGGGTCGAGCGCCAGGACATCCGCACCACCATCCCCTGAACGCCCGACGACTTTGACATCCTTCCACCCGCCGTAAAGTAGTAGACGAGCGAAATTACGTTCAAACTCCTGCCATGGGCCGAATTTGAGCAAATGACTATTGAAAATCATTGCTCACTACTCCTTAGCGATGAGATCATCGAAGCGTGTCAGCGCCGCGCGAACATACATCAAGTTATTCTTGTCCAGACTGGCTTCATCCGTCTGTCCAAACCCAGAGATGGCGTAAAATAAGCTCTTGACTTGGTGAATGAGTTCAGTTTGATAGGTGTTCAGGGTCGTGGGAGAGGAAAGAAGTTCACCAGGTTCCCAGGTTGCGATGAACAGACCACTGGCCAAGATTTCTTCTGGCACGGCATCCAGGATGCTGGTGATATCCCTAATATCTAGCAAACCTGGGAGTGTTCTGCCGACACTCTTCACCTGAGCGACTTTCAAGCGGTCCACACTTCCTGGAGACAGCATGGCGAGAAGACTTTCATATCTCTCGGGTGGGATCACTTTTGAAAGATGACGTTGAAGCCTACCCGTGAGGTTCTGGATATCCAAGGCGATCCGGTTCGGTTCCAGCGAGTTTTGTGTACCATGCTCCTCCCGGATCGTGGCCAGGATCGTACTGAACTCAACCCGGCCTCCCCCGTACCCGAGGCGGGAAGCTTCCTCCCGGGCAACATACTGCGCGAATTCAGCCATGACACCGTCTCTGACCTGAAAAGATGCCGATTGAAAGATCGGGTGACCCGGGTTCACCTCGATTTCGTAGATGCCCTTGGTCGTTGCCTTCCCAGAAAGGACGAATCCCGACTCCTGTGTCTCCACGGCGTAGATCTTGGCTTCGTAAGGCTGCTCAGAGATCTGACCCTTGATCTTCATATCCAGTGAGGAGAGTGGAAGACGCGACACGTTACTAGGGAGGGGCGGCGGGACTGGTAGTGAAATCACCGGCGAAGGCAGCTGTTCGCCGGTTCCTTCCTCGGCGTCATTCCTGTCGTCTGCTTCCAGGAGAGCGGTCGTTTGACCCACGGTCGAGAGACCCTGGCCACCTGCCATCGGTGGTTTAAAAATGTCAAATTCCTTGCTCCCAGCTGTAGGCTCCTGTTCATCCGTCTTGTCGGATTCCTTGAGGGCGTCATTCCACCAGGTCTCGTTGGTGTACAGGACTTGGCCTTTTCGGAAACCCTCGGCGGCCTTTTTGGCTTTGTCGTTAGGGGTAATCACCAAGATGTCGCTGTTGGTTTGATAGCGTCCGGGACTGCTTCGCCTGAAAGCCCGGTTTAATCTGGCGAGTGGGGAATCGTTCTGTACAGGCGTTTGCCCCCGCCTGCTGGTGATCGGCATGTTATTACGAACCGCTTTCAAGAGCTGAATCCAGCTGCTGTGTTCATGCTCGAACTTATTTTTCGTGTAAAACACGTAACCGTGATCGAGATGAATCTCACCAATGATTCGCCCCTTACCGCGCAAGTCATCGAGAGGATATTCCTTACGTCGCTCGCCGTTCTCATCCACCCAGTCAAAAATATCTTTATTCGCCATCTCGATCACTCGACCGTTGCGAATGA
>Ga0160427_10001261_pt1 | contig 15633 bp, 11 predicted proteins | sample SolpanmetagenomL_FD_108194 | JGI IMG/M metagenome (GOLD analysis project Ga0160427, IMG submission 108194) | Solar panel surface microbial communities from Lawrence Berkeley National Laboratory, California, USA - L | ecosystem: Engineered > Built environment > Solar panel > Unclassified ...
CCCAGCGCGTGACCCAGGGCGGTCTGGCTCAGCCCCTGTGCCTTGCGTAGGCTCGCCACAAGACCACCGATCGTGCGGTCCGCATCCGTCGTGAGCTTCGGACTGTTGGCCATCGTCATGTCGAGTGACGCTTCCTGCCGAGAAGGCTCGTCTCCCCCAGTGAGAGTCGCCGATCGTGATAACATGCGATTGTGCTGTGCACCACAGAACAATCCTAGGCTGCGTTCGCAACATAGCGGGATGACGGTGTCTCGACAATGCGCCTATGCGGAACGGTGCGCCCTCGCACCGTCGGTCGGTCTGGCGGGGAAGAACAAATATCGTCAGCGCGTTAGCTGTTCCGGATCGCTGATAACGTCCGGCGACAATGGTGTCGTCCTCACGATGTGTTGCGCGGCTGCACGCCCCAGATGACCGTCTGGATCCGCACATTCTTGTGCGGCGCCAGACCATGCGGCAGCATCGGATTGTCTCCCCCTTTCTGCCGGACGATGCTGGAACATGGCAGGCGCAGCAAGACGTGAAGAACCTGATCCTACATTGATCTTTAGAATACCCGCCAGAATGTTCAGTCCTCCGCCGAACAGAGGGCTGTGGATTCTGATTTGTGTCGACGATGCGAAGTACGGAGGGCCGTGTCGTCGACACGGTCAACCCTGGGCGCAACGGAGCGGAAGGGGAGGCTTGGACGCGCCGCCTGTTCCGGTTCGTTCGCGGGCCAAGCCACGGCCTTTTTCGCCCGTCAGGATCCCGCGATCGCGGACGATCCGTCCGCAGGACCGGTCATTTCCAGCCAGAACGAAGCGCCGGGCGCGCGGGCATCGTTGGGATAGAGGAACGGTATGGCGGGGCGGGAGCCGCGGGCGGCGAAGATGCGCTGTACCCGGGCGCCCAGGTCCGCGTCCCTGCAGACGTAAGTGACCGGCAGGCTTACCCGGAACGGGGGCTGGCCGCACAACAGCATTGCCGCGAGCAGATACTGCTCACTGTACAGCCGGTGGTTCCAGGCAACCGGGTAATCGTCCGGTATGAAGATGTCATGGATGTGCACCATCACACCGGGCCGGAGGCGCGGCAGCACTTCGAAGAAGAACACCGCCACATCGGAGTTGGTGAAGACGCGGTGCGATCCGTCGAAGAACAGGATATCGCCCGCCCGCAGCTCGTCGAAAACCTTCAGGTCGCAGGCTTCCAGCGGCTTGCGCACGATCGCGTCGCAGATCCGGTCGATATGGAGGCGCGGCATGGGGTCGATCGACGTAAGCCGCGTCGGCAGTTTGAGCGCCTCGACGGTGTAGCGCGTGAAACAGGTCGAGGTCCCGGAGCCGATCTCGAGGTAATGGGCCGGACGCTTCCAGGCGAGCATCGCCATGAGCGCGGCGGCATCGAGTGCCGTGAACCACGTATTGTTCCAGTGCGGCATGCACGGATCGTCGGCGCTGGCCGCGTGCGGAACCGCGTGGAGCAGATCGGCCTGGGCTTCCAGCACGTCGAGGAAGCTTTCGTAGGCCGCCGTCTGCTGCGCCAGAACGGCGCTGAGCCGCCCGTGCGGGAGGGTGCCGGGGCTCCAGCGTGCAGTGGGTACGATCGGATAGTAGTCGTGGACCGTATGGCTCCAGCGAAACGGCTCCGTGCTGGCGCGAAAGATGTCGACGCCGGCCCGTCGCCCGGCGCTGCGCACCATATCCTTCAGCATGGCCCTCACTCCAAAGACGAGAAGCATGCCGAAGTTACAACCGTAAGTCGAGTGATGAGGGGTACGTAAGCGCGGGGATCCCCGGTATCCACGATGAGCGGCACTGCCGCGCAACTCACTTTTCGGGGTGGCGGCGACGGGATGCCGCCGGGGCCGACGAACCCCGCGACGGGATGCACGCGCGGCCTCTACGTGCGGTCTGCCCGTGCGACTTGGAGGACGCGATCAGGGAGAACGAAGCACTGATTGGACTGCTTCGGGAGCGATCCATCCCAACCCGTTGATCCGTGCGCAAACGAGCGAACGCGGTTGGTTCTGGTGCCTCGGACACCGCCAGCGCTTGCGCGAGACCGCTCACCAGACGCGGTGTCGCCGTCGGCAACGCGGCCACCGGGAGACCGGACATGTCATCCTGCCGGTGGATCGGCTGCGCGCCTGGCCCGAGATCCAACCGCCGATGCCATGGTCTGCCCCTGGCGGCGAAGTCGCCTCCTGCATCGGCGGCACTTGATCGTATTCTGATCGATCGCGGGTCACACGCCAAAGTTGTGACGGCGTCCCTCGCCGGGACGGTTCAGGACAGGCCTCGGCAGCCTTCTGAGGTGAGTCCTCGTCCCACGCGCGGACCGTGGCGAGGACCTGCTTGTCCCGGCTTCGGAGTGATCGCATCGATCGCAACGCCGTCGCTTGAAACCCGTGTACCCTTCGATCTTGGCCGAACACGCCTGACGCGTTGTCGGCCTTTCACGGCGAGCGCGTGCGAGTTTGACTCTGTGAGGAACTTCGGAGGCAGCACGACGTGTCCCGCGCAGATTGAACGCCGGCAGGAGCACCCTTCCGAGCCAGAGCGAAGTCCGACGGTCGAGCGGGCGCACTCGCCTTCTGCCCGATGAATCCCTACGCGGCCGGCCGGGACCGGCTTCGCGTGCTCCCCTCAAGGGAGCAGCTTGCACAGCGCCTGCACGAGGTCGCGCGCGATGAACGGCTTCTCCAGCCGGGGACCGTGCTGCTCGGCGGCGGCGCCGGTCGCGCGCACGTCGCCCGTGGCGAACAGGTAGGGCACGCCGAGCGTGCGGAGCCTGTCGGCCACGGGGTGAGCCGTCTCACCATTGCCGAGGTTGACGTCGAGCACCGCGGCGTCGAGCTCGTGGTTCTCGATCAGGTCCAGAGCCTGAGTCATGCTCGGCACCGGTCCGACGACGTCAAATCCCGCTGCCTGCAACCATCGCTTCATCTCGACAGCGATGAGATACTCGTCCTCGACGACGAGGATGCGGCGGACGTTGGGCGGCGGTGCGGGCGCTGGCATTGTTCCTCCGGGCGCGTCCGGGATGCGGTAAGCTAACTCCGCCGGCACCGTGGATGGTATCGCCTGCCAGGGAAAGAAACCGCAGGACGTCGGAATCGTCGTCACCGACCACAGCGTCGGGCGCATACTCGCCGGCGGCGTCGTCCATGCATGCCACGTACGGCTCGATCGTCGTCGAGCGCCCTCCCGCCGTGGTCAGTTGCGAAGATCTAAACCCGCGGCGGTCGCGGTCGCCGCGGATGCTCGACGCCGGATCCCCGGTGCGTGAGCCTTCCCGACCGTCGCGCAGTCCATCACCCATGAGGCGGACGGGATTCTCCCTGGTCCGGTCTGCGAGCCCGTGCAGGTCCCGGACCGGCGCGACCCGGGATGCAACGACGATGCGGCGCCGGCCCCGCGGCGTCATCGCCGCCTGAGGTCACGGGCCGAACGAAGTCGAAAGGCTCCACGATGATGCGCGAAGCCACCGACCGCGCATCGTCGATGCCCCCGGCCAGCTCTGGAGCCGATCTCACCGGGGCCGGACCTTCGGATCCGCGCAGCGCGCCCGTCGGCGAATTGGCCCTGCAACCGTACGCGCCAGCGGCGCGTCTCAGTCGCCATGCCCCATCCGGGCAGCTTTCTAGGCTGTTTGCATCGTGAATTCCCATCGATCTGCGTAGTGCGACCGATCTTCGACGCGGCCGTTGAAGATACGAGGGAGACTTCTTCCGTCGTGATACAGACGATGTGGCGCGCGCTCGATCCGATCCGCAGATTGCTCAACCTTCGCTTCCCACGTCATGGAAGCGAGAAGGATGAGGCGTTCCGAAATGTGTCTATGTCGGTTCGCCGGTTGCTCCTACTCGGCGGGATCGGAATTCTCTGGGCGCTGATATTCAGCCTCGTCGCGTACTATCTTACAATTAAATTCAAGTCATACTGATCATGATGCGGGTTGATTGGATCCGCATACAAAATTTTTCCAACGCGTTGCGGCTACGAAATGACGCTTTTGTCGCGACTTGCTCAGCATCGTTTGGCGCAGCTTATCGTTGTAGCTTAGAAGCTCTTATTCGCGTTAAAGCAGTTGGCGCAAAACGGTGTGACCCATGGGATATGTGCTGATTGCGCTGCTCGGAGTTGCCTGCGGCGTGCTGCTGACGTGGTACCTGCTCGTCCCGATCGTGACGCTGGTTGCGGTGGCGGCGGGCGTCGCGGGCGCGTTGAGGGGTCAGCCGCTCGGTGACGTCCTGTCGGACACCGTCGTGATGGTCTGCATCCTGGAGGCGAGTTGGATCGCGACGGTGTTCGTCGTGGCGCGCCGGACGCACCGGCGGGCGGGACGATCCCGCATCTCCGATCCGGCGCGACGCCCGAGCCATGAGCCTTCAGAACGCGAAGGATGAGGTCCGTCTGGTAAGTCCGATGCCGATCGAGGCGTGGATCCGGCCGGATCGGACCGGCTGCCGGACGTGCGCACCCATCCCGGCGAAGACGGCAGCGGCGACCGGCCTACCGCCCCGTCAGCGACGGTCCGCCCGATGAGCCGCCCGTGCCGGGCGGTCCGCCGGTCGGGGTGCCGCCGATATTCACGTCCGGCGTCGTGCCGGGTACCGACGAGTTGCTCGGGTTTGCCTCGTTGCCCCGGGTGATCGGGCTGGGGCCGAGATCGCGGGCGCCTTGGCCGACGCCGCCGGTTCCGGGCGGCGGAGCCACGCCGGTGTTGCCCGCGCCTCCCGTGACCACCTGAGCGGCAGCCGGGCCGGCCAGGAGCAGTCCCACGATGCCGCTGAGCGCCAGTTTGGTCCGGGTCATCGCATTGTCCATGTCAAAGCTGTGGCCTCGTAACGGTCGAGGCACCGCGAAGTTCAAGGGGGCTTGGCGCCGACCTGGGCTCGCCGCTGCGATGACGGAGCGTGCAATTTGCCGTCGCGCGCGACATGCGGCCGTACCGCTTCGGTCGCTCGCGGGATTCTCGTACGCACCGCCCGGCGAGAACAGTGAGGTCCGGTTCTGGTCGCAAATATAGAATTCACGCCGCTTTTTATGATGCCTTTATCAGTTGTCAGGAACTGAATGTCGGCACGTGATTTATGCATCCGATGAAATCGGGCGATCACGGATGGATCCTATGATCAGGCAGGCCGACCGAGATCGGCAGTGGCTGGCTCGCACTCTGCTCGTCACCTCCCTCGTCTCCGTGCTTCTCTCCTCGACAGAAAACGCCCGGGCATTCGAGTCCCACAGCATCGACGCGCAGGATGATCCGGCTCCTCTGAAACGCGAAGCACCGGTCTTCACGTACAGACAGTTCACGTCGAGACTTCCGCCGCTTCCATCTGCATTTCCGGATACGGCTTCAACCGAACCATCGCTCGACGTCGGATCCGCGGAGGCCGTGCTGCCTGTTTCGGACGATCTGCCAAGCCGGCGGCTGGCCGGCCTGATGGGACGCTTCGGCCGAGGGGTCGATGCGATCTCGGCGCGGGACGGCATATCCGCGGGCCGGGCGGGGCAGACGCAATCAACGGCGCACGAGCCGGAGACGACGGCCACGGTGGCGGATCTGCGCGCCGCGCCACCACGAGAGGCACCCGTCGCGACCAACCGGTTGATCGGAACTGGTCGGGCCAGCTGGTACCAACATCCCGGCCGGACCGCGAATGGCGAGACATACGATCCGAACCGGCTGACCGCGGCCCATCACAGCTTGCCGTTCGGAACCAAGATCAAGGTCGTCAACAAGCGCAACGGCAGGTCGGTGGTCGTCCGCATCACCGACCGGACGAATGAGCGCACGAAGGCTCGGCGCAGCTACGCGATCGATCTGTCGCGGGCCAGCGCTCGCCAACTCGGGATTGCCGGGATCGGATTGGTCGCCCTGTACACGGTGGATTGATGCGGCTGGATGTGCGGGCAGCCGGAACCGGTATGCGTCCGGCCTGTCGCGGCTGAACCGGACCTTCCGAGCGCGATTCTGCGGTCGCTCACGGGAGCCGACGACGATCCCGCTGGGGCGAGCACCTGCTGCCGGGGCACCACATCCCGGATCGTCGCCCCCCGCGACATCCGTGTCCCGCCAGAAACGACAAAGGCCGCGGATGCGCGGCCTTTGTCGTTCGTATGGTTGGAAAAACTGGAGCGGGCGAAGGGATTCGAACCCTCGACCCCAACCTTGGCAAGGTTGTGCTCTACCCCTGAGCTACACCCGCTCACTAGTGCCGCGCCGCCCGGACTTTCGTGCCGGCGGCCCCCGGAGGCGCTCTCTAAACACCATTCCGCCGGGCGTTGCAAGCGTCTCTTTCGCCCGTCGCGACGTTTCACCAATTCGGATCCGAGGGGCGGCCGAGACGGACCTCATCCAGCCGGGCGCGCGTCCCGCGGGTGGTTCCCTCCGGCAAGGCGTCGGCCGGGAAGAACGCGCACGCGGCGATTTCCCGGTCCGGCTGCTTGGGCTTGGGGATCGTGAAGCTTGAGACCACGAACAGCGCGACGTGGTCGCGCGGTGCGGCGACGACGTTCCGGTAGAGCCCTTGGAGGCGCAGCGGCCCCTGAGGGACGATACCCGTCTCCTCGCGGAACTCGCGGACCATGGCGTCGTGCGCGGTCTCGCCCCGCTCGACGCCGCCTCCGGGCAGGTGCCAGCCGCCGACATAGGTGTGGCGCACCAGCGCCACGCGACCCTGCGGATCGATGGCGATGCCGCGCACGCCGAGCGTCATGCCCCGGGACGCGAGCGCCCCGAGGTGGAACAGGCGCCGAAACAGCGGCCGGTCGAGAAGCATGCCGATGCGCGCCGGATCAGGCGACGTCGAGGGTGATCGCCCCGAGCCCCGCGATTTCCGCCACCATGCGCTGGCCGCGCTCGACAGGGCCGACGCCGGACGGGGTCCCGGTGAAGATCAGGTCGCCGGGTTGCAGCGCGAAGTAGCCCGACAGGTAGGCGATCTGCTCGGCCACCGACCAGATCATGTCGGCGAGGTCGCCTTTCTGGCGCGTCTCGCCGTCGACCGAGAGCGTGATCGAACCCCGGGCCGGGTGCCCCACCAGGGAGGCCGGATGCAGCGCACCGATCGGTCCCGAGCCGTCGGCGGCCTTCGCGGTGTCCCAGGGCCGCGACATCTTCTTGGCCTCGTCCTGAACATCGCGGCGGGTCATGTCGAGCCCGACCGCGTAGCCGTAGACGTGGTCGAGGGCGCCCTCGACCGGGATGTCGCTGCCGCCGCCCGCGAGGGCTGCCACCATCTCGACCTCGAAGTGGTAATTCCGGGTCTTGGGCGGATAGGCGTGGGGTGTCGGCTCCGCGCCGACCATCTGGAGCGCGTCGGCCGGTTTCATGAAGAAGAACGGGGGCTCGCGATCCGGATCCGCGCCCATCTCGCGGGCGTGGGCGGCGTAGTTCCGGCCGACGCAGTAGACGCGGCGGACGGGAAAGAAATCGCTGCTGCCGACGATCGGGAGCGCGATGCGGGGCGGGTTCTGGATGACGGAGAGCATCTCTGCCTCTGCGGTGGATCGTCCGACGGGCCGGGCGGGGGGTCCCCCGGCCTCTACGAGACCGTTGTAAGGTGCGCGTCGCCCCGCGCCATCCCGGCGCTTGCCACCGTCGCGCTCTGGCCTACAAAATTTTACCGATGACCCCGATCCCGGCTCCACTCGACAACCTGCTCGCCGCCCTCCGCGACAGCCTCGGCCCACGGCATGTGGTGACCGACCCGGCCGACATGGCCCCCTACCTCGTGGAGAGCCGGAAGTTGTACACGGGCGCCGCGCTCGCCGTGCTGCGACCGGGGACCACCGAAGAGGTCGCCTTCGCGGTCCGCGCCTGCACGCAGGCCGGGATCGCAATCGTCCCCCTCGGCGGCAATACCGGCCTCACTGGAGCCGGGGTGCCGCAGGGCGGCATGGTCCTGTCCCTGGAGAGGATGACCCGGCTGCGCTCGGTCGAACCCGTGGACGCCACGATCACGGTCGAGGCCGGGATGATTCTCCAGGAGGTGCAGGCGGCGGCCGATGCGGCCGGGATGCTGTTCCCCCTCTCCTACGCGTCGCGCGGCTCGGCGCGGATCGGCGGCGGCATCAGCACCAACGCAGGCGGCATCGCCGTCCTGGCCTACGGCAATGCCCGCGACCTCGTCCTCGGGCTCGAAGTGGTCCTGGCGGATGGACGGGTCTGGAACGGGCTCAAGGCACTGCGCAAGGACAATGCCGGCTACGACCTGAAGCAGCTCTTCATCGGGTCCGAGGGCACGCTGGGCATCGTGACGGCGGCGGTGCTGAAGCTGTTTCCGAAGACCCGATCCAGTGCCGTCGCCTTCGTCGGCCTGGATTCGGCCCGGGCCGCCCTCGCTCTGTTCGTGTTCCTCCGGACCCGCCTGGACCGGGACCTGACGGCCTTCGAGTACCTGCCGCCCTTCGCCCTGGACATCGTGCTGCGACACGTTCCCGGCACGGTCCGTCCGCTGGCCGAGGCTCACGGCGCCTACGCGCTGATCGAGGTCGCGTCGGCGAGGCCGGACGCGGACGCGCGCGCCGCCCTGGAGGCGGCCCTGGGCCAAGCGATCGAGGAGGGGCTGATCGCCGATGCCGCGCTCGGCGCGAGCGGCGCGCAGGACGACGCGCTCTGGCGCCTGCGCGAGGGCGTTCCAGAGGCGCAGACGCGGGAGGGCGCCTCGATCAAGCACGACGTCTCGGTGCCGCTGTCGCGCCTGCCCGATTTCCTCGAACGGGCCGGGGCCGCCTGCGTGGCGGCGATGCCCGGTCTCCGGCCCTGCGGCTTCGGGCATTTCGGGGACGGCAACATCCACTTCAACCTGACGCAGCCCGAAGACATGCCAGCCGCGGAGTTCCTGGCGCAGTGGGGCCGGTTCAACCGCATCGTCCACGACGTCGTCCACGCCCTCGGCGGCTCGATCGCGGCCGAGCACGGCGTCGGGCTGATCAAGCGCGACGAACTCGTGCGCTACGGCGATCCCGTCGGGCTCGACCTCATGCGCCGGCTCAAGGCGGCCCTCGACCCGAAGGCGCTGTTGAATCCCGGCAAGGTGCTCGGCCCGACCGCGGGCGAGACCCCACCGCCGGCCTGACGGAATTTGTGCGGCGCGCCATAATTCGGCGCGCTGACGGGTGCACGACAGCCACGCGCAGCCGCGTTCCGCGACGGCTGCGCCGAGCGTTAAGCGTCTGCTAACGCTTCGAACCGACCCTTATCGGTGACGGCGGAGGCGAGTTCGTCAGCGTCAGGCATGGCATTTGCTGTGAGACCTTCCTATCTCGCAGATGCGAGATATAACGACGACCCGTCCACGACAGACTGTTTCTGATCCTCTGGAGACCGACGGAATGCCTACCTCACAGGCCCGCGTGCAGACCACGGAAGCGAGCCGCTACCTGCAGCAGCTCTGCCGCCACTGGAGCCACAAGTTCAAGGTCGAGGCGACCCCGATGCACGGCACCGTGCCGTTCGGCGAGGACCGCGTCTGCACGTTCGACGCCGAGCCGGACGCGCTGGTGATGCGCATCGACAGCACCGATCCGGTCAACCTCACCCGGCTCGAGAACGTGGTCTCCGACCACTTGGCCCGCTTCGCCTTCCGCGAAAGCCTGGGCGATATCCGCTGGTCCCGCGCCGCTTAGGCGGCAGCACCTTCGGACGGCGGGCTGGCGGCCCGCGCCATGACGGCGGACCCGCTCGGCACCAGGCCGAGGGGGCAGTCCACGTGAAGGCCCCGTCGCAGGGCCCACGATCCTGGCTTATCCCTTGCAGACGTTGCGAGCCGTACCGCACGGTACGGAGTTCGCAGACGCGATTGGGATGGACCGATGAAGCGACGCACCCTGCTGCGCGGTGCCGGGGCCCTGGTGGCTGGAACCCTGGCGCGCCCCGCCCTGGTCCGGGCGGCCTCCGCGACGACGCTGCGCTTCGTGCCGTACGCCGACTTGGCCCTGCTCGACCCGATCATCACCACGAACTACGTCACGCGCACGCACGCGCTGATGGTGTTCGACACGCTCTACAGCCTCGACGCCGCGTACCGGGCGCAGCCGCAGATGGTGGCCGGCCACGAGGTCACCGCGGACGGCCTCGCCTGGCGCCTGACGCTCCGCGACGGCCTGCGCTTTCACGACGGCACGCCGGTCCTCGCCCGCGACGTGGTGGCGAGCCTCCGTCGATGGTCCCAACGGGACGCGTTTGGCGGTGCCCTGTTCGCGACCGTGGACGCGTTGTCTGCGCCTTCCGACGCTGTCGTGGAATTCCGTTTGAAGCAGCCCTTCCCGCTCCTGCCGGATGCGCTGGCAAAACCGACCTCCTACATCCCGGTGATCATGCCCGAGCGGCTGAGCGCGACGCCGGCCACGCAGGCGGTGCCCGAGATCGTGGGCAGCGGGCCGTACCGCTACGTCCCCGACGAGCGAGTACCGGGCTCGCTGAACGTCTACCGCCGGTTCGAGGCCTACCGCCCACGCGAGGGCGGCACCGCGAGCTTCACGGCGGGACCGCGGATCGCGCATTTCGATCGCGTGGAGTGGCGCACGATCCCGGACGGCGCCACGGCCGCGGGCGCCCTGCGCTCGGGCGAGATCGACTGGTGGGAGCAGCCCTTGGTGGACCTCGTGCCCGATCTGATGGGGCAGCGGGCGGTGCGCGTCGAGCTGGTGGAGACCGCGGGACTGATCGGGCAGATCCGCCTGAATCACACGCTGCCCCCCTTCGACAACCCGGCGATCAGCCACGCGCTGCTCTCCGCCATCGATCAGGGCGAGATGATGGAAGCGGTCGCCGGCAGCGATCCTGCCATCCGGCGGGGCCCGGCGGGTGTCTTCACCCCAGGCGGACCCATGGCCTCCGAGGCCGGCATGGGTGTGTTCGCCGGCGCGCGTGACCTCTCCTCGGCCAAACAGGCCCTGGCTGCGGCGGGCTACAAGGGCGAGCGGGTCGTCCTGCTCTCGGGCACCGACGTGCCGCGGATCAACGCGATCTGCGAGGTCATGGCCGATCTCTGCCGGAAGCTCGAGATGAACATCGATGTGGTGGCCACCGATTGGGGGACGGTCAACCAGCGGATCCTCAGCCCGAAGCCGCTGGACCAGGGCGGCTGGTCGATGTTCGGGATCTTCTCAGGCGGCCTCGACCACCTCTCCCCGGCCTACCATCTGGTGACGCGCGGCAACGGCCGTGCCGGCGTGCCGAGCTGGCTGACCGATGCGCCGCTGGAGGATTTGCGCACCGCGTGGTTCGCGGCGCCCGACCTCGCGTCCCAGAAGGCTTTGGCCGCGCAGATCCAGGCGCGCGCCCTGCAGGTGGGCGCCTACATCCCATGCGGCCAGTATTTCCAGCCGACGGCGTACCGACGCGACCTCGACGGCATGCTGACCGGCCTGCCGCTGTTCTGGAATCTCCGCCGTTCGGCGTGATCGGTCCCGCTCGGATCAGCCCACGCTCATCAGGCTGGCATTGCCCCCGGCGGCGGCGGTGTTGATCGTGGTCGAGACCTCCTCGACGAGGCCTATCGCGGCGTAGCAGTCGCCGCCAGCCAGCGCCTCCGGCGTGCGGCCCTGTACCGGCAGGATCGCGCCGGGACGGGCCGCGACCAGCCGGTTCACGGCCATCAGGCCGGCCGCGTCGCCCTCGTACAGGACCGCGTTCACGTCGGAGACATCGCCGAGCGTCGCAGTCCGATCGACGAGGGTCCCGAGCGCGTCGGGGATGTCCCGGAGGATCGGCCAGCTCCGGTCCGGCGCGACGACCAAAGCGCGGTTGCCGCTGCCGATAATCGCTCCGAGTTGCAGGAGCAGCCCGGTCTCGGTGCTGGCGATGGCCACGACGCGGCCGCGGGGCCGCAACGCGTAGGCGTTACGCTCCCCGACCGGGCCCCGCAGGGTGGTCACCGCGAAGCCGGGATATGAGACCGCCGCGAGATGTTCGGCAACACGGCTGCGCCCGGTCGCCTGCAACCAATCCAGGTACGGGCGGATCGCTGCACCGTCCGCCGCCAGCGCGCCGCAAGCCCCAACCGGCGGTCGCCGGACGAGCCGCGAGAGGTAGAGGGGCCCGCCGGCCTTCGGCCCCGTGCCCGACAGGCCGGATCCGCCGAACGGCTGGACCCCGACCACCGCGCCGATCACGTTGCGATTCACGTATCGGTTGCCGGCCCGAACGCGAGCGAGGACCCGGGCGATCGTCTCGTCGATCCGGCTATGCAACCCGAAGGTCAGCCCGAAGCCGGTATCGTCGATCTCCGCCAGGATCCGGTCCAAGTCGGCGCGATCGTAGCGCAGGACGTGCAGCACCGGGCCGAACACTTCCGCCTCGACGTCGGCGACGCGGTCGATCTCGATGAGGGTCGGCCTCACGAACGTGCCGCCTCCGTTCCTCGATGACAGGCTCAGCTCGTGAACGGCAAAACCGCGGGCGCGCATCGCTGCGATGTGACGGGTGATCCGATCGGCCGCCTCGGCTGTGATGATGGGCCCGACATCCACGGAGAGCCGGCGCGGATCGCCGCATTCGAGTTCGCTCAGGGCGCCTTTCAGCATCGTCAGGGTCCGATCGGCGATCTCATCCTGCAGGCACAGGATGCGCAGGGCCGAGCAGCGCTGGCCGGCGGAATCGAACGCCGAGGCGATCACATCGGCCACCACCTGTTCGGGCAGCGCCGAGGAGTCGACGATCATGGCGTTCTGTCCGCCGGTCTCCGCGATGAGGGGGATGGGTTCGGCGTGGCGGTTCAGGCGCTCGGCCAGCTGGCGCTGGATCCCCTTGGCCACCGCCGTGGAGCCGGTGAACATCACGGCCTGGACGCGCGCGTCGTCGACCAGGGCGCGTCCGACCGAACCGGGTCCAGGCAGGAGATGGAGGACGTCCGCCGGGACGCCCGCCGCATGGAGGATGCGGACCGCCTCGGCGGCGACGAGGGGCGTTTCCTCGGCCGGCTTGGCCACGACCGGGTTGCCTGCGACCAGGGCGGCTGCGACCTGTCCGACGAAGATCGCCAGCGGGAAGTTCCAGGGGGAGATGCAGGCGACGGGCCCAACCGGATCGGGGCCGCCGTCGAGCGTCCGTTCGGCTTCGGCGGCGTAGTAGCGCAGGAAGTCGACGGCCTCGCGGATCTCGGCGACCGCGGCGGCGTAGGACTTCCCGGCCTCGCGGACGATCAGCCCGATCAGCACCGGCATCCGCGCCTCGAAGGCGTCGGCGGCGCGGCGCAGGCCGGAGGCCCGCCGGACCGGCGGAGTTGCAGCCCAGGCCGGGGTCATGCCGGCGGCCAGCGCCAGGGCCCGCTCAATCTCGGCCGACGCCGACGATCGCCAGAGCCCCACCAGATCCCGATGATCGGCCGGGTTGCGGACAGGGGTGCCGGCAGAGCCCGCGTCGCACCCGGACGGCACGGACCGCCACACGGTCCGCCCGCTCACCGCCAGCCCCTCCGCCAAGCGGGCGAGTGCCGCCTCGTCGGCGAGGTCGAGGCCGGCCGCGTTGGCGCGCGCAGTCCCGTACAGCGCGCGCGGCGGTGCGATCCGCTCGTGCGGGGCACCCGGATGCTCGGACGCCTCCACGCGGGCGACGGGATCGGCGATCAGCGCCTCGACCGCGACGGCCTCGTCGGCGACGCGGTTCACGAAGGAGCTGTTGGCCCCGTTCTCCAGCAACCGCCGAACGAGGTAGGCGAGGAGGGTCTCGTGCGTGCCCACCGGCGCGTAGATGCGGCACGGCCGCCCCATCGTCTCACCGGAGACCACGGCCTCGTAGAGCGGCTCGCCCATCCCGTGGAGGCATTGGAACTCGTACTGGCCGGGCCGGAAATCGGGGCCTGCCATCTCCACGATGCTGGCGAGCGTCTGGGCGTTGTGCGTGGCGAATTGCGGGAACACGGCGTCGGGGGCCGCGAGGAGCTTGCGGGCGCAGGCGAGGTACGACAGGTCGGTGTGCACCTTGCGGGTGAAGACCGGGAAATCCGCCAGCCCATCCACCTGCGCGCGCTTGATCTCGCTGTCCCAGTAGGCACCCTTGACCAAGCGCACCATCAGCCGGCGACGGCTGCGCCGGGCGAGGTCGATCAGCACGTCGATCACGAAGGGGCAACGCTTTCCGTACGCCTGCACGACGAAGCCGAGGCCGTCCCAGCCGGCCAAGTCCGGGTCGAACGCGAGCATCTCCAGGATGTCGAGCGACAGGTCGAGCCGATCGGCTTCCTCGGCGTCGATGTTGAGGCCGATGCCGGAGCGCCTCGCCGAGGCGGCGAGGTCCCGCACCCGAGGAGGAAGTTCCGCCAGGATGCGGGCGCGTTGCGACCGGGCGTAGCGGGGATGGAGCGCCGACAGCTTGATCGAGATTCCAGGTCCGCGGAGTGCGCCGCGCCCGGCCGAAGCCACCCCGATCGCCCGGATCGCATCCGCGTAGGCGCGCCGGTAGCGCTCGGCATCCGCCGCGGTCACCGCCGCCTCGCCGAGCATGTCGTACGAGTAGGTGAAGCCCTTCGCCTCCAGCCGTGCGGCGTGTCGCAGGGCCTCCGCGATCGTCCGCCCCGCCACGAACTGCTCGCCCATCATCCGCATGGCGAGATCGACGCCGCCGCGGATCACCGGCTCGCCGCCGCGGGCGATCAGCCGGGTGAGCGCGGCCGACAATCCAGCCTCGTCCCGGGTCGCCGTCAGCCTGCCGGTGACGACCAGGCCCCAGGTCGCCGCGTTGACGAAGGGGGACGGGCTGTGACCGAGATGGGCGCGCCAATCGCCACCCGCGATCTTGTCGCGGATCAGCGCGTCCCGCGTCGCGGCGTCGGGGATGCGCAGCAGCGCCTCGGCGAGGCACATCAGCGCCACGCCCTCCTGGCTTGAGAGGGTGTATTCGTGGATCACGCCCTCGACGCCGCCGCGCGGCCGGCGTCGCCGCAGGGTCTCGATGAGTTGCCGCGCGTGGCCGGCGACGCGCTCCGCGCCCGCGGTGGTCAGCCGCGCGAGGTCGAGGAGCGCAGCGACGCAGTCCGGCTCGGCGCGGCGGCAGGCCGCGACGACGGCGGCACGCAGGGGCGGCAGGTCGGTCAGCGCGGCCGAGAAGGCAGCGAACGGATCGGTCGCATCGTCGCGGGCGCGGGATGCATGCATGGATCGCTCCCCCAAAACGGGACAACGTTCAGCCCGCCGTCTCGGCTGCAGGATACGCTGTCGGTGACGGCGATTCGGCCGGCTGCCGCAGCCGTTCCGGAACCACCCTCGCAGCGGCGCGCGTTTCCACCCGGCGCGGTCTGGCCGCCGGGATCACCGCCGGATCGGCGCGAGCCCGGACGGCCGGCGCCCGATAGGGCTTCGACGCGTCCACGCCCGATACCCGGGCGGCCGAAGCCTCGCGCGGCACGCGTTGACACCCGCGCCACCGGTGCCAGAACCCCCGGATGACCGCGATCCTGATCTACGGCGCCACCGGCTATACCGGGCAGCTTCTGGCCGCTCATGCCGTCGGACAGGGCCTGACCCCAATCCTGGCCGGGCGCGATCCGGACACGCTGCGGCCCCTCGCGGCCCGGCTCGGCCTGGAGATGCGGGTCGCGCGGCTCGACGATGGCGCAGGCCTGCGCGCCGCGTTCACCGGGGTGGCGGTGGTGATCCACGCGGCCGGCCCCTTCTCGAAGACGGCGCGGCCGATGGC
>Ga0160427_10001262_pt1 | contig 15626 bp, 10 predicted proteins | sample SolpanmetagenomL_FD_108194 | JGI IMG/M metagenome (GOLD analysis project Ga0160427, IMG submission 108194) | Solar panel surface microbial communities from Lawrence Berkeley National Laboratory, California, USA - L | ecosystem: Engineered > Built environment > Solar panel > Unclassified ...
AAATAAAATAAAATAAAATAAAATAAAATAAACATTATACGATGTAAATAATACATACCATTTATTTTGGTAAAATAAATGAAATATAAAAACATAATATATGGCAATATGATATTACATAACGAATTATGATTATTGAAGAATGTTCTAAGATATGATTCTCGAAGAATATCTTAAAATATACAAAAAATATTCAGAAAAATATGGGGAAAGAACTGCTTTACTCATGCAAGTGGGAAGTTTTTATGAAGTGTATGGTGTGGATAATGGAAAAGATAAATTTGGAAACGCAGATGAATTATCTCGTATACTAAATATTGTATTGACGAGAAAAAGCAAGAAAATATTAGAAAATAGTATGCAAAATCCTCTTATGTTAGGGTTTCCTTGTGTAGCATTGAGCAAATATGTTCCCATGTTGTTAGAAGAAGACTATACTGTTGTGATAGTAGAACAAGTACAAGCAAAAAAAAAATATAATTCTAATTCTAATTCTACAGATTTTATACGTAAAGTTGTTGATGTTATAAGTCCTTCTACTTACATAGAAGGTAACATCAACAATGATAACTATTTGGTCATGCTGTATACAGACAAACACAAACATATAGGTATCAGCGCTATAAGTTTACTGACTGGAAACAGTGTAGTGCATGAATGTTATTCAGATAAAAATGATATAAACAAAGCTTTTGATGATGCGTTAAGCTTTATCAAACAATACAGACCACGAGAAGTAGCCATTGCAGGACCAAAAATAAATTTTACTGATACGTTGTCATACTTAGAAATAGACCAGAACAACGTGTTATGCCATGATTATTCAAACAATTTTATAAATTCAAAATATAATGTAGCTTATCAAGAAGCTGTTCTTGGTTCAGCATTTAATAATTCAAATTCAAATACAAATTCAAATTCAAATTCAAATTCAAATTCAAATTCAATGATGACTAACATCGAATGTTTACATTTAGAACGTTCGCCATATGCAGTCATGAGTTATGTTATGTTGATAGAGTTTGTGCACGGACATAATCCTATGTTGCTAAGGAAAATTTCTCATCCAGACATATGGTGTTCATCTGACAACATGATGTTGTCTACAAGCACTATAGATCAGCTTAATATAACTAGAGAAAGTAATAAACGTGGATTTAAATCGAAAAAAAGAAATTTTAACAACCTTTTTGATCTTGTAAACAAATGTTCTACGAATGTAGGAAAAAGATTGTTGATGGCAAGACTATTGTCTCCTACGAACGATATTAATATATTAAACAAAAGGTATGACCAAATAGACCAGTTTGAGTTACAAGAAAATAAAACAGAAATAGAAAACATTTTAGACAAAATTGTAGACATAGAACGGCTTCTCAGACGCATGAACATAGGTATATTATCTCCACCAGAACTTGCAGCATTAAATACATCATATGACTCAGTATTTAGACTTAATGAAATAGTAAATAACTCTGGAAAAAAGGGCAAAAGTATAATGGCAGATGTAGCACTACACGAAAGCAAATGTAGCAAACTTAAAGATTTCATGTCTACTTGCGAAACAGTGTTCGACATGGACGAATTGTTGACAAAAAACGCGGACACAGTAATATTTAAGACAGGTACATTTGCTAATTTAGATAAATTGTTGGGTTGTATACATGAAGAAAAAAAATCTGTATATGAATTGGCTAAAAAAGTGTCTGCATACACGAATGGTGCGGCTGACATAGAATATACACAAAATTCCGGATATTATATAGCAGTAAGTAATACGCAAGTTAAAAAGCTAAAAAACATAAAAAGCATAGATATAGATATAAAACAAAACAAAGCATCAGCAAAGGTTACATCACACGAAGTAGACGCTGCTAACAAAAATATACTTGTATTGAAAGATAAGTTGAAAAACCTCACTCTTAAACGTTATAAGCAAGTTTTGATGTTTTTGTCTTATGAATATTCTGATCTTGTGTCTGTAACAAAGTTTGTGTCAGAGATTGACGTTATTAAGTCAAATTGGAAGGTTAGCAAGTTGTATAACTATTGCAGACCTCAAATCATAAAATCTGCAAATCAAAAAAATTTCCCACAGCAGCTTGGCTCAGCCGAGCTACCCCATGCTTTAATTTTGCAAAATCAAAGTAACAGTTTTGTCGAGCTACCCCATGCTTTAATTTCGCAAAATCAAAGTAACAGTTTTGTCGATGCAAAAAATCTACGTCATCCTGTCATAGAACAAATAGATGATGGAAACATATATGTACCTAATGACATAAGTATAGGCAAGGATTACAACGGTATCATACTATATTCAATGAATTCATGCGGAAAAACGAGTTTAATGAAAGCGGTAGGAATTTCAGTTATAATGGCTCAATCAGGATGTTTTGTACCTGCATCTAGTTTTTCGTTTTATCCTTTTAAATGTATAATGACTAGAATTCTCAGCAAAGACAATTTTATGAAAGGACAGTCTTCGTTTGTTGCAGAAATGTCAGAACTTAGAGCTATATTAAAACGAGCAACGGGCCCGTCGACGTTAGTGCTTGCAGACGAAATAACTCACGGAACAGAACATACAAGCGGATCTGCCATTTTCGTGTCTAGCGTAGAAACCCTTGCTAGACGAAACGTTAATTTTTTGTTTACAACACATTTGCATAATGTGTATCCTTTCGTGCGCGATATTAAAAATGTACGTACGTTTCATTTATCTGTCGAATTCACAAAAATTCCAAACAAAATAGTTTTCGAACGCAAGTTGAAAGAAGGTCCAGGAGGGTCCATATATGGACTCGAAGTTTGCGAACATTTGAATATGGACACAGAATTACTCGCTAGAGCTTTCCAACTTAGAAATATTATTACACCAGATAAAGCTGATACTGAAATTTTTATAGACAATATTACACCTACAAAATATAATAAAAATAAAATAAAAACTGTATGTGAAATGTGCGGCTATCGTCCTAGGTTGCCTACAGATTCACCTCTTGATACACATCATATTAAACATCAAGCAGACGCAGATGAAAATAGCATGATATATGGTACAGATGTGCACGCAAAGTCTAATTTAATAGTTTTATGCAAAAAATGCCATAATATGCAACATGTCTAATTTATGCAAATAAAATAAAATAAAATAAAATAAAATAAAATAATGCCATAATATGGGCAACAACATGTTAAGCTGGAGCAAATTAAAGTAGCATAATATACAGTACAATTTTACACGCAAAGTATAATATAATTATATACGCATTCAAATCATATTTGCAATATATTATATAACTGCGTAGCATGTTTTAAACTTTTAATTAATATCTAAAAATACCCAAAAATACCCAAAAATACCCAAAAATACCCAAAAATAATTTAATTTAGTATAATAACAGCTTTAATCTAAAGTTGTACTTAAGTTTTATACCAATGTATTCTTGGTTCTATAACTGCGCCTATTTTGTTAAGTCCAACTTTGTCTTATTTTGTCGCTATTTCAGCAAAACCTGTTCCGCGAAGCGGCCATGTTGGTCGCTGCGCTCCCACAGGTTAAATAAATTGAAAATTATAACATATAATAAAATAATTTGTTTAATTAGACAAAAGTAACCTAGAGGGTTTGTTTGTTAGATCATATTAGATGCTTCGCGTAGACGTTCATAAAGCTGAACTAGTCAAGATGGGATATGCCGATCTAGAAGACTGGCTAAGAAATCCATTACACACATATGTAGGGCGCCGCATGCCTATTGTTGGTGCTAACATGCACTAGTTTGCAAATATATTTACGGTTAAAAGATATGGACGGAAAGAGTGTTTAAACTTGTATCGCGCGTGGTTGGAGGATAAACTGCGCGATGCAAAGTGCATGGAACGTTTTCAATCAATGAATGGCAATACGCTGGGTTGCTGGTGCAAACTTGAGAAAGATTGCCACGCAGACATCATCATAGATATGCTGAAATAAAAATGCAAAGTTTGGCATTAACATTAACATTAACATTAACATTAACATTAACATTAACATTAAGTTAAGCGCATATGAGGTTATCGACGCAGACAAGGTAACTTTTAAAAAACTTATAACTAAAAATTTATATTTAACAAAGATATAAATACGCTGTCTTGCTCGATTCATCGTACGTCCACCCTAGATATCTGTTTAAATCATACATTTGGTCTATAAGTTTTAGTCCAACTTGGGTGGTCGCTCCGCGACCATCAGTTATTTTTTCTTTTTGTTTTGCATTTTTTTGATATTCTTTATATATACGTGTTAGAACTTTATTTACAGTTCCTTGCACGTATATACGCCTACAAGCAAAGCGTATGTGTATACTTTCTGTTGGAATATACATCAATACAGGGTCTGGAAATACTATTACATCTGCATGCAACTTGTCCATACATACGCCACGCATTAAATCACCCGATGTCCATGCTTTAAACTCTTCATCATCATCATAATCAATGAGCCGGGCTGTATTTACGGGTTTATTTGGAAACCAAGATATAGTCATGTTGTCAGAAAAGGTAAGACCGTCGTAAAGATACATATTGTCCATTTAGAGCCCCACACCACACCAGGTTGTCGCTTGCGCGCAGGCTTTTATTTTTATTCTTATTTTTATTTTTACCTAAATGCTAATAATGTACAAATATAATATGTTAACAAATATAATATTCACAAATATAATATAGTATATATATATTCATTTTATAGTATATAAGATTATAATATTCACAAATATAATATATATTCATTTTATAGTATGTAAGATTATAATATAACATACATAACCGCAAAGCATTATATTATAGTATACTATAGTATAATATAATATAGTATAATAATAATAATAGTATATTATTGTAATAGTATAGTGCAAACATTAAATTTTAAAAATAATCTAATTTCTTGAAGACAAAGGTTTTCTCATGGTCAGCTTGGGTGCCGTAGGTGTGGGCTCTAGGCTTAGTTGTATTTGCCTTGCATCTTTGCTTGTTTCACTTTTTGCTAAATGACGCGGAGTAGGAATTTTTAGGTGTGACAAGTTAGATTTTTTTTCTTGCGATGAACGCAACCCCTGCCCAAAGGGTTTACCTTTGTTATTGTAATTATTAATGTGTGAAATATCAATATCAATATCATCGCTTGTTTTGACGTTCATGTGTGAAATATCATTGTTTATTTTGGTGTTAATGTGTGAAGTATCATTGTTTATTTTGATGTTCATGAGTTCCATATGTTCATCGTGCAGATACATTGCATATTTTTTTGCAATAGTTTCTATGTAATTTCGTAGTTCTGTCTGTGTTTGTATGTTTTCATATTTTTCAGGAAGTTTGTCATTTATGCCATTCAGAATGACCAATATGTTTTCCTTGGTTTCTATATCGTCTACGTTTACAGTGTTCAACATTGTAATAAGTTTTTTGATATTAGTTTCTATATCATTTATGTTTACAGAGTTCAACATGGTAGTAACTGTTTTGATATTGTTTTCTAAGGATTCGTTCATTCTATTTGCATTAATACTGACTAACTCTTTGATTTCTTCATTTGAGACGAGTAATTCTTTGGTTTTGATATTGTTTTCTAGGAATTCGTTCATTCTATTTGCATTGATACTGATTAACTCTTTGATTTCTTCATTTGAGACGAGTAATTCTTTGATTTCATTTTTGTTCATCATCATGATCTTTGAAACGAGTAGTTCTTTGATTTCATTTTTGTTCATCATCATGATCTCTGAAACGAGTAATTCTTTGATTTCATTTTTGTTCATCATCATGACTTCATTGATAAATTCGCGCATGATGTATTGGTTTTGTTCCATAATAGGAACGATAGTGTCATCTATTACAGACGATTTTATGAGTTTTATAGTATACTCGCACGCAGGCTTTGCGACTGCAATAATAACAACACTGACCACATATAGAGTTTTCTTGGTTACAAGATGTGCCAAGCTTGACAACATCTTGCTCAATATAGCCATTTTTACATCATGCAAATGCCTATAAAACTAGTATACTATTTATAGAAATTCAATTAATTAAATTTAATTAACTAACTTAACTTACAAAACAAGCATAAAAAATATTACAGGTTTTTATTTTATTCCTCCGGGGAGGTAATATCCATTGACTGGTTCCATTTAATTGAAATAAAGCTTTATTTTATAAAGTGAAACAATAAAACTTACATCAAACAATGAAATACCAATTGCCTGGTGGGAGATATTATATTTCACAAGCGACCAACCTGTTCCGCTTCGCGACCAGGCTGCTTCGTCTTCATCTTCATCTTCATCTTCATCTTCATTTCATTTTGCGCCAAGCACAAGCGACCAACCTGGTAATTCCGCGTTAGCAGAACAAGCTACATTAACTCCGCGCATATTTCGACGATGAAATATAGAACAGGCTGCATAGCGCATGACGTAACGTTATCAGAAGTTAATGTTATATACAAAACGTTGTCAGCATACCTTTGTGACAATGACAAAAAGCTGTTCGTAAAATATTCAGACCAACCGTATGTAAACAACACAGGATCATGTTGTACAGACGTAAATAAAGACAAAAGTTTGTACATGCAAATGCAAAAACATGCATATCCAACTTCAAATGTTATAGACGAAGAAAGATGGGAACAATCGTGGACTAAAACGTCGATGCACATGACGTTTGTATTTTGCAGCTTGGTAATGGCCATACTAGAAGCATGTACAATACATAACTGTAACATAATAAAAGATTATTTCGAAAAAATGCAGTTGCATGTTGTGTGTGAAAATGACATAAAAAACGTAGTAAATATATTGCTAGATGCTTTGTCGCAACACATTGTAGATAGTCTATCAAATTATGATGGTATATATTGCGATGTACAAGAAGAAGAAGATTATCCTTTAAAAAACACGTTTTTCATAAATAGCGAACATCTAGAAGATAACCCTTTGTATCTTCACAAATATATTCGAACTAAATTAGACGAAAACACAGATATGAATATTCATATGAATATTCACTTGTTAGTAATGTGTCCGACAAATGTTTCTACTATGGTTCCTATGTCAAAAGATTTTAACATTGATTACACTGTGTTAACTTGCATGTATGATGGAAGTGAAGACGAACAAATATTTCCTCCAATGACTTTACCTCCATGTTTTACTGGTGTTGTAATTACTTTAGAAGCTGAGTCAACATTAAATATAAACTATAGTATTCCTAAAGTAGAAATCGAACCGCTTATGAAAGTAAAAAAATATGGTGAGATAGATTGTATATGTGGCACTAACACAGAATACGAAAATGATGTTATTCACAGTCATTATATTATTGATACTGATGAAAATGATGATATTGATGAAGAACAAAGTTTTTACAGGACAAAATACTTTTGCGATGTTATTTTACAATCAAGTTCAATATCCATTGACAGGCCGCTCTGCGCAGGTTCAGACGACGTGGCTATGTCTGAACAAGAACAAACAGATTCTTTCAGCAAAAATCAGCAAAAAAACGAAGACGACGCAACTATGCATGTACGGCCCAAAAAGAAACTACTTTTTGGGGCTAGATCTAAATATATGAATGATGTACATGAAGATTGTTTAGGTTGCAGAATAGTTGTTAGGTTGATACGTAAAACAATTTTGTACGACAAAAAAAGAAAGTCAAAAAATATGGAAGAATTAGATACACATTTAGTACAGAAAATGTCTAAAATAACCGTATAATAACCGTATAAATTAGCCAGGTTCAATATAATATAATTGCGCAGCCAGGTTCAATATAATATAATATAATATTATATTATATCCATTGACCTGTGGTAACCAACTTTTCCGCGTTTCGAAACATGCTCCTTTGGGCCTGTTGGTCGAATAGGATAAAATAACTGCTAAATTTAATCAAATTAATTTAACTTGTTTTGCTTGCGTAATTAAAACTATTTCAAATAGCGCAAAAACAACCTTTGTTACGTACTTTGTCGTCGGAATATAAAGTTTCTTGGGCTGTATAGGCCTTTTTCTCTAACTGAGAAAAACAAGGAAAGCTGCGGAGGCTTTGCCTCCTTGGAAAACTAAATACAGGCGGTGTGTGTAATTGTGATTGTGATTGTGATTGTATAAGTCTTTCATCGTTTATTTGCAAATATGTACATATAGCTTGTACTAATGCAACATAATCTTGTCTGTTATCTAATGGTACTAGCTTGTTGTAAGGTTTCATACTGTTTAACTGTATCATATAATAAAGTATGTTTTTTGCTGCATGTTCTGTCAAAGCAAACCAATCAGTGTATCTTAAAATTCCTGTATTAACAACACCCGATTCAATACCCATTGACCGGTTGGAACCAACATGTTCGCGTGATCCGAACGGGCTCAAATTCCTATGGGCTACTGTGGCTTGTATTGCATGGTGCATGTTACTTATGTCACTACATTTAAACCTAACTAAGGGTTTTGCGGAGTTTTTGAATAATACAGTTTGATTTATATAATTGTCTAAATATTGGTGCTGGTGCGGAGCAGCTTTACGGCTTTTTTCTGCTTTTGCCCCGTCCTCCCTGCATTCTGACGGGGTATTTTCTATTATAGATTGGTTATATCTAACAGCAACGTATCTGTAAGAAGGGTTAACTGTGTTATATGCAGCAAACCTAGCTTTTTCGCCCCCAACTTTGTGATTTCCAAATTTTCCATATATTTGTTCTTTGTTATCAAAATCTCTTGAAACAGCAAAATACAAAACGTTATCATACGACATATTATGTTGCTGATTTAATTTAATAGTAATATAGCAAAGCCTAGGGCCCTTGCGCCACCCGTAGGGGTGGAGAGATTTACGGGACAAACAGGCTGAATCAGGGCAGGTTGGTTGTTTTGCTTTTACCGTGGGAGCGAAACGACCAATTGGTTCCGCTGATATGGTATGATATGATATGATATGATATGATATGATATAACGCGGGAATTACCTTACCAGGCTGCTCAATTTAATTTAGCGCTTGTCATGGAATGGAACCATTTGTGGCTATGCTATGTTATACATAAAGTATGTGGGGCCATGGGTTCATTTTATATTAAAAACATAAATACTTTTAAAAATGGATTCTTTGTAATTTTATTATTTGTTTGTGTCTTTTTTGTTACCGTCAAATGTTACTTCGTTTATTATGCCAGTGACTACCTTTGTGTCCCCTTTTGGAATGAGAGTTTTGTTGTCGATATTAACGAGACGATCTTTGTGCTCACTCAGCGATTTTGGAGCAAGTTTGAACAAAAAGTCATCGATTACTGTACCATGCTCGTTCTTTAAATTTTTTGACGCAAAATACTTGCTAAGCATAACCCTTACATCCGTGATGCAAGTTGAACCGTCTTTCAAATCGTACCGCATGATTCCTGTCATTTCCTTTGTTACCTTAGAATGCAACCTAATAGCTTTTTCTGTTACAGGTGTTTTAGCTGTAAAATAGCTTTCCTTACGCGTAGTAGTAGTAGTAGTAGAAGAATCACTCTTAGGTAACTTCATAGGAATGTACAAAGGTGCTTCTACTATAGGAGTAACTAATTGACGTGCTATAGTAGGCACTTTGATATCACTTCCAAGAGACTTTTGTACAAACTGAGTGAACTCTGGGTCGCTAGACACCACTTCAAATATTTTGCATGCATCCCTAAAAGTTTGATATTGCTTACGTGTGAACCTGAGTTTTACTATTTTGCTGTTCGAAGGAGGTTCTACGTTTTTTTCATCTATTTCTTTGTTCATAGCTAGCAATGTTTTCATACCTGTTCCAGTAGGACCTACATTAACTGACTTATCCAAATCTGTAATTTCGCTGCTTTCTGTTTTTAGTGACATTTTTCACCCCTCTTGCCAAGCTTTATTATATAATTCACGTTAAGCTTGCATTGCAACATAAATAATCAATTATTGAAACAAAATGTGCATAATTTTATCGTATTTTATGAATACAGTACAATACAATACAATACAGTACAATACAATACAATACAACATGTATACACTTTTTGTATACAGTTGGTTCTATACAGACCATACTGTTTACGGTCATTGCCTGGACACGAACGGATCATATCACTTACTATCCGTACGTGGTTTTTATCCTTCATGCTATGCCGAAATGGAAATAAATGACAGAGTATTTGATATAACATCAGCAACTATCGTAAACATCAAGCAAGTAGAGGTAAATTCATCAAGAAACATATCTGCCATACTGCCATGCTGTCAAATATACTTTGAAAATGCAAAACAGATGGACATATTCGTATCAGAAATCAAAAAGTACGGAAAAAAAACTCACATGACAGACATACCACAAATTATTATGTTTTTGTCTCAAAACAATCTGGACCACGTAGGGTGGGTTGATATTAATACTAATATTGATACTGATAAAAATATAGATAAAAATATAGATTTGAATATAGATATAAATATAAATATGATACGTCCTAGCAATACTATGTTTGTTCCATACAATTATCTAAAAGTAATGTCGTTTGATATAGAAGTTAAATCCGTAAATACTGGCATGCCACAGCCACACAGATTAAGTGATACAGTGGAAATGATAAGCGTTGTAATGTTTACTAATGGTGTAGAATTAGAATTACCACTGGGTACCCCACATTTACACCCAAAATTTAAGCAGAGGCAAAATGTTGAAACTTTCTTGATACATGCATACGAAAGTCCATTAAACATAGAAAACTGCATTGACATTAGATGCGATAACGAAGATAGTGTAATAATAGAATTTTTCAAGTTAATAAAACACGAAGATCCAACTATATTAACAGGGTTTAATATATACGGTTTTGATCTTCATTATCTCGTATCCAGGTTGCAATTACGATTGACTGAGATTCCTGATGTGTCTCGCGGACTTCCAGGAAATGTAGACCTCATACGGGTAGACTGGACTAGTGATGCATACGGGCATAACAACTATAATAGGCTAGTAATAGGAGGAAGATTGATTATAGACATGTATTTATATTTCAAAAGAATGAAATTGGATAAATACAGTTTGGATTTCATATCAAACAAATTTATAAAAGAAAGAAAACACGATATGCCGCATAAGCAAATGGTAAAAGCATTTTTAAGCAATGATATTGATGAATTGCGCACAGTAGCAAAATATTGCATACAAGATTCTATGCTTGTTATGAAATTATTTGAAAAAGTACAAATGTGGATAGATGCTTGTGAAATAGCAAAAATAACTAGATGCGGCATAGAAGACATATACACAAGAGGAGAACAGATGAAACTTGTATCCCAATGTGTAAAAGAATGCATGGCACGACATATAATCCTTCAGTCTCACTATACATCTGAATGGAAACAGTATGAAGGTGCATATGTACTAGAGCCTAAGAAAGGAATCTACAATGGATGTTCTGTCGTGGACTTTCAATCGTTGTATCCCTCTATTATCATAGCGTACAACATCTGCCCTTCTACATATGTTAGATCATGTTCATATTCTATAAATGTATTAGGATACAATGAAATAAACGTAGACAACAAAGTATATCATTATTTTAGAAAAGAACCTATAGGGCTTCTCCCTGGAATGATAAAAAGCATACTTGACGAGCGTAAATCTGTCAAGGAAAGAATGAAAACCATGGACAACACATCTGTAGACTATATAGTATTTGATCGACGCCAAAATGCGCTTAAAATATGTGCAAATTCTGTATACGGAATGATGGGATTTAAAAACAGCAAATATTTTGGTCATGTACAATGCGCTGAATCAGTAACAACTGTAGGTAGACAACTACTTTCATCTATTGTAGCTGATATAGAAAAAAAATACCCCGTAAAAGTAGTCTACGGTGATTCTGTAACTGGATATACACCTACAATTGTCCGTATACTAGAAGAATTTGTATTGATAGAAAAACTAGAAAACCTTGCTGAAATGTGGGGGCAATCATCATGGACAGAATGTATTGAATCGGGAAAAGAAAGCTGCGAATTATATAATGTAGAAGTTTGGACAGATGAAGGATGGACAAAATGCTACAGAGTAATCAGACACATACTTCAACCTAACAAAAAAATCATAAGGGTCCTCACTCATACAGGCTTAGTAGATGTAACAGATGAGCACAGCTTGCTTGATGTTGATGGTAATATAAAAAATGTAAATGATGTAAATACAGGCAGCAATTTATTGCATCATCCGTATCCAGCATTATCAAAAACAGAAATAGGAATATCACTTGAAGAAGCAAGAATACTTGGAATGTTTTGTGGCGATGGGAGTACAGGAACATATGATTGCTTCAGTGGTCGGAAGACATCGTGGGCAATAAATAATGCAGACATGACTTTGCTGTTAAAATACAAATATTTGTGCGAGCATGTATATCACGATTATACCTGGATTATCCTAGATACGATAGATAGTTCTAATGTATACAAACTAGTACCACAAGGTAATATAACTAGACTATCAATGTATTACAGACTTACAATGTATAATAATAATGAGAAGATAGTACCACATAAAATCCTAAATTCATCAGAAGAAACAAGACAAGCGTTTTGGGATGGTTTGTATGATGCAGATGGTGACAAAGCCTGTAGGAGCACAAGCAACCAACCTGTCTGCGTTAGCAGAACAGGTTCCGCTGATATAACGCGAGAATTACCAGGCTGCTTCATCTTCACTTCTTTTCGCGCAGGACAACGAATAGACCAAAAAAATCAGGTTTCAATAGCATCATTCGCAATGCTTGCTTCTAGTTTAGGTTATAACATTTCGCTAAACACTAGGTTGGATAAACCTAATATATTTAGACTTACTATTACAAAAAACACGCAAACCGGTCTCGACGGGACGATCCGGCTCCTTCGGGAAAGAAACCCTTTTGTAGTGAAAAAGAAATATGAAATCGAATATGCAGGGTATGTATACGATTTGACTACTGAAAATAACCATTTTCAAGCAGGGCCAGGAAATATGATAGTTCATAATACGGACAGTTGCATGCTATGGCACGACAATGCAGACAAAGATGATATAATTACACTTGGCAAACAAATATGCAACGATGTAACAGCTGCACTTCCGCAACCTATGGCGCTTAAGTTCGAATCGTATTGTGAAAAAATTATGCTGCTAACTAAAAAAAGGTACGTGCTCGTTAGTGACGGTAAGGTTTCTTACAAAGGAGTCATGAACGCACGAAGAGATTATTGTAAATACGCTAAAAATACATATTCTGGCGTTATACAATTTATTGCTACAGGTAAAAACGAAGATATATTAGATTACATAGATACACAAATTGTACAATTGTTAAGCGGAGCATGTGATATTTCTGACTTGATCATGACAAAGTCTATAGGACGTAAGTTGAGCACCTACAAAGTCAACCAACCTCACATAGTTTTAGCGAAAAGGCTATCAGAAAAAGCAGGTGTAGATATCGCTGCAGGAACAAGACTAGAATATGTTTTCACTAAACCTCTTCCCGGGGATAAGAAGCAAGGGGAAGGAAAAATGTCCACGATATCTGAAGTTGAAGAAGATAATCTAGAAATTGATGGTATGTTTTACGTAAAAAAACAACTTGCAACTCAAATAGACGACGTATTATCTGCTATAGGAATGGAAAATTATATCAAAAACACTTGGTGTTAAGTTAATTTAATATAATATAATATAATATAATCTAATCTAATCTAATCTAATTTAGCTAATATTGCCCATACCTCGTCATAATTGAATTAAATAGAATACAGGGGTTGTCCATTGCCCCGTAATACGAATACCGCATCTGGTAAAAGACCCATCACCGATTTAATTTTAATTTTAATTAAAGTTAAAGGAGCCTGTTCGTCCCGTAAAACCAGGAAACGTTAAAAATTTCCTGTTCAGCTTTGCGGCCCCGTGGAAGCAAATTAGGAAAAGCTCAATACATTATAAACTTTTAAAATCAAATTTTAACAACGGTTTATCACGTTCTAACGCAAGCTGAAAAATGAAAGTAACCGTGTACGACAAACACAAAATTGAAGCATGGCAAATGGGCGTTTGTTGAATTTGAATACGTGTCACAATGCTGTTAGTGCCAGCTGCACTGTTTATCAGCACTTTGCTGGCGCTGGCGCCAGGCCTACATGCCGCGTCAAGCACATCTTACAATGTATCAGGAAAGAATGTTCAAAGCAGCAAACATGCTTCAACAAAACAGAAAGTCGTAGGAACAAAAAATTTTGTTGCACCGAAGAATACGAATACAAATCGTGTGCTAGCTGGCTTTTCTCCAGGATGTCCCAACGGATACCAGAGGCAATCCATATACTGCTTCAGTGAAACCGAGATAAGAGTAAGATGTATCATTCCAAACACTCATATGTCGTCTACGTTTAGGCACCCGTGTCCCGCTAACTCTATATGCGTAGACCAGCTCACCAGTGACAGAAGGCAGGTTGCAACATGTCTTGGTCACGATGATTTTGCAAAGTTTGCAATAGGAAAAACGCAGCACAACGAAGAATCCTGCCACGATGTAACATATTCAGCTCCTGCACAACACCTGCGTATCGAAGCACAAGCGTTCGGCTTGAACTCGAAAGAACCTGTAAACATAGACAGTATGTTTGTAAGTTCAATTTACCACTCGACAACCAACTACAAAAACACGAACAGAGTTGCTACGTCTATCTCCAACTACAAGGCCAAAACCCACGTACGAACGTGCGTGCAGACGCATATTCCTATAGACGTAATTGTGAGTATCATTTTTTAAAAATTATTCTATGATACAGGTATTAAATTCCGTAAGAACTAAGAATCCTGCAAAGGCTGAACTTTTCCAGTACTCATCTGTTTGCTTGCCGGGCACGATGCGCAAGAGCGGCATATGCCCAGACGGAACAGTTGTCATTCCTGCACGTTCTATTTCGATCCCTGCACTTATGTAACCTTCACGCTGCTGTGTTACTTCGATCAACTCTGCTAACAACCACAACGTCGGGGAGCTCGTTATGACCATGAACGCAGAACAAAATCCCAGACAATCTGCACTACTGCGTTCTCTGGGTGAAGCAATACCAGTATCAAAATACATGTTTGACCTCCACGGTTCTGATGGAGATTTAGATACAGATCGCCCGTCAAACATGTCCATTACAATCTTACTTTCTGGATGTATGTTTGTAGAATGTATCGTTAATTTATCAACGAACGCGGCGCGTGCAACATTCGCAAACACGGTCACTCCTCCATGTTCGCGTATTGTCAACCATGACCAACCTGCTAGATCGGCGACTGATAATGCCCCCGACGTTATTACTCTACGCAAATCTTCCGCTGAAATTCGCCCTATTACGTCCTCTTTAAGGTCTACAGCGTATACCTTAGTGCTCTCCATTATGCTATTTTATATATGCGTTTCAAGTATGCGTCAGTCAATTTACAGATAGAGCTTTTCATTTATAGATCAAATCAAACAACTATCATGCAAACAAAACAAAACAAAACAAAACAAAACAAAACAAAACAAAACAAAACAAAACAAAACAAAACAAAACAA
>Ga0160427_10001265_pt1 | contig 15620 bp, 17 predicted proteins | sample SolpanmetagenomL_FD_108194 | JGI IMG/M metagenome (GOLD analysis project Ga0160427, IMG submission 108194) | Solar panel surface microbial communities from Lawrence Berkeley National Laboratory, California, USA - L | ecosystem: Engineered > Built environment > Solar panel > Unclassified ...
AATGGCTATCTTTGTCTAGAAGGAAGGCAGATAAAAAAGGCACATTCCCCAATCATCAAGCCATGTAACCAAAAAGCCATATCTCCAAAACTTACCTATAGCTAACACATCAAATTCTACAAACAAATAGACTGGTCAAATTACACCGATCAATACGCCCACAACCCTTCTCAATCTAATGTAGCTCCTCCATCACAGCCAAAGAAGAACTGGGGCGGTATCGCTCTCGGTGCCGGTGCTGGTGTTCTCGGCGGTCTTTTCGTCGCCCACGAAGCCGGTAACATCAAGGACGATTTCGAACGGGACAAGTACGACGTTGAAAATGATTACGACCGCGCAAAATACGATGTCGAGGACGCCCCAGATCGACTCGCCGGATGGGCAGGAAACAAAGTCGGAGATGCAGAGTATGATGTCGACCGTGTCAAGGATGATGTCGAGGATGCTCCAGAGGATGTAGCAGGTTGGGCAGGCCGAAAGGTTGGAGATGTAGAGGGTGATTTTGATCGTGTGGATAATGCGTATGACGATTCACGGTATGTTCTTTTTTTGATATATTCTTTTTTATTTACCCTGAATTATGACTATACGAAATACCTATCCTTCCATGTTGCAAAAGAATAAGAGTCGAAGCTAATTGATAACTTTGTTCCTCGCAAAGTGACGATGCACGTGGTTATGACGACCAGGATTATTAAACAGAGGACAGTTGAGATTGGAGTTATGAGAGGACTTATTCCCGTTTAGCTTGTTTACTTTATTTTTACGTCTCAATTCCAGCATCATCAAAAGGTCATTATACAACATGTAAATAAGGAAAGAAATTCATGAGATTTTCCGTAAGGGAATATACCAAGCACATTCGCTGCTATGAGTCAATGAAACATTAGAATTTTGTGTATCGTGTTCACATGAATCAACAATCCATAAGTTTGCATCTTCTAGAACCATGCTCAGCTTCTCACGAGTACAGTAGCCTCAAGTGCTATACATTAGGCATGATGTAAGATTTTTAGGTCATCACCTGTCATACACGATGAAAGATTTAGAGGATCGTCATATGGAAGGGTTTTCTCGAAAGAAAGAGTGAAAAATCCAGAAAATATTTTGAATAAACGCTATGAAACCTCTATTTTGTAACTCCAACCCGATTTTAATCTTTTTTCCTCAATACTCTGTACCAGCAAAAAACCAAGCTAATCATACAAATCTATACAGCGAAAAACAACTCAAAAAATATTGGAACAAAACTCTGATAGGTGCAACACGCTGTTGACAAGGTTAGATCCACTACATGGAGTCTTGCTGTTCATGACCTCGCTTCTCCGAACTTGGACTTCGGTTGGTGAGCATATTCTTGTCAGAAGCAGTTCTGTGAAAGTATCTTGAAATATGGTCGGTCCAGACTTCGCTCTCGTGCTCTTCACCATCAAGTCCTGCTTCTTGCAAGTGTCGGGTGGCCTCCCGTTCCTCCCATTCACCTCTCATTTCTTGAATCTTCATCTTGTAGTCAAGTTGAGCATCATAATGTTTTCCAACACCAGTCATTCGTTCCCAAAGTGACAAATGCTTTGGATGGACGGCAACACCATGGTACTCACTGTCCCGACCATCACGGAGATATGCCCAACGGCGTTCTTGCTCCTTGAGATCGAGTCCGGTTGTGTCTGGTAGGAAGACCCAGGTAATTAGAGCTCCTGCAAGACCAAACCATGGAACAACGTAGAATTTGGTCTGTGTATCTATATAAGAGTAGAGAATGGCAGCTGTGAGAGCACCGAGTTTTCCAACAGCTGCTGAGAAACCATGGGCTGTAGCACGAACAGAGGTTGGAAACACTTCGGCAGCGACGAGGAAAGTGACTGAGTTTGGTCCAAACTGGTTGAAGAAGGATGACAAAAAGTACATAGTCTGGAAGGCTGTAACTCCATCTTTGGATGTAAAGTATTTAAAGTTGAATGCTGGAATGATAAACAGGATAAAGTCGAGCATAAATCCAACAATTTGCATCCATTTACGACCATAGAGCTTATTATCAATAAGAAAAGCTTGAGAGGTGTTAGTAGCTATCGGAAATAATAAGAGAAGAAAGAACTACTCACAAGCCAAGTAATATCCAACAAGACTGACGCTGACATTGATCAAATTGTACTTCCATCCCTCCATCACAGAGGTATTGTGAGGAGCAATTACAGCAATAAACTGACTTTGGAAGAGTTTGTTTCCATAGAAGAAAACATCGTTGGCAAACCAGGCTCCAGCTGTAGCGAAAACTCGTGGACCGAAGTATTTGAAGCAAAGTTTGAGTGATTTCGTGTCGTATCCCGTAACATTTGCCTTCTTCTTTTCAAATTCCAACTGCTTACTGGCGGCCTTCATTTTGAACATACGCTGATAGACAAGCCAAGCTGTTCCAACAGCAGGAATTGCAAAACTGAGCCTAAACGTGTACTGAACAGCTTTCTCGGTGTATGGTGCTGCAGAATGTGTCGGATTGAAGATGTATAGTAAAAGCATCAGGAGCACAACATTGAAGAATTGACCCCAACCCTGCATCAAGAAAGAAGCGGTGACCTTTCGACCACGATGTAGACGATCGTCTTTTGTCGATATCTTGCCAGAACCGGTTGCGTTTTCCATCGACGATGTGGCTGTCATTGGGTATTCTCCACCAACACCTATGCCATAAATGAAGAGACACCAAGCATAACAGATGACCCATCCATTCAATGTCGTGCCCCAAGACGCTGTAAGCATGATAAGACCAAGCAACATGAGTGCAGCATCTTGAATCAAACCCCATCGGCGACCAACCCAATCACCTAGAATACCAACAAGAATCTGGCCAACCATGATACCCGCAACCTCTAAATACTCTACTGCAGCCAGCCAAGATGGATCACAGGCCTTTCCCTTAGCACCCCAACAGGATTTGAAAGCAGCTTGAAACAAGGGTTTTATGTTTCCGATGGAGAAAAGGACATATCTACACAAGTCAACGATTAATGTTTTTGCTTGCAGGATATTTCTGCTTACCCCTCCAAACCAAGACCAGCACCTGGCAGAACTGTACTTCGAAAATATGCTGCGATGGGAGAAAATGGGTTCTTCTTCGCCATCTGGATGACCTCGTTAAACTCCCGCATTGTTTCTGCTGCATTGTAAGAGGAGACGAATTTTATCCTATCAGAGATGGATAAATCTGCCCAGTAGATTCCATTTTGATCGTAGCTGTCATCTGGTCTTAAGAGATAGTCGAAGATTGCCCTTTCATTGAGATGATCATCATCATGGTGGTGGTCGGAAGAACGTAGTTCAATATTGGTCAAAGGGTATTCTTTGTTTGTCGAATCTAGAGGTGAGTCTGGTAATGTCATCTCGTGAGATGTTTCGTGAACTTGAAGCTATGACGCAACGAGTGGTGTCTGAGTATCGTATATATGGTGCTAATCTTCTGAGCACACGACTACAAGTCGAAATTGTATTTTATGTATGGAATTGGTTCGAAGAACAAAAGGATAAAGGAACGTGCAGGAAAAGTACACGGATGTCCAAATCAATTGGCTATCCAAAAGATGATTCTATCAAGATGTTCACAATATCGTACACTTATTATATGGTGAAATCGAAAAACCAAAAGATTGCGTAGCTATAAACTCTATTTTGAGAGGTCAGAAGATGCGGCGAAATGAGTGGTTATTTCTTGGCTCTTTGAACGAGTAAACTGCTAGGAAATTGAAGTCGGTGAAAAGTTGCGTATAATAATAATGATAGTGTGATAATAACAAAATAGTAAATGAGTGTAAATGGGCTAAAGATGCCCTGTTGCTTTGTCGGTATGTGGTAAGTGTCCTGATGAGCCTTGTGAATGTCTTTGATGGTGGACAGGGTGCGTAAGAGTCCTTTTATTGCTCTCAACCCGCTCCCTCGATAAACATCAACGACATCTTTCTCTTGTTCATCCTTCCAGATTCACGATGAAGCCCAGTCACTGAGGTCGACCACGTTCTTGATCTTGGTGCCGTGATTGGCTACAGGGTAGATCTCGAGCCTGAGTTGGTTGTGTGTCTTTGTTGCAACACTGTTGAGCACTTTCTGAATTGGACAGCTCAAACTGACTAGCATTTCATCTGATATGAAGATGGCCAAGGCATCACCTTGAACGAGACGGCGGACAAATTAAATTCTAAAGTAGTCCTTTTGCCCTTCCTTCGCCTTTCAGTTTTAACCTCCTAGTACTTGCCACTTTGGTCTTTAGACTAAACAGCTTTTATTGTCTTGCAGGTACGTATAGATTGATGGCAGTCAAAGTGCTCGCGTGAGCTCAAAATGCATGAGTTGTGTATTTTATATAAAGTTGTCGAAACTTGCCTTGTTTGATCTCGCTACCCGAGCCCTAACATCACCAAAGCAGAAGGAGCGTTGAGAGGTCCATAAGGCATGGGCATTCTTTCTGACCAATCATGCTAGACATGTGCCTGGCATATCTCTTCATTCAAACGGCTTTTTTGCTACAAGACGGGGCCCTCCGAGACTAAAGAGGCCGATAACTTCCCGTTTTTATGGAATTCTTGTTTTGATCCTCGTCTTGTTGCTGCTTATGGTTGCGGAATCGTCAAAAGAAGCTTAATGCCTCGTTTCTAAACGGACTTCTAGAATTGACAGAGTCATGAAGACCCCCACATCGATATGATCGTGTCGAGATTTAAATGAGATACTAGACTATAATGTGCTGAAGCGCATCGACCAAGTACAAATGAATAGTATTATAAGGTGGGGGGACATAGTGCGGTGGTTTGGATAAAAAAAGGGTCTACCCGAATCACTGCATGTTCTGCAGGAGCTTCTGCAGCTGATGCATAACCGGTGTTGCGCATCTGAAACCAGAGCCTTCTTTAGGTAGACCACCAATCACATCTTGTAATACATCATTGTGCGCTCTCAACATCAATATACCGTATATCTCGACAAATACATGTCATGACAAAGTTAGACTTGTGCGAAACACCTTGAGGTGCTATATTTGGTTCTATGCAAGTCCTGCATATCTCAAGCATTCAATAGACCTAATAATGGTATGGATTTACTTTAATGGACTCTTTCACTCAACTTATTGGTCCTGTATATGCCTAGGTACTTGCATTGTTACATTAAAGAAATGGTCAAGAACACTAAGAATATTTTATTATAGGTCTGTACCAATTAAGAAAGAGCAAAGCAATATCAATCTATCAAACTTTGTAATATAGTTACCATTCTTGGCGAAGCCGATCCATATTAAAAGTCTAGTTTTCGACAGTATCGAAGATAACTTCGGAAGAAAAGTCTGGAAGGCCGTGACATGTCGACAGCTGTTGTATTGAAAACTAACATGAATAAACATAGATATCATGCACATTTAATAGAATGTGCACATAAACCTGTTTTGATGGCTAGATTTATAGATATAAGTACTTTAGGTTCTTTCATGATAAGTTCAATATATATTGTTGAATGAAGATAGCTCATGAGAATCCAGATCGATATGCTGAAGGAGCTGAGTGAACAGGCTCATTCAAACTTGGTTATTTCCACATCTTTGATGCCTCTATCTTTGTCCAAAACAATTCTCAATTGTCTGTCTTGACCCTTTGACCCATTTTGTCTGAACACACCTCTTCGAACATCATCCAAATAGAGTTCATATCCTGGCATATCTATCAAAAGAATTATTGTCAGTCAATCGAACGGATTCACTATATATTCGGTATCTTGACGAAATTGCTCACATCCATTAATAAATGCTCTGACATCTTCGTCAGTCATACCACTGCCTCTCAATTTGATCAATTCATGCTCTTGCTGTATTCGCCAATCATATACATATGATAACTCGGCAGCGTCCAGATGCACAAATATGTCGAATTTACTTTGCGTAAAAGATTAGCTTAGTCTTCCAGGATCTAGGCGTAAGAAGAGTGAATGCCCGAGACCTCAATCCTTACAGACATACTTTGTCAAAACATCATATTGCTTCAGTGCATTGTTAATCCATAAAAGATGCTCCAGTTTGTGATTCTGTAAAGTCCCAGCACTGCCTTGCCGTTTTTGATTTACTGCATCATCAGATAGAGCGCGAAATCCAACACACCAGCCTTCAAAGAGCACAAAATCTGCTATGGGTCCGCTGTCTGAAACTTGATCATCCCTGTGTTCTACGACAAACCATTCTTCTTCAGATACTCTGTCACCGCGACCAGAGTGTAATGATTTGTCAAAGAATGGTATCTTGGTTGTTTTGCCAGCTAACAAACTTTGCAAGATTTGACTACCAAGCTCTACTTCATGCGTGCCTGGTTCTCCACGGTGAGAGAGAAGAACGTTATCTGGATGATCTCTTCGTAACTTCTCTAATGTATTGAAATCATGGTAGATGTCGTCAATACTGAAGGTTACCACATTGAAGTTGTGTGGTGCTGCTGTCAGAGTATTCTTGACTTTGTTGACCACATAAGATTTACCAGAACCCTGTAGACCTGCTAGACCAACGATCAACGGTTTCGACTTGTCCGCATGTTCTCGGTAATTGTCTAGTAGAAAGTGAACAACGGTATCGGAAGTGGTGATTTGTGGTACAATAAGCATTTTGTTGTAATCCTGTGGTGCAGCATTTTGGCCTCATGAATATCACGATTTGGGTTTATGTTCATTCAAGAATCAAGGAACAAGGATGTGAATCGACTTGCAACGATCCCTTAGCAGTTCCTACGTCTCTAGTTTTTGTTTCACTCATGTTCATTTTTATGAATCAACCCTCAAATACTTAAACTTTAATTTTACGGCGACAATAAGATAAACAATGATCTACGAACTGATCTTATGAAATCTACACCGTTATCTAATAGCATAAAGTGGTGCAGAGTCAGCAAAACGAAATCTTCGATACAGCACTCATCATTCATCAAATGCATATGCGTTCATGTGCTTCGAATACACGGAGTACAGATGCGATGTATTTTGACCATAAAGCCGCCTTATAAGCTTGAAGAAATTGATAAATAAATGGAACGGACCGCTGCAATCCATTCAGCGTCGTACAGTACATACGATGCGATTCTTCTGTTCAGAATTCATCTTTTTTGCAGCACAACGCATCGGCTGCTCGCAAGCCTTGAGGCAACGCGATCAGCATGCTTGCTACAAATTAGCCAATTTCCTTGCTATGAAGGTTAAAGACACGAATACAGCCGTGCGACTGCCTATCTAACGATCTCTATCCGTTCTACAGATCTAGTCTGACGGTCTAGATTTCTTGCATTATGGGTTGTAGCTTTATCGAGATAGAGCTCTTTAGTTGGAAGGCATTTCACGTGCATATGCTCTTCTTATCGTATCTTCCTTACTGGAATGTTACATGAGCTTTGCACACCAGCCAATAATCAAGGAGCCTTGCAATGATGTGGCATTTTGACTCCGCTCTTGCCGTTTATGGCACTATAGGAAGGACGGGGAGAGATTGCTACCTAGGACAGATGAACGTTTCATAATTTATCTACGCGGCTGTCGCGAATGTGCCTTTTTGGAACATTTCCTCCGTTCAATATCATAGAACAAGGGCCAGGATTATCAACGGAAATGAGCAAAATACAAAATGGCTTCCTAGAGTAAGCGCTCACGATGACATTGGAAATGTATATATACAAATGCTCGTTTCAATTGCGAGATTCCAACCACAAAGGTTGCTCACATAGAACGGAAGTATTCTAAATACGAAATTTGGAGCTGGCAAATGGCGCTCTTCGACAACTACCTCACTGTCTTAGTCACAGCTTTGGTCACGTATTTGGTATTCAACACAATCCACAATCGTTACTTCCACCCTCTTGCGCAATTCCCAGGACCATTTTGGGGCAGCATTACCCGATTATACTCATGTTATCTTGTACTAAGAGGAAATGAGCACGAGCTTCTTCTTGAATTGCATAAGAAATATGGCACGTATAGATCAGACTCCAGCAACATGTAATAAGAAGATTACTAACGCCGTTCAGGTACCATTATTAGGCTCACGCCTACTATGCTCCATGTGAGCGATGCAAAACTCTTACCAACAATTTATCATCGTAAAGTTGATAAATCAGACCAATACGTTACTGGAAGTTTTGGTAAAGATCCTATGATTTTTAATGTACAAAAGCATGAAGATCATGTCAAGTCCAGAAGAAGGATTGCACAACCAGTGAGTTTACGAACTCGTTGCACATAAGTATACAAGACTCATGGTGAAAAAAAAAACAGTACTCACTTTCTAACGTCAAACAAATGGCTGTCTTGATTGACAAAAGGGTTCAGGAGTTTATTGGAAATCTGAGCACTAGATTTGCGGACACTGGAAAATCTCTGGCCGTTAAAGATTGGGCAATGTGAGTTATATCCATTTCAATAGTGGCTCGAATCTAATTTCCTCCAGGTTTTATGTTTATGACACTATCAGCGAGCTTGCATTTGGCGAAAAGTTTGGTTCTATGAAGAGCGGCTCGGACATTACTGGCTTGGCGGAAGCATTACATGATGGTGCTATGGCATTCGCTTTAATGGGAAGACTGTATCCAATCACAAAACTTATCAAGAAGACTTTTATTGGAGATAAATATCTCATACCTAAATCTGGTGATCCCAATGGTATTGGAACAATTATGACGGTAAGCATTGGCAACAAAAAAACGACAATGATGTGTTACCAGTTTTGACTAATGATACAAAGATTCGAGATCAGTCTATAGAAAAGAGATTGGCTACACTAGACGTCAAAAGACATGATTTGCTACAATAGTACGCCGAGGCTCTTCTAGGACAAATGACAAATGCTGATCATATTTCGCGGTAGTATGATTGATGTTAGAGATGACAACGGCAAACCTCTTGACCAGAGTGTTATAAAAGCGGAAACATTGCTCGTGTTGTAAGTTAAATCTTGTTTATTCCTGTGTATGGAATCTGTGATCCAATCCCTGACACGTTCTTAGGCTCGCAGGATCCGAAACCTCAGCTGGAGCCTTTCAGGCGATTCTATACCACGTTATGAAATCTCCCCGCGTATACCAAAAGTTGATCCAAGAGATTGACACAGCAGTACAAAATGGAAAGGTCTCACGCCCTGTTATCACCTATGAAGAATCATTGCAACTGCCGTACTACCAAGCTTGTATTAAAGAATCTATGCGTTTGAGTCCTTCTGCTCCCAGTATGTATTTTCTTTTCTTTAGAAATATCGAATGCTTCTCTCTCCCTCTCTTCACTATGATTATCGTTGACTAATACGCACCTAAGGTATACTACCTCGCAACGTTCAAAAGGGTGGATTGACCATCAATGGCCACTTCATTCCCGAAGGAATGGAACTAACCAGCAGCTCGTGGGTTGTTCATCGCGATGCCTCCGTATGGGGTGTTGATGTAGAAGAATTCCGTCCTGAGCGATGGACCGAAGCTTCTAAAGAAACTATTCTAGAATGGGAGAAATGTGACATGTCCTTTGGTTATGGATCACGAGTTTGTCTTGGTCAATATATTGCTCTGATGGAACTATATAAAGCCCCATTCGAGTTCTTCAAGGCATACGAACCAAGATTTGCAAGCAAGGAAGTGGAGAAGAAATGTCAATTCCGTAATGTTGGTGGATTGGGGTACTACTCTGATTTTGAAATCTGTATTAAACAGCGATGAGTGTTATGGACAAGATTGATATTGTGAGGGAATCTTATATCGCTTTTCGAAATCTCACATACAAGCCTGGATAGCATTTCGGTATTCATCGTTGTCATTATTATCATTATATTGTTTAAGATCTTATTAGCCTTAAAAGTCCGTACGATGTGAAACCGAGTGTACTGGAGTGATCTCATGATTGTATTCTAATAATGACTGTATGTTCTTATCTTACAATATACTAACTACTTTTTAATACTCAAGTAAGCCCCCCCTTCTATATGCACGTGCTGACGCTAATAAGGCAACTAAAAAGAAAAGCAAGAAGCACATTGACGCCACGAACACCATCGAGCCTAATAGACATGCAGATTTATAATCACAAGATAAGGTTCAGTCACCCGTTTTCCTCTTTCTCCTTGTTATACCACGACTTTTCTTTGGTGCCGATTTGGTACGTGATTTTGTCGGTTGTGTTTTTTCCGATCCCTCATTCATTTCGTCTTCCACGTCCTCATTACCAGATATCATGACGCCAGCTCTATCTGACACATCACTATCGTCAAACTCATCAGAATCCCTGGCATTCTTCTTCGCCTTGGTCTTTGTTTTCTTTGCTTGAGGCTGAGCAACCTTGCTTTTTCTGGCTACTTTTCCATGCTTCCGTGCTACTGGTGGTAAGGTTTTTCCATTAAGGGACGTGATAGCAGCAGGTTCGTCGTCTTCACTAGCAGAATCCACAAGAATCGAAGAACCATGTCTTTTGAGCGAAATTGGTTGTTGCTGATCTTTACTCGCCAAGGTCTGCCGATGGAGACTCATCAAAGCAGTCTCCATCCGTTTGCTCTTGTTCTGATCACGTACTCTGGGAGCGAAAGCGCCAGCGCCAATGTTACCAGAAAAGAAGTTTGTGATATTCGTTTGCGTACCTTCAGCCTGAACAGGGTGCAAGATGTGGTCAGTCTGACAGCCATCAATTATGTCACACATGCTACGGAGAATCTTACCAGTTTTCTGTTCATATCTCTAATAACAGGGACTAGCACTTCATCCGTACGATCTGGCGTCCACCCAATAGTAGCCATAAGATAACTACGCAGTCCGTCTAAATCGGGCACTCCCCATTCGAAAGGCGAAGGGTCTTTATCAACCTCTGGCTCGAGATATGCTATATCGACGCGATCATCAGGAAAGGTAGGAGACAGGAATAGTTTCTCAGACAATTTCCTCTGTATAATATTAGTATGTGACAATGACAGCGTCGAAAAGTAATCGGCTTACGAATTTCTTGCGAAAGGTGGATTTCTCATCAGCAGGCCGGCCCAAGCCAGACTGAACATAATTCCACCACTCTTTAAACTCTCTCAGTCCGTTCTCTCCACTAAATTCTGCCAACAACTCTAATGCTGTGACAGGGCCCACCCCTGGAAGGCCTTCGGTATAATCACTTCCTAGCAAGTGAGCTAGGCGGATTAACTTCTGTCTGTCCAAACTGTACTCGGATTCGAGGTCGTTGGTTAAGTAACACTCGACAAACTTGGCCTGGTTGAACATATTTTTGTAGACTCGTGTTCCACCAAAGAGGAAAATATCTGAATCATCCGTGACAATGCCGTCAACAAGTCCAAGATGCACTAGTTCTGCACACTGAGCTTCAGCTTCCATAGGAGCTGTAATGTAAGGGATACCGAACATTTGAAGCAATTGCTGGCATTCAGTAACCATGATGTGTGTAACTTCGTCAGCATCTCTACGGTCCTTCTTCTGTTGGTTTCGTAACTGGCGAAGTTCACGTTCATAATCAGCAGCGTTTTGCTCAGCAGATTTGTCGTTCAAGGTAGATGCGAATCGTGCATGCTCATTGGCTTCTATATCAAGCTGACGAATCATCTCCTCGTCTTCAGAGTTGGAGTAATGAGCGGCAGCGTCCTCGTCCTCCATATATTCCAAGGAAGTGTCACCAATATTATCGTATGAATCATCTCCAGGGTTATTTGGCATGGGATGCGGGGCCTCGTTAGGCTTTAGTAAGGTTTCTTCGTGGTCGCTATCACTCCAATGAACTGGGCTGCTTTCGAGATTATCGTCTTCAGCTGCAATGGCTGATTCTGGCTGTTTATTCTCTGGGGAAGCTGGTTCCTGGTTCGAATTCTTATTGTTCACTGATTTAGACGTGGACTTTGGTTGCTCTGAGTTTGCCACAGGAGAAGATGGTATAACAATACTTTCAGCTTCAATCGTCATTTGATTAGGTATATTACCAATGGCAGGCTGAATTTTGCTCGCGTCGGCAAGATCCCCCATACTGATTGTGTCATTCGTAGGAGGGTCAATCATCTCTGCGTCACCGTCTGACTCTTCGTTTTCATGATTGGAGACCAAGTCTACGATTTCATCCTCTTTGTGATCAAGTATCGTTTCTCGACGAGTTATCGGAATATGATGCAGATCATCCTGGTCGCTGTCGTTTTCGTCCGCTTTATCCTCAAGTAATCTCTGTGATACTTGCTCTCTATCTTTGTTCAAGAAAACGGATGCACCCGGCGAATATGCAGGAGTTTCATCTACTGAGAACCATGGTGGAAGTGGTGTACTAGATTTCTGAGTCTTTACTGCGCCACTTGACGCAGTCTCTCCTTCTTTGCGCTTCTTCAAACTAGCAAGACCACCAGAGAAGCTTAAACTCTCAAACGGTAGTAATCCCTCAGAGACCTTCTTAGCTGGATTCAAGGGTTTAGGAGCAAAAGATTGGACTGAGGAAGGGCGAGTAGCTTCTATGGCTGCTGATAGATCGAAATCACCATCGTCATTATCATCGTTGTCCATGTAGAAGCCACCATAAGTCTCTTCTTCCTGTATTTCCTTGTTGCGCGATAAAGACGCATGCATGGCGTTCGATATATCTGCAGTGGCAGTATGCGTGTTGTTCTGTTCCAACGACATGTTGATAGCTTGCTGTAAAGCCTCTTCCTCATTTTCTTCTTCGTCTTGATCCTTCTCTAAAGAAAGTGCAATGGCTTTTTGGAGCTCATCGTCTTCTTCATTGTGGCCATAATTAGAATTGTTGTTAGCCGGTAGATCATCGTCGAGTAAGTCCTCATCGTCACCAAGTTCGTCGTCTTGGATGAATACGGGTGCTGTTTCAGAATTTGCAAGAATGCGACGCTTTCTCGCTTCAGCTTTGGATTCCGCTATGGCTCTCCTCAATCTGCGGGCTTCTCTATACTCATCAGGGCCGTCGTCTACCCTCTGTCTGCGTAAAACTTTTGGGACGCGATTCAATCCCTCAATAGGCACATCTTCAAAATCTTCCATTTCGTCCTCCCACTCATCTTCATCGCTGAAATCTTGTTTCTCTGTATCATCAATCACGATCGCAGTCTTTCTACCCTCACCCTCTCTTTCACCCTTTTTACCAACTACACCCAAAGCCCAACCACCCTCTACGCCGTCGTTTTTGACAAGCATATACTCTCTATTTCGTTCGCCGGCCACACGGTTAACACCTATAAGATCATCGTTCATGCCGTTAAGGTTCATGAGACGTTGGGTGAGCTCGTTCCGTTCTTTGACTCGGTCAATTTGGAATTTGGAAAAGTCGAGACGATTTGGAAACATAGTATCAAGCTGCTCTTTCGATAAACCCATACGAAGACGAGAACGTAGACGAGCAGCATTTAGAATGTTGTATCTGTCGGCGGCAGGAAGTGACGTAAAAAATATCGAGTCGAAGTCTATCTTGGAGAACTATTTTTTTTAATCTTTAGAATTTGCGAAAAAAGGAAGAGTATGTATCAACAGGACCAGGCTCTTACATCATACAGGTTGATATCCTCTCCACCCTCGAACTGTCGTGCATACTCTTCCAATTCGGCTGTTGACATGATACGGGGATCGTTAGGTGCACCCATGCTCCTAGCCGCTCAATCAGCTTATAACTCTGCCTACCTCAGAAAAAAACATATCGTACCCGATAGAGGAGTCGAGCTCTGGCAAATGATATTGATCCTTCTTCCGAAATTGTCTACTCTTTTGCCGTTCTTCGCCAGTTTGCTCGAGCTCGTCGACATAAACCACTTTCTCAGGTATAATCTCTACAGGCTCTTCGTCTTCTCGAGATTCAGCTAGTCTAGTATTTGGTTAGTTTCAATAGTTTGCGCGTTTAATGGAAATGAAAGATTCACAAACCGCTTCCTTCTGTCTCTATCATCTTGAGCTCGCCGTTGCATCTGCAACGACAGCAATTTGCCTGCCGTGCGAATAGCATCCTCTTTCCTTCCTTCTCTGCGACTCTTTCTGTTTGACTATACATTTATTTAATCAGTTCCTTAAACTTGTTTAAAGCTTTATAAGACAAATTGTATGCCGTTCTCATTTAGATAAACACTCACGATAGTCTGCTTCTTCAACAGAGGAGCCCCTCCATCAAATACAAATACCGGACGAATACCATGAAACAAAAGCTTGACGATTCTTCGAAAAAATCCAACAATGTGAGAATTTCGAAGCGCATTTCCTTCCTTGTCCCGAACAGCTTTGAGAAATTGATAAATCCAGATCGACGCGTCCACCGCCAGTCTCTTTTGTGCAAGAGTTTCGAGCTTGATTGGACGAGCGCATGGCTGTACAACAGTCCATAGACCGTGAACACCCATCTATTTGAGTAAAACCGGGGCTTTCGTCAGATGGACAGCAAGATTGAGAAAGACGAATTAGAAAATGGGATGAGATAAAACGAGGGGGCCCTAGAAATTTGCTATCTTCGTCACCTTTGGAGGATCGGTCTGTGGAAAGGTATTTTTTCCTTACATGACATTGTTGAAATTGTCCGAGTTAGATGTGACCGTAGACCTGAAAGCACTATGTCATCATCACCACCAACAGCCATGTCAAGATGCATGGATGAGCGAAAGAATGAATGAGGTATGGCTTTGTAGATCACTCACTAGACTGCAAAGAAAGCACAGCACTTTCTTTCCGTGATGCGACAGCAGGAGAAGTCATGATTCGTCAATAAGCGAATTTATTCAGGTCCACAAATCCAACGCATTAACCACAGCACTAACTTACATTACACTAGTCACTATCATATTTACACATGGAAGACGGACATCTAGATATGTCTTCTGATTTCCATCAGGTGCTTGAGTATTGAGGATGAAAGGCGAGAAACATTGTTATCAAAATGAAGCACCTGCTTACTTGTGAAAAGAATTGGCATCCCTGTCAAAGTTGAGATCTTGTTTATTTTTTGCTATAAATGGGTATCGTATATGCTTTGTATGTAGTACATGTTGGTTATGGATTGATATTTTACAAAATTTAGGGTTCATGACATGTATAATCTCTACCATCATGGTATATCCATTTTAAATACTATCTATAATCATGGTCTAACACCATAAATCGCGGTTTACCTCTTTTCTTTCTTAAATTGAGTCCTCTGCTGCAGTCTCATCACCCACCGAGGCAGACTCCACATCGGCACGCGATACGGTACTCTGCAGATGATACTCGGAGAGTTGCTCAGATGACACCATACCAGGACTTCCAACAGTCGGATCATAACCTCTGGCTGTCTTAGGGAAAGCGATGACATCACGGATGCTGTTTGTGCCGTGCAATATAGCTATCAGACGATCGAAGCCAATCGCCATACCAGCGTGCGGAGGACATCCACTTTTCAGTACGTTAAGAAATCTATCAAAAGTCTTTAATCTTTCTTCAGGTATCTATGAGGTTCATTAGTAAACTACCAAAATCTCATCACGCTGTTCGTTTGCGGCTAACCTTAAGAATGTCTCGGAAAACACGTTCTTGAACCTCTGCTTCATGGATACGTGTGCTACCACCACCTATCTCCCATCCGTTCACCACAAGATCATAATGTGCTCCCAAGCACTTCAGAGGTTCATTGAGAAACAAATCTTTGTC
>Ga0160427_10001268_pt1 | contig 15605 bp, 15 predicted proteins | sample SolpanmetagenomL_FD_108194 | JGI IMG/M metagenome (GOLD analysis project Ga0160427, IMG submission 108194) | Solar panel surface microbial communities from Lawrence Berkeley National Laboratory, California, USA - L | ecosystem: Engineered > Built environment > Solar panel > Unclassified ...
CGAGCCTCGGACGGCTACTTCGTCATGGGCGCAACCAACCAGAAGCTCTGGCGGCTCCTCTGCGACGTGCTGGAACGGACCGACCTCGTAGCCGACCCCCGTTTCGTCGACATTCCGGCGCGCCTCGCCAACCGCGATATGCTGATCGAAGAGTTGGAGAAGAGCTTCGCCGAACGGACCGCGGAGGAATGGGTGACTCATCTGCTCGCAGTCGGCATCCCGGCGGGGCGCATGAACACCTATCCGGAAGCGTTCGAGAGCGAGCACGGCCGCCATCGTGAGATGCGGATCGAGGTTCCGCATCCCAACGAGGGCAGCGTGCCCAACATCGGCTTCCCGGTGAAGTTCTCAGGGACGCCGCCGCGCACCCGGATGCATGCCCCGCTGCTGGGCGAGCATACGGAGAGCCTGCTCCGGGAACTCGGCCTCGACGACGATGACACCGAGGCGCTGCGCGCGGGCGGCGCGTTCGCACCGTGAGCGCGACCGAGCGGGAGGGTGCGGTCCGCTACCGCGCCGAGGATGGCGTCGCCCATCTGACGTTCGACCGGCCCGCCGCCCGCAATGCGATGACGTGGCGGATGTACGAGGAACTGGCCGATGGCCTCGGCCGGATTGAGGCTGACCCAACGATCCGCGTCGCGGTCCTGCGTGGGGCTGGTGGTAAGGCCTTCGTTGCCGGCACCGACATCGAGCAGTTCGTGGGGTTCACCGGGGAGGACGGGGTAGCCTACGAGGCCCGGATCGATGCCTATGTCGCCGGGCTGGAACGCGTGCGCGTCCCGACAATCGCTGTCATCGAGGGGCTGGCGGTCGGCGGCGGACTGGCGATCGCCAATGCCTGCGATCTGCGGGTGGCAACACCAGGCGCGCGGTTCGGCGTTCCGATCGCCCGCACCCTCGGCAATTGCCTGTCGCCCGCGAACCTGCGTCGCCTCACGGCGACGCTGGGCCTGAGCACCGTCAAACGGATGCTTCTGCTGGCCGACATGCCGACGGCCGAGAGCCTGGAGCCGCTCGGCTACCTCGCCGCGATCGAGAGCCCCGAGACCCTCGATGCGCGTGTGGCGCAGCTCTGCCAGCGCCTGCTCGGCCACGCTCCGGTGACCATGCGCGTCACCCGGGAGATGCTGACGGCGCTCGCCCTTGATCCCGACGCCGACGGTCGCGCCGGCATCCGAACCTGCTACGGCAGCCAGGATTTTGTGGAGGGCGTTCGAGCCTTCCTCGACAAGAGGCCGGCGGCCTGGTCAGGCGACTGACGTCGCGGCCCCGATCCGGCAATCAGCACGGCTCGTTCGCGACAGCACGGGAAGAGGACACGTCATGACCCTTCAGCAGGGACGGCATTTTCTCAACATCCCGGCCCGAGCCCGGTGCCCGAGCGTGTTCTCAAGGCGATGGACCGGCAGGTGATCGATCACCGGGGGCCGGAATTCGGCCGGCTCGGTCGGGAGGTGCTCGAAGGGTGCAGGGCGATCTTCCAGACCGAGGGACCGGTCGTGATCTTTCCCGGCTCCGGCACGGGGGCCTGGGAAGCGACGATCGTCAACACGCTCGCGCCGGGCGACCGGGTGCCGATGTTCGAAACCGGGCATTCCGCCACGTTATGGAGGAAGATGGCCGCCCGATGGGGCATCACAGTTGAATTCGTACCGGGCGACTGGCGCCGCGGTGCGGACCCACGGTGCGGACCCGGCCATCGTGGTTGCCAAGCTCGCCGAGGATAGGGCGCACGCGATCAAGGCGGTGATGGTCGGCCACAACGAGACCTCGACGGGCGTGACGAGCCGAATCGCGCAGGTCCGGCACACGATCGACGCCGCGCATCACCCGGCGCTTCTGCTCGTCGACTCCATCTCGGGTCTGGGCTCGGCCGACCTGCGCCACGACGAGCGGGCATCGACGTGACCGTCGCTGCTCCCAGAAGGGCCTGATGCTGCCCCGGGCCTTGGGTTCATGGCGATCCCGCAGAAGGCCCGCGCGGCTTCAAAGACCAACACTCTGCCGCGCTCGTACTGGGACTGGGAGGAGATGCTCAAGCCGAACCAGGGCGGCTATTTCCCCTATAGGCCCGCGACTAACCTCCTGTACGGCCTGCGGGAGGCAATCGCCGGGATGCGCGAAGAAGGTCTGCCGGCAGTCTTCGCCCGGCACGAACGGATGGCCAAGGCGACGCGGGCCGCGGTCCAGGGATGGGCGCGCGAGGTCCTGTGCGAGGCGCCGAGCGAGGACTCGCCGGTCCTCACCGCCGTGGTCATGCCGGGCGGCCATGATGCCGACGCCTTCCGGCAGTTCGCCCTCGACCGGTTCAACATCTCCCTCGGCGCCGGACTGTCCAAGCTGTCCGGCCAGGTGTTCCGCATCGGCCATCTCGGCGAGTGCAACGACCTGATGCTGATGGGGGCGCTCTCCGGCGTAGAGATGGCCCCGGCGCGGCAGGCGTGCCCCATCAACGGGGCGGTGCGACCGCGGCCATGTCGGTCCTCAAAAGCCTCGTGGAAAAACTCTCTCCCTGACCGTCGTCCGGCGGGAGAGACCTTGCTGTCTGCTTCGACGGCGATGCATCCAGAAGCGGCCGCGCCGCTTTCGGCCAGGTCCGGCCGGCCATGTCGCCTCAATCCCAGCCGTCCGACACGCCCGAGTCGTGTCTCCCGGGCGGATCTTCAACATGCGAGCTCCGTCGTCAGTCTAGGTCAAAAGCTTCTTCACGGTGATGTCGATGAAGCTACGTCTTGCTGACGACCAGCTTGCCAAACCTCGACGATCCGGGAGCTATTAGCGATATCCCGGGACGGATCCGCGGCTAGGATGACGAGATCGGCACGGCGGCCAGCTTCCAGGCTGCCGCGATCAGCGAGATCGAGAAGTTCGGCGGCCCGCGACGTCGCTGTGATCAGGGCCTGCATGGGCGTGAAGCCCGCCTGCACCATCAGCGCCAACTCGCGATGTTCCGCCACGCCGGGGACACGTTCGGGCGCCGCGCCGCTGTCAGTGCCAAATCCGATCCGGACGCCGGCGTCGTCGAGGCGCTTCAGGTTGGTGAGGTTCACCGTCAGCGAGTCGCGGGCAGCTTGTGCTTTGGCGCTCGTGCGCGTCTCGCGTTGCCAGGCGGGATCGTCGAACCGAGCCTTGAGCTCGGGCGCGAGTGCCGTCCGAACAAAGGGGGTCTGTGCCCAGACCGGCGCGTCAGCGTAAGCAAAAGTCGCCTCATCCAGGGCGAGTGTCGCTATGTACCAAGTGTTGTGAGCCTTTAGCAGAGCGATGAGATCCGCATCGACCGGCTTGTCGCGCACGCCGTGGGCCAGCACATCCACGCCTGCCCTGATGACCGCACGCGCATCCTCCAGGTCGTGTACGTGAGCGGCGACGCGCAAATCGAGCCGATGTGCCTCATCGATCACGGCGGAGTAGACCGCTGGCTGCATCTTGGCCGGCACGGACCCACCGAAGTCATCGAGCCAGAGCTTCACCATGTCGGTGCCACGCGCCTTCATCGCGCGGACCGCCTCGCGGCCCTCCTCGGCGCTGGCCGGGCGAAAGAGCTGGTCCGCGCTCACGCGGATCATCGCCTGCGGTGGTCCTCCATCTGGTACGCCGATGCCCCGATCGACGCCGAACAGATCCGCACCGGGAATCCGTCCCGCGTGCGCCTCTGCGCGGATCTCAGGCATGATCGCGCCGTTGAGACCGAGCGCCATGACCGTGGTGACGCCCCGTGCCGTGTAGGCCTTGAGCTGGTCGAGGATGTTTTCGCGGGTGTAGTTTTGCGCGCCCACCTCGACACCCTTCACGATGCCCACATGGGAGTGGTCGGAGATCAGCCCCGGCATGATCGTGTGGCCGTGCTGTTCCCGGATATCAGCATCGGGCGGCACCGTGATCGCGGTGCGTGGTCCCGCCGCCACGATGCGGTCGCCGTCGATGACCAGCACTGCGTCCTCGACAGGTTGGGCTGATCGACCGTCGATCAGCCGGACTCCCGTGAACGCCAGTGGTTTGGCGTCGGCACTGCCGACGCAAATTAGGCTCATGGCGGTCGCCACGGCCGGCAGCAGAGCGTCCCGTCGCATCACACGTTCCTCCCGATCGAGCGCAAGACATTGCCGGTCGCTATGTTTGGCGTGCGACCTTGGATCCTGCGTATGTTCCAAACGTCGATGTGAGGGCTTTCCGGCTCGGTTGTCGAGGTGTGCCGCCGAACTCCAGCGGCGCTGGCCCGCAGCGAACATCGCGGTGAGGGAGATCATGATGCGGCGGCGTGAACTGCTCCTGGGCATGGCGGGCCTCGCGTGGACCACACCCGCACGAGCTCAACAGCCTGACGCTGCTCTTCGCCTGACACTGGGGACCGCGACGCCGGGCGGTTCGTTCCCAGCCTTCGGCCGAGCGCTCATCGCAGCGGTTCACGAGGTCGACCCAGGGTTGGTGGTCGAGCCGCGGATCACGAAGGGCTCGACGGAGAACCTGCAGTTGCTCAAATCGGCTCAGCTCGACCTTGCCCTCGTGCAGGGTGAGTATGCCTACGACGCTTTATCCAGCCAGGGTTCCGACGGCGTTGGCTTGAAGGTCGTGGCACCCATCGACGCCTCGCCCGGCATGTTCGTAGTCCCAGCCTCCAGTCTGATCCAGAACGTGCAGGATCTGCGCGGCCGTGCCGTCGCGCTCGGTACACGCGGCTCGGGCTTCACGATCATGGGGCGGACCGTGCTGCAGGGCTCCGGCATCGATCCTGGCCACGACATCACGCCGGTCCTCCTCGATGATGCCGGCGACGGAGCGACACAGGTTCTCGACGGCCGAGCGGCCGCGTTGTGGGGTGCGAGCCTCGGCTGGCCAGGCTTCAAGACCCTCGCCGACGCACCCGGCGGCGCCCGGTTCTTCGGCCCAGCGCCCGAAGCGATCCCGAAAATCCTGGCCCTGCGCGCCTCGATGCGTCGCCTGACTGTCCCGGCCTGCTCCTTCCGCGGACAGGACGCGGCGATCGAGACCGTCGGGTCGTGGAGCTTCATCCTGGCGCGACCTGGTCTCGACACCGGCAGTGTCACCCGGCTGGTGCGGGCGATCGACCGCGGCCAGAAGACTTTGGCTCGGCTCTATCCCCAGGGACGCGAGAGCGACCCACGTAATCTGGTCTCGAACGTACCGAGACAATGGCTGCATCCGGCGACCGCAGCCTACCTCCGTGAGGTCGGGGCCGACCTGGATTGATCAGCGAGCGACGGCGGCTTCCGAACTGCAGCGTTCCGAGCTAAACCGGTTCGGCCAAGCTCGGCGTTTGAACTGACTGGCCCGTGAGGAAGTCCACGATGATACGCTCCTTTTGCGTTGCTGTGGTCGCGCTCGCCCTCGCGCTGTCGTCGGTCCGCGCTGACGAGATCAAACCGGCTGAAGCAGCTCCTTTGTCAGTGGCGACATCCTCAGGCCCAACGGCGCAGATCCCCGAGATCGCGTTCGACTCGGTCCCGAACTTCTTGAAGCTGCCGCCGGACATACATTTCGGCGAGGTGGCGGGCATCGCTCTCAACTCGAAGGGACACATCTTCATCCTGTCGCGCGGGGCGACACAGGGTCCGGCCTACGGCGCCGCTGCAGCCCAGCTCCTGGAGTTCAACCCGGATGGAACGTTCATCCGGGAGATCGGCCACGGCCTCTACGCCTGGTCCTACGCCCACGTCGTACGCGTCGATCGCGAGGACAACATCTGGGTCATGGACAAGGGCTCAGACATGGTGGTGAAGTTCACCCCCGAGGGTCGCGTCGCCATGGTCTGGGGCCGCAAGACCGAGGCCGCCGACGATACTGCGGAACCTTGGAAGCACCCCATGCCTCCGCTGCCGCCCGTACAAGGCCAATTTCGGCAGGTCACCGATGTTGCCTGGGACAAGGCTGGAAACGCTTACATCAGCGACGGCTACATAAACTCGCGCATCGCCAAGATCGACAAGGACGGCAACTGGGTTGATTCCTTCGGCAGCTTCGGCACCGAGCCGGGTCAGTTTCGCACCCTGCATTCCATCGCCTCGGACGCGAACGACAACATCTACATCGCCGATCGGGGCAACGCTCGCATCCAAGTGATGGACACCGGTGGGCACATCCAGCGGATCATCAAGATCGACGTGCCGTTCGACTACGACAAGGCGCGCGCCATCATCCGCGGCAAACCGGCCAAGGACCGCTCCACGGTCGACCTGTTCACGCCGGGCGCGCCCTGGGCCTTGTGCATCACACCTGGACCGAAGCAGGTGCTCTTCGTCGCCGACGCCTTCCCGGGCCGGATCTACAAGCTGTCGCTCGACGGCAAAGTGCTGGGTGTGCTCGGCGAGACGGGCAAGCAGCTCAAGCAGTTCGGCTGGATCCACGAAATCGCCTGCCCGTCCGAGCACGAGATCTACGTCGGCGAACTGTTGAACTGGCGCCCGCAGAAGCTGGTTCTACACCCCTGATGTACGTGTTCGGTCGCTCCGCGGCCCTGCCGCTAAGAAGCGGGCGGGCCAGAATCGGCCATTCTCGGCCGGTCCCAACCGCCCCGGGCGAATGTCTCTGATGGGGGGTTTGCTGAATATCAGCTTCTGTACGGCGGATGCATTGAAGCGAACTTGGCCGTGGGATCCGCCCGTGAACTTGTCACGTGCGCCGACGTCGAGGGCTGGCTGAAGACGCTCGGGGCGAAGTCGGGCTGCTCAAGACCTGTCTGCTCATGCCATTGGCTTCGCTTATGGCTGTTGAAGATCTTAGAAGTGATAGGTCGCGGACAGCTTGGCGCCACAGCGCGGCGGACGCGGCCGCGGGCGTCGGAGTAGCATGGTGGATCAGTGCCACGCCACCTGCGGCCGACGAGACGATTGCACCAGCCAAGCGGTAACCAGCACGTCGGCGATGCAGCCGATCTGGTCATCCTTTCGCCAAGCCGCGCGACAGACGAGCGCCTCACCGGTGTCGTCGAAGGTGAGAATGAAGACGTCCGGTAGATTTTCGGTGTTTGGCAACGTAACCCGAATGCCGGTCGCTGAGCGGTCAGCGATGATGCAGGGCACGGTCCTGTGCTCGTCGACCAGGATCATGCCGGGGATGTTGAGGCGGGTCCGATTGCCTGCCCGACGCTCGATCATCGAAGGTACCCTCAGCTATCTCACCATAGTATGCGCGGCACTGGTGGAGGGCCAATCACCTCAAACACTCGAATTGTTTGGATCCCGGTTGGACACGGCATACCACCCCGCAACTGCGCCAGCTCCAATCACGCGGCGATCGGGCGAACGACTACATCCTCGGCGTAGACGAGGGTTGCCATGACATCAGCCTGTATTTGAGCGAAAACGTCGTCGAGATTACCATGGCTCTGCATCAACACGGCGCACGAGAGGGCAACAACCTGCGGGGTGAAATCGGTCCCCTCGGCGAGGAACTCGCGGATCGCATCGACGAAGGATGCTGTGACGTCGCGCTCCCTCTGTGCTCGGAGCACCTCCTCACAGTCTTCTCGCAGCGGGGCTATTTCACCATCCACGACTGAAACCCATTGCCGGGTATCGTCATAGATAAGCCAGCGCACTGATCCCTGAGCAACCGGGGCCAATCCTGCGAGATAGCGCCGAGCGGCCGCGTCATCGAACATAGCGCAGGTTTTAACTCTCGCCGTCTTAAACTTCAACGCCGAACGATAGGCCAACGGCGATCAACCGGGTTCCGTCGCTGCAGCAGCGCCTGAACCCAGCGCTGCGCCCCGGTGTGTATTGATCCGCGGCGGCTCCCTGAGTGGGACGCCTGGGCTGCGAGTTACTTGGGCATCGGATACGTAATGCTAACGCCGATCGCGGCGGAGCTCGAATTTTCTAGAGCCTAAACTTATCGCGCGGAGCGACTGAAAGTCGTTGAGGATGCGTGAATGCGGACTTGACCATGGGAGCGCCAACCGAATTTCCAGCGCTGGGATCATACTCGGAACAAGAAAGTAACCGATACTGAGGGAAGGTCTGGATCGAAAACAGAGGATCTCCGATGCTGCGGCGCGGCGCTCAACCGATCTTCGGCCGTCGCGCTGCTCCGTCGCCGCGGCCACCCTTATCGAGCGAGCGCAGCAGGCCGGCCATGAAGCGGTCGCATCAGGTCACCCTCGTGCTCCTCGGCTCGACGGCGCTCGTCGGCTGGCAGTACAGCCGACGAGCGCCGTCGAGCCCCCAACCGCAGCAGGTGATGGTAGACCTAGCCCAACCGGGCTGCGACCGTCGCGGGAGCTCCTCCTCTTTGGAATGTGCCGATGGGCGATCGCCCCCACAGGATCCCACGGGCAGGGGTACCGCTACTTCGTCGTCCGGTGGCCATGGCGGGTACTTTGGGCTCTTCCATGGTGGTGCCTCGTCCGGCGCGTCTGGAGCACGCTCCGCCACGGGTACTACGACGTTCGGCGGCTTCGGTGGATCGGGCCGTACGGTGGCTGCCCACGGGGCAGGCGGGTGATGCGCCGCCATACCCTCAACCCACGTGGAGATTGGCCCACGGTCGCCGCGAACGTCGGCTACGACTTCCACACCAGCGAAGACGGTCACATTGTCTGGTGCGAAGACGGTGCCTACGGCTTCACGCTGGCGCAGATCGAGGAGGACCTAGAGGCGCCGACCGCTGAGTTGCACGAACTCTGCCTCGACCTCGCCGCCGAGATCGCGGAGAGCCCGGCGTTGATGACGCGCCTCGGCATCCCGAACTGGGCCCACAGCCTGGTGACGCGCAGCCATCGCGCCCGCGACCCGCATCTCTACGGACGCTTCGACCTGGCCTACGACGGCACCGGCCCGGCGAAGCTTTTGGAGTATAATGCGGATACGCCGACCGCCCTGTTCGAGACGGCGGTGTTCCAGTGGCGCTGGCTGGAGGATATGCGCTCGAGCGGCGCGCTGCCGGCGGGCACCGACCAATTCAACGCCGTCCACGAGCGCCTGCTCGCCCGCCTCGCCGAGATCCGGGCCAGGGTTGGCGACGCGCTGCACCTAACCTGCATGACGGAGTTCCCCGAGGACAGCGGTACGGTTGGATACCTCGCGGACTGCGCGGCCCAGGCCGGATTGAAGGTGCGCCTCGTCGACGTGTCGAATATCGGCCTACGCCAGAAGGGCGGTCGCCAGACCTTTGTCGATCGCAGCGGCGAGCCAGTCCGCCTGCTGTTCAAGCTCTACCCGTGGGAGTGGCTCCTGCGGGACAGCTTCGGGCCGGCGATCGCCGCCAGCGGCACGGCCTTCGTCGAGCCGGCCTGGAAGATGGTACTGAGCAACAAGGGCATCCTGCCCCTACTCTGGGAGCGCCACCCCGGCCATCCGAACCTGCTGCCGGCCTACTTCGAGAACGACCCACGCAAGTTCGCGCTGGGCAAGAACTTTGCCCGCAAGCCACTGCTTGGACGCGAGGGCGCGAACGTGACGATTATCACCAACGGCCAAGTCGCGGCTGCTGAGGACGGTCCCTACGCTCAGAGCGGCTACGTCCGCCAAGCCCTGGCGCCGATCCCAGAGTTCGACGGGCGGCGCGTCGTGATCGGATCGTGGGTGGTAGGCGACGAGCCGGCCGGGATGATCCTGCGCGAGAGTGCAGGGCCGATCTCGGACGACACATCGCAGTTGGTGCCGCACTTCATTGCGCCGTGATCGAGGGCGGCACTCAGCTGGAAACTTTCGACAGCAAATGTCTGCACAGGGTCGATAGGCCTCTGTCCGCTTTTCCGGGCGAAAGCCTAAAGCGCAGTGAACAGCGCCGCCGCTCAGTCGTCCGCTGCGATCGCTGCCAGCGGCGCAGTCAGTTCGCACACCACGCCCTCGGGCTTGTAGGTCAGTCTCGCCTCGCCGCCGAACGTCCCGGCCAGACCGCGCTCGACCAAGCGGCTGCCGAACCCCCGGCTGGTGGGTGGCGTCACGGGTGGACCGTCACGTTCGATCCAGCACAGGCGTACGATCGGCTCCATTCCTGTCGCGTCGATCAACCACTCGACGCGGACATGGCCTCCAGCAACCGACAGCGCCCCGTACTTTCCTGCATTGGTCGCCAGCTCGTAGACGATTAACGCCAGCGACAGCGCAGCGCGAGAGCCGACCTGGACGGGAGGCCCGTCCATCCGCAGGCGATCGGCTTGTGCGTCGTCGTGGAGAGCCAGCGCACCCCGCAGGATGGCATCGATGCTAGCGCTTTCGCGCGTGCCGCTCAGCAGCAGGTCGTGGGCCTTGCCCAGGGCGACCAGCCGCGCCGCGAGGGCGCTGCGGGCCTCATCGAGGTCCACAGCGTTGCGCATGGTCTGCGTGGCGATGGCCTGCACCATTGCCAGCGTGTTCTTCATACGGTGGCTGATCTCGTGGTTGAGGGTCGCTTGCTGCTCCTCGGCCCGCAGACGGGCGATGCCGACCTGGACCCGGTCGGCCACGTTGCGGGCGAATGCGACCTCCTCCGGCACCCATTCGCGCACCGTGGGACTGTGCACGAAGAACAAGCCGACCGTGCGTCCCCGTTCACGCACCGGCACGTTGAGCATGGCGCGGATGTTGATCCCGGTGAACGGCTCGGCGTGACCTGCGGTGCGGATGTCCGTCTCAATATTCGTGACCACGAGGGTGTCGCCGCGCGCGAGCCCGGGTCCGATCGTGCCGTAATCAGCGAAGCGATGACGGCCAACCAGCCGGACCTCGCCGGGCAAGGCCCAATCGTCCGGGATAGTGACGAACTGGCCGGTGTCATCCAGTTCACCATAGCCGGCGCGGCTGGCGTTCAAGGTCCGGCCGACGATCTCGGCCGCCTTGGCGGTCATCGCGGCAATCGTGGGGATGTCGCGCAGTTGGTCGCCCAGTTCGATCAGAGCGAGGCGCCTTGCAGTTGCGGACCGGGCCAGCACTTCCGACGCCCGCATCTTGGCGAGTTGGCGGCGCTCGCGCAGCAGGATCATCACCTGCCGCGCCAGTCGCCGCAGCGCGTCCGTCTGCGCCTCCGTCAGACCGTCCGGCCGGGGCTGGTGGTCGATGACGCACAGGCTCCCGAGCACATGTCCGTTGGAGGTGCGTAGCGGGGCTCCAGCATAGAAGCGGATGTGCGGCTCGCCCGTTACCAGCGGATTGGTGCAGGTTCGCCGATCTGCGGCAAGGTCGGGAATGATCAGCAGGTCCGGTTCGCTCAGCGCGTAGACGCAGACGGATCTGTCGAGGTCGGTCTCGCAGGACGGAAAACCGGCTCGCGCCTTGAACCACTGGCGCTTGGCCGCGACCAGACTGACGAGGGCCACTGGGGTCTGGCAGATCAGCCGGGCGATCTGCACCGCATCATCAAAACCCTCCTCGGGCGCCGTGTCGATGATATCGAACGCGTCAAGCTCGGCGAGACGGTCCGGGTCGGACGTGTCCGGTCTGATGGAGCTTTCGGGGGAATGGATCATGGCCGGGGGCGAGACTTGACTGTGCCTGTCCTAACGTCTCCCAGAGCCGGTGTCAGCCGAAGCGCCACCACATGGCTGGCCAACGTGGAGGCGCACAGGGCCGCATGCTCAGTCGCGCAGGGGCTCTGGCTTCTGCCCGTCCGGCAGGATCTCCTTGATGTGGGCGGTGATCATCTCGCCCGAGAATGGCTTGCTGATGAAGCGGGCGCCCTCCGGCATATCGCCCGGTCCAGGCCGTGCCTGTCCGGATGCCACGACAATGGCGATGTGCGACCACTGGCTGGCAGTCTCCCGGGCAACGGCGAAGCCGTTGCGGGAGCCGGGCATCTGAACGTCGGTGAACAGTAGGACGATCGAGGCATGGTGCTCTGCCAGCAGCATCATGGCCTTGTCGCCGTCGCTCGCCTCGAAGGTGCGGAACCCCGCATCCTCAAGGATGTCTATGGCCGTCATACGGATCAGCCCGTCATCGTCCACCACAAGGGCATAGGGTGCTGGGGAGGCGGGGGGCTGGCTCATCCACTGGTAAGCCCCAACCTATGTGAAAGGTCCATGGTGCGTCGTGAAGCCAGCCTGGAGTGCAACGCATACTGAAGCGGATTGCGGCCCTACCCGCGTGATCGAAATCCGGCATTTGGCGTGGTCCGCCTCCGGCCCCGAGCTGAAGTTGCCGGACGGCTGATGAATGACCGCTTATGGGAAGCGTGCACGGCGAACCAGGCGGTTGGGTTGGGTCAGACACGGAGGGGCAGCTGATGGGCTTACTCCGCCGGTAAGCCGACATAGACCTCGAACCAACGTGATCGGCGAGTCCGCCGGCCCTCTCAACAGTCCCGGTGTCGGGCTGCGATATGGTCGAGGATGAGGTGCGGGACGGTCAGGGCCGACAGCATCTGTAGCGTGACAGTCAGAAGGTTGGCGGATGCGCCGGATGAGCCAGCAGCATAGAACGGCCAGAGACCGACGCCGAGCATCAGGGTCAGTGCGAAGACCGGCAGTGAAGCGCAGACGGCCCGTTGCATCGTGTCGATGTCAGGGGCTTTTAGCGGATCTCGCACCAAGGCAACCATGTGCCGAGGGGCGTGGAGGCCGACGAAGTACAAGGCGAAGGCTGTAAGAGGCGGCAGCGCCACGAATGCCGCAGTCAGGACGATCATCTCGGCAACCACGACGCGACGTGGTCGGCCCGTCAGTAGCCAAGCCGCCGTTAAAGCGAGCCAGAACCACGCTGCAGCGGACCACCACGTGGGGAGTTGTGACATCGGCACGCGTGCAACGACCGAGAAGATCCCAACCGTTTCCTCAGGACGCAGCAGCGCCGGCAGCGCAATCGGCAGGCCCCCGCGCACGAGCGCTTCGATTGGTCGCCCCGGGCCCGCATCTTCCTGACCAAAGTGCAGGACCGATACAGCCAGGAATGCTGCCAGCGTCGCAAGAGGTGTGATCTGCCAAGCCAGGAGGATTAGCGCAGAGAGGCCAAGATACGGGACGGCAAAGACCCCGAACCAGGCTCGCCCGTAGCGAGGGCGCAGCAGCGGCGCCGCCACTGCGCCATCGAGGGCGCCGTGGGGAACACCGAAGACGATCACCGCGGTCAGTGCGACCAGCCAAGAGGCCTCATGCGGCAGCCTCGCCGAGACGACAAGCCCGAGCAAGACCAAGGCGCCGGCGCCGCAAAGGAGCCGAGTACCAAGTGAGGGCATGCGATGGCGGCTCGCGCCAATGGCATCCCCGAGGAGGGAGGCAGACGATGGAGCCGCCATCCGCGTCAGGCCGCCCGGCGCAGCGGCGTGGCGGCGCTGGAGCCTTCCTTGAAATCGCGATCGACGGCACGCGTCGTCTCCAGCGTCGCCATGATGCCGTAGGCGACCTTGGCTGTCAGATCGAGGATGGCGATCACCGCCAGAGCAACAGTCGGCGAGAGGATGCCGAGGCCGTCTTGTCCGACGAGCAGCACCACGGGATAGGCACACCAAACCCCGGTGAGGAACACGGCGTTGCGCAGGAACGCTTTGCGGATATCGGCGCGCTCGCTGACGTTCTCCTCGCGCAACTGCACGAAGATCCCATAGAACACCGCCAGGAAGGCACCGCACGAGATGGCGAACCACGTCCACTTCACCGCGGCGACGTCAGACAGGCCGAAGGCGAAGGCCGTCACGATCATGATCAGGTCGGAGCCGATCAGCCCCCAGACCACGGCCGGCCGGCGCATGCCGGAATGCATCGCGGTGCGAGCGAGCCCGACGAGCAGCAGGGGCGTGGTGAAGGTCCAATCGATGTAGCGTGCGAAGTAGAACTGACGCGCAGCCTCTGCTGCGTCGGGCCCGGCTGGAAGGACGAGGCTTCCCTGTCCCGTGGCCATCGCGAAGTAGGAGCAGGCTGCGATGATGGGCACGATCCCGTGGATGATTCCATCGGCCTCCTCAGCGGGGGTCCGCCGTTTCGCCATGAACAGGATCACTGCGGCTCCTGCCGCCATGCCGACACAGCCGAGCCACAGCCAAAATTCAGGCGTCATCGAATTCTCATGAAGACAGGGATGAGGAACCTGCGCACGAACGTGGCAGCACGTCCCCAATCGGCCTCAAACGAGAACGTTTCGTAGGGACATTGTCGCAGTCGGGCCTGACCTCCGCTGAAGTCGCGGCTGAAGGCTTGCCGCCACCCCATTGGCCACAAAGCGTCGCAGCTGCCGTAACCGAAAGCCTCAGCGTCGGTAGCGGCGATGTCTGATTCGGAGGCTAGGGCGAACTGCAGGATCTGGCTGCTGTGGGTCAGAAGCGGAATGGCAGCTTGGGGTGGATTTCCGTCGAGCTTCTTATGAGATAACGACCCGCCTGGGAGCGCGGAACCCGGCATTCAGGCCCACGGGTTTGTACCTGAGTCTTATAGCGCGGGTCAGCCTGCGGCTGCTGGTCACACTGCTCCACCGTTCACCAAACCGTGCCGCCCAGCCGACTTGGCCCGTTCTCGATCCGAACAAGCAGCATGGCCTCCGTCTGCGATCTCACGGCTCACTCAAAAGGGCACTGAGGACAGCCCCCTTAACCTAGGAGATTTTCAGAGTTTCGCACGGGCCTTATCAGCGGACAAAAGTTCGCTGATCCAATGCACCTTTATCGCTTCTGTGTAGCTCTCCGGCACCTCGACGGAACACTCGACGCACCCGTGCGGGAGGAAAGCATCATGGCCAGGAATGCTGAAGAGGCCATTAGGGCGGCCAAGCAAATCCCTGTCGACATGGTCGGTACGTGGACGAACTCTATCTATCTCACCGACCCGGGCGGGCACGTGATCTGGTCGTTGCGCCTGGGGGAGTCGTGGCTCGATCGAAACAGCTGAAGAGTAGTAGGCAAAGCTGGACAAGCGGTGTCGGTACAGCCGTTCAGGATGGCTTCCTGCCTGTCCACTGCCGGAAAGCGGATGCCTTTTAAGCAGCCCCCACCGCTCGCGGTTCCAACCGGCGGGTCTTCTTGACACTTGACTAAAACAATTCTTCTATATCAATCTAATGGTTTTCACAAAAAACATAAGTCTTACTAGGTCCAGGTTTGCACCGCGCCCATGAAAGAAAATTTACACTACTCGTTTTTGGCAAAAGATCGTACTCACGCAAGCGAGATGCCCAATGCGGCTTTGAGGCAAACCTTATCCAATCCTGAAAGCAAAGTAATGAAGCAAAATGTGATCTGAAAATCACAATTCCGTTTTTGTTGCCTGTGTCATGGCAAATATTTGCAAAAATACTGCATCAGAGAAATAATAATCCTATTCTTGGCGATGTCGTAGTTACTGGATCTATTATCATCCCGAACCCTTGTTCGACCAAGCATCCTCAGAATGACCGGATTGAGCATGAAAGATGACAACGTTCAGGCTACAGATAGCTCAGCAGGCTCAACGGCCGGAAAGAGGCCGTTGGTCTGATTTGAATGCACTTTAAACCTGATCCATCGTCGTTGGCTTGAATGTCCGGTCTCGGCCGCAGAGCTGGAATCCGCTCACCACTTCGAGCCGAAGTTGCCGGATGATCGACGGACGGCTGTTTTCGGGATGCGCCGACGGCGGCGTGCACGGCCGGGATGGGTCGGGAGGTGCCCGTCCGCTTTCCGGTCGGCCTGCTCAGAAGCAGCCATTCCGCTTACAGCCAGATTACGCCATGCCGAATCGCCGGCAAGCGCAAAACCGGTCGCTC
>Ga0160427_10001269_pt1 | contig 15602 bp, 11 predicted proteins | sample SolpanmetagenomL_FD_108194 | JGI IMG/M metagenome (GOLD analysis project Ga0160427, IMG submission 108194) | Solar panel surface microbial communities from Lawrence Berkeley National Laboratory, California, USA - L | ecosystem: Engineered > Built environment > Solar panel > Unclassified ...
CGTATCGCGCAGGGCGCGCACCAGGTCGAGGGCGTAGTCGTGGGGGTCCTGCGGGTCGAGGTAATGGTTTTTAAGAAAGTAATAAACGTTCTCAAAATCAATGAAGACGGCGGCATACGGCGAGGCCGTTGCAGCGGGCGCCGCCGAAGAAGTAGCAGGGATGGACATTATTGATAGATAAAAAGGCGGCCGTTCAACTACTTCACGCAGTGAGCGGTAAGCATAGCAGCATGTACTGCAAAGGTCGGCCGCAATCGGGGCCGGGCCACAAAAAATTCGGGCCAAACGCGCCGCCGGGTGGGCCACTCACCGGCCAAAAATGCCCGTACCAGCGGGCAGCCACGCCGGGGCGCCGACCTTTGCGGCTTGCTACCCTTGCCCATGTTTGCTTCCCTTACCCCCCGCGCCGGCTGGCTGCTGCCGGCTTTGCTGCTCTTCGCCGCGCCCGCCCGCGCCCAGCGCGAAGGCGACCGCCCCCCTACCCAGGACCCGTTTGGACGCCGCCCAGTGCTGGCCCGCGAGGTGCCGGGCGGGCGGTATAAGTCGCACTCGTTTAATGCTGAAACGAGTATTCTTACCATTTGGGCTGCCGATGGTAGCGCCCGGCAGGTGCAGCCCTGGGCCAGCGGCGTGGTCAAAATCAGCTATTTCGCGCCGGGCGCCAGGCTGGCCGCCGATTCCTCGGTGAGCGTGGTGCAGGTGCCGGGCAAGTGGCGCTCGCCAGCCATGCCCGGCGAAGGGCCGGAGTATGGCAGTTCGCCCGCCATGTTTCGGTCCTGGCAGCAGGGCTTAGCCAGTGGCAATGTCAGGGAGACTAAAACTGCTTTAACCTGGCATATTAGCGGGTATCGCAGTTCGCGTTTTGATTTTGCCCAAGAGGTAGCTATCGATAAACAAACGCTACGCATCACTTTGCGCCAGGGCGCCGAAACCTTGTTCGGCGAAGCCGCCCCGCCCTTTCACCGCCAGCCCCTCACCGCCCCCACCACCGACGACCTGCCACCCAGCCGCGCCGATGAGCTGGCCGGCACGGGCGTGCGCTTTCGCCTGGCGCCGGGCGAGCGGCTGTACGGCACCGGCGCCCGCGCCCTGCCCCTCGACCGGCGCGGCTACCGCCTGGAGCTGTACAACCAGGCCCATTACGGCTACCAGAACGGCGAGCAAAACCTAAACGTGACGCTGCCCGTGGTGCTCAGCAGCCGGGGCTACTTGCTGCTGTTTGACCACTACGCGCCGGGCTACCTCGACCTGGGCAAGCAGCGGCCCGACGCCCTCGAATACGGCGCACAGGGCCTGCGCAGCCTCAGCTACTTCGTGGTGACGGGCCAGAATCAAGCCGAAATCCTGGACCGCTACACAGCCCTTACGGGGCGGCAGCCGCTGCCGCCGCGCTGGGCGCTGGGCCTCATCCAGAGCCGCTTTGGCTACCGCAGCCAGGCCGAGATGCTGCGCGTGGCCAGCCAGATGCGCCGCTCGGGCTTCCCGCTCGATGCGCTGGTGCTCGACCTGTTCTGGTTTGGGGGCACCACCCGGCAGGGCGACTTTGCCTGGGACGCGGCCAACTTCCCCGACCCGGCCGGCATGATGCGCGACCTCCAAGCGCAGGGGGTGAATACGATACTCATCTCGGAGCCCTACGTGATGCGCACTTCGCGCAACGACAGCCTCGTGCGCACGCAGGGGCTGGTGGGCACCACGGCGGCGGGCCAGCCGTTTACGGTGGGCTCGTTTTGGGCGGGGCCGGCGAGTATTCTCGACGTATTTAAGCCCCAGGCCCGCACCTGGCTGTGGGCGCAGTACCGGCGCCTGCACAACCAAGGCGCCGCCGGCTGGTGGAGCGACCTAGGCGAGCCCGAAAACCACCCGCTGGCCATGCGCCACGCGGCGGGCACGGCGGCGCAGGTGCACAACGCCTACGGCATGCGCTGGGCGCAGATTTTCCAAGATAATTACGCCCAGGAGTATCCCAAAGAGCGCCTCTTTAACCTGGCGCGCTCGGGCTGGGCGGGCATGCAGCGCAATTCGGTGTTTCCGTGGAGCGGCGACATCAGCCGTACCTGGAGCGGCTTGCAGGCGCAGGTGCCCATCATGCTGGGCATGGGCCAGACGGGCGTGGGCTACATGCACTCCGATGCCGGGGGCTTCGGGGCTAACGCCATTCAGGACCCCGAGCTGTACACGCGCTGGCTTCAGCTGGCGGCGCTGTGCCCCGTCATGCGCCCGCACTCCGACCAGGTGGTGGCGCCCGAGCCGTACACCTACCCCGAGCCGTACCGCAGCATTGTGCGGCAGTATGCGCACCTGCGCGCCGAGCTGCTGCCCTACCTCTACACCCTAGCCGCGCAGAATACATTGACCGGCGCGCCGCTAGCCCGAACAATGGATTTTGGGTCAGTAATAAGACCTGACCCGCTAGCCCCGCCTGCTCCAAGCACCGACCTAGATACGCCTGATGAAGGCGGTAACTGGAGCGGCAGCGAACCGGCCGACAGGTTTTCCCTGCTAGCCCCTCCGCTACCTGGCAGCCCTGCTACAGCCGCCCTGGTGCCGCCCGGCGACCAGTACCTACTCGGCCCCAACCTGCTCGTGGCGCCCGTCAGCCAACCCGGCCAGCGGCGGCGCAATGTGGAGCTACCCGCCACGCCCGGCGGCTGGGTCGATTTTGAAACCGGCCAAACGCTGCCCGGCGGCCAAACCGTGGGCCTGCCCGCGCCACTAGGCCACCTGCCACTGCTGGCCCGCGCCGGCACCTTTGTGCCGATGACGGCCTACCGACCCAGTACGGCGGCCTTTCGGCCCGACACGCTGGTGGCGCGCTACTTCCCCGACCCGCAGGTGACTACGTCCAGCTTCACTGTGTATGAGGATGATGGGCATTCGGCCCAGGCCCTGGCTCAGCGGCAGTACGCCACCCTGCGGCTCACTGGCCGGGTAGCAGCAACCCAAACGGTTGTCACGGCCACGGTGGCGGGCACCTACCCCGGCGCGCCTACGCAACGCCTAGTGCAGCTGCGGGTGGCGCGGGTAGCGGCCGCGCCCACGGCCGTGCAGCTTGGTGGTCAGCCCCTGGCAGCCACCGCCTGGCACTACGATGCCACCCGGCACGAGCTGCAAGTAGCCTTTCCTCTTACTACCCAAAGCACCATTATCCTCACCGGCTTGCGCCTGCTTACCGAGCCCGCCGCCCAGACCGACCCCGAAACCCTGACGCTCACCGCCCCCGGCAACCGCACGTTTGCCGGCTCCGTTGGCTTGCCCTACGTGCGCTACGCGCCGAATGTGACGCCCACGCCCGTCCGCATTCGGGACGAGCGCGGGCAGGTAGTGCGCGAGCTTCCTACCACGGTGGAAACCGGCTCGCATGTCACCACCTGGGATGGCCTGGATGCCCAAGGCCACCCCGCCGCGCCCGGCTTGTACGACGCCGAGCTGCAAGGCCAGCACCAACGCTTGGTGCGGCTGCCAGCACAACTGTAAGTAATAAGTGGCTGAAGTGCTCAAAAGCGAACGTCCGACCCCGCCGCCGCATAGGCGGGCAGCGGGGTCGGACGTTCGCTTTGCTTGTGAAGCAAGCTACTTAGCCAATGCCTCGTATTGGGCGGCGGTATCCACGTCGGTAGCGCCACCGGGGAAGTCGATGGCCGGCAAATGCGCGTAGTGCTGCAAGAGCTCGCGGGCGCCATTAGCCCCGCGCAGGTCAAGCAGCTGCGGAAATACTTCCCGGCCAAACAGCGCCGGCACGCCTTTAATGCCCGCGTAGGCCGATGCCACCACGGGCTGGCCGGTGGCCTGAAATTGCACCAGCAGCTGGCCAATCACGTCTTCGTTGAGCAGCGGCTGGTCGCAGAGAATAACCACCACGGCATCCACCTTCGGGCCTTCGGCGGCGGTTTCCAGCTCGGCGAGGCCGGCAGCGATGCTGCCGCCCATGCCATCGGCCCAGTTGTCGTTGCGCACTACGTGAAAGGGCAAGCCCTCTATTTCGGGCAACAGCTCATCGTGCAGGGCGCCGGTCACAAGCACGAGCGGGCGACACGGCGAGGCGGCGGCCACCTCGGCAGCGTGGCGCAGCAGGGTTTGGCCCTGGTAGGGCAACAGCTGCTTAGGCCGGGCTAAGCGCGAAGACGAGCCGGCGGCCAGTAGCAGCAGGCCCACGGTGGCAATAGGGTCGTTGTGCATGGGGAAGAGGTTGGGAGTGTTAGTAGTTTCAATGACTACCCCAAAAGAACGTCATGCCGAGCAAAGGGAAGCAACTTGCTTGAATCGTTCCACGACTCGAAAGCGCTGCTCCACCCTGCTCGGCATGACGTTCTTTTATCTTGGCAGCGCTTAGCTGTTCAGGCCCGCCATCAGCACCTTATCGGGGGTGAGGGGCAGGTCGCGCAGGCGCTTACCGGTGGCGTGGTACACGGCGTTGGCCACGGCAGCGGCCACGCCTACCATCGAGATTTCGCCGATGCCCTTCACCCCCATCGCGTTGATAAAGGGGTCGTGTTCCTCCACAAACTCGACGGTCATGTCGGGAATATCGGCGTTCACGGGCACGTGGTAGTTGGCCAGGTCGGCGTTGGTATAGCGCGAAAAATGCTGGTCACGAATGGTTTCCTCCATCAGCACCGAGCCAATGCCGAAGATGGCGCCGCCGATAATCTGGCTGCGCGCCGTCTGCGAGTTCAAGATGCGGCCGGCACCCATCACGCTCACCCACTTGCTCACCCGGATGGTGCCCAGGTCCGTATCAACCCGCACCTCGCAGAAGTGCGCGCCAAACGAGTGCATGGAGTGGTAGCCTGCCGTGTCGGTGTTATTATTGGGCCCGGCGGGGCTGCCCGAACCGCCGGTTTCGTAGCCCGAGCCATACTTACCCTGGCCCATGCCTTCGATGTCGGTCACCTCGGAGCGCTTCATCAGGTCGCCAAAGTTTTCACCTTTGTCAGGGCTCTTTTTCAGGAATAAGCGGCCTTTCTCAACGGCTACGTCCTCGGGCTTGGCTTTGTAGAGGGGCGATTTTTTATCGACCACTGCTACTTTGATAAGCCGTTGCCATACGTCTTGGCAGGCCATGTAAACCGACGACGACACCGTGCCGGCGGCCACCGAGCCGCCCGAGTTAGGAGCAGTGGGCAGATTGGTATCGCCTAGCTCGAAGCGAATTTTTTCGGGCGGCAGGCCGAGCGCATCGGCGGCTACCTGGGTCATGACGGTGTAGGTGCCGGTGCCGAGGTCGGTGGCGCCGCTCTGCACCACGGCGTGGCCGTCGGCGTAGAGGCGGGCGCGGGCGGTGCCCTGTGAGTTGTGCACCGGGTAGCTAGCCGTGGCCATGCCCATGCCCACGAGGAAACGGCCGTCGCGGGTGGCGCCGGCCTTGGCGTTGCGCTTGTTCCAGCCAAACAGCTCGGCGCCGCGGGCGTAGCACTGCTTCAGGCTTTTGCTGCTCCACTGCTTGCCGGTGCTGTAGTCGTGGTCGGCGTGGTTGCGCAGGCGGATTTCGATGGGGTCTACCCCAATTCGATACGCCAAGTCATCCATCGAGCACTCGATGGCGAAGGAGCCCGGCGCCTCGCCCGGCGCCCGCATGAAGGTGGAAGTCATCACGTTGGCCCGCGCCATCTGGTACGTCGCCTCAAAGTTGGGCGTGGCGTACAGCATGTCGAGAATCTTGGAGTTCGACTCAGCGTACTCGTCCCAGGGCGAAGTCGTGGAAGTCTTGGTGTGGACTATCGACGTGATTTTGCCCTCGGCCGTGGCTCCTAGCTGCACCGTCTGGGTCTGGTCTTCGCGGTGGCCCATGCTCGTAAACATCTGCTTGCGCGTGAGCATCAGCTTTACCGGCCGGTTTACTGCCTTCGCAGCCTGAATGGTGAGCACCGTATGGGGCCAAGTCGAGCCCTTGCAGCCAAAACCGCCGCCCAGATACTTGGTAACCACTCGAATCTGCTCGCGCGGAATGCCCAGCATAGCCGTCAGGGTAGACTGCGTGCGCGTCACGCCCTGCGTCGATTCGTACACCGTGAGGCGGTCGGGCGCTTCCCAGTGGGCGGTCGTCGAGCCCGGCTCCATGGGGTTGTGGTTGTATACTGGGTGGTTATAGGTAGCCGTGAGCTGAATGGCCGAGCTGGCAAACGCACTCTTGGCGTCGCCGCGCTTGGTGTGGCCGTCCTGCTTGCCGTCCTGCACCTTTTGCGGGTCAAATAATTCGGCCTTTGGGTCGAGGAAGCTCGCGATGGGCGCGCCGGTATTCTGATAGGTCACCTTCACGAGCGTCGCGGCGTGTAGGGCGTGGTCGAGGGTATCGGCTACTACGAGCGCCACGGGCTGTGCCGAGTAGAAAATCTCGTCGCCGGTAAGCGGCAGGAAGCCCATCGGCGCGCCAGTGGCCTTTTTACCAGCGTCGTCATTAGGTGTTTTAGCAAGCTTGGGCAGGTTTTGGTGCGTGAGCACGGCAATAACGCCCGGCTCACGGGCCGCAGCCGACGTGTCGATGCTCTGAATCTTCCCTTTGGCGATGGTGCTGGTGGCCAGCACACCGTAGGTAAGGCCGGGCAAGGGCATCTCAGCTGAGTACTTGGCCTTGCCGGTCACTTTTTCGCGGCCTTCCACCCGCACGAGCGGCTGGCCAACGTAGCCACCCGGCTGGTCAAAAAATTGGGGTTCCATAATATTAGCTGTTGGCTATTAGCTGACAGCTAATAGCTTATGGTAAATAAAAAGCTATCAGCCAGCGGCTACCTAGCTAGCAGCCAGCTCTATAAGGGCCCGCACTAACGTGCGTTGGGCTAGCTCTACCTTAAATTTGTTGTGCTCGCGGGGCGCAGCATCGCGCACGGCCAGCGCGGCAGCAGCGCGGAAGTTTTCTTCCGTCGGGGCCTTGCCCACGAGGGCTTTCTCCACGGCGGGCACGCGCCAGGGCACGGTGCCCACGCCGCCCAGCGCCACGCGAGCCGAGCGGATGGTGCCGCCCTGCACATCGAGGCCCACCGCCGCCGACACCAGCGCGTAGGCATACGAAGCACGGTCGCGCACCTTGAGGTAGTGCGACTTACGGGCGTGCGCGGCGGCCGGCACCGTGATGGCCGTAATCAGCTCGCCGGGCTGCAACTGGGTTTCGATGTGCGGCGTCGAGCCGGGCAGCTTGTAAAAGTCGGCCAGCGGCACGGTGCGGGTGGCGCCTTTCGGGCTTTCGAGGCTCAGCTTGGCTTCGAGAGCTACTAAGGCAACGGCCAGGTCGGAAGCATTGGTAGCGATGCAGCTCGGGCTGGTGCCGAAGATAGCCAGGTTGCGGTTGTCGCCCTGCTGGGCGGGGCAGCCCGAGCCGGGCACGCGCTTGTTGCACGGAAATGCCACGTCGCGGTAGTAGCCACAACGGGTTTTTTGCAGCAGGTTGCCGCCCATGCTGGCCATGTTGCGCAGCTGCGGCGAGGCCGAGGCCAGCAGCGCCTGCGAGATAACGGGGTAGTTCTGCACTACCTGTGGGTGCTCGCCCACGTCGCTCATGCGCTCCAGCGCGCCGATGCGCAAGCCAGCAGTTGCGTTGTCGATGCCCAGCAGCGAGAGCCGGTTGATGTCAATGAGCAGCGTGTGCTGCTCGATATTCGACTTCATAATGTCGAGCAGCGTGGTGCCGCCGCCGATGAAGGCGGCCTGCTTATCGGCTTCCTTGGCCGTGGTGGCCTCCTTGGTAGAAGCGGCCTGGGTGTAGGCGAAATTGTTCATCTTCTTTAATTACGAATTATGAGTTATGAATTATGAGTTGGTGCGTATGAATCACTTGTTGCAGCGGAAGCAATTCATCATTCATAATTTCTAATTCATACTTAAGCCCGGCTGGCTACCTCGCGCACGGCGGCCAGTATGTTGGGGTAAGCGCCGCAGCGGCAGATGTTGCCGCTCATCCACTCGCGGGCCTGGTCGTCGGAGGTAGCATGGCCTTCTTTCACGCAGGCCACGCCACTCATGATTTGGCCCGGCGTGCAGTAGCCGCACTGAAAGCCATCGTGCTTGAGAAATGCCTCCTGCATGGGGTGCAACTCTTCGCCCTTGGCCAAGCCCTCGATAGTGGTGATTTGCTTGCCCTGGGCCATCACGGCGAGCGTGAGGCAGGAGTTCACGCGCTTGCCGTCAAGGTGCACGGTGCAGGCGCCGCACTGGCCGTGGTCGCAGCCCTTTTTGGTGCCCGTGAGGTCGAGGTTTTCGCGCAGGGCGTCGAGCAGCGTGGTGCGGGGCTCGATGCGCAGGTTTTTAGCCTGGCCGTTTATTTGGAGGCTAACATTGGTTTGGCCCGATAGAATGGGGCTGGCGGGGGCTAGCTTATCGGCCAGGGCTTCGGCCTGGCTGGCGATGGGCGGGGCCAGGGCCACGCCTAGCAGGCCGCCAGTTTGCTTGAGAAAGGAGCGGCGCGAAGGGCCTTGCGGCGCGGCACCGGCCGTGTCGGGAGTTTGGTCGTCGGAATGCATACGGGCAGCGCATGGTAAGGCTGTTATGTAGTACGCAGAAAGTCAGGGCGCTGTTTTCTGATTTTTACTGCGTTGACAAGCTTTCTACTTACCACTTTGCCCGGAGTCACCGTTAAACTCCAACGTAACTTTCGCTAAGCGGCTAAGCTCCTACCGGGTAGCCCCCGTACTCGCCGCGCATAAAAAAGACCCGCCGGCAAGCCGACGAGTCGTTAGGATTGGAGCGGGCCGGCTTAGCGGGCGTGGCGCGCCGCTCGGGCGGGGTCGTAGTGCGTGCCGCCAAACAGGTATAGCATGATGGCCCGCGAGTAGCGAAACACGAGTGGCGTCGAGGCCAGTGTGATGGCCGTTACTACGGCCACGTACACCCACGTATCGGGGTTGCCGAAGAGATAGAACAGCAGAATGCCGACCACCGCAAACGTGCCCACCGCAAAGCCAAAGCTGATGTACATGGCCCCGAAGTAGAAGCCCGGCTCGGGCTCAAACGTTTGGCCGCACACGGGGCACTCGGCCGGCATGTCGGTAAACTTGGTGAGGCTAAGCGCGGAGTGCGAAAATAGCTTGCCCTGGTGGCATCGCGGGCAGCGCAGAGCCAGCAGCGCGAGCGTGGAGGATTCGATGGGAGCAGCGGCGGCAGACATGGCAGTAGACATAAGCAAAAGCGAAACGCTGAATGACCCGGCAAAGGTATCAGCGCCCCTAACCCGCCAACAGAGCCGCGCGCGGGCAAAAACCGCACAAATCAACGCTGCCGCCGGAAAGCCTCGGGCGTCAGTCCTACGTGTTTTTTGAAGGCCCGGCTGAAGTACGAGGCATCGTCGTAGCCCAGGGCCAGGGCTAGCTGGGCAATAGAATCGGCGGAATGGTGGAGCTGGCGCTGCGCCTCGGCCATTACGCGGGCCAGGATGAGGTCGCGGGCCGGGTGGCCCACCACGCGCTGGCAAATGGCGGTGAGGTGATTGGGCGTAATATGCAAGTGCGCTGCGTAAAAGGCCACCGTTTTTTGCGTGCGGAAGTGCTGATTGAGCAGCCCACTAAACTCGCGCACCTGCTGGCGGCTAAGCGCCGCGCCCGCAGCGGGCACCTCCGGGTAGTGCCGGGCGGCTAGCTCTAAAATCAGGAACAGGTAGGCGGCCACCACTTCATCGTTGGGGCTAGCCGGCGGGCCGGTTTCAGCCCATAATTGGCCGAGCAGGGGCGCCAGGTTATTATCGGCCGGCGCCAGGTAGCGCACCGGCAGGTGGCTAGGGTCGAAAAATGGGTAGCTCTGCAAGCGGCCGGCCGGGTAGCGCCGCTGGTAAAACCCGGCCTCAAAAAACACGATGTAGCCCGCCGCGTCGGCGCTCAGCTCCCAGCCGTGCACCTGCCCCGGCGCCAGGAAGAACACCGCGCCGGGCCGCAGCTCATAGGTCTGCAAATCGATGGTATGCGTGCCGCCGCCCTGCGTGATATACAGCAGTAGATAGAAGTCGTGGGTGTGCGGCGCACTCACGCCCGGAAACCGGGCGGCATGGGTTTCGAGGCGCTGCACGTAGTAGGGCCGGTGCGGCGCGGGCGCCGTTTCGGGTGCCGGAAAGGCGGCTAGCGGCAATACAGGCAGAATAGCAGGCTTCATAAACTCGCCCACAAGAAACGAAGAATACCAGCTACAGGCTTTGGGCAACCCCCATAGCTTCGGCGGGGCCAGCTTGCGGCGCAAAAGTAACCGGCTGCTATTTCGCTTACTTTGGCAGGGCTAGCAAGAATTTTGGGCTACGCCTAATTACCAAGCCTTGCCGGGCGGTTCGCAAGTACGGTGCACTGGCACCCTATACTTTTACGCAAGCCCTCGCCTTATAGCTCCGCCTTTATGTCCTTCTCGGCCTACCTGCTCGTTCAAAATGAGACCTTCACGGTTCGTAGTTTTCACTGGGCTATCAAGCAGCATACCGATGAGCTTGGCCGGCCCACGGCCCGCGTGGAGGGAGGCATCCTTGATATTACGCTTGATTCGCAGCCAAACGAAGCGCTCCACTTCTGGGCCATCGACGATACGAAGCAGTTTGATGGGGTACTAAACGTGCTAGAAGAAGACAGCCGGGCCATCCGCGACCAGCTTGCGTTTTTTGGGGCCCATTGCGTGGGGCTCACCAAGCAGTTTCAGGATGCTAACTCTACGCGAGGCATGACGATGCACCTAACGTTATCGGCCAATAAACTAACGCATGGGGAGATAACTATTGATAACAAGTGGCCAACTGCGGCCACTTGAAACTGCCAGGCGCCGGCCGCCAAATAAAAGCTAGTGGGCGCCAGCAAGGGGTTGGCTAGCCTTGGGCTAGCACCAATGGCATTAAGAACGTAAGTAAACTAATTTTTCAGGTACTTCTTTCCCATGGCTTCGTTTTCTGCCGAGTTGCGGGTGGCCGGCCGCGTGTACCACCTGCTGCACTGCACCTACAGCACCTACCAGTCTACCGATGCCCGTGGCCGGGCCAACGCGAAGGTGCGGCACTCCCCCGTTGAGCTAGTACTACAGGCGCCCCGCGACAATTTTTTGGGCGCCTGGGGCGCCGACCCTTACAAACGTTGCGCGGTTGATATTGTGTACCGCAATGCCAATGGCGGGCAGCCCCTCGAAACGCTGAGCATGGCGGGCGCCTACTGCGTGGGCTACGGGCAGCGCTTTCAGGAAGGCAGTGTGTCGACTGATTCACTGACCGTTACGCCGAGCAGCTACGTGGTGTACCTGACCCTCACCGACCCCGATGGCTTCCGTATTCAGGTGGGGGGCGGCGGCACGTATGCCGCGCCCGCGGCGGGCACCCACGGCACGCCCCTACCGACCGCCGACGAGCACCTGGCCGTGCCTGCCTCCACGGCCGCCCAAGAATTGGCCGCTAAAAAGCAGCGCTATAACAAGCGAATAACCTTGCTGAGCAGCGCCCGCACCAAGCTAGCCACGGCTCCGGCTGCGGGCACCGCCCCCCAGCGACAGCACGCGCAGGAGGCCACCGAGCGGCTAGCCCGCAACAACGTGGCCGTGGAGCGTGCCCGCCTTAGCGAGCACGTGTACCACAGCGATGCCGTGCCATCCGTGCCCGAGCCAGTAGGCTGGCACCAGCTAAATCCGAGTGAGCTAGCCCGCAAAGGTATTTCGAAGGAAATGCTCAACGACCCTGCCTCCGGCTTCAAGGCCGCGCTGTACCAGTCTAGCTTCGAGCGCCCCCCGAAGCTGGTACTAGCCTACACCGGCACCGAGGACGGAGCCGACTGGGCAACCAACTTGAAGCAAGGGGTGGGGCTGGAAACAGAACAGTATGATAGGGCAATGAACTTAGCTCAAGCCGTCTTAGAAAATACTAGACGCAGCAGCGTCGATATTGCTGGCCATTCACTAGGCGGCGGCTTGGCTTCAGCCGCGGCAGCTGTTACTGGTATCAAAGGCTACACATTTAATGCAGCCGGGCTGCATCCTGCCACGGTGGCACGTGCGCCCTACAACATCACGAAAGCTGCTATGGCTGCCAGAGGCAAGCTTATTGATGCCTATCACTCCACCGCCGACCCGCTCACCAACCTGCAAAGCGGGCTTGGGGCCTTGCAATCGCCCGGCACGCTGGGTGGACTGGCAGCCGGGGTCTGGCCCGTGGGCACGCCCGCCCTGGGCATCCCCCGTCCCCTGGTCCCGGCCGAGGGCTGGCAGCACGAATGGGCCGAATTAGTGAAGCGCAACCCTTTAACCACGAGCACCAATATGGCACTAGAGGGCCACGGGGTAGACCCGCAAATGGTGGACAATATTGAGGTGCAGAAGAGTCAGGACACGGCTACGCTTACCCAGTACGTAGGCGCTCCCTTATGAAGCAGGTGCTCATTTCTGGCTTATCCAACAGGTTGTACCGCCTTCAAAGCTGGCGGCTGCTAGTGAGTATCCCGCTATTTTTTGTTTACTTTCTCAGTAGCTGCCATATGCCCGACCCGACAAACCCCATCTATCGCGAGGCCCCGGAAACGTATTTCCCCGCAGACCCGGCCCTGGAGGCCGCCAAGGCTGTCCGAGACGAGAATGTGGCGGCCCTAGATAAGGTCTTTCAGACTCACCCCGGCTTTGACCCCAACCAGCCCGGCAGCAAAGGGGTCACGCTGCTGCTCTGGGCCTACGCTCATCATAGCGTGCCTATGCTCCAAGCCCTAGTGCACCATGGCGCCAACATCAACCAAGTCCTACACCTGCCCCACCCTCGCCCGGCTAGCCAAGGGGGCGACTGGCTGGAAAACACCCATTTGCTCAACATCGCCACCAAAGGGCCCAAAGACGACCTTCTCCTAGCCCTGCTCGACCTCGGTGCCGACCCAAACGCCAAAAATTATCAGCAGGAGCCGGCTCTTCTTAACGCCATTTTTGTGCGCCAGTATAACCGCATGAAAATTCTACTTGACCATGGCGCCGATATCAACGGTATGGATAGTTCTGGGGCGACGGCGGCCGTTATACTAGCGCGTCTCAACTACTTCGAGATGGTGTACTACCTGCTCGAACGTGGGGCTGACTGGCGAGCAGAAAAAGGAGCTATTGCCTTTCATGTGCAGGAAAGCGCCGTTGGCAGCGAGGAAAGTATTGCTTGGCAAATTAAGGTGAAGCACTGGCTCCTGACCCACGGGGTCAAGTTTCCGGTACCCACGGCCGGCGCAGAGCAGTACCAAGCCATTCGCGCGAAATGGGAAAAGACCCCCGAAGGCCACGCCTGGCGCCAGAAACTCGACGCGCTAGGCAGCCGGCCCGACATTGTGGGTGAGCCCTGGGTGACAGAAGAAGATGCCGCGTTTGCCGCTATGCAGGCCTGGATGGAGCGCGAGGGCATCCCCGAGCCGCCGCTCTAGCCTGACTATCGCTTTATGACCCGTTTTCTGCTGAGCTGTTGGCTGGTGCTTATGTTAGTCACCTGCCACATACCCGACCCAACGAATCCCATCTATCGTGAGGCCCCGGAAACGTACTTCCCCGCTGGCCCGGCCCTGGACGCAGCCAAGGCCATCCGAGACGAGAATGTGGCGGCGCTGGACAAGGTTTTTCGGGCTCACCCTGGCTTCGACCCCAACCAGCCCGGCAGCAAAGGGGTCACGCTGCTGCTCTGGGCCTACGCTCATCACAGCGTGCCTATGCTCCAAGCCCTAGTGCACCATGGCGCCAACGTCAACCAAGTCCTGCACCTGCCCCACCCTCGCCCGGCTAGCCAGGGAGGCGACTGGATGGAAAACACCCATCTGCTCAACATCGCCACCGCAGGGCCCAAAGACGAACTGCTGTTAGCCCTGCTCAAGCTCGGCGCCGACCCCAATGCCAAGAACTACCAGAAGGAGCCAGCGCTACTCAACGCCGTGTATATCAATAATTACGAGCGCATGAAAATCTTGCTCGACCACGGCGCCGATATAAATGCCACTGACAGCAGCGGTGCCACGGCAGTGGCTACGTTGGCATCCTTGAATAACTTCGAGATGGTGTACTACCTGCTGGAGCGTGGAGCCGATTGGCGCAAATCAGATGGTGAAGTTGCGCTCTGGACTCAGCAAAACGCTATTGGCAATGCAGAAGGCACTGCCTGGCAAATAAAAGTAAAGCACTGGCTCCTGGCCCACGGGGTCAAATTTCCGGTGCCTGTGGGAGGCGCCGTAGCGTATGCAAGCATTCGGGCGAAATGGGAACAAACGCCTGAAGGCCACGCCTGGCGCCAAAAGCTCGACGCCTTGGGTAGCCAGCCCGATATAGTAGGCGAGCCTTGGGTGACAGAAGAGCGCGCCGCGTTTGCTGCTATGCAGGCCTGGATGGAGCGCAAGGGCATCCCCGAGCCGCCGCTCTAACCCTGGCACTATTTAGTAGACTTCCTCAAAACGCAAAAAGCGCCTGCCGGTATCGGCAGGCGCTTTTTTACTTATAATTCTGCCTCCCCCTACTGTGGGTTCGGCTTGTTTTCGCGCTTCTCTAGCTGGGGCTCCTTCGCGTTTTGCATCGGGTTTTTGGGCTGCTGGGCGTTGTTGCCAGCCTGGCCGGCCTGGAACATCTCGAAGCGCGAGGCCACCGGCTGGCGCGGGTAGGCGTTGTTGCTCAGGTCGGTGTCGGCGGTTTGCTGGTAGGGGTCGAGCACGAACGACACCACGTTTTTGGGCGACACGATGAGCTTGGTTACCTGTTCGTTGTTTTTACGCCAGATTTCGGCCGGGATGTTTACCAGGTCCGAGCTGCCGTCGTCGTAGGTCATCTGGATGACCACGGGCATCACCAGGCCGCCCACGTTGTGCAGGCTCAGCTCGTAGAGGTTGAGATTGCCGTTGAGGCGTGCCTGCTGCTGGGGGTTGAGGGTGGTCAGGTACTGGAGGTAGCGCTGCTTGTCGCTCTCGGTCACCGTGAGTGGGTCGTAGCTATTATAGAAGTCCTTCAGCTCGGGCTTGTCGTCCACGGCCGTGGTTTTGATATCGGTAGCATTGCGCTGCACCGAAAGGCTCGGCACCTGGGCCTGGCGCTCGTTTTGCAGGCGGGCATTTTCGAGGCCGGGGTTTTTGGTATTGGGGCGGAAATACTTCACGCCGTCGAGCGAGATGTCGCAGCGGTCGGTGCCGTAAAACCAGCCGCGCCAGAACCAGTCGAGGTCCACGGCCGAAGCGTCTTCCATCGTGCGGAAGAAGTCGGCCGGCTGCGGGTGCTTGTAGGCCCAGCGCGTGGCGTAGGTCTTGAAGGCGTAGTCAAACAGCTCGCGGCCCATCACCGTCTCGCGCAGGATGTTGAGGGCCGTGGCCGGCTTGCCGTAGGCGTTGTTGCCAAACTGCAATACCGACTCCGAGTTAGTCATAATCGGGGTTTGCAGGCTCTTGTCGGTGCGCATGTAGGCCACGATGTCGCGCGGCTCGCCACGGCGGCTGGGGTAGTTGCGCTCCCACTCTTGCTCGGTCAGGTACTGGCAGAAGGTGTTGAGGCCCTCGTCCATCCAGGTCCACTGGCGCTCGTCGGAGTTCACAATCATCGGGAAGAAGTTGTGGCCCACTTCGTGGATAATCACCGAAATCATCCCGTATTTACGGTCGGCGGTGTAGGTGCCGTCCTTCTCGGGCCGGCCGCCGTTAAAGCAAATCATCGGGTACTCCATGCCGCCCACCGGCCCGTGCACC
>Ga0160427_10001270_pt1 | contig 15597 bp, 17 predicted proteins | sample SolpanmetagenomL_FD_108194 | JGI IMG/M metagenome (GOLD analysis project Ga0160427, IMG submission 108194) | Solar panel surface microbial communities from Lawrence Berkeley National Laboratory, California, USA - L | ecosystem: Engineered > Built environment > Solar panel > Unclassified ...
TCGAGGCGTACCAGCGCCTGCGGAGTCCGGTCGAGGTGCAGACCCTGCCGATGCTGATCGTGGCGGTGCTGGGCCTGATCGTGAACCTGATCAGCGCCCGGATCCTGGTGGGCGGCAGTGAGGACAGCCTGAACGTCAAGTCGGCCTACCTGGAAGTTCTGGGCGACCTGCTCGGTTCGGTGGCCGTCATCGCCGGCGCGCTGATCATCCGCTTCACCGGTCTGACCTGGGTTGATCCGGTCCTCGCCGCAGGCATCGGGCTGTGGGTGATTCCGCGGACGTTCACGCTGCTGCGGGCCAGCGTGAATGTTCTGATGGAAGGCACCCCGACTGGCCTCGACTTGGCCGGTCTGCGCGCCGACCTGGCCGCCCTGCCGGGCGTCACCGAGGTGCACGACCTGCACGTCTGGAGCATCACGTCCGGTGAACACAGCCTGACGGCCCACCTGGTGTCGCAGCGCGCTCCGGCAGAACTGCTGCCGCAGGTGCACGAGATCGCCGAACGTTACGAGATCGAGCACAGCACCGTGCAGATCGAGGCTCCCGGCCTGCACGACGGTCATGAACACGGTGGGCACCTGCACGCGTGATCAGGGTCGAAAGCAACGAGGCCCAACAGAGGGTCCTCGGTTGAGCGTTCAGCATCAGCACCCCGCCCGTTGGGCGGCTGGGCGTTTCGCCCAGATCCGCCTCTTTGGAAAACGTCATCTTGCCCGCCGATCAACGCTGTCACGGCTTCTGTTCCATGTTTTGGCGCTGGATTCCAAATCGCTCTGAAGGAGGTGAAGGTCATTCACACCACTGAGCATCCCACGTCTGCTGAACCGCCCAGTCCCCGCGCTGCCAACGCCCGGGGCTCCGATCTCCCTCCTCCGATGAGGGACTGACGCCTGGTCGCTGGCACCCTCCTTGAGGCGTTGTCATGAAACGAACTTTTCCAACACTCGGCGCGGTCAGTGTACGCGGGTATTTCTCCCGCTGGGACCTGATCGCCGTTCCCCTGATTCTCGGGGCCCTACTGCTGCTGGCCCTGGCCTTTCAGGGGTCACGCGAGCCCTTTGCTCTGGGGACGCCAGACCTGACGGTCAGCCTCGACCCCCGCTTCCTGTCGTACTACGGGCTGCGAAGTTTCGTGCGGATGCTGCTGGCCGTCTTCTTTTCACTGCTCTTCACCTTCACGTACGCCACGCTCGCGGCCAAATCCAGACGGGCCGAGAAGGTCATGATCCCGGTGCTCGACTTTCTTCAGAGCCTGCCGCTCCTGGGTTTCCTTACCGTCACCACCACCATCTTCCTGGGGCTGTTCCGGGGCAACGCCCTTGGCCTGGAAGCGGCGAGCATCTTCACCTCGCAAGTCTGGAACATGGCCTTCAGCTTTTACTACTCGCTGACCACCATTCCCAGGGAGCTGAACGAAGCTGCCGCGCAGATGCGCCTGTCCACCTGGCAGAAGTTCTGGAAGCTCGAAGTGCCCTTCGCCACGCCCTCGCTGCTGTGGAACACCATGATGAGCGTCTCGGGCGGCTGGTTCTTTGTGGTCGCCTCCGAGGTGATCAGCGTGGTCGGGCGGGGCAGAAGCCAGTTCCTGCCCGGGATCGGGGCGTACATCGGACGCGCCATCCAGGCGGCCAACGTTGCGGCCATGGTCTACGCGGGCATCACGCTGCTGATCATCGTGTTGATCTATGACCAGTTGCTGTTTCGGCCCATCGTGGCCTGGGCCGAGAAATTCAAGTTCGAGCAGAGCGAATCGGCCGATACCGCCCATTCCTGGATGCTGACCTGATGCAACGTGCCCGGCTGGTGCAGGCCCTCAGCAAGCTTCCGGCGGCGTGCTGGGAGCGTCTGTCGCTCGCCACCGGCCGGAAAACCCGTCCGGGGCGTCCGCTCGAGCAGGCGGTTCCTCTGGTCCGGCAGCGGGTCCAGGACTGGGGTTGGAACGCCGTGATCGTGGTGGCCTCAGTAGAGCTGCTGTACCTGCTGGCGACGTTTATATTCGGTCACTCGTTAGGGATCCGTTCAGGCCGACTCCTGGGACCCAATGTCAATCTCAATGACCGTTTCGATCCAGAGGTGACTCAACAGTTCAGAGCGCTGAGCGTGCAGGTCGGTGCTGACCAGACCGTCTGGCTGTCCTCGGTGTGCAGCGCCAGCCAAGATGGTCGGCAGGTTCCGGCCAAGCTGGCTACCGCCGTAGAAGAAACAGGGGTTCTGCCTGCCCGGACCCTGTCGCCCCGCTGGCCGCCCCCGGCCAGATTTCACTGGCTGAGCTTCCGGGCGCCTTGGGGCTCGGCCTGCTGACCCTGTTGCGCGTGATGGTGATGATTGTGGTCGCCACCCTGATCTGGGTTCCGGTGGGCGTCTGGATCGGGCTCAATCCCCGTGTCGCCCAGACGGTTCAGCCGCTGGCGCAGTTTCTCGCCGCTTTCCCGGCCAACCTGACCTTCCCGGTGTTCGTGGTGCTGATCGCCCGTTTCCACCTCAGCCCCAACGTCTTCCTGTCACCGCTGATCGCTATAGGCAACCAGTGGTACATCCTGTTCAACGTCATCGCGGGAACCCTCGCCATTCCCACCGACCTCAAGGAAGCGGCGCGCGTTCAGGGTCTGCGCGGCTGGGTGTACTGGAAGCGCCTGATCCTGCCGAGCATCTTCCCGGCCTTCGTGACAGGCGGTATCACCGCTTCCGGTAACTCCTGGAACGCCAGCATCATCGCCGAGGTGGCTTCCTGGGGGGCCGTCACGCTGACAGCAACTGGCCTGGGGCCTACATCGCACGCTGGTCCACCGGAGAATTCAATCCGCACGTGGCGCTGGGCATGCTGGTCATGGGCCTGATCGTCCTGAGCCTGAACCGGTTGTTCTGGCGTCGTCTGTACACCGTCGCCGAACGTTTCCGCCTCGACTGAAATCAGGCCCGAGAGCAACAACGTTCCGTTAGCACATTAATTGAGGTCTTCAACCCACCATCAGAGGAGCCCATCATGACCAGAAACTCCAGCGCCCCGGTCAGCTCTGTTTTCACACGTCCGACCACTCCGGTGCTCTTGGCTGCTGAGCACATCTCCAAGTCCTTTCAGGCCCCCGACGGCAACGATCTGCGTGTGCTGAATGACATCAGCCTGGAACTGCACGAGCGCGAGATCGTCGCGCTGCTGGGCCGCTCTGGCAGTGGGAAAAGTACCTTGCTGCGAACCCTGCTGGGCCTGCTACCGCCCACCTCCGGCACGGTGACCTACCGGGGTCAGCCGGTGCCCGGCCCGATGCCGGGCATGGCGATGGTGTTCCAGAGCTTCGCGCTCTTCCCCTGGTTGACGGTGCAGCAGAATGTCGAGCTGGGCCTGGAGGCGCAGGGCATGGCGGCCCGCGAGCGCCGCACCCATGCCCTGGCCGCCATCGATCTGATCGGCCTGGACGGCTTCGAGAGTGCCTACCCCAAGGAACTGTCAGGCCGCATGCGGCAGCGGGTGGGCTTCGCGCGCGCCCTGGTGACAGACCCCGACGTGCTGTTCATGGACGAGGCGTTCAGCGCGCTTGACGTGCTCACCAGCGAGACCCTCCGGAACGAACTACTCGACTTGTTCCTGGAGGAACGGATCCCGACCCGGCTGCTGTTGCTGACCCATAACATCGAGGAGGCTGTATTGATGGCCCACCGGATCGTGATTCTGGCCCCCAATCCGGGCCGCATCCGGGCGGAGATCAGGGTCAACCTGCCCTACCCGCGCGATCGGGAAACGGCGGAATTCAAGGAGTTGGTCGAGCGCATCTACCACATCATGACCACCCGTCCGGAAGACGACGCCAAACAGATGATCGATCCGAGTGCGGATCGGACCAGCATCGGCTACCGACTGCCGACGGTGCAGATCAACGCGTTCATGGGCCTGATCGAGCGGGTGGCCGACGGCCCGGACTACGGACGCGAAGACCTGCCCAGGCTGGCCGACGACATGAGTCTGGAGATCGACGACCTCTTTCCGCTGGTCGACGCTGCAGACATGCTGGGTTTCGCCACCGTGCAGCGCGGCGACATTACCCTGACGCCGGAAGGTCAGGCGTTCGCTGCGGCCGACGTGCAGCAGCAGAAGGTGCTGTTTTCGCAGGCCCTGCTGACACGGGTCCCGCTGGCGGCCCATGTCCGGCAGGTGCTCGTTGCCCGCCCCGAACACCGTGCACCGGGAGAACGGTTTCTGCGGGAACTCGAGGATTTCATGAGTGCCGAAGACCCCGAGAAGGTGCTGGCTACCGCCATCGACTGGGGCCGCTTCGCCGAACTCTTCGAATACGACTACAACAGCGGCGTGCTGATGCTGGAAACCCAAGTGGAAGGTTAAAATGAGCGACAGATCCTTCGATGCGACTGCCCAGAACCTGGCCAGACTCTGGACCTCCCTGGTCTCAGCGCTGCAGGATGGACGCTTCACTGAGCAGGAATTGCAAGCCCTGAAGCGAGAACGCGACGCCCTCGGACTGTCTCCTCAGATGGTCCGAACCCTTCGACCGGCCATTTATCATCATGCGTACCTCCAGGCGTCCCGGCAAGGCAGCGTCTCCCGACAACAGGCGGACAGCCTCGACCGGCTATTGCAGTTTTTCAATGATGTCGATGCAGTACCAACTCATCAGCACCGGCGGCACCATGATGACTCCGGTTGAATGGGCCCGGTTCCTGCGACAGGCCAATGCTGTGGCCGGTGGCCTGACGGGGGCAGGGCTGTTCCTCCTGGCATGGTACCTCCCGGCAGGCCTTTTTCTGGCGATGGGCCTGTCCCACCTGGTGGCGGAGGTTCGCCATATGCCTTACCGGACGCAGGACTCAGTGTGGCTGGGGATCGGCCTGCTCCTCAATCTCTATGCTATGACCCTGGTGCTGAAGACCGTATGGATGCAGTCGGTTCACTGAGGCTTCCCGCTGCGCCGACGTCTGAGAGGAATCACCTATGACCGATTTACCCGAAACCTACCCGCCCACCACCCGAATTCAGGCCTTCACCTTCAGCAGTGGAGGTGCGGTTCAGCTCCCTTGGCAAGACGCCATGGTTGCCACGACCACCGAACCGGGCTTCGCCTGGTTCGACGTGACCGATCCGACGCCGCAGGGGCTGGAAGCGCTGCAACATCAGTATCAGCTGCATCCCCTGGCGATCGAGGACGCGGTCCATGCTCACCAACGGGCAAAAGTCGAAACCTATCCAGGCTTTGAATTCGTGGTGGCTCACGGCGTGATCAGAGCCCCTGGGGGTCTTCTGAACATTCATGAGCTGAATCTCTTCGCCGGGGCTAACTTCGTCATCAGCGTCCGGCACAGTGAGGGTCCACAGGTGGAGGAGCTCCTGCGCCGCTGGGAACGCGTGCCGGGGGCGTGGAAGACCGACTCCAGCAGCCTCGTGTACGTGTTGCTGGACGCCCTGGTAGACGAATATGCGCCCTTTGCGGATGAACTCGAACGCGAGTTGCGAGACGTCCGACAGAGGCTGATTGATCCCGCCTACCACAACGAGCACGAGCTCACGATCATCTTCGATCTCACGGAACTCATTCACGCCACGCACGCGGTGGTCTTCCCGCTCAAGGACATGCTAGATACCTTGATGCGTGTCGGCCCACCCGTAGTCAGTCCGGAAGAGGTGCCCTATTTCCGCGACATTCGGGATCACGCCGCCCATATGAGTGAGCGGCTGAGCCTCGCTGGAGCCATGGCCGAACGGGCGTTTGACATCTACCACGCGTTGGAAAACCGGCGACGGAACGCCAGCGGCAGCCAGCTGACGATGGTGGCCACAGTGTTCTTCCCGTTGACCTTGGTGACCGGCTTCTTCGGCCAGAATTTTAGTTATCTGGTCGATAAGGTCCTGGCAGGTCCCGAAGCGTTCTGGATCCTGGGTGTGGGGTTCGAAACGTTGGTGGCCGTGGTGACCATCCTCCTGGTGCGGAGGATCGGGAACGAGCGGGGGGCAGTGCGGAAAAGTTCAACTCCCGGAAAGGACCGACATGCCTGAAAGGACCACGGCACGTGTACAGTTCGGCGCTCCTTTACTGTAATACAACCTTGACCAAGGAAACTGAACGAATGACACCCCCGCCTCCGAGTGACGCCAGCCCGGCCCCGGCGCCCGAGCGACGGGAGAAGAAGAAGAACCTTCTTCAGGCGCTCGGCCCCGGACTGGTCACCGGCGCTTCAGACGACGACCCGAGCGGTATCGCCACGTATTCCCAAGTGGGAGCACAGTTCGGTTATGGCCTGCTGTGGTCGATGCTGTTTTCCTATCCCCTCATGGCCACCATTCAGGAAATCAGTGCCCGAGTGGGACGGGTAACCGGGCACGGCATTGCCGGGAACCTGCGGCGTCATTACCCGCCTGGCCTGATGTGGAGCGCCACCGCGCTGCTGGTCGCCGCGAACATCATCAACCTCGGCGCGGACATCGGTGCGATGGGCGAAGCCGTCCGGCTGCTGGTCGGGGGGCCGGCACTGCTGTACGCGGCAGTCATTGCTGTGGCCTCGGTGCTGCTCCAGGTGTTTGTACCTTACAGCCGCTACACCAAGGTATTGAAATGGCTCACCGTATCGCTGCTGGCCTACGTGGCCACGGTATTCGTGGTGAAGGTGCCCTGGGCGGCGGCCTTGAAAGCGACCTTCCTGCCTCACCTCAGCTGGCAAATCTCCTCAGTCCAGGCACTGGTGGCTGTCCTGGGCACCACCATCAGTCCATACCTGTTCTTCTGGCAGGCTTCCGGGGAGGTGTCAGAGATGGACACCCATGTGCTGGAAAACCCGCTGCAGCAGGCTCCGCAGCAGGCACCGGCTCAATTCCGCCGCATCCGGACCGATACCTTTCTGGGCATGGCTTTCTCGAATCTGGTGGCGTACTTCATCATATTGACGGCCGCCGTGACGCTTCACGCAAACGGAAAGACCGATATTCAGACGTCGGCTCAGGCGGCAGAAGCCCTGCGGCCTGTCGCTGGACCTTTCGCCTTCGTGCTGTTCGCAGCCGGCATTGTCGGAACCGGGTTGCTGGCCCTGCCGGTCCTGGCCGGTTCTGCCGGTTACGCGCTCGGCGAGGCCCTGCATTGGCCCGTCGGACTCGAACGCAAACCGCACCAGGCGAGGGGCTTCTACATTATTATCGCGGTCGCGACGGGCATTGGCCTGACCCTGGATCTGCTGCACGTTGATCCGATCAAAGCGCTGTATTACTCGGCGATCATCAATGGGGTGAGTGCCGCGCCCATCATGGTGCTGATCATGTTGATGGCGTCCAACCCCCGGGTCATGGGGCAATTCACGGTCAAGGGCTGGTTGAAATGGCTGGGCTGGGCCGGGAGTGCTGTCATGACCCTGGCCGCCATGACCCTCTTTGCTGTGCGCGGCCACTGACCCCTCAAGCACCGATTCCGAAGGAGACGCCCCAATGACCCATTCACACCACGACCACGCCGGACACTCACATGGCCACAGCCACAATCACGCTCCCGCCGATTTCGGCCGGGCCTTCGTCATCGGCATCGGGCTGAACACGATCTTCGTCGTCTTCGAGGTGGTGTACGGCACGCTGGCCAAATCGCTCGCGTTGGTGGCCGACGCCGGACACAACGCTTCTGACGTGCTGGGTCTGCTACTCGCCTGGGGCGCGTACCTGGTGGCGAAGCGCCGACCGTCTCAGAAGCACACCTACGGCCTGCGGCGCAGCAGCATCCTGGCCTCGCTGACCAACGCGGTGCTGCTGCTGGTCGCGCTGGGAGCGATCATCTGGGAGGCGCTCCACCGCTTCGCCGATCCTGCCCCGGTGGCGGGGGGCACAGTCATCTGGGTGGCGACTTTAGGCATCGCCATCAACGGCGTCACCGCGTACCTGTTCGCTTCGGGGCGCAAGGGTGACCTGAACCTGCGCGGCGCCTATCAGCACATGTTCGCCGACGCGCTGGTCTCGGCAGGCGTGGTGGTGGCCGGGGCAGTGATTCTCTTCACGGGCTGGAACTGGCTCGATCCGGTGGTCAGTCTGGTGCTGGCGGCGGTCATTCTGTACGGCACCTGGGGGCTGCTGCGCGAGTCTCTCGATCTGGCGTTCGACGCCGTGCCGGAGAGCGTGGACCTGAACGAAGTGAAGTCGTTCCTCAGCAGTCAGCGGGGCGTCTCGGGCGTCCACGACCTGCACGTCTGGGGCATGAGCACCACCGAGACGGCGCTGACGGTGCATTTGGTGGTCCCGGATGGTTTCCAGGATGAAAACCTTCAGCACCTACGGCACGAACTCCATGAGCAGTTCGGTGTCGAACACGCCACGGTGCAGATCGAGCAAGGCCTGGTCCCCTGCGACCTGCTCTCGGATGAAGTGGTGTGACGGGCACACCGGAGGAGATCCCGGACATCGGCTATTCTCTGGAAATGATTTTCACTTCTCAAGACGACGCCTGCGAGGAGAGATGCGTTCATCCGGAGGCCGTCGTGAAGGCGAGACAGGCCATGCCGGACGAACGGTGTGTTGATGACGCCAGTGCATTGCTCAAAGCGGTGGCCGATCCAACCCGGCTGCGGTTGTTGAGCGCCCTGAACACCGGTGAACTGTGCGTGTGTGACCTCGCGGCCGTGGTCGGCATCAGCGAGAGTGCCGTCAGCCACCAGTTGCGCCTTCTGCGGGCCCACCGCCTCGTTACCTTCCGCAAGGAAGGCCGAATCGCCTATTACCGCCTGCTCGACCACCATGTCACGGTCCTGATCGGGAGCGCCCTCGAACATGCCCTCGAGTAGCTGGGCCTGGCTGGCCGCTTTGCTGGTGGTGGGCGCCGGGGTCTTCTGGCTGGTCAGTGAGCGTCGCTGGACTGGCCCGCTGTACTGCATCGAGAGGCCGGGGACCCTCTGGAACGGCCTGACACCATTGCCCGCAGGGTATACGCCCGAGTGCCCAGAGAGCAGCAGTTACCGTCAGGAAGTGCGGAGCGGTCTGAGCCGGGTGGAACGCTACCGGGTGAACGGCTGGCACCCGAAAGGCCTCCTCGACGTCCTGAAGAAGGCCGGGTACCGACAGACCACCGATGACCCGATTGCGCCCGGCAACTACACCGCATTCCTGACTGGGCAGAACGGGCTGGTCCAGTATCTGGCCACGCTTCAGGACGGGCAAACGGTGGTGACGCTCAGCGGAAGGCCCTGACCCGCTGTTCCCGACAGAGCCACTCAAGTGTGTTGACGAAGCGGTCAGAAGAGCGTATCAGCGGGTGGAGATTCACCAGGAGGCGGGGCCTGTGCTGGGCCAAGACGCGGAGAGAATGTGCCGATGAACCTTGGTCGTCCTGCATCGTCACCTTGCGGGCATACGCAGGCGAGCAGCTGACCCGGGACGACGCTGACCTATTGTTCGTTCTGGTCAGCAGCACAGAGGAGTGGCGACAGGCGATCAGGACATACAGGCAGCGATTCGATCAGCCAGTGGAGCTCAGGCACGGAGAGCAGAGCGTCGCAGGAACAAGAGAAGTGGCGCCTACGAAGCCCGTTGGTTCAGGCTTGAGGTATGGAAACGAAAAGCCGCTGAGTCGCCACTTTTGTGAATCTGTTCACATCGGTGGTCTTATGACTGTTGAGAGTCACCACTCTTGCCAGGCAATCTTCTCGACCTGAAGATCTCGTTTGGTGCCACGGGAACACACAGCGAAGTTCTGCTTCCTGGTACTGCTCAAGACCTTCAAGTCGTTTCCAAAGCTCCACTTTGGGCCACCTGCTCTTGGTGTTCCTCAGCGCTCCTTTTCGACACCACCTTGCCAGAACCGTCCGCTGCACCTGAGCCTTGCCGATTTGACATCACCTACAAGTCATGACACAGTTGATGTGTCATGAATTTTGATCGACGACTGTCCAACATGCTCCACCTCCTCGCACACCTGATGGGGGCTACCGAAGCTGTTCCCTCCGAACGCCTCGCTGCCGCCTTCAACGCCAACCCGGTTGTCCTGCGCCGCACCCTGGCCAGCCTGCGCGACGCGGGCCTCGTCACCTCCGAGAAGGGCCATGGCGGCGGCTGGCTGCTCGCCTGTGACCCCTCGACCACCACCCTGCTCGACGTCTACCGCGCCCTCGGTGCACCCGCTCTGTTCGCGCTCGGCAACCGCTCCGAACACCCCAGTTGCCTGATCGAACAGGCCGTCAATGGTGCTCTCGACGACACCCTGGGGGCCGCCGAGGCGCTCATTACTGCCCGCCTGCAGACCCTGACCCTGACGGCCCTGATCACGGACGCCCAACACCGGTTTCAGCTCTGCGAGACCCCTCCTCAGGAGAATGTCCATGCGCTATGACGCCCTGATCATTGGTGGAAGCTTCGCCGGCCTCTCCGGCGCGCTCCAGATTGCTCGTTCGGGCCGCCCTGTCGGCGTGCTCGACGGCCACCAGCCCCGCAACCGTTTCGCCAGCGAATCTCACGGCTTCTTCGGCTTCGACGGCACCCCGCCCGGCCAGATGATCGCGGCGGCCCGCGCCGACCTGGCCGCCTACCCGAACGTCACCCTGATCGGCGCCCTCGCCACCCACGCCCGCCGGGACGCCGACGCCTTCAGCGTCACGCTGTCTACCGGTCAGCAGCTGAAAGCCAGCAAGCTGCTGCTGGCCTTCGGGGTGGTCGACCTGCTCCCTGACCTTCCTGGCCTGCGTGAACGCTGGGGCCAGACGGCGCTGCCCTGCCCGTACTGTCATGGCTACGAGGTGAAGGGGAGGCGGCTGGGCGTGCTGCACACCTTCCCCGGCTCCAGCCACCAGGCGATGCTGATCTCCGACTGGGGCCCGACCACCTACTTCCTGAACGGACAGCCTGTGCCGGACGAGGCGACCATGGCCAAGCTGGCACAGCGGGAAATCACGGTCGAGCCCGCCCCGGTGATGGGGTTGGAAGGTCAAGCCCCGGCTATCACCGGCCTGCGCCTCAAGGACGGGCGAATGACACCGATCGAGACACTCTTCCTCGGCACCCGGACCCGCCTGGCCAGCTCACTGGCCGAGCAGCTCGGCTGCGCCATCGACGACGGGCCAGTCGGACCGGTCATCCGCACCGACAGCAGCAAGTTGACCACGGTGCCGGGCGTGTACGCCGCGGGCGATATCGCCCAGTTCGGCGCCAATGCCACCCTGGCGTCCGCCGCCGGTGTCTTCGCCGGGGTCTCACTGCACCAGTCACTGATCTTTGGACCGCTGGAGGCTCAGCCTGCCTGAGTCGCCCGGTTCCTACGCCTTCTCACTCGTTCCGACTGGAGTCTCCAATGAAGGTCTTTCTCACCGGTGCCACCGGTTACATCGGCAGTGTCGTCGCAGAGAAGTTACAGCAGGCTGGACACCACGTCACTGGACTGGCCCGGTCTGACGCCTCGGCCGCCACCCTGAAGAGCAGAGGCATCCAGGTCATCCGCGGCGACCTGCGAGATACGGTGGTCCTCACCGACGCCGCCAGGGCCGCAGACGGCGTGATCAACGCCGCCTTCGACTTCAACCCGCAGGATTTCCCCGCGACTGCGGCCCTGGAGCAGCAGGTGGTCACCACCCTGGTCAACGCCCTGGAGGGCAGCGGGAAACCACTGATCTTCACCAGCGGCACCGGCATGCTGGGCGATACCGGAAACGTCATCTTTGACGAGGAGACGCCACTCTTGGTGCCCGAGGGAGACGCCGGGTGGGCGACCCGTGGCCGCCTGCGCAACGAAGGCGCGGTGCTGGACGCATCCGGGATGCGCGGCATGGTACTGCGTGCCCCGCACGTGTACGGACGCTCTGACGGCCACAACCTGATCACTGCGCTTCGAGCCGCTGGGCGGGCGACCGGGGCGGTGCCGTACGCTGCAGGGAGCGGCCAGCACCAGTGGTCCTTCGTCCATGTGGACGACCTGGCGGACCTGTATGTACTGGCGCTGGAGCACAGCCAGGGAGGTGAACTGTACTACGCGGGTGTCGAAAGTGGCCTGCGCACGGTGGACATCGCGCGCGCCATCAGTGAAGGGGGCGGGCAGCAAGGCCGCACGTCCGAGCTGGACATGCCTGCCCTGGTGGAGGCCTTCGGCACGCCCTTCATGGCCTGGAGCTGGGTCGTCAACAACCAGTCCTCAGGCCAGAAAGCCCAGGAGACGCTCGGCTGGGCTCCTCAACACACCGGGATGCTCGTTGCACTCGCCCGGCCAACTGTCCCGCAACGGCAGCACTGAAGACGGTCGGCAGCCTGGCGTGCGGGTCAAGGCCGATCGGTGCACCGATCGGGTGCAAGGCCAGGCCTGCCGAGCGATCGCTCAGATTCTCCAGCCGAGTCAAAACACCGTCATTGAGATCATTCAGTGCCATCAGAAAAGGGAATCTATCGCCGGTGAAAAAGCTTAGCAGAGTAAAAGTTCAGAATCGTGTCTTGCTCCTTGGATGTGTGCTGGAGCCGGATTACGGCTTCAGACTGCCTTGATTTCATATGGTTCACAAAAGTGGCAGCTCAGCGGCTTTTCGTTTCCATACCTCGGTTTGGCGCACTCAAGTCCCGCTTGCTTCTCCCGAGGCCTACGTACGCCTTGCTTCATGGACCTCATGTCAGATTACTGGGATGGCATCATTCCCATGCCTCCAGATAAATTCAGATTGCTTTTTATTCGCCATGACTAAAATTAAGCTATGTCTCGCCATATCCTCTCATCCTCAGCCGGTGATTATGTCAAGCAACTGTACCTGCTGAGTCAGACAGCGCTGGTGAAGACCGGGAATGCTAAGGTCAACACCCAGGCGCTCGCAGAGACTCTGCAGGTCACACCCGCCAGCACCACCGGGATGCTGCGGAAGCTGGCCCATCTGGGACTCGTCAGCCACGTGGCCTATCAGGGTGCCACCCTCACTCCGGAGGGTGAAGCGCTGGCCCTCGAACTCCTGCGCCACCACCGGCTGCTCGAACTCTTTCTGCACCGAGCGCTCGGATACGCGCTCGACGAGGTGCATGATGAGGCTGAGCAGCTCGAACACGTGATCAGTGAAACCTTCGAAGCGCGAATGGCCGCCTGGCTCGGGCACCCGACCCACGATCCCCATGGTGACCCGATTCCGGCGCTGGACGGCAGCCTTCCCAACAGAAGTGAACTCCGCCTGAACGCTTTACCCCTCGGCGTCCCGGCACTCATCGCCCGCGTGCCTGGACATGACCCTGAGCAGCTCCGGTCGCTCGTGGCGGAAGGCCTGATTCCCGGCGCGCAGATCCTGGTCAAGGAACACCACCCGGCCTTCGGTACCCTGACCCTTTCAATGGGTGATCAAGACCGGGTCCTCGCGCTCAGCGTGGGCGAACTCATGTACGTCACCCTTCCGGTCGTGCAGACCTCAGGCAGGGAATGAAAGGGGTGGAGGAAGCCTCCGGGCTCGACCGCCGAATGAATGCGCGCGCCACCTCGGTCCTGCAGGGCGCTTCGGTTCGGGGAAACATAACCCGCATCCTGCCGTTCATGGGGCCAGCATTCGTCGCCAGCGTCGCCTACATTGACCCTGGCAATTTTGCCACCAACATTCAGGGCGGTGCGCGCTACGGGTACATGCTGCTGTGGGTGATCCTGCTCGCCAATCTAATGGCGATGCTGATCCAGAATCTTTCCTCCAAACTCGGCATCGCCACTGGCAGAAACCTGCCGGAGCTGATCCGGGAGCGCTTCCCGAAAGCCGGCAGCTTCTTCTACTGGATTCAGGCGGAACTGATCGCCATGGCCACCGACCTCGCCGAGTTTCTCGGTGCGTCGCTGGCCTTCCAGCTGCTGTTTCACATTCCACTCCTGTGGGGCGCGGTCCTCACCGGCATCGTTACCTTCAGTGTGCTCGCCCTGCAAAAACGGGGGTTCCGACCGATTGAGATCGCCATCACTGCCTTCGTGGGCGTGATCGTCCTCTCTTACGTGGTGCAGCTGTTCCTGAGCCGACCCGGTCTGGACGCGCTCAGTGGCTTTATCCCGAAACTTGCCGGCCCGGAGAGCCTGTACCTCTCCGTCGGAATCATCGGGGCCACAGTCATGCCGCACGTGATCTACTTGCACAGTTCGCTCACCCAGGGGCGCATTCAGACTGGCAGTGAGGAAGAGAAGCGGCGGCTGGCGCGGTTCAACCGCTTCGACGTCATTCTGGCCATGAGCCTGGCCGGTCTGGTGAACATGGCGATGCTCGCTTCGGCCGCGGCCGCCTTCCATTTCACCGGTCGTCAGGACGTCGCGGACCTCACGGTGGCCTACAAGACACTCACACCTCTCCTGGGCGGCGGCGCGGCCATCGCTTTCGCTCTGGCGCTGCTGGCTTCGGGCCTATCGAGCTCCACGGTGGGCACCATGGCCGGACAGGTGGTGATGCAGGGGTTCGTGGGCTTCCGTATCCCGCTCCTGCTTAGGCGGCTGTTGACGATGATTCCGGCCTTCGCAGTGATCCTCGCGGGCCTCAACCCCACCTCGACCCTGATTCTGAGTCAGGTCGTGCTGAGCTTCGGAATCCCGTTCGCGCTGGTTCCCCTGCTGCTGTTTACTGCCCGCCGTGACCTGATGGGTTCGCTCGTCAACACCCGCACCGTCAATGTGCTCGGCTGGAGTGTAGCCACCATCATTATTCTGCTAAACATCTACCTGCTCATCCAGACCTTCACCGGCTAAGCGCATACCGCCTTCTCTCGGGTCGTGATGGCCCGCAAGGAGGCGAGGCAGCAGGACCGTACAGCCTTTGGTTCTGAACCGAACGAAAGATCCGAAACGCTCCAAAAGCATCTCTTTGTCGCGGGCAGGTCACCGAAACCTTTTTTAGGCAATGACCGTACCTTTCGGCTCAACTGGCACCCTTCCTGTAGGCTCCTGGCATGTCCTCCCCCAGGCCTCCACTTTTCGGCGAGTCCCTCTGGCCTGCCCGGCTGGCGATTCTGACCATCATCGCGCTCCAGGTCGTTCTCAACGAGCGGGTGACCGCCGGGCCCAACTGGCTCCTTCCGGCGCTGGAAGTGGCCCTGTTGGTGCCTCTCTCGGTGGTCCGTACCGCCCACATTCGGCGGGTTACCGCGCCGAATGTGAACCGCCAGGACTGGCTGCCTTCTCACGGCGCGGCACGGGTCTGCTCTTTTGGGCTCATTGCCCTCCTCAATCTCGCGAACCTGTACTCATTGCTGTTGCTGGTTCAGTCGCTGCTGCAAGGCAGCAAAGCAACGGGCCGCCTGCTGCTGATCAATGCGCTGAACATCTGGTTCACCAACATTATCGTCTATGCGCTGTGGTACTGGGAACTCGACCGGGGCGGGCCGGTGAAGCGTCAGACCGGGGAGGACCGGGCACCGGACTTATTGTTTCCACAGATGAATCTGCTCCCAGGCTCAATCACCTGGAGCCCAGCCTTCCTCGATTATCTGTTTGTCTCGTTCACCAATGCGACCGCCTTCTCGCCAACGGACACGCTGCCTCTGACGCAGAGTGTCAAGGTGCTGATGATGGTGCAAGCTGCCACCTCGCTGCTGACCATCGCCATCGTCGCCAGCCGAGCCATCAACATCCTCTCCTGAAAAAGAGCAGTGACCCTCAGGGAGTGAGCGAGGAACAGCTTGAGCCGGACCGCGTGACGGCTGGCATCCCAAAGCCCTGCTCA
>Ga0160427_10001271_pt1 | contig 15593 bp, 11 predicted proteins | sample SolpanmetagenomL_FD_108194 | JGI IMG/M metagenome (GOLD analysis project Ga0160427, IMG submission 108194) | Solar panel surface microbial communities from Lawrence Berkeley National Laboratory, California, USA - L | ecosystem: Engineered > Built environment > Solar panel > Unclassified ...
CATGGCGGCGGCACCAGTCGAAGAACGCCGGCTCGCCGATCAGCCCAGCCTTTACCAATTCCGCATATCCCGCGCGCATCTGCCGGGGCGGCAGGGTCGCCAGGGTGCCGGTATCGGCCAGGACGAGCTGCGGGCGATGGAAGGCGCCAAGCAGATTCTTGCCATCCGCCATGTTGATGCCGGTTTTGCCGCCCACGCTGCTATCGACCTGGGCCAGCAGCGTTGTGGGGATCTGGATAAAGGAAAGCCCGCGTAGCGCCGTTGCCGCCACGAACCCGGCGAGATCGCCGACCACGCCGCCGCCGAGCGCGATCACCACAGTGTCGCGGTCACAGCCACCTCGAAGCAGCTCCGTACAGACCCGGCCGTAGCTTTTCAGGCTTTTCGACGTTTCTCCGGGTGGGATTATGATCGACCTGGTATCTGCGCCGATCTGTGCCAGGGCGTGCAGCAACGTGGGCAGGTGAAGCGCTGCAACCGTCTCGTCCGTCACGATCACGCATCGCTTGTTGGCGACGAACGGCGCCAGATAGACCCCGGCGCGCGGTAGCAGCCTGTCTCCGATCACCACCTCGTAGGAACCACTCGCCGTTGTAACGGCTAGCCGATGTGGCGGTCGCCAACGCCGGAGTGCCGTCTCTACACGGGCCACCGTATCCTCGAGTGTTTCCGCGCGGCACTCGACCACCAGATCGGCCTCGGCATAGACGGGATAGCGAACCTCGATCAACCGTTGCAGCGCCAGTGCCGGGTCGGCGGTCGACAGCAGTGGACGGTCGGCCCGCGCCGCAACCCGGTCGAGCAGAAGCGGCAACGACCCACGCAGCCAGATGCAGATGGCGTCACGCCGGATCGCATTTCGCGTCGCCGGGTCCATGTATGCCCCGCCGCCGGTCGCCAGGACGGTCGGCGCTCCGGCAAGCAAGGCCTGCGTCACCGAGCGCTCGCGCTCGCGAAAACCGGCTTCTCCATAAAGCCGAAACAAGTCCGGGATCGACGACCCGGTCTCGCGCTCGATCTCCAGGTCCGTGTCATAAAACGGCAAGCCGAGCCTGGCTGCCAGAAGGTTGCCGACGCTCGACTTTCCGGCGCCCATCATCCCGACCAGGACGACGCTGCGCCCGGCAAGTGGCGCAGCCATTTTTACGGAGGGAAACGTATCAATATCCAAAATAGACCTCGCGTGAACAGGCAAAGGCGCCGTGACAGCGAGGCAATTAGGTAGCGGCTTCGTTAAGGATTTACCTGTTGAAAATCAGGCTCTTGTGTTGATTAGACAGTTAAGTTCGAATACTGACAAATGCATGATCGTCTACTGATCATGCAAGGTCAGTTCTCGCCACTTGCTGCATTCGTTGCCGCTGGATCCGCCACGATCAGATGCGGATCGAGTGGAATGGCAATGGCGCAGCGCACGCCAGCGGGCCGGACATCCAACGATGCCATCGCGCCCAACTCGAGCTTCAACACGGTTTCGATCATTTCCTTGCCGAAGCCTGCCTGCGGCGAAAGCCCGTCCTGCGCGCGCGCGAGCGTTTCGTTCCATTCGAAACGGAGCAGCTTGCCCTCCACTCGCCAGTTGATCGCAATCGTTCCCGTGGCATCGGAGAGGGCGCCGTGCTCGACGGCGTTGGTGGCGAGCTCCTGCAGGACCAGCCCGAAGATCGCAACCGTGTTTTGGCGTAACAAGATGCGCGGCCCGGCGATGCTAACGCGCTCGCCCTCATGCGCGGCGTGGGCGAGCAATGCCTCGCTGACTAGGACCGCCATGTCGACGTGCCCGTCCGGCCGGTTCAACAACGCCTGCGTGCGCGCGATCGCATTGAGGCGTGTCTCGATCCGGTCCGCATAGGTTTCGGACGAGATATCCCGCTGCATGGTCCGCCGCACAACGGTGTGGATCAAGGTGAGGAGCTGATCCATACGGTTTTGCACACTGTCCTGCAGCAATTTGCGGTCATGGATGTCGGTGCAGGAGCCCAACCACTCCCTGGTTCGCCCGGGCAACTCCGGCAACGGGGTGGCACGGGTATGAAACCAACGCAGTTCCGTAGGATTAGCCGGATTGAGCAGCCGATGCTCGATATCAAGCACGCCCGTTACGTCGGCACGCGCCCACGCCAGTTCGGTTCTTTCCCGATCGTCCAAATGCACGGCGAGTTCCCAGCCATGGCCTTGGCTCGCCTCCCTGGTCTGCCCAGTCATTGCCGTCCAGTTTGGGCTCGCCCAAGCCCAGTCGCCGCCATCTCGCGAAACCCAAACGAGTTGCGGCAGTTGTTCGGTCAAAGCCTGAAAATAGCGGTGGATCTCGACTGCTTGTGCCGGGTCCACGTCTGGTTTGGTGTTCATCAGGCATTCCATTGGAAAACCGAACATACACTCATTTTGGGTGTCTGGATGGCGAATTGTTATCGGCCTTCGTTTTGATTGCCGCTGATCTCTTTACCTACGGGACTGAAATCCAAATGGACGGTCGGGCACGGGGATTTGATCCCCATGAAAACGTTGTGAGAGTCGAACGCTGCATCGTTCGACGACCATGAAGCCATACGCGGCGATACTCAGCGCGGCGTGGTGGTGAAACCCACGCCAGCCACGGCCTTCAAAATGACCAAGGCCCGCCTCGGCGCGTTGCTTGCGATCTTCGGTGGTGCGGAAGCGTGCCTTGGCGGCGGTGACGAGCGCTTGCAGCGGGGTAGTGGCTGGCAGGGTCGATAACCAGTAGCGCTCGGGGCGGGAGGCTTGGGTGGGCCATTCCGCCAGAAGCCAGAGCGGCCCGCCACTGCGATCCGGTCCGTCCATGTGCACGAGTCGGGCTGCAAAGCGCGATGGTGACGACTTGCCGCCATTGGGCCAACGCGGCCGTCTCCACGCCTTGCCCGGAAAGGCCGCGACCAGCTGATCGACGCACAGTGTCGAGGTGCAGTGAACCGAGGCGAGCGCCAAAGCTGTAGACGGTATCGCGAGGACGAACGGAACATCCATCCGGCGCAAGCCGTCCCGCAAGCTGGCGCTTTGACCATATTCCTCGTCACCCACGACCACTCCAGGCGCAAGGCCCGCCGCTACCGCTTGTTCGACTTGGCCAAGCGCGATCGATGACCGACTTTGGAACTGGATATCTTCCGGCACGCCCGCCTTTCGGCGACGGTGCGGATCGTCCGTCCATTCGCGCGAGAGAAAAAGGCGGGACGCCACCGGCAGGCTCGCATGCCGGTTGGCGATCGATAGCGTCACCGCCACCTGGCAGCAGTGCATCCGGCCCTCGCTGCCGCACTGACGGGCGCTGCCGACCGAATGTTGGCCCTGCTTGGGCACCGCTATGCTGTCGATGATCCAGCTATCGACCGGCACCCGTCGTTGCAGAGCTGGCGAGACAAGGCTGTACACCCGGGCCAGCACCGCGTCGTCACTCCATTCCATCCTTGATATGAAATGATGCATGGATTGATGTTTTGCGCTGACCTGGACCGGCGCAAGGCGCGCAGCCATCAGTTCCACGTTCTTGCGACGGGCGGGCACCAACAAACCAGTGCAATAATCCCTCATTGCATCGGCGCTCTTCTGGGTGGGAAAATCGAGCGCGACGGCATCCAAATAACGCCCAAAGCGACGGTGACTGCTGTTGGACACGTTCTTGTCCGTCCTAGCTACTCAGGAACTGTGTATTGAGTGACACAGTAAGGACAAGTCGGATCAGCGACAACCCCACGCGCGAAATGCGACCTTCGCCTCAACGCAAAAAATGAGCAGTGCGATTGCTCAGAATTCACCAAAGGAGATAGTCTTTGGCTTTTTGTCCTGAGCTCAATCCAGCAAGTCTGAACCGGATCCTTTCAACGCTTCCAGCCTCGAGTCTAGCCTTGTTGCGCGGCGGGCTCACCCGCGTGCCGATCGTGCGCGATCAGGTTTTGGCAGACTACCAGCATCGCGACGATCAGATCTTCTTTATCGAACGCGGCGTCGTTTCCATCATGTCGGAGCCGATGGACGGTGAAGAGGGCATTCAGGTGGCGATGGTCGGTCGGGAAGGCATGGTCGGGAGCCTGTCGGTGCTTGAGATGCAACATGCCGCGCCTGTTCAGGTGGTCACCAGCATTCCGGGAACCGCACTCCGCGTTTCTGGAAGCATTCTCCGGCAGGCGATGAACAATAGTCCTGAGCTACACCTGGCTTGCGTGCGCTTCACCCAGTCGATGACCGGCCAGATCATGCAAACGGCGACCTGTCATGCCCGGCGCACCTTGGCCGAACGGTGCGCACGCTGGTTGCTCATGACCCTTGAACGCGTCGACGGCAACGAAATCAGGGTCACGCACGAGGCGCTGGGGGCGATGCTTGGCATGCGCCGCTCTGGGGTGACGGTTGCGGCGGCCTCGCTGCAGGAGGCAGGCTTGATCCGGACCGGACGCGGTCGCTTCATCGTCGTCGATCCGGTGCGGTTGCGTCATTTCGCCCAAGGCGCGCCCAACGACACTGTGCCGGCGAGCGAGCGAGCCCGCCCGCATAATGCGGTGTTCGGCATCGGCTCGGGACTGACCGGAGTTGCTTTTTGACCTCGCCGACTGATCCCGTCGGACGATTCCAGCTCGCCATGCATGGCCGGGGCGACGCCTTGTTGCTGGACACGATCACCGGCGCGACCTGGTCGCTCGCTCGCGACCCGGACACGCTGGTGCTGGGATGGCACGAATTGCCGGAACGCGAGCCGCGGCGGGTTTCCAACGCCTCGCATTGGCCTTGGCGGTCCCGGGCGAGGAACAGCACCCAGGACACGCAGGAGCCGGCAGCGGGAGGGCGAACGTCATGAGCGACGTGATGAAACGCGTATCGACGCTGTCGCCATTCACCGGACTGAAGCAGCAGCAGCCCGATGGGCTGCTCGCACTGATCAGCATGTTTCAAGGCGATGAACGGCCAGCCAAGCTAGATCTTGGGGTCGGCATGTATCGCGATGAGACCGGCCTTACTCCGGTGATGTCGGTCGTCAAGGAAGCCGAGCGACGCATTGTCGAGCAACAGCGGTCCAAGGGCTACCTCGGGCCGGAGGGCGACCAGAATTTCATCGCCGCCGTGCTTAGGATCATCCTCGGCGATGCCACTGCTTTTGGAAAACGCCTGATCGGCGTGCAAACCCCGGGCGGCGGTGGCGCCCTCCGGCTGGGTGCCGAACTGGCGGCCTTGTCGAAATCCGGTGCCAAGATCTGGCTCGGTTCACCGTCCTGGCCGAACCACGAGCCGACATTCGCCGCAGCCGGGCTGAACACGGCGCGGTATCGCCAGTTCGAGCTGAACACGCAAACGCTCGTGTTCGACGACGTGATCACTGCGCTGTCGACGGCCCTGCCCGGCGATTTCGTGCTCCTACACGGATGCTGCCACAATCCGACGGGCGCTGACTTCAGCCCGGTGCAGTGGGTCGCACTCAGCGACCTGATCGTGGAACGGCGCCTCGTGCCGTTCATCGACCTTGCCTACCAGGGCCTCGGCGATAGCCTCGATGCCGATGCATCCGGCACTCGGCACATGCTGTCCCGAGTCGACCGCGCGCTGCTGGCTTACTCCTGCGACAAGAATTTCGGCCTGTATCGGGAGCGGACCGGTGCCCTGTTCGTGTTGACACGGTATAAGCCAGAGGCGGATCTAGTGTGGGGCAACCTGCTCGCCCTCGCCCGGGTGAACTGGTCCATGCCCCCGGATCATGGCGCGGCCTGCGTCCGGACGATCCTGGAATCGAGCGGCCTGTTCCCGCAATGGCGAGCGGAATTGGCGGCGATGCGGGACCGAATTGCCGCCATACGGTTAGCGCTGGCCGAGGCGCATGCTGGGCTTGCCGGTCTTGGACGTCATCGCGGCATGTTTTCGCTGCTGCCGATCACACCGACGTCGATTGCGACGCTTCGCCAGGAGCACGCCATCTACCTCGCACCAGGTGGGCGCGTGAACCTCGCCGGCTTGCCAATCGCCGATGTGCCTCGCTTCGTTGCTGCGCTCGAAGACGTCGGTGCGCTGGCCCCGGCGCACGGGGCCGCGCCGCCGAGCGGTAGACGGCTGGCGGTCAGAAGCTGACCGGATCGGTCCGTCACCGGGCCGGGTCACTCGAGTTTTTCAATTCCAGGGGCACGACGTCCACAGCGGTTCGCGCGGACATGCTCCAGGCACAAGGAGAGTTACTATGAACGAGATTAGGCCAAACAGCCTGCGGCTCGGTCCAGACAGCCGCGGTCGCTTCGGAACCTTCGGTGGCCGGTTTGTTGCCGAAACGTTGATGCCCAACATTCTCGAGGTGGAGGAGGCCTACAACGCCGCCCGCAAGGATCCGGCGTTCGATGCGCAATGGCGGCAGTTGCTGAAGAACTATGTCGGCCGCCCGAGCCCACTTTGGTATGCCGAGCGCCTGACCCAGCACTTCGGCGGGGCCAAAATCTACTTCAAGCGGGAGGAGCTGAACCATACCGGCGCCCATAAAATCAATGCCGTCCTGGGGCAGATCCTGCTCGCGCGACGGATGGGCAAGACACGCATCATCGCCGAAACCGGCGCCGGCCAGCACGGGGTCGCCAGCGCCACCGTGTGCGCCTTGTTCGACCTGCCGTGCCTCGTCTTCATGGGTGCGACCGACGTCGAGCGGCAGCAACCAAACGTGTTTCGCATGAAGCTGCTTGGCGCCGAAGTTATGCCGGTCACGTCAGGCGCTGCGACGCTCAAGGATGCGATGAACGAAGCACTGCGCTATTGGGTCGCCAATGTCGACGACACGTACTACTGCATAGGCACGGTGGCCGGGCCGCATCCGTATCCGGCCATGGTGCGCGACTTCCAATCGGTGATCGGCGACGAGACCCGCGAACAAATGTTGGAGGCCGAGGGCAGGCTTCCGGACGCCATCGTCTGCGCGGTGGGCGGAGGTTCCTCGGCGATGGGGATCTTCCATCCCTTCCTCGACGATCCCGAAGTCCGGCTATACGGGGTCGAGGCTGCCGGGCGTGGTCTGGAGTCCGGGGCACATGCGGCGGCCATCAACGGCGGCAAGCCCGGCGTGCTGCACGGCAATAAGACCTATTTGTTGCAGGACGGAGATGGGCAGATCACCGAGGCTCATTCCATCTCCGCCGGGCTGGACTACCCCGGCATCGGCCCCGAGCATTCGTGGCTGCACGAGATCGGCCGGGTCGACTACGTGTCGGCGACCGACGCCGAAGCGCTGGATGCGTTCCAGCTGTGCTCGAAGCTGGAAGGTATCATCCCGGCCCTCGAAACGGCGCACGGTCTGGCTTACATCGCCAAACTCGCGCCGACGATGAGCTCAGATCAGACGATCGTGCTGAACCTTTCGGGTCGCGGCGACAAGGACATTGCAACTGTCGCGCCGCAGCTTGGAGCGGCTAAAGTCGGAGCGATGTCGTGAGCGGACGCATCGCCGCCCGCTTTGCACAACTCAAGTTGGAGGGCCGTGCAGCGCTGATCCCGTTCCTCGAGGCGTACGACCCCGATCTGACTACATCAACTGCCATCCTGCACGGGATGCCAGCTGCCGGGGCCGATCTCATTGAGATCGGCATCCCGTTCACCGACCCGGCAGCTGACGGCCCCGTTATCCAGGCGGCGGGTCTACGCGCGCTCAAGGCCGGCGGAACCCTGTCCGGGACGCTCGCCATGGTGCGCAACTTCCGCAAAACGGATAGCACGACGCCGATCGTGCTCATGGGCTACTTCAACCCGATCCTCGCCTATGGACCGGAGAAGTTCTGCACCGATGCCCAGGCGGACGGAGTGGATGGGTTCATCGTCGTCGACATGCCCATGGAGGAGGCCGACAATCTGCTTCCGCACATCGCATCGGTCGGCCTCGACCTGATCCGCCTCGTGGCGCCTACCACGACGGATGGTCGCCTGCCGCTGGTGGTGGAACAGGCGGGCGGCTTCATCTACTACGTCGCCATCGCCGGCATCACCGGGACGCGCTCTGCGACTGCGGGCGAGTTAGCGGCGGCGATTCCCCGGTTGCGTGCACACACCACCCTGCCCGTGGCGATCGGCTTCGGCGTACGCACGTTGGCGCAGGTGTCACAGGCAGCGCGTGTGGCCGACGCCGCCGTGGTGGCCAGCGTTCTCATCGAGACCCTGGCCAAGTCGCTCGATGCCGATGGTCGCGCCAGGTCGGATACGGCCAGCCTCGTGCTAAATCAGGTTCGCGACCTATCCCTCGCTGTGCGGTCTGCACGGCTAGCTGTTCCAGCCGTGTAGGCGGAACCAAGGGCCTGATCATTCCGTGGCTTCATTCGATCAAAACAAATCTACGTAGAGACTCGCAATGTTTTACTCTTATTAAGCAATTACATAAGTTTGTTTAGTCTATAAAATTAGATTTTGTCAGCTACGATTAAAGTGCGCGATTTCCAGCCGCTAGTTAACACAAAAGCAACTTAATTGTTGCTCTTGCGACAAAGCTGTCTATTTTATGCTCTACAGATGAATCCCATGATTGCCGATGTTGCAGATGTCTTAATAAAGAGGCTGTCTCAATTTAGCGTTCTGTCGGAGCGGGACCGTTTCGCTATTGCGAAGGTTTCATTCACAGTTCGTGAAGTTGAGGCCGATCAGGACATCGTCCGTCAGGGCGGTCGGCCCCTGTTTTGTCCGTTCATACTCGAAGGCTTCGCCTGCAGGTTCAAATTGCTCCCAGACGGGCAACGACAGATCATTGCCTTCCACGTCGCAGGGGATTTCTCTGACTTAGCGAGCTTGCTTGTCGACCGGCTAGACTACGGAATCATGACAGTAACGGCTGCAAAGATTGTCGCACTGCCATACCCCGTAATCCTCGATTGGATGGCGACTCAGCCTGGTCTTGCGCGAGCGTTCTGGAGTATCGGACAACTCGGCATGGCTCAGCTAGGTGAATGGGTCGTCAGTACCGGGCGACGCACAGCACAACAACGTACTGCGCATCTGCTCTGCGAATTAGTGGAGCGGATGCGTCATGCTGGCGTCACTGGCGATACGGTGTCATTCCCGTTCACCCAGGCTGAACTTGCCGACGCTCTGGGCCTGACGCCCGTCCATGTCGGCAGAATGCTGCTGAGCCTCAAGGCCGAACGGACCATCGATATTTCCAATGGGCTGCTTTCCATCCTGAACTGGCGCGAGCTGAAGCAAGCGGCATCGTTTGATCCATCCTACCTGCACCTGCGACCCCGCTGAGCCGTTCCGTTCGAGCCTCAACTGGTTGTGAATAAGAAAACACATCCACCGCAGCTCTCGCTTAGCTCTGATCGAAAAGGATGAATTCAGAATAAAGGTGTAAATCAGACAATATTAAAGAGGGTTTTGTGGGCTTGCTTTGCATGATGTATTTGATTGATCGCACGAAGACAGTATGTGCTCTTAATCGATAGCTCTACAATCCGCGCAGTAGCGACCCTTTATACAAGAGGTTTTTCGTGACCGAACGGGCCGACAGCACAACTCCAGAAAACCTCGTCGGCCGGCGGGCGCAAGCCGTCCTGGCGGCGGCACACCATCACGGCGTGCGTTTATCGGTCCAGGATTTGCGGATGGATGCCGACGAGCATCATCCGTCACCGGCCGCACTGGCGGCTTGGGTCAACGAGCAAGGATTGTCGGCCAAGGCCATGAGGGTCGGCTGGCCTGGCCTCGTCAAGCTTGGGGATGACACGCGTCGAGTGGGCCCAATCCCGGTGTTGATGCGGGATGGCGGTGCGCTGCTGCTTCTGGGCGCAGACGCTGCAAAGAATGTGGTCTGGCTGCAGGATCCGGACCAGCCGGGAAGCGAACCGCTTCCCGTGGACCAGTTGCGATTGTCCAGCGCGTGGGATGGTGAGGTCCTGCTGGTCCGGCGTGCGCGTGGCCAGGCGGAAGTCGACAAGCCGTTTTCGCTGCGGTGGCTGTTCTCCCTGGTCCTGCTGGAAAAGCCGATGCTGCGCGACGTCGCGGCCGCGTCCATTACCCTGAGCGCGCTGACCATCGTTCCGCCGCTGCTGGTGATGCAGGTTGTGGACCGGGTCGTGGTCCACCACAGCCTCAATACGCTGGCGTTACTGGCGGTGATCCTCGCCATCACCGGCGTTTACGAAATGGTGCTGGGTTATACGCGCCGGGAGTTGGTCCAAGTTGTCTCGACCCGTGTCGACGCCAAGCTGAACCTCCACGTCTTTCAACGGCTGCTGGCCCTGCCGCTCGACTACTTCGAGCGGAACCCGGCCGGCCAGATCAACTACAAGCTCACCCAGGTCTGGAAGGTGCGCGAGTTCCTCACCGGCAAGCTGATGGGCACGTTCCTGGACATGTTCACTCTCGCTTTTCTGCTGCCCTTCCTGTTCTGGATCCATGCGACCCTGGCGTGGATCGTGCTCGGATGCGCTGCCCTCATTGCGCTCGTGATCCTGGCGTTCCTGCCGGCCTTGCGCCGGGTTGTGACGCAGTTGACCACCGCGGAATCCGTCAAGGCCAGTGTCATGGTTGAAACCGTTCACGGCATCCGCACCGTTAAGTCGTTAGCGCTGGAACCGCAGCGCAAGACCGAATGGGACGAGCGTGCGGCTGCAGCCGGGCATCTGAAGCTGCAGGCTGGGCAGTTGTCGAATTGGCCACAGACTATCATCAACCCGATCGAGAACTTCATCCAGCGCGGCGTTTTGCTCGTGGGCGCATACCTTGCCCTGATGGATAGTTCTGGCATCGCGATCGGCGGCCTACTCGCCTTCATGATGTTGGGTGGCCGGGTGTCGCAGCCGCTCGTCGGCCTCGCAAAACTCATTGAGGAGTTCGAGGACGTCCGCAGCAGCGTCGAGCAAGTCGGCTCCGTGCTGAACAATCCAACGGAGACCGCCGCCATGGCCGGTGGCATGCGTCCCCCGTTCGAGGGCCGCATCAGCTTCGAGGAACTGACCTTCACCTACCCGGGTGGCAAGACGCCGGCGCTGGACAAGGTGAATTTCGAGATTCCGTCCGGGACGATGCTGGGCGTCGTAGGTCGATCCGGGTCAGGCAAGAGTACGTTAACGCGGCTGCTCCAGGGCATCAGCCGCGACTACACGGGTTTTCTCAAGATCGACGGGATCGAAGCGCGCGAGATCAACCTGACGCATCTCCGGCGCAGCTTCGGCGTGGTGCTGCAGGACAACTTCCTGTTCCGCGGCACCGTGCGGGACAACATCGTCGCCGGTCGGCCCGGCCTGGTGATGGAGGATGTCATGCAGGCGGCGCGGCTGGCGGGCGCGGAAGAGTTCATCGAACGGCTGCCGGCCGGCTACGACACCTGGATCGAGGAAGGCTCGACCAACCTGTCCGGCGGCCAGCGCCAGCGCTTGGCGATCGCCCGCGCCGTGATCGCCGATCCCCGCATCCTTATTTTGGACGAGGCGACCAGCGCGCTGGACCCGGAAAGCGAAGCCATGGTGAACGCCAACCTGACCCGGTTGGGCAAGGACCGCACCATGGTCATCGTGTCGCATCGGTTGTCCTCTCTGATCGACTGCAATCTGATCATGGTCATGGACCGTGGCCGGGTCGTGGATTTGGCATCGCACGGCACGTTGCTCGAGCGCTGCACGATCTACCGCTCGCTCTGGGCTCAGCAGAATCGCCATCTTGGCAGCGGCATGGGCGCGCGGACGGCCACATTGGTGTCCGTCTCCGATCCTGTCGCGGCGGGAGCGCGCTAGCATGCGCATGTCCGTGACGAACCGTTCGGCGGCGCCGGTCCACTCTGTGCGGCAGGTGCTCGAGTTCCATTCGCCCACGGCAGCGCTTGGACAAACCCCGCTGAAGCCGGGCGCGCGGGGCACGCTGTGGCTCATTATCTCGCTTGCTGTCGGGTGCGCCGCCGCCGCGTCGTTAATCCCAGTAGACCGGGTTGTCTCAGCGCACGGGCGCATCGTGGCGCAAACGCCCGCCACCGTGATCCAGCCGCTCGAGACGGCCATCATCCGCTCCATCAACGTCCGCGAAGGCCAGCTTGTCCATCGCGGCGACCTGCTGGCCCGCCTGGATCCGACATTCGCCGCGGCAGATGCGGGCTCTTTGGAGGAGCAAGTCGCCAGCCTGCAGGCTGAAGTCGAACGTCTCCAGGCCGAGGCATCCAACGTCGAGTATGCGCCGCGGGACCTCGGCGCCAACGCGTCGCTGCAGGTTGCCATCTTCCGACAGCACCATGCCGAGCGGGCGTTTAAGCTGGAGAACTACCTGCAGAAGATCAGCAGCCTGCGCGCGCAGGTCCAGCGCTCCATGGGAGATCTCGCCGTTTATGACGAGCGCTTGCTGGTCGCGCGCAGCCTGGAAAGCAAGCGCATCGATCTGGAGCGCATGCAGGTCGGCAGCCAGATCAACCGGCTGGCGGCCACCGATAGCCGCCTCGAGATCGAGCGGGGCCTCGCTAACGCACGGGCCCAGGCGACACAGGCCGCGCGGGACCTCCAAGCGCTCGAAGCCGAGCGTGACGGCTATGAACAGCAATGGCAGGGCCAGGTCAGCCAGCAGTTGAACGAGCAGACCCGCAAACTGTCCGATGCCCGCCAGCAGTTGGACAAAGCTCAGCTTCGCCGCCGCCTGGTCGAACTGACCGCCAAGGAGGACGCCGTCGTGCTCACCGTGGCACGCGTTTCCGTTGGCTCTGTACTGCAATCGGGTGACGAGCTGATCAAATTGGTACCGGTGGATGCCGTGCTCGAGGCGGAAGCCGACATCGCCGGGACGGATGCCGGGTTCGTTCGCACCGGCAACCAGGTGACCGTGAAATTCGACACGTTTCCTTTCACCCAATACGGTTCCGCCTCTGGCACCGTGCGCGTGGTGAGCGCGGACAGCTTCACCTCTGACCCGGATCAACGTCGCCGTGGTCCGCAACCAGCGACCCCGGATACCGGGCAGCGCTTCTTCCGCACCGACATCTTGCTCGACGACGTGAAACTCCATGGTGTTCCCGAGAACTTCCGTGTCACTCCGGGCATGCCGGTGACGGCGGACATCAAGGTCGGCGAGCGGACGGTCATGGGCTACCTGCTCGGCAAGGTGCTGCCGGTGGCGCGTGAAGGGATGCGTGAGCCCTGAGCCCCGCGATGCCGCGGCCGTTCTCCTGGCTATACGAACGCCTGCGGCCTGCGGCCAGCCTCCGGCTCGCGCTGGCACAGGCGGAAGCTGGTCAGACCATGCTGGCGTTTCCCATACTGGCCCGTGCAGCCCGGAAAGGCAGCGCCGCGGCACAGTTTCAGCTAGGCCGTGGCTACCTGGAGGGGGTCGGTGTTCCTCGTAGCCGTGCAGAAGCTAGTCGATGGTTGCTGCTGGCGGCCAAAGGTGGGCACCGCGAAGCGCAATTCCTCCTCGCCAACCTGTTTGCTCAAGGCGTGGAGACGCCGGATCATCCCATCCTGGGCAAGAGCGATGACAGCGTTGTGCCGGATCTCGGCAGTGCGATCCATTGGGCTCGCCAGGCAGTGGCCGGCGGATCGTCTGAGGCGATCGCGTTACTGGCCTATCTGCTCAGCGTCAGCTCCGACGAGCATGGCGGCCGGGCTATGGCGGATCGGCTGTATGCGCAGGCAGCTCGCGCCGGGTCGGCGCAGGGTGCGCTGGGCCGAGGGCTGGCGCTGATGCGGCAGACAAAGAGCCGCTGGGCTGCCCGCGCTGCCGCTTCTTACCTCGATCGTGCTGCAAAGGCCGGGTTACCGATGGGCATGTTCCTGTCCGGGATCATGCACGAACAAGGCATCGGTCTGCCGGCGAACAAAGCCGCAGCGGCAGACCTGTTCCGCCAAGCTGCCGAAAGCGGCCTGGTTTCGGCACAAATGCGATGGGGCTTGGCCCTGCTCAACGGCGTCGGCGTCCCGACCAACGCCGTTCTTGGCGAAACGTGGCTGCGTCGGGCCGCATTGGCTGGGGATGCCGAAGCCGCGTCGGTGGTTGGGGAAGTTTACCTTCGCGGCGGTCGGTTACCGCCTAATTACGCCGAAGCCGGGTTGTGGCTCGGGCGCGCGGCGGAGGGCGGACATAGCGGTGCGGCGCGGGCGCTGGCGATGCTCTATCTGACCGGCGCCGGTGTCGCCCGCGATCCGGACGAGGCGGCGCGGTGGTTTCGGCAATCGGCGGAGGGCGGCAACGTTGCCTCGCGCGCCGATCTGGCCCGACTTGTCCTTTCCGGTGCCGGTGCAGAGGTGGATCGCGTCCGCACCCGCGAATGGCTCGAAGTCGCTGCCACGGCCGGCGATCCGACCGCAGCGTTCAACTACGGCCTCTGCCTGGCCGAAGGCATCGGTTCAGAGCCCGACGACGTGAAGGCGCTCGCAATGTTTCGCCACGCGGCCGACACCGTCGTAAATGCGCAATACTGGTATGGCCGCTTCCTCGTCGAAGGGCGTGGTACTACCGCCGACCCGGCCGCCGCGCGTAGTTGGATCGGTCGTGCCGCCGAGGCCGGCATGGTGGAGGCGCAGATTGCCTTGGGCGGCATGCTGGTGGACGGTCGCGGCGGTCCCCGCGATCTCGTCGCGGGAGGCCGTCTCTTTCAGCTCGCGGCGGCTCAGGGGCATGCCGGAGCAATGTTTGGCTGGGGAACGTTGCTGGCCGGAGGTCATGGCGTGGCGCAGGACGCTACGGCCGCAATGGACTGGTTCAGGAAGGCAGCCGAGGCCGGCCATTCCGCAGCGATTGCACTGCTGCAACAGCAAGCCGCCAATGCCGTCCAAGCAACGATGCCGAAGGGCCTGCAGGCTTAGCGCGCAAGGAACTCGGTCGAGGCCGCCAGTAGTGATTTGTTATGTTCTAAGTCCATTAAGAGGTTGATCTCAAGTTTTCAACGATCCCTTAGAGGTCTGGTCTGAGTCAGATTATAACTAAATCTCTAAGCAAATAAATCTGCTTGATTTTTTTCGGGCCAGTATGATTGAGCTGTATCAAAACTTCTGTTGTCGAATTAGTTGTAGCTCTCGTCAGAATCTGAATCCAGAAGCCTGAAATGTATTTTCAATTCAGCATTGCTGCCGCCACATGCGCGGCCGCCCTCAGCGTTACGACGCTACACTCCGCGAACGCAACGCCCTATGCCTACGCCAACAACACCATAACCGGCCTGAAAGTGACAAATGCCGATGGTTCGCTGCTGACCGCCAGCACCGCCACGACGTCAATCAGCAACAGCGCTCAATTCGATGGCAACCCGATCTCGGGCTTCCAGGCCTGTAGCAACACGGCAAGCGGCGTTACGATACAACAGGCTTATTCAGGTCCGAGCGCCACTCCAGCCGCGACCTACTCGCCGCAGACGCCCGGAACCTTCTTGGGAAGCCGTGCTGACGCAACGATCAGCGCTGGTTGGAATACTGACGCTGGCGTCAACGTTCAAAATCTGGCCGAAGGCTACGGCAACGCGCTGGGCAACTCCAACGCCACCAACAACGCCGCCATCAGCTTCACTGTCACCGGAACCGGCCAAGCGCTTCGCGTCGGTTTCAGCGACGTGTATCAGCTGATCGCGTCAACGGCGCCTCTCGCCAACGAGAGTGCGAACGCCTCCATACAGACTGCTTTCTCCATTACGTCCGGAGATTCGAGCACGCCATTGTTCAGCTTTGCGCCGG
>Ga0160427_10001272_pt1 | contig 15579 bp, 14 predicted proteins | sample SolpanmetagenomL_FD_108194 | JGI IMG/M metagenome (GOLD analysis project Ga0160427, IMG submission 108194) | Solar panel surface microbial communities from Lawrence Berkeley National Laboratory, California, USA - L | ecosystem: Engineered > Built environment > Solar panel > Unclassified ...
CGTCGTTTAGAGAGCACAAGCAAGGCGATGTCACCGGCAAGGTGCTCCAGATCGTGTGGCAAGCGACCAGTCAGGCTCGAGGCGAAGGTGCCCTGGTGGTCAAGCGGCGGGTCGCAGGCCGTTGGGAACAGTGCGGTGCCAAAGTCCATCCTTCAGCTTGACAGCGTCAACACCCCGCTTTGCCCCCTTAACTTACCAGCATTGAAGTTAAGGCAACATAACAGTTCATCCTCCATAACAGTTCTCAGACGGTCCAGGGACGAACTTGACGGAACCCAGATAGAGTGTTGCCATGACCATCAATCAACACCTGAGCGAGTTCGCGGGCCTCGAGGTCACGTCGTGGGAGCCGGGCCAGTCGCTCTCTAACCCAGCCAGCACGGTCCCTCGCGTGGCCGTCGAGTACGACGATGCACAGAGCTGGACCAGCAAGTTCCGGGTGCTGCTGGAGCTGCCGGGCGTGGCCGACCTTCAGGGTCTGGTGGTGGGCATGTCAGACACCGAGGCTGGAACAGATGGAAATCCGCAGGAGATGATCGAGGCGCTGGTGGCTGCCCACGCGCAGTTGCCGAAGCTGCGGGCGCTGTTCATCAACGACATCACCAGTGAGGAGAACGAGATTTCCTGGATTCCCAACGATGACCTCTCACCGATCTTCGCCGCCTATCCGGGCCTGGAACACCTCGGCATACGCGGCGGCAATGGGTTGAGTGTGGGCCGACTGGTGCTTCCCGAGTTGCGTTCGCTGGTCATTCAGGCGGGTGGCCTGAGTCGCGAACTCGTGCGTGAGGTGATGAGCGCCGAGTTGCCGAAGCTCGAACACCTGGAGCTGTACCTCGGTACCGAGGACTACGGAGCAACGTGCACGCCCGAAGACCTGTCGCCGATCCTGGACGGCAAGCTGTTTCCGGCGCTGAAGTACCTCGGCCTGAAAAACAGCGAACACCAGGACGCCATCGCACAGATCGTGGCGCAGGCCCCGGTGCTGGAAGGCCTGGAGACCCTCGATCTCTCGATGGGCATCCTCACCGACGAAGGAGCGCAGGCGCTGGTCACCAGCCCGCTCGTGGCGAAGCTGAAGAAGCTCGACGTGTCGCAAAGCTGGTGCAGCGACGAGATGGTGGCAAAACTGAAGGCCCTGCCGACCGAGGTGGACGCCTCTGAGCAGCAGGAGCAGGAAGAGGGCGACGACTGGAGGTACGTTTCCCTCGGTGAATAGAGCAGATTCTCCAGACATCCTGCTCGTCGCCCCGCCAGAAGGCCGCCGCGCCCGCGCCTTTCAGGACACGCTGCAGGCGCTCTGCTGGCCTCCGGCACGGGTGGTGCCCTACCTCGATCTGATGGAAGGCCGCGCCCACCTTCCGGCACTCATCCGGCCCGACAGCAACGGTGGGCGCGGCACGGTGGTGCGCTTCGACTCGCCCGGCGAAGACGTGGCGACCGAACTGGCCCTGATCCGGCGCGGCAGCAGTGCAGGCGGCGATGCGAGCGCCGATCTGGCCGCCGGAGAACTGCCGTCCACCCTGGCGTGGTACGCAGGATTTGCCGAAACCTTACGCGGCCTCGACGCCGAGCTGCAGCAGGCTCCGTCCCACCTGCGGATGCAGCGCACCGAGCATGTGCTGATGATGTTCGACAAACCCGCCACCCACGCCCGGTTGCAGGCGGCGGGCGTGCCCGTGCCGGAAGCCCTGCCGCCCGTCACTTCGTGCGAAGAGCTACTGAGTGCCGCCCGTGGGCGCGGCTGGTCGCGGGTGTTCGTCAAGCTGGCCTACGGGTCGAGCGCGTCGGGAGCCGTCGCACTCGAATGGTCGGGCGAGCGGGTGCAAGCGACGACCACCGTACGGCAGGAGGGCGGTCGGCTGTTCAACTCGCGCAAATTGCTGAAACTCACGTCGTGGCCGGAGGTGGACTCGCTCATCGGCGCGCTGGCCCCGCAGCGGCTGCACGTCGAGCGGTGGCTGCCCAAGGCGAGTTTCGCGGGTAGGGCGATGGATCTGCGGGTGGTGGTGATCGGTGGACGGGCCGATCACGCGCTCGTGCGCCTGGGCAGAGGCCCGATCACCAACCTGCACCTCGGCAACGAGCGCGGCGACATGGGGGCTCTTCGGGCCGAACTCCGGTCGGAGCGCTGGCAGGCGGTGCAGCAGACCTGCATTGCGACGCTGGCCGCCTTTCCGGGGGCGCTCTACGGCGGCGTCGACGTGATGCTCACACCCGGCTGGCGGCGCATGGCGGTGCTGGAGGTGAACGCCTTCGGCGACTACCACCGGGGCGTGCTGTCGAACGGACTGGACACCTACGCTGCCGAGCTGCGCGCGCTGCTGGGAGCCGGATGATCCCCGCCCGCGAGCTGATCGGCACGCACGACGTGGCGCTCGTCACGCTCGACAGCCTGCGCCTCGACGTGGCCCGCAGCGCCCTGGCGGCAGGGGAGACGCCCCATCTCGCCGCGCTGCTCCCCCCCTCCGGCTGGGAAGAGCGGCACACCCCCGGCAGTTTCACCTACGCCGCCCACCACGCCTTCCTGTCGGGATTTCTGCCCACCCCGGCGCGGCCCGGCCGGCATCCCCGGCTGTTTGCCGCCGAGTTTGCCGGAAGCGACAGCACCGCGCCGCAGACCTTCGTGTTCGCAGAGGCCACCCTGCCGGAAGCATTGGCGGCGTGCGGTTACCACACCGTCTGCGTGGGTGGGGTGGGGTTTTTCAACGGCCAGACCGCGCTGGGCAGCGTGCTGCCGAATCTGTTCGCCGAGGCCCACTGGACGCCCGCGCTGGGCGTGAAGAACCCCGACTCGGCGGCGCGGCAGATGGAGGTGGCCGCCGCCGCCCTGAAGGCGCTGCCCGCCGAGCAGCGGGCTTTTCTGCTGCTCAATGTGGCCGCCACCCACACCCCGACGCACTTCTATCTGCCCGGAGCGAGGCGCGACTCGGTGCAGACGCAGCGCGCTGCCCTGGGGAGCGTGGACGCCGCCCTGCCCACGCTGCTGCGGGCGCTCAGAAGGCCCACGCTGCTCATCGTCTGTGCAGATCACGGTACCTGCTTCGGCGACGACGGATACTGGGGCCACCGAATCGCGCACCCCGCCGTCTGGACGGTGCCCTACCTCGAAACTGTACTGACGGGAGATCCGCAATGACTTCGACCATTCTTCTGCCTGAGCTGCTGGCCGGCGGCCCCTACCAGAGCTACACCTACGCCTATCCGCACAAGACCGCTTACCGCACACTCGAACCTGCGGTTTCTCTGCGAGAGGCCTGGGCCAACGAGCGCAAGTCGTCGCTGTTTCTGTACCTGCACATTCCGTTCTGCGAGATGCGCTGCGGGTTTTGTAACCTCTTCACCGTCGCCAATGCTCCGGCCTCGCTGGAGCAGGCGTTCTTGGACGCCACCGAGCGGCAGGCCGAGCAGGTGGCCGCCGCACTTGGAGACTTCAGTTTCTCGCGCATGGCGCTCGGCGGCGGCACCCCGACCTACCTCGGGGCCCGCGACCTTGAGCGGGTGTTCGACCTGCTCCAGCACCACTTCCGGGCCACACCCGCGCAACTGCCCGCGTCGGTCGAGACCTCGCCCGCCACCGCCACCCCCGAGCGCCTGGCGGTACTGAGCGAGCGGGGTGTGGGCCGGGTCAGCATCGGGGTGCAGAGCTTCGTCGAGTCAGAGGTGAAGAGCGTGGGCCGCGCCCAGAAGAACGCCGAGGTGACGCTGGCCCTCGACAGCATCCGGGCCGCCGGGCTGCCGGTGCTGAACATCGACCTGATCTACGGCCTCGCGCACCAGACGCCAGAAAGCTGGTTGTACTCGCTGAGAGAGGTGCTGCACTGGTCGCCCGAGGAGCTGTTTCTGTACCCGCTGTACGTGCGCCCCCTGACCGGCATCGGGCGGCTGGGCAAAAGCTGGGACGACGAACGCCTCGACCTGTACCGTCTGGGGCGCGATTTTCTGCTGGGTGCCGGGTACATCCAGACCTCGATGCGCAGGTTCCAGAAAGCGCACCTGCCACTCGGCACAGAACCCGAATACAGTTGTCAGCAGGACGGCATGGTGGGCCTCGGCTGCGGCGCAAGATCGTACACCCGCAGTCTGCATTATTCGAGCGAGTACGCGGTGGGCGCGGTGGGCGTGCGCGAGATCATCAGCGACTTCGTGGCCCGGCCCAGCGAGAGTTTCGCTTACGCCTCACACGGTCTGCACCTGAGCGCCGACGAAGAGCGACGACGATTCGTGTTGCAGTCGCTGCTGCACGTCTCGGGGCTGCACCTGAGCGGGTACCGGGCGTATTTCGGCAGCGAAGTCTACGGCGACTTTCCCCAACTGGCCGACCTGACTGCTGCCGGGCTGGCCGAGTTGCACAGCGGCGTGCTGCGCCTCACCGCCGCCGGGCTGGAGCGCTCCGACGTCGTCGGCCCCTGGTTATACTCGGCGGCCGTGCAGTCGCTGAGCGAAGAATACGCGTGGAAATAGACCATCTGTCGGTGATCTACCGTGGCCCGCTGTCGAGCTGCAACTACGGCTGCCCGTACTGCCCGTTCGCAAAGCACACCGAGACGCCCGCCGAGCACGAAACCGACCGCCTCGCCCTGGAGCGCTTCGTGGCGTGGGTGCAGGCGCAGCCGTTCCGGGTGTCGGTGTTCTTCACGCCCTGGGGCGAGGCGCTGCTGTGGCCGCGCTACCAGCGGGCGATGGTCGCGCTCAGCCACGCGCCGAACGTCGAACAGGTGGCGATTCAGAGCAACCTGTCGGGGCGTCTGGACTGGGTGGCCGGGGCCGACCGCCGCAAACTGGGCCTGTGGGCCACCTTCCACCCCGGCGAGGTGACGCCGGAACGCTTTCTGGCGCGCGTGGCTGAACTCGACACTGCGGGTGTGCGCTACAGCGTCGGCGTGGTCGGCAAGAAAAGCCACCTGAGCGCCGCCGAAGCCATGCGTGCTGCCCTGCCCGAGCACGTCTACTTGTGGGTCAACGCCTTCAAGGTCGGGGGCGGATACTACAGCCCCGAAGACCTTGCTCGCCTGACGGCCATCGACCCGCTGTTCGAACTCAACACCCGGCGCTACCCGACGCGCGGTCAGGCGTGCGCTGCGGGCGAGACGGTCATCAGCGTCGAGGGAGACGGCACAGCGCGGCGCTGCCACTTCATCGAACAGCCATTGGGCAACATCTACACCCAGGATGTGCGCGAGTTGCTGCAGCCCCGGCTGTGCAGCCGCTCGGGGTGCGAGTGCCACATCGGGTACGTGCATCTGCCGGAGTTGCGGGCTGCCGAGGTGTTCGGAAGCGGCCTGCTGGCGCGGATTCCCGCAGCTCAGGCCTGGGCTGACCCGGCGCAGATGCAGGCGCTGGTCGAACGCGGGCGGGCCTTCGCGGCGGCCCGGCTCACGCCTCGATGAACGGCCTGTAGGCGCTGGCGTCGTCGAATCCGGCCAGCCACGCCGAGGCCGCGTGCCCGCTTGTTATGTGCGGCGGCACGCGCAGGGTGTAACGTCGCCCGGTCGAGGGGCAGCTGAAGCACACCGCCACGAAATCCTCGTCGCCGGGCAGTTCGACGCGCACCAGCAGGCGTTCGCCGCCCGCGTCGTGGTCACGGTCGAGCACCTGCGCGTTCACTTCCTCCAGAAAGCGCTCGTAGCCGACGCGTTCGAGCATCACGCGGCGCAGTTCGGCGTTCGGGGTATTCATCACCTCGCTGCTCGTCAGTTCTTCCGGGCGGAAGGCGAGACGCTCGTCTACCCGCACGCCGCGCCAGCGCAGGGGAACAGGCCTTTCGAGGCTCCGGATGCCGCTTCCGGCCACGTCGATCCAGCCGTTGACGCGCAGCCCCGCCGGCAGGCTCTCGATGCCCCGGCAGCCCGACAGATCGAGCTGGGCGACCTGCGTGAGCCACTCGGGAAGGTGGCGCAGGCTCAGGCAGTCGCGGGCCGACAGGTGGCCGAAGCGCACCTGCCCACGACCGGGCCAGGTGTGCAGCGCCTCGCAACGGTCGATGGCCAGAAAACACACATCAAGCCCTTCCGGCAGGGCTTCGAGCGACAGGCAGCCCCGAAGGCTGAGCGAGCCGAGGCTCAGCCCTTCGGGCAGTTCGGTCAGAGCGCCGCAGTCGTCGAGCACCATGCGGAAGCGTGCGCGTGTACCTGCCGGAACCGACGTGATGGGCAGGCCGCAGGCGATCAGCTCACCGACATTCAGCCGTTCGGGCAGGTGGATCAGGCCGGTGTGGCTCACGTCGAGCACGTCGCCGCTCAGGTCGCTGGGTAGGTGGGTCAAGCCGCGCTCGCCGCTCAGATCAAGCGTTCCGGCAAAGCGCAGCGGCCCGGTCACGGTTCCGGTGAGCAGCCGGGCGCGGGCCTCGGCGGCGCTCAACACCTCCCGGTTGGGCACCGGTTCGCGCAGCGCCGTCATCAGTCGAGCACTCGGCGAATCGCCTCTGGGCTGTACTCGCGCTGCATCCAGACCTTGTATACGCCGCGCGGCAGGGTGATGGTGGCGTGCTCCTCGTGAATCAGGTCGGCGCTCTCGCTCAGCACCTCGGCGTAGGTGTCCGCCCCTGCCTGATACAGCTGCACCTCCTCGGGCCGCCGGAAGCGGTGGCTGTGTCCGGTGATCTCGCCGCGTGCCAGGGTCGTGCCGGGCCGGGGGTGCGCGGCGGGGAGGGTGGGAACATCCTGAACGAGTACGTCTCCGTGGCGGTAGAGCATGTGTATCTCCTTATGTTCCTGGGATCTATTACGTTAATAGCATAACAAAAGGTGGTGGGGGTCGCAACTCTGCTCATCGGTTTTCCATAACAGCTGTAGAGCAGGTCGAATGCAGGACTACAAAAAAGAGACACTCCAACCGGGCGACGGCTTCGGGTCAAAGTTGGAGTGAGGTGGTGAGTTGTTTGAGGTAGCCCTCAGCGGCCCGGTTGCCCCGCGAGCATTCCAATAGGGCAGTGGCGTACAGCCGTTTCGAGGTGAACAGCCCGAACCACGTAAAGTGAGAGAGGCTCCCAGTCAATTTGACCCCTTCTTTCTCCTGTCGGAACGCGTCAATATGTAAGCGCAAGAGATATCTGAAACTCAGAAACAAGCAGACCGGCAAGATGGACCTCGCCCACCGCCGTGCCGCTTCCATTGTGCTTGGCCGGTCTCTACTGCCTGGCGAGGTGGTGCACCATCTTGGCGGTGACAGCATCAACAACGCCCCCGAGAACCTGCTGGTTCTTTTCAGTCAGCGCTTTCACGCACACATTGAGCATGTCCTCCGGCAAGAGCGTTAGAGCCAGATGCTCTCTTCCTGGAAATGCTTCACAGTATCCGTCAGCGCCCCAGAGGCATCCTCTTTGAAAATATCGCTCTAGAGGCAGGTGGACAGCCTCACCAAGGACAGGCCTGAGTTTAGTCAGGAGCAGAACGCCGGCGGCGACAAAGTGGAAGTCGATCAAGGTCGAGGACAGCCGTTCCAGATTACGTCCCAAGCGACGAGACCGCGACAACCATGCCAACAAACGTTCCACCACCCATCGTTTCTGCAGCAGGACAACTTCCCGTGAAGCCTCCGGACGCTTCAGGACGATCAACGCAGTCTTGCTGTTGTGCGCCGCATCCTGCGCTTGTTCGCTGGTGTCACCCTGATCGGCAAAGACCATCTCCAGCATCCCACCTGTGCGTTCCTGGGCCCTGTGACACAGCGCCTCTCCCTGCGCTCGGTCGTGTTCGTTGGCCGGCAATGTAGTCAAGGTCAACAGGGTTCTGGCAAGTTGTTATTGGCAAGGGAGCGTGAGAAGCACCGCCAGCAGGTGGCCTGAAGTTCAGGCCACCTGCTGCACGACGGCGCTCCAATGTTGCAGGGCAAGGGTCAAATCGTGTCGGCAGTTGGTGGCGGAGAGGGTAGAGCGGGCGGCACCATGCAGGTTGGTGATTCTGGCGCGAAGATCGAGAAAATTTTGCGCCCGCCTGACCTGCCGGAAGCCCAGTTGGCTTCTTGGACAGAACAGCGCCACTGGCGACGCTCGCCCGCTCCGTTCCTGACGTCGTGTCGGCCGATGAGATTGTCTTGGGCAGAACGGACGCCCGGATGGACGCCTGCCCGCTGTTCAATCAGGTTGTTGCACCGGGCGGTTGAGATGATCTGCTGATGATCGATATCGTTCAGGAACGGAAGCGCGCGGATCGCCGCCCCGTAGCTTGCTAATTTGTCGGTGCAAACCGTTTCTGGGACGTCATATTCACCCAGCAGTCATCGAAAAAATGACACCGCCGCCGAGGTATCGCGGTGCCGTTGGAGAAGCACATCAAGCACTGCGCCTTGGTCATCGACGGCTCGCCACAGCCAATGGGTCACCCCACCGACGACCACGTGCACCTCGTCCCTGTGGCGTAAGTTTTGGGCGAATTCATCGCTGAAATTGATGCACCAAGTGCGGATCGACTCGCGAGAGACCTCAAGGCCCCGGTCAAAGAGAGGCTCCTCCACGTCTCGGTCACTTAGGGCGTAGCGATGGTAGAGCTAGACGGCATGCCCAATGATGGAAATCGGTCCCCTGGGAGCTTCTGGTCGGTCAGCACGGCCTCACCCTACATCTACAACTTGCCAGAACCTGTAGGACAGTTACTATGAACGGGCACCAGCAGCTTTAGAAAGAAGAGAAGCGCCGGAGCGTCACCCCACGCCTCCTCCGGCTCTCTTTAAGAAGGATTCTTGACGACGTCCATACTCGCCACCAAACTTCATGTTCCCTTGCCCCGGCATGGGCTTGTTCGCCGCCTGAACTTGATTCAACGGCTCAACGCTGGGCTGAGCGGCACTTTGACGCTACTCTGCGCTCCCGCAGGCTTCGGAAAGACGACGCTGCTGTGCGAATGGATCGAAGACAGCGCTTGCCCTGCGGCCTGGCTTTCCCTGGACACCGGCGACAACGCCCCACTCCGATTTCTAACTCACTTGGTTGCCACCCTCCAGACCGTGGCACCAGAAGTTGGCAGAGACGTCTTACCAGCTCTCCAGTCGATTCAACCTCCCTCAGTGGCCTCGGCGCTCACTGAGCTCCTTAATGATCTCAGCACGCTCCCCGACAAGGTCATCTTGGTTCTCGACGACTATCACACCGTAACTGAGCCCCAGGTCAACGCAGCCGTGTCCTTTCTGCTGGACCACCTTCCTCCGCAGCTTCATCTGGTCATCGCCACCCGAGAAGAACCGGACCTTCCTCTGGCTCGGATGCGTGTTCAGGGCCGGCTCACAGAGCTCCGTGCTGCCGATCTCCGCTTCGCCCTGCCCGAAGTCACGGATTTTCTCAATCGCGTCATGGATCTGTGCCTGACGGAGGTGAACATCGCGGTGCTGGACCAACGGACAGAAGGGTGGATTGCGGGACTGCAGTTGGCGGCCCTCTCGATGCAGGGGCGAGCGGATCTTCCAGCCTTCATCCAAAACTTTGCCGGCGACCACCGCTACATCGTGGATTATCTGATGGACGAGGTGTTGCGGCGTCAGCCTGAAGAGGTCCGCACCTTCTTGCTCCGCACGTCCATTCTGGACCGACTGTGCGGCCCACTGTGCGACGCCGTGACCGGGCAGACCGGCGGCAGTGCGCGCCTGGAGGCGCTGGAGCGGGGCAACTTCTTCGTGGTGCCCCTGGACGACAAACGGCACTGGTACCGGTACCATCACTTGTTTGCCGACTTCCTCCAAATGCATCTTCAGGCGGATCCGTCCAGCGGGGCCCCAGTGCTGCACCGTCAGGCAAGCTTGTGGTTTGAACACGAGGCTTCGGTGGCCGACGCGATCCGCCATGCCCTGGCCGCTCAGGATGTGGAGCGGGCCGCCGATCTGGTCGAGCTGGCTGTCCCCGCCCTGCGCCGCAACCGGCAGGAGGCCGCGGCGCTTGCCTGGCTGAAGGCGCTCCCTGACCAAGTCGTGCGCCGCAGACCGGTTCTCAACGTTTATTACGCCGGAGGCTTGCTGATGGGTGGGCAGCAGGAGGGAATCGAAGCCCGTCTGAGCGACGCCGAGTGGTGGTTGGGCAGCGCCTCCGAGATCAACCGGCCGCCGGGGATGCCTCCAGGCGAGATGGTCGTGGTGGATCAAGGCGAATTTCAAGGTCTGGGCAGCTTGATCGCACTCTACCGGGCGGGTCTGGCCCTCGCGGCAGGCAACGTCACCGGGACCATGACCTACGCCCAGCAGGTACTCGATCTGATTCCGGAAGACGACGAGATCAAACGCGGCGCGGCTTCCGGGCTGATGGGGCTGGCACGCTGGACAGCAGGAAACATCGAGGACGCTTATCTGTCCTACAGCGTCGCGATGACGAGCCTCCAACGGGCGGGATTTCTGTCAGACGCTGCCGGCTGCGCCATTGCCGTGGCGGATCTCGAATTGGAACGGGGCCATCTGCGCTCGGCCTCAGGAACCTACGAGCGCGGCTTACAGCTGGTGACGGAGGGGCCAGCCTTGCGCGGAGCTGCCGATATGCATGTGGGATTGGGGGCCCTGGCCTGCGAGCGCAATGATCTCAAGGCCGCGGCGGAGCACCTGAGCAGGAGTCGGGAACTCGGCGAACTGGTCGGGCTCCCTCAGAACCATTTCCGCTGGTGCCGAACGATGGCCCGGATCAGAGAGATCGAGGGCGATCTGGACGGCGCACTAAGCCTGCTGGACGAGGCCCAGCGCCTCTACATCGGCGACTTTTTCCCAGACATCCGGCCCATTGCAGCCCTGAAAGCGCGGGTCTGGATCAAGCAGGGGAAGGTGGAAGATGCCCTCGCCTGGACACGAGACCGGCACTTGTCAGCGGCCGACCCTTTGACGTACCTCCGTGAATTCGAGCACATCACCCTGGCCAGGCTGCTTCTTTTGCAGGGCCACCACGAGCAGACCAGCCAGGCGCTCCTTGAGGCCAGCAGCCTCCTGGAACGACTCCTGGACGCAGCAAAGCAGGGAAGCCGGACCAGAAGTGTTACTGAAATCTTGGTCCTTCAGGCTCTGGCCTCTCGGCAGCGCGGCCAGGGTGCTGAGGCGCTGGCGCGGCTCGAATCGGCCCTCGAGCTCGCGGTACCGGAGGGGGATGTCCGGCTGTTCCTGGACGAGGGTGAACTGCTGGCAACCCTGCTGAAAAAGCTCGCGAAACAGGGCGTGGCCACGAACGCCGCCCGGCAGCTTCTGAACGCCTTTGAGAATGTGCAGAAGCCTACGCCCGTCCAGCGAGGTCCGTCTGAGGCCTTGAGCGACCGAGAACTGGAAGTGCTGTGGCTCCTTCAATCCGAATGGGGTGGGCCAGAATTGGCCCGCAGTCTCAACGTCTCCCTGAATACGCTGCGGACGCATACCAAAAATATTTACAGCAAACTCGGGGCCAACACCCGGCGGGCCGCCGTCCGCCGTGCCAGAGAACTTGGACTGATTTAACAGACGCGCCAGCGACCTGTTATCACACCACCCGCAGACACGCCAGGCCGTCACCACATCTGGTGATGACAGCTCACCACCTTGATTCGTACGGTCTAAGCGAGGAACAGAACGCACGCCATTGACGTGGAGAGTCCTCGCAGGCCAAACCGGCCAGGAAGGTGAAAAAGTGAGTACAGCACACAACCTTACCGAATGTCGAGACGCGCCGGAACACTACCAGATTCGCCTCAAAGAGCACTTGGACAGGAGGTGGGCGGTGCGGTTCGAGGGCTTGAGCCTCACCCATGAACAGGACGGAACCACCCTGTCGGGCTTGCTGTTAGATCAGGCCGCGCTGCATGGCGTGCTCAGAAAGGTGCGGGATTCAGGGCTGACCTTGATCGCCGTCCTTCAGGTTCCTTCCGAAGGAGCGGAGCCAAGGGAGGTTGACGCTGATCTTGATCCGCACCGATCAGGTCCATAATTCACCGCCACTTCACTCCTCATCAGGCAACTGTGGTCTTTTCCTGAGCAGCACAAGAGTTCAAAGGAGCCAAAATGCCTATCACACCCTCAGGTCTCATTCGTGCTGCCGGCTTGCCCGCCATGGTGGCGGGACTCATTTTCGCCGGTATCCAACCTGTTCATCCTGCTGACGTTGTTTCCTCTGTCACCAGCGGCGCTTTGGCCGTCATCACTCCTTTGAAGACGGTCATGTGCCTGCTGATGTTGGTCGGCGTGACAGGGATATATGCCAGGCAGATCACCAGGGTCGGTTGGTTGGGATTGAGCGGGTTTCTGATATTTAATCTCGCCTGGGCGATCACCTTCGCTGACGTGTTTGCCGAAACCGTGATCCTGCCGCCCCTGTCCGTGGTCGCGCCACAATTCGTGGACAGTATGCTGGGCGTCGGTGCCGGGAGAACCAGTCCGGTTGACCTGGGTGCCTTTCCAACCCTGTTTATGGTGAGTGGGATCCTGTATATGCTCGGCGGCCTGCTCTTCGGCGTGGCGACCTTCCGTGCGGCCATTCTGCCGCGCTGGGCAGCGGGGCTGATGGCCAGCACCGCCGTACTGACGCCCTCTGCAGCGCTCCTCCCCCATCAGGCTCAGCGCCTGGCCGCCGTGCCGATGGGGTTGGCGCTGGCGGGCCTGGGTTACGCCCTTTGGTCTGAGCGGCGCACGAAAGTCGCCGAAAGCACCACGACCAGCGCCAATCCTCAACTCCTTTAACTAGACCTCTTGCGAAAGTGATTGGGTAAGCTGGACGGGTGCCCATGAACGTCTGGAACGTGCCCTGAAGATGAACCGCACTCGATTTAAGCGCCGAACTGGGGTCTATCCCGAAACCTTCATCGACATGCAAGCCGTGTTGCTTGAACGCAAAGGTGCAAAGAGGAGAAGCAGTCGCCCTGCAGCGCTCAATCCTGCTGAACAGCTTTTCCTGACGCTGGAATTCTGGCGAGAATATCGGACATATGCCCACGTGGGCGATGATTGGGGCATCCATGAAACCACCGTGCAGCGCACGGTGGAACGGGTTGAAGCAGCCCTGATGGCCAGTGGACAGTTCCGCCTTCCTGGCAAAAAGACGCTGAAGGAAGCCGAAAACGTCTTTCAGATGATTGCGGTCGACGCGACCGAAACCCTATGCGAACGGCCCAAAAAAGCGGGCAGGCCCCATACGGGTGCCGTTCTGCCCAAGACAGCAGCGGCGCTGGTACAGCGGCAAAAAAAAGCGTCACACCCTGAAGACCCAGCTGGTCATCAACGTGGCGACACACATGATCATGTGTGTCGCCACTGCTTTCGGCTCCATGCACGACCTCATACGCCTTCGGCACTCAGGAGTGCACGTGCATCGGGAGACGGCTCTGATCGGCGATGCCGGTGATCAGAGCATCTGGCGCGATCACGGCCACTCGATCACGCCTTATAAGGACTCGAAAGCAAATCCGCTGACCCCAGAAGAACGGCAGGAGAACCGTGTGCTGGCGTCCACCCGCTTGCGGGTGGACCATGTCATCCGACAGTTGAAGATATTTCGCGTGCTCAAGGACGTCTATCGTCATCGGAAACGGCGTTTCTCCTTACGCGTCAATCTCATCGCAGCGCTATGTAACCACTCGAACACAACGACAACATGACTTTCGCAGGAGGTCTATTGATGACGGCGTAGCTTTGCATCGGTCTCCGCGAAGCCAAACGTGTCCCAGCCGTGGAATTTCGGGACAAATCTGGGAGCAATAAGGCGAACCCGTACCGTTATCAATAGTGATCCCGAGGGCCTCTTGTCCTTCAACGACAAAGACATTGGGGCCTGACTGTCTCAAAAAACCTGGTCGCCCGGTCAAATCATCAAGTTGTGACGGTGCCGCACAGGAGAGGGTCTCTCGTGCTGAGTAGTCTGTCACCGGACGCAGCCGGTAAGCTTGGTCCAGAATGAAGGCAAAGACGAACCAGCAACGGATAGCCGAAGCGCAGGCGTTCATCAAGCAGGAACGTTTGGCGGAGCAGGCTGCCGAGCGTGCAGCAGCGCAAGCGCTCATCAAGCAGCAGAAAGCCGCTGAGCAGGCCGCTCGCCGAAGCGGCTCGGCACCTGCCCGGCAGCCTGCCACACCAGCAGCGCGGCTTCCAGACCCGGCACAGCACAACGACACCATCGCCACCCGCCACCCCCAGCAGCACGTGCCGCCCAGCGAAGCCAGCGCGCCGACGCCTGAACAGCTGGCGAATGCGCGCGCCCAGGCCCACACCCAGGGTCTGCAGATGCTGGCGTGGTGGCGGCTCAAGACCCTGCGCGAAGCGGCCGTGCGGGAAGCCGAGCAGTTCGAGGCTGCCCAACGCCAGGCGGCCGAGAAATTCGAAGCCAAACGCCAGGCCGACGAGCGCGAGGCCGTTGCGCTCGAAGCCAAACGCCGGGCCGGGGAATATTTCGCCGGGAACTACTTCGCCGAGATCCTCCGGCGCCTGGAGGCCGACGCCAGAACCCGCGCCGAGGAAGGGGAGACCTCGGTGCAGCGCGACGCTGGCGTGAGCGATATCCAACCCAGGACCGCCGAGCTGCTCGGCGAGATCTGGCAAAGCGATCGGGTCCTGGCCCGGCTCGCCGAACTCGAACTGCTGCCTGGCAATCCGGGCAAAGCGTCACCAGCGGACACGGGACGTGGACCACAGACACAGACGACGCCGGACGGGGAACTGCGCCGGGCCAGCGAACAGGCCATGAACGATTTCTTCGGCGAGAGATGGCGCGAGGTCAGCGAGGAGACCTTCATCCGCTCGCTCCAGCACAGCGGCCTGGCGGTGGCTGGCCCCACCGCCAGCTTCATCATCGCGATGTTCCGGGCCCTCAGAGGAGGCTCCAGGGTGAGTTCAGAACCTTGACATGCTGAGGAGGGTTCTGGCAAGTTGTTGGCGGTAAGGGAGAGCTGAGGGGCAACCAGAGCAGGTGGCCTGAAGTTCAGGCCACCTGCTGCACGACGGCTCTCCAGTTTCGCAGGGCGATGGTCAACGTGTATCTGCGGTGGAGGGCGGGCGAGGTAGAGCGGGCAACCCCATGGAGATTGGTGATTCTGGCGTGGAGGTCGAGAAAACGTTGCGCCCGTTTAACCTGTCGAACTCCCAGTTGGCTTCTTGGGCACAACAGCGCCGCTGGCGACGCTTGCCCGCTCCGTTCCTGACGTCGTGTGGAGGGGTGAGATTGTCTTGGGCAGAACGACACCCAGATGGGGCCTGCCCGCTGTTCGATCAAGTTGTTGCATCTTGCCGCCCTGATCACCTGTTGGTGATCGACATCGTCCAGGACCGGAAGCTCGCGGATCGTCGCCCCGTAACTCCCCAGTTTGTCGGTGCAGACCGATTCTGGGACGTTGTATTCACCCAGGAGGCGACGAAAAAATGATGTCGCTGCAGAGGTGTCGCGGTGCCGCTGGAGAAACACGTCGAGTAGGCTCCCTGCTCGTCACTGTCTCGCCAGAGGGCAGGCGTCCTCGTGGGGAAGAGGAGCCCCATACGGGTGCTGCTCACGACGACAGTCCGTTCTGCCCAAGAAGAGCCGTCACCCCACCCACGACCACGTGCATTTGATACTGTCGGCCAATTCACTGGTAAGTGCAGACTATGCACATGTCTCTAAAAATTCAGTCCCTGGAGCCCATCCCTGAAGAAACAGCTCGGGTAGCCCGGCTTGCCTTCTCCAAGGGCACG
>Ga0160427_10001273_pt1 | contig 15575 bp, 10 predicted proteins | sample SolpanmetagenomL_FD_108194 | JGI IMG/M metagenome (GOLD analysis project Ga0160427, IMG submission 108194) | Solar panel surface microbial communities from Lawrence Berkeley National Laboratory, California, USA - L | ecosystem: Engineered > Built environment > Solar panel > Unclassified ...
AACATTTCAATTCCACCAGGTCCGATTGAAGTCGCCGGCGCGCAGCTGCGTGGTGATTTTGTACCAGTATTTCAATTCCACCAGGTCCGATTGAAGTGTTGTACATCAATCGGTTGTGCCGAATTTCAGAGCCATTTCAATTCCACCAGGTCCGATTGAAGTTCGCTGCGGCTGCTCGTCAGGGCTTACAAGTCGCGGATTTCAATTCCACCAGGTCCGATTGAAGTGACCGTCATCCTCGATGGCGTGACGGTGGTAGATTTATTTCAATTCCACCAGGTCCGATTGAAGTCCTGCTGCTGAAGCTGCTCGGTTTCTTGCAGTAGCGATTTCAATTCCACCAGGTCCGATTGAAGTAGCGCTTCTTCGATAACACCGGCCACCAGGCCACCTATTTCAATTCCACCAGGTCCGATTGAAGTCCCGAGCCAGCTCGAAGCGGTGGTGGCCACCGTCACCATTTCAATTCCACCAGGTCCGATTGAAGTGCAGCGGGGCGAATGCGGCGGGGTCCTCCCCTTCTTATTTCAATTCCACCAGGTCCGATTGAAGTGGGGCAGCGCTCGGCTAGGGCGCGTACACCACCCAGATTTCAATTCCACCAGGTCCGATTGAAGTGTTAGTTGTCATGGGCTAGGGGATTGAAGGTAGCCGATTTCAATTCCACCAGGTCCGATTGAAGTAGACGACACCATCGCCACGCTCAGCTACGCCCTCAAATTTCAATTCCACCAGGTCCGATTGAAGTCACCAAGGCCGGCCTACTCCAGGTGCGGGTGGAAAATTTCAATTCCACCAGGTCCGATTGAAGTTGCTTGAGGCCGTGCCGGCGGCGCTGCTCTTTCCTAATTTCAATTCCACCAGGTCCGATTGAAGTCGGCGGCGCCGGTGGCGTAGCGGTTCTTTTCCATCAATTTCAATTCCACCAGGTCCGATTGAAGTACGAAATAAGCGGCGACCACCTGCGCTCGCAGTCGGATTTCAATTCCACCAGGTCCGATTGAAGTGCGAGCTTATTGACGACCTGACCGCCGAACTCGACAATTTCAATTCCACCAGGTCCGATTGAAGTGGGCCAGCGTGCGCTACACCGCCGGCACGGGCAACAATTTCAATTCCACCAGGTCCGATTGAAGTCTTTTCGCCTGGTTTTACGGCTGCTGGTAACTGTTTATTTCAATTCCACCAGGTCCGATTGAAGTGCCAGGCCTGCCAGCACCGTGGCGCTGGCCAGTACCGTATTTCAATTCCACCAGGTCCGATTGAAGTCGCCGCTTAGCGGGGTTTGCACCCAGGCGCCGCGCTATTTCAATTCCACCAGGTCCGATTGAAGTCATCCTGCGGTCTGCGCAGGACGGGCAGGCGGTCCCATTTCAATTCCACCAGGTCCGATTGAAGTGCAGTGCCGGCACGTCCTGGCGGTACCAGTTGGCCAATTTCAATTCCACCAGGTCCGATTGAAGTTGGGGTGGGTATCCGGGTGGCGCTTATAAGCTAAGTATTTCAATTCCACCAGGTCCGATTGAAGTTGATATGAGCCCGCTTTTCCTCGATACCGAAACCACATTTCAATTCCACCAGGTCCGATTGAAGTTGCGCAGCACTGCCACGGTATATGCCTCGACTTGCCATTTCAATTCCACCAGGTCCGATTGAAGTGCCCATGGGCACCACGGCCCGGGCCTGGAACCGCTAATTTCAATTCCACCAGGTCCGATTGAAGTCCGAAACGCTTATTTCGGCACCGCCAGCCTGGACTAATTTCAATTCCACCAGGTCCGATTGAAGTACACGCGGCCAGTGCGCTGCACCTCGGCAATCTCTTATTTCAATTCCACCAGGTCCGATTGAAGTACCACCATTACCGAGGCCACCGACTGGACCAACGGATTTCAATTCCACCAGGTCCGATTGAAGTCGTTGAGCAGCTCCCGGCGGTCGATGAGCAGCACGTATTTCAATTCCACCAGGTCCGATTGAAGTCGGCGAAGTGCCTGAGCTACTGCCTGGCTTGAACCGATTTCAATTCCACCAGGTCCGATTGAAGTCGGTGAAGCCCACCGGCAAGTTCGTGGGCATTCCTTATTTCAATTCCACCAGGTCCGATTGAAGTCAGATGCAGTCAACTTGGCCGAGCATTTCACCTACAAATTTCAATTCCACCAGGTCCGATTGAAGTATTGATGGGCAACTTATCATGACGCCCGCCACGCCCAATTTCAATTCCACCAGGTCCGATTGAAGTGGCAAAAGTGCGCGCCTTCGTAGAAATACGTGTCAAATTTCAATTCCACCAGGTCCGATTGAAGTCTGCGGGGCGGTACCGTGGTTAAGCGCTTCGACTACCCATTTCAATTCCACCAGGTCCGATTGAAGTGCTGCGCCAGCAGCGCCCCAATAGCGAAGGCCACATATTTCAATTCCACCAGGTCCGATTGAAGTGAACCCCAGCCGGCTAAGGGTGGCCTCGCGCGCAAATTTCAATTCCACCAGGTCCGATTGAAGTTAACCCGGTGCTGGACTGGAAAGCCCGCGCCACCTAATTTCAATTCCACCAGGTCCGATTGAAGTCGGTGAAGCCCACCGGCAAGTTCGTGGGCATTCCTTATTTCAATTCCACCAGGTCCGATTGAAGTCACCTGCAAACCGTCAAAAAAGCCCGCGTGGTGCCATTTCAATTCCACCAGGTCCGATTGAAGTCCGTCACCGTGACGCTGGCCACGCCCGAGCTGGAAAATTTCAATTCCACCAGGTCCGATTGAAGTCAGGGCTAACAAGGTTGTATGTAATTGTACTCGTTGATTTCAATTCCACCAGGTCCGATTGAAGTTCGCCGTGATTCTCTTCGCTATTTTCGGCTGCCTATTTCAATTCCACCAGGTCCGATTGAAGTCCAGCAAATTCTTTTCTTCGCCCACGGCCGGGGCCTATTTCAATTCCACCAGGTCCGATTGAAGTAAGCCCTGCCCCAACTGCGCCAAAAACAACTACCTATTTCAATTCCACCAGGTCCGATTGAAGTGAAGAACTCGCGCATCATGAACGTGTCGCCGAAGTATTTCAATTCCACCAGGTCCGATTGAAGTTAAAAGGGCTATCCGAAAGGTGTGCCCAACCGCTCTAATTTCAATTCCACCAGGTCCGATTGAAGTACCGCGACAAGCTCTCGGGCGGACCGTTCGTATTCAATTTCAATTCCACCAGGTCCGATTGAAGTCCGCAGCCGGGGTTTCAGGAAAAGGCGCTCAGCACCCATTTCAATTCCACCAGGTCCGATTGAAGTTGTGGGCACAGGCCCCCGTTTTTGACCGCAACGACCATTTCAATTCCACCAGGTCCGATTGAAGTCGTGGCGGCCGTGCGCGAGGTGCTGGACACGATGTAATTTCAATTCCACCAGGTCCGATTGAAGTGGGTTTCGATGAGAACCAGCTTGCAGTGGCTACGCAATTTCAATTCCACCAGGTCCGATTGAAGTCATTGATTCTGCTCTGATTTAAGCGGTGTTGTAGCAATTTCAATTCCACCAGGTCCGATTGAAGTGGCCGTAGTCGCCGCCTAGCGCCAGATACTCCTTACATTTCAATTCCACCAGGTCCGATTGAAGTCACCGTGAACGCGCAGCAGGTGCGCCAGTCGAGGTATTTCAATTCCACCAGGTCCGATTGAAGTTATTGAGCGAGAAGTGCGCCGCTATGCCAAAGAGCAATTTCAATTCCACCAGGTCCGATTGAAGTTGCCCGCCGTCTCGTGGTAGAACGCTGTGTAGGCCTATTTCAATTCCACCAGGTCCGATTGAAGTCAGGGCCTGCTTGTAGCTGCTGGCGCGCAGTTTCACATTTCAATTCCACCAGGTCCGATTGAAGTCGCACTAATAGCAGCTGGCCAGCGGCGGCTACGTAGATTTCAATTCCACCAGGTCCGATTGAAGTGCACGGGGTCCCCGTAGACCCACATAGCTTCTTCTTATTTCAATTCCACCAGGTCCGATTGAAGTCCACGCGGCGGTGATACTGGTCGGGGGCTAGGCCGAATTTCAATTCCACCAGGTCCGATTGAAGTTTGTTTCTGCTTTATTTCTGCTTTGGGGGCTTAGAAATTTCAATTCCACCAGGTCCGATTGAAGTTCTCGCAGCACCTCACTACCCACGTGGGGCGAAAAAATTTCAATTCCACCAGGTCCGATTGAAGTCAGCGAGCCGTGATGATGACACGGGCCGGTTTCGTAATTTCAATTCCACCAGGTCCGATTGAAGTGCAACGGGTAGACGCGCTCACCCAGCAGCGCCACCAATTTCAATTCCACCAGGTCCGATTGAAGTGACCAAGACGGCATCGGCGGCAAAGTCTTCGCGTTATTTCAATTCCACCAGGTCCGATTGAAGTGGGCCAACGTTGGCAGTAACCTGGGCGACATGGTATATTTCAATTCCACCAGGTCCGATTGAAGTCAGAAAAATGATTGGGATGCGCCGCGCCAATTAGTAATTTCAATTCCACCAGGTCCGATTGAAGTGGCGCGGGTCGGCGGGGTCGGCCGGATTGACGTACAATTTCAATTCCACCAGGTCCGATTGAAGTTCAATCGCGCGGCGGCTCGCTGGCCTCAAGAATTGCATTTCAATTCCACCAGGTCCGATTGAAGTTGGGGTCAATGGAGACACCCCAATTCGGATTTGACTTATTTCAATTCCACCAGGTCCGATTGAAGTCCCGGTTGTATTGTCCAGGTGCAGCGCACGGTTGACAATTTCAATTCCACCAGGTCCGATTGAAGTCAAGCCGCGAGGAGCCGTGCGCCACGGCGTCCTGCAATTTCAATTCCACCAGGTCCGATTGAAGTTGCCTAGCTGGCCGGCCTCACTCACGCCGCAGAGCACATTTCAATTCCACCAGGTCCGATTGAAGTGTAAATCCAGCCGCCCTGGGCCTGCACCGCGCAGCGATTTCAATTCCACCAGGTCCGATTGAAGTTACCGACATTCAACGCCTACTAAAGCAGCCTCTTAAATTTCAATTCCACCAGGTCCGATTGAAGTGGTAGTGGCGCAGCAAGAGGAAGGTGCGCTTCACATATTTCAATTCCACCAGGTCCGATTGAAGTTTCGTGTTTTTGCCCAGCGCGCCGCTCCACAGCATGATTTCAATTCCACCAGGTCCGATTGAAGTGAAGGCTGAAGAACTGACCGGCGCACTGGCTACCATATTTCAATTCCACCAGGTCCGATTGAAGTTTTTGCTCGGCTTTTGTGTCGGGGTGAAAGAGGATGATTTCAATTCCACCAGGTCCGATTGAAGTGGGCACGGTGCAACCTCTCCACCGTAGTTCGTCCACATTTCAATTCCACCAGGTCCGATTGAAGTATACACGATGTAGTCGAAGGCCGCCCCGACTTTCTCATTTCAATTCCACCAGGTCCGATTGAAGTGATTACTTTTAGTCTCTAGCGAGTAGCTTTCAACAAATTTCAATTCCACCAGGTCCGATTGAAGTCCGTCAATTATACTGCAATTATAGGCCCTATTGCGCATGAAACGCACGTCCTTATGCTCATAATGAAAACCTAAAAGCGTCGATGGCCAAAAATACGATTTGCCCTGGAGTTAGACGACCTTGATAATCAGAATCTTGTAAAGATAAGGGGGTATGCTCCTGGGCTATCAGCGATAATCGGCGCCTCTCCGACGACCAGTACGTGCTACAAAAGAGTGTCCAGCGAGCTACGTTCGCGGCCCACGACCTGCTTTTCCAGCCACTGCTGGGTGCGGCTTTTGAAGAGGATGAGGCTGTCCTCGTCTGCATTCATAATAATGCGGGCCTTGGCTAGCAGCTCGGCCAGCTTCACTTCGCTGATTTCGCCTTCGAAGACGGAGTTCTGAATCCAGTGTAGGTAGCGGCGTCAGAGTTTCAGCATCCGGTTTACCCGCTGCTGCTTCATATCATAGACTAGAATAATGTACATTACCACCAGGCCTTAAAGGGTTGGTACTCTTCCATATGCAGCAAGTGCTTGGTCAGCTTGTAGCACTCCAGCTTGATAAGGTGCTGGTAGCTGACGCTGCGGTTGAGGCGGCGGTGCTGGATGGTTTCTTTCAGGCGCTCCTCAAACACCCGCACGAACGTTTTACGGCCAGTTTCCTTAAGTAGGCAGCCGTCGAGTTCGCGCACAAAGTCGCGGGGCTGAATCTCCTTCTTATTTAGCAGGCGAAAGATAGTGCGGTCTACAAGCAGGGGCTTGAAAATCTCGGCCATGTCAAGGGCCAGCGAGAAGCGTCGGCTGCCGGGCTCGTGCAAAAACGAGATGGTCGGATTCAACTGGGTATGGTAAATCTGCGATAAACAGGCGGCGTAGCAGAGCATGTTGCCGAAGGAAATCAGCGCATTCAGTTCATTCTGCGGCGGCTGAGTGCTGCGGGTGCCGAAGGTGAAGCCCGGTACGCTCACCAATTGCTCGAAGCAGCGGTAGTACGTCTGCCGGATGTTGCCCTCGTAGCCCATGATTTCGGCGACGCTCATGGCGTGGGGTAGGGCCGCCACGTAGAGCTCAATCTGCGCGATTTCCTCGCCCACCACCCGGCCGCGGCTCTGGTAGTAGCGCAGGTTTTTGAGCAGGTTGAAAGCTGCCCCCTCCACTAACTTGCGGGCTAGCACGAGGCGCTTTTTGAGGCTGGTGTAGTGGCCCGTCTGGGCTACTTGCAGGCGGCCGGCCAGCAGGTATTCCTTCGCCATAAACGAGCCGGTGTAGTGCTCGTAGTAGTCAAAGAAATGCACTGACACGCCGTGCTTGCCCAGAAAGTTGTAGAGCGCCGAGTTGGCATCAAGCGAGCCGAACACGTAGAGGTCGGCCACGTCTTCTATGGGCAGAAAGCGCGTCTGGCCCTCGGCCCCGGCCTCGTCGTAAGCGGTATATTTGAGAGTATTATCCTGGCGGCTGAGGCGGCCGGGGTTGAACAGGTAGAACGTCTTCTTCACCGCAGATTCAAACGGATTTGTCGGATTTAATGGATACGCCCGGCTGCGCCGGGCTAGCTAGGTGGTTCTGAGCTGGCGCTCACTCGCCGGAGTAGCAGAAATCGTAGTAGCTGCAATTTTTGCAGAAGGGCTTGTTGATGACGGACGGGCAGGCTTCTTGTGCCACCAGTTGTTCGATGGCTATTTCCCAGTCGGTGATGGCCAGGCGGTCGGCGTCGGTCAAGACCACTTTTTCGACGCGACGAATTTTGGGGTATTCCAGCAGGCCGGTGGGTTCTACTACGCCGTGCCGCTCCAGCGTCAGGAAGTAAAACTGGAGCTGCGCCATGCTGGCTTCTTCCAGCTTATTGCTGCGCTTGATTTCGTGCACCACCCGTTCGTGCGGGTCGTAAAAGTCGATTTTAATGCCTTCAATCTGAATTTCGCGGTAGCGCTGGGCGCGCTGCGGGTAGGCCGTTTGGTGCAGTAGCGTGCCATCGGCCACGTTGTCGTGCGTTTGCTGGAAGCTGATGCCGTGGTGAAACAGCCACAGCTTGCGGTGGCAGATGTGGTAGTAGTTGACGGGCTTACCGGTGATGCGCATGGCGAGTTGGGAAAACACCTAAACAAAACGGGCTACCTCACTCGGAGGTAGCCTGTTGTTGTGGCGTGGCTAGGCCGGTACAGATTGGTTCTCGTAGTCAAATGCTTGTAAGCGGGCCAGAATATCCTGCTCGGCCTGGGCGAGCGCGTCGGCCGCACCGTAGGCCCCGGCGATGTAGCCGCCGGCCGAAAGAGCCGTGTAGAGCTTGGCGCCAGCCGTTTCATCGAGCACGGGCTTGGCGGCGGGGCGCTCAGTGTCTTCGCGTAGCTGACCCCGAATGGCTCCGGCCAAGTGGTTGGCATTGTCGGAGATGGCTACGGCCAGCGTTTCCATCAGGCTGAAGGTACGGGCCTGGTTGCTGGTGATGCGCCAGTTGACCAAAGCATGGGCGAGGGCCGGCATGTACTGCTCGCGCTTGTCGCGCGGGGCTAGCAGGCAGGGGCCGAATACGTTACGGGTTTCCGTCCAGCCCTGAGCTTTCAGGTCGGCTACTTTGCTAGGGTGCAATTCCGGCTCCAGGGTATTCACCGACACGCAAAACAGCGTGCGCATATCCACCGCCACATCGTACACAAACAGGCCCGAGGCGCGGGTGTGGTCAGGTATCCAGATGCGGTTGGGCAGGTTGCGCTTGGTGCTGAGTAGCAAGGCATCTACTTCTTCTTTGCTGAGTTCGTTGCCTTTTTCGTCGCGCACCCGCACGGGGTGGTTGGCAGGGTGCGAAGTGCGGTCAAAGGTGAGGTTTTCCTTCTGCTGCTCCAGGCCGCCCAGCAGCGGATGCAAGGGCCGCATGGCCGAAATTGAAAGCGGTGAGCGGCGTTTAATGGTAAATTCGTCGGTTTCAGCCCGCATGTAGCCACCTAGCAGCTGGTCCACGTGCGTGGGGTCGCAGGGCGACCACGGCTCCTTTTGCTCAAACTGCGTTTCGTTGTTCTTTCCCTTCTTAGTTTGCCAGTTGAAGGTGATGGGCGCGGGAGCCACGTTCAGGCCAGTAGTCAGCGCATCCATGATGCTGCGCTTCACCTGCTGCCCGCTGGAATAGGCCTGATTGGTGCCGAATTGCGGGTCGCGGTAGTATTTCTGACCGTCCTGGACCGAGAAAACGGTGTGTTCGGCGTGGCGCAGGCCCCGCAGGTAGATGTAAGGAGATTGCATACTTAGGCGTTGAAAAGAGAGGGTTGTGGCGTGGCGGTGGGGGCGACATCGCCGCTCTGCCGGGCGATGTAGCGGAAGCGCACCAAAATGATGAACAGCGGAAAGTTGTCGACCGGCATCAGCATCACCTGGCGCACGGCTTCGTCGAAAAGAGCGGTGTAGTCGGAAGCAGCACTTCTAGCTTCTTCCAGAATTTCGGTTAGCCGCTCGATAAATGCTGGACGATGCTTGACGAAGACTTTTTCGACTTGTCGGTCTAAATTCATTTTACCTTGTTTAGCAGTGCCGCTGTACTGTTGCAAGGCACCCGCTAGCTGGTCGGCGGCGTTGTAGAGTTCCTGGTTGTTGAGCATGGCGAGAATCCAGAGTTGATAAATGTCAAATTGAAGGCGGTCGGCGTCGGTTTTGAGGTTGATTTTCTTGTCATTGCCGGGCAAATAGTCCTGCAGCTTGGCTGGCTCAATGGCCGCCAGGCCGATGCTGCCCAACTGACAGGCGCGCGCAAAGCCTAGGTGCGTTTCATAAAGGCTCGTTACCTTCTGCCAGTCGCGGATATCGGGTGACAGCTGAAAAAGCTGCTGGGAAAGCTGATGCATATCCTCGACCGCGCCCAACTCTAGCGGCACGAAACCGATGGTGCGGTTTGTTTGGGCCAAGCTGTATACATAGGCCGTAATGCGCTGTTTATAAGTACTGGCCAGCGCAAAAAGTACCTTCACCCAGGCCTGCGTGCGCAGGGCGCTGCTGCCATCTTTGGTATCTAGGGCGGCGTCAAAATCGAACCTAGCCAGCGGTTGGCGCGGGTTGAAATCCGGGTCGAAGGTGTGCGTGAGCCAGCGGCCGTTCCAGGTATCAATCTGATTACCTTTCAGGCCGTCGCGCTGGCTGAGCAGGGCGCGGTACTTAGACCAGCCTTCATAGAGCGTCCATAATACCTCATCTTGGTCAATAAGCAGCGTCAGGCCGCCACTCACGCCCACGCCCAGCGCCCCGCCAATCCAAGAGCAATAAATATCGACTAGGTCCACTCGTGGCCCCACACCCGATACTTGTCCTGAAGTAGTGCCTGTAGTGCCGGCTGCCGGAAAGCCAATCACAAAGCTGGCATCGGGAGCCAGGTCGCGCACGTTACGGTGTAACTTTTCGAGCTGCACGATGGTGGCGGTAGTGCCCGGCACTAAGTCTTTCTGGGCTACTTTTTGGGCAAAGGGGGAGTTGGGTACCCATTGCAGGTACTTGTCGTGGGCAAAGAATACGGGGTGCAATTCCTCATCAAAAAACTGCCGGGCCGACAGGTCGCGGCCGGTGCGCGCGTTCCACAGCGCCAGGAAGCGGCGGCCGATATAGCTGGTGTACATAGCAGATGGGGTTAGAGAAAGGAATCGGGTTCCAGCAGTTGCAGGCCCAGCCGGCGGTAGTCGGCCAGCGGCTGCGGTATCACAAATGGGGCCGCGCCGAAGTCCACGCGCAGGTAGTGCGAGCGGTTTTTATTGAACTGAATAGTGCGCCAGCTAATTGGAATTTCCAGCTCAATGCGGCGTTCCCATGGCGTGTCGTCGCGGATGTATTCCAGGTAGTCCGCTTCCAGAATGCAGGCCGCCGTTTCAATTTCCAGGGCTTCCACCAGCACCGAGCGGCTGCGGTTCGTGAGGGCGCCTTCGATGAGTTCGCCGTTATCCCATATTAGGTGCGTGTCGATGTCAGCCAGCGATAAATCGGGATATACCGCATCGAGGCCGCGCTGTAAATCACGCTCGGGCAGCAGCGCGGCATCAGGTAGTTGGGCGTAGCTGCGCAGCACTACCTCGCGGTTGTAAGGCGGCGTTTTCAAGGCCGGCTCGATGACGTGGACGGGCTGAAGCCGGCCAATGGTTTCCGCGCTGCGCCGCCGGTTTACCCGCCCAAACCGCTGCACTAGCGCGTCGAGCGGCGCGGCCTCGGTTATCATCCGGTCGAAGCTGATATCCAAGCTCACTTCTACCACCTGCGTCGATACGACGAAGCAGGGGCCGGGCTGCCCGTCGAACTCCTTGGTTAATTGCTCCTCCAGGCTAGCCCGGTCCAGGCGCCGGAAGCGGCTGTGCAGCAGCATGGCTTTCACGCTCGGAAACGCCCATTGCAACCGTTCAAACTCGGCCTGCGCGCCCACCACGGTGTTGCAGATAAGCAATACTTTTTCGTCGGCCGCAAAGGCTTGGTGCAGCAGCTCATCCACCGTAGCAGTCAGGGCTTCGGGGTGTTCCGGGTCACGGGCTATTTTGTATACCTCGTGGCGGTTGAACTGGTCCAGTACTTCGTCGGCCAGGCGCACCTCATACACAGCTGCGGGGCCACCTAGCCGGTGGCGCACCTCGTTGTAGAGGGCCGTGGGCATGGTGGCGGTGCCTACATGCAGCCGGCAGCCGGCCTGCACCAGCACATCCACGATGGCTAGCACCATAGCTTGGGCCTTGTCAGAGTAGGTATGAATCTCATCCAGAATGACATCGCAGCCGCGCACGTCGAGCAGCACGGCCTCGTAGCCGGGCAGCCCGAAGGCCACGGCCGCCAATTGGTGCGGCGTCAGAACTTTGACCGAGGCGCCTACCTTATCCTGCAATAGCTTCTCAGCCACGTCGCGCCCCGTGCGGCCTTCTACCAGCTTCGACATGGCGTGGCGTAACCGCACGTGTCCGCCCGTGTCGGCCTTTCGCACCCGTTCAAACATCGCGTTGATGGACGCCTGAAACGGCAGCGTGTAAAACACCCGCCCCCGGCAGCGCCGGAATAGGTAGTCGGTTTTGCCCGCGCCCGTGGGGGCTACCACCAGGGTATGGGGCCGCTCATCGTCGGCGCTCGTCTGCGACAGTGGGTAGAGCGCGTCGCCGGCACGATTTTGAAAAAAGGCCAGATTTGGCCTGTCAAACAGCCCCGCCAGTTGTTTAGCAGTATCCTGTTGCAAGGCCGAGGCAAAATGGTCGGCCGCCATTAGCACGCCGCGCCAAGTTGACCAGTCGGGGTTGCGCAACTGAGTTCGGCAGTGCTCCACAGCGTAGCGCAGGGCTGCTTCGGCCTCGGGGCGGGTAACGTGGTCGGCGGCTAGCGGCACTTGTAGAGCCGCCAGTACGGCCAGCGCCTTGCCCGACCAACTTTCCCAAGCCAGGAGGTGGTTGGCTATCCACGGCCCGCCCAACCGCTGCAAATCCAGAATGCCCCGCTCGCGCGCATCCTGCTTGATAGATTTGTGGTGCGCCACCACCATGTCAACCAGCACCGGCCAATCGGTGCGGTCGAACAGCGGCAGAAACCCTAGCGACGATAACTCGTGCCGATGTGGAAATTGCTCGTGTAAGGGCAATTCCTCGCCGTAAATCTTGGCTTGAAAATGCGGATGGGCCTTACCTAGGTCATGCAGGGCAGCCCCCAGGCCGGCCAGCCGCACATCGTAGCCTAGGTATGTCGCAATGGCTTCGGCGGCGGCTTTCACCTGCCGCGTGTGGTCGAGCAGCGTGAGCGGCACACTGCCGTGCTGGGCGCTTTTAGCGAGGGTAGGGCGGGGCGGGCTCATCGTTCTAGCACGGGTTTGGCGGTGGGGTTGCCCGTTAGTTCGAGCTGTCCGTACATTGGGGCGCCCTCTGCAAAGCGGTTGTAGCCCACCAAAAACGCCCCGTTGGTTGGCCCCTCCGTAAAGCGCAGCTCAAAGCCCGGTAGCAAGTCGAAAGCAGCCTCACTCACTACCTGCGGTTCGCTCGGTAGTAGAATGTCTTCGTTGCGGCACAGGCATAGGTGCTGCTGAGCGGCCACACTAGCCTCTGCCTCAGTGGCAAAAGCCAAATGCAGCGTGGGACTTAACAGCACGCCGCGCACCAGAATGGCGCGGGGGCGCGTCAGTTGCTGTTTCTTTTTCTCGTGTATCCAGCCGCGCGGGTGCGTCTGTTCCTGCTGCATGCTCAAGCCAGTATAGGTGAGCTTATGCCGCAGAATCTGCGATACGCCCAGCTTCTGTCGCATGCCTTCAATAACTGAGGGGGTAAGGAACTGCTGCGAGTAAGTCTCCCCATCTCGCACCGCCGTCCAGGGCTTGAGGTAGCCAAATGGGCCGGTGTAAGTAACTGTTTGAAATACAGTCATATGTAAGTTGAATAAGAAACTTGTTCTCTAAAGTAGCTTAGTAGTCCATTGCGGTTCTCGTTGGTAGCTTCGTCATATAGCGACGACGAAACGCTCACTGTTCACGACGTTGCCATTGCCGATGAATCCCAAGTCCAAGAACTTTACTGTGGCCGGGCCGCCGGTTATTCCCGGCCTCACCCGCAAAGAGACTTGGGACCGACTCATCGCTACCCGGCAGTCTGTGCGCAAGGAGGAAGTGTCGCAACGCATAAAAGAAGCCGCCGCCAAAAAGCAATAAATTCTTACCCGTCCTTTCCAAAAGCCACCCAACGCGGCTTTTTTCATGCGCACACTACACCAGTGCCCCGCAGCCTATCCCCGTTGAGTGCCCCACACCGACCTCCCAGGCAAACTGAATTTGCTCGGCCGAGCCGCTCACCAGCACCGGGCAGATGCTGCCGCGGCACTGCACCTGCTTGTATTGGAATAGCTTGCGTTTGGCCGTGGTGATGTAGGCTGGGTCGAAGCGCACGGCAGCGGCGGTATCGTTGAGGCCGGCCTTGCGCAGTTTGTGGCGCAGGGTGGCGGTGAGTAGCTCGTTGGCTAGCGAGTGGCCAGGCAGGAGATGGTCGGCGGGCCGACCTTTTTCTACCTCGTGCTTGATGAAAACTGGGCTAGCCACGCGGAAGGGTTGCTCGCCGGCCGCGAATTCGGGTGTTTCTTGCAGCCGCACATCCCGCACGCGTAGGCCCAGGCCGATGTCGGGGGCGCGCAGCACGCCGCTGATGAGGGTATGAATCACCTCGCGGTCGGGGGCGCTAATAAACCAGCTAGCCCCCTCGCCGAAGCGGATGCCACCGCGCCCGGCCCGGCCGCCGTGCAGCCAGGAGTAGGAGTAGCGCGATAGCCCGTTGTGCAGCGTATCATTTTGGCCGGTCCAGAAGTGAAATGCGCTCTTCAGGGTTGGCAGGTAATCAAAGGGAACCAGCTGGTCAGTAGCTAGGTAGAGGTGAAGGCGCATAGGCTAGTACTAATCAGGTTAGGGGACGTTTGCTAATGAGTAGTCTTGCAAAGAAAGGAGGAATAAAGTAATTGCCTAGTAGTTTGAGAAAAATATTTTCAAATACTCAAGCCTTACTTCACCCGCTGGTTTTGCTGGAAGGGGTGGGAAGGCCCGCCGCGCTTAGGTCGATGCGACAGAACGCGAAAAGGGCGCCTTCCGCAGTTGCGGAAGGCGCCCTTCGACTTTGAGTGAGCCCCCAGTCGGACTCGAACCAACGACCCTCTGATTACAAGTCAGAAGCTCTACCAACTGAGCTATGGAGGCTTAATCGTGGGGCAAAAGTAAGGCTTAAAGTGCCGGCGGGCAAGCTGGCGGACAATAAAAAAGGCCCGCGCTAGCCAGCGCGGGCCTTTTTTAAAGAAAGTCAGGTACTTAGAAATTAGCTGCGCAGCTGCTTGAGCTGCTTCTTCAGCTTTTCGATGCGGGTGCGGGCTTCGTCCATGCGGCCCTGGTACTCCTGCCGCAACTGGTCGGCGTTCTTCGAGCGGGCAAAGAAGTCGAGGTTAGTTTGCAGAGTGGCCACGTCGTTTTCGAGCTCCTGGATTTCGCGGCGCAGGCCGGTTTCCTTGCGGGTGAACGCCTGCTGGGCCTGGGGGCGCGCCTTGAGGCGGGCTATCTCCAATTGGAAAAGCAGGTCGTCCTTGTCGGCCGGCGTAATGCCCGCGGTTTTGTCCAAGTACTTACCCATAAGAGTAAGAAACTGTTCTTCGCCGCGGTCCGACGTGCCGCCGCCTTCACCGTCAAGCTGCTGCCAGTCAGCGGCTAGGGCCCGGAAACCCTCGAGGGTGCCGGGCTCGGCGGGCGAGAGGGCCGCTACCTGCTGGCCTACTTTATCCAAACGGGTAACCTGCTCGGCGCTGGCTGCCGACTGGCGCTCTTCGCGCTGACGAGTTTCCTGCTTGGGGCGCTCAAACACGCCGTCGCAGGCGGCGCGGAAACGCTTCCAGATTTTGTCGGCCTGCTTCTCGGGCACGCGGCCGATGTCCTTCCACTCCTTCTGCACCCGGATGATGATGGTGCGGGCCTCGTCGAAGTCGGGCAGTTGCTGGGCGGCCTCGGCCTGCTCGATGAGGGCGTACTTGGCTTGCAGGTTGGTGTTCTTCTCCGAGTCGAGGCTCTTGAAGAAATCGTTTTTGTGGTTGAAAAAGGCTTTGTAGGCGTTCCAGTACTGCTTGTTCAGCGCATCGGCCTGGGCGCGGGGCACGGGGCCGGTGGCTTCCCACTCCTTCTTAATCTCTTGCAGCTCGTCGGTGCGCGAGCGCCACTCGTTTACGCGCTCGGTGGCGAAGTCGGCGAAGGGTAGCACGCGGGCCAGCAGGGCCTGTTTGGCGGTCAGGTTGTCCTTTTCCTGGGCCGAGCGCACGTCCACAAACTCCTTGCGCCGCAGGTGCACGACCTCAGAGGCAGCCAGGAAACGCTGCCATAGGGGCTCGCGCTGCTCGCCGGGCACTGGGCCGATGTGCTTCCAGTCGTCGTGCAGTTTCTTCAGCTCGTCGAGGGCCTTGTTGATGCCGGGGGCATCTTTCAGCGCTTCGGCGCGGGCCACTAGGGCCTCTTTGGCTTCCTGGTTGCGGCGGCGGTCCAGCTCCTTGAGCTCGTAGAAGCGGCCCTGGTTGGCGTAGTAGCGGTCGAGCAGGCCGTGGTAGGTGTTCCAGGTTTCCTGGCTATCGGTCTGGGGCACGGGGCCGGTGGCCTTCCAGTCGGCTTGC
>Ga0160427_10001274_pt1 | contig 15573 bp, 23 predicted proteins | sample SolpanmetagenomL_FD_108194 | JGI IMG/M metagenome (GOLD analysis project Ga0160427, IMG submission 108194) | Solar panel surface microbial communities from Lawrence Berkeley National Laboratory, California, USA - L | ecosystem: Engineered > Built environment > Solar panel > Unclassified ...
CTTCTCTCCGCTGCCAGAAGCAGTGCGCCTTCTGGGTCGTTAGCTCAATCGGTAGAGCAGCTGACTCTTAATCAGCGGGTTGTAGGTTCAAGTCCCACACGACCCACCAGAAGAAACCCCGTCTAGGACGGGGTTTTTGCTTTGCTGCCCGGCCCGCTGTCTTGCCCACCCTGGCCCAATTTGCCCAAACGTTGCCCAAACGTTCCGGGCGGGTCAGGTCTGCCGGCGAAGGGGAAGCCGGGCCGCGCCTAGGTCTTCGAGCAAAAAAAGCTTTCCGTGGGAAAAAATATATATGCGCGTTATACCCCTGGGGAAGTTGGGGCGCGTGGGGCAGCACCCCTTAGAGCCGCGCCCAGAGGGCATAAAGTCCTGCCCCACGCTCTAAAAAGACGTGGGGCAGCAGTCTGGGGCAAAGTGGGGAAGACCCGCGCCCAGAGGGCATAAACCTCTGCCCCATACCGCATGGGCAGGCGTGGGGCAGCACCCTACTTCCGGCGCGGGCCGCCTTTCCGGGGCCGCCTGGGGGCCGGGGCAGCGGCAGGGGTGGGGACAGCCGGGGCCGGGCGTTCTTCCTTCGCCGGGCCTTCGAGGGCCGCCCGGCCTAGCGTCATGGCCCGCAGATTGTCCGGCAGGGCGTGGCCGTAGATGTTCAGCGTTGTACTCGTCTGGGCGTGGCCCAGGTGGGCAGCCACCGTCACCGCGTCCCGGCCCGCTGCCAGGTGGTAGGACGCGACACTGTGCCGCAGCGCGTGGGGGGACAGCAGCGGCACGCCCGCCGCTTCGCAGGTGCGCCGCATGACCGCCCGCGCCGTGTCCTGCCGCATAGGCCGCCCGTCCACACTGGGGAAGATGTACGGCCCCACGCCCTGCCCATGCGCCCCGGCCTCGAGCAAGACCCGCCGCCGCATGTCTTCGACCAGGGCCACCGCATCGGGGGACAGTTCCACCCGCCGCACGCCCGCTGCTGTCTTCGGCTGCCCGGTGTACGCCTTCCCCTCGAACTCTGAGCGGGTCTTCGAGACGATCACGCGCCCGGACCCGTCCGGCAGGTGGGCGAAGTCTTCCCAGGTCAGGGCCAGCGCTTCGCCTATCCGAAGGCCGGTGAAGGCCAGGAAGGCCAGGGGCAGCGCCCAGCGGTCTTCGAGGGCCGCCGTGATAAAGCGGCCCAGCTCTTCCGGGGTGAAGGCCTTCACCCGCGCCGCCTGCCGCGCTGCCTTCACAGGCCGGGCGTGGGCCGCCGGGTTGTCCCTCAGCAGCCCGTCCCCCACCGCCCGCTTATACGCACCGGACAGCAGGACGTGTATTTGCCGCTGGCCGCTGTCCCCCAGGCCGCCCGCTGTCAGTGCCTCGAAGTAGGCGCGGAGGTCTTTGGGCTGTATTCCGGCGGCCCGCTTCGCCCCCAGGTGCGGCAGGACGTGCCGCCGGTACAGCGCGTCATTGTTCCAGGCCGTGCGGTCTGCCCACCGCGCCCGCTTCGCCCCCATGTATTCCGTGACCATCTCGGACACGGTGAGGCCCAGCCGTACCGGTCGCTGTCCGGCCTCCGCTTCCGCTTTCGCCGCCTCGACGGCCTTACGTGCCGCCGTAATGTTCTTCGCCGTGCCGGAAGGCCGGGTGCTAGTACCGTCCGGATACTTCACACGGACGCGCCACTGAACTTTTCCACTCTCCAGTGCCTTGTACTCGCCTTCGCCGTGTCCCCGCTTCGCTGGCCCCATCCGTACAGCGTAGAGCTTACCCGGACAGAACCCGCCTACACCGGACAGCGGAAAGCCGCGCCGTACACACAGCCGGGCGCGTAAATCCAGATGAATTGACCAGCGGGGGGCGTAAGTAAAGGCCAGGCAGGGGGTTAGCTGCTCGGCATGTCGCCCACTGGGGGGGTAGTTCTACTCTTCGCCGGGCTTCGAGCTGCCCACGTCCTGCCGGGGCTGTGCTGTCAGTTCCAGGCCTAGAGCTTCGAAAGCCGCCCAGGTGGGAGGCAGATGCTCACTCTGCTAATGCACCGTCATCCAGGATGAGCAAAGCATTGCTGAGTGAGCTAGCCACTTCTGGATCCGTCGCAATGAAGAAAGCTTCCTCAAGCCAAGCGATCATCTCAGCACGTGCCCATTCACCGGGTACCTGTCCGTTTAAGAGGATATAGTCCGCCAGCACTTCAGCCCCCTGGGCGTGTCTGCGCCAGGTTTCTAGCAATTCAGCACGCTTAACTCCGAAGGGTTCCAAGATCTCCCACTTCAGCGTTATGACGGGCCAATAGCAACCACCTGACAACTCCTGATCCCAAAAAGCTAGCGCGAACGTTTTCAGTGCTTCCCGTTGCGCTTCTGTGAGAGGCAGCCCTCTCTCTTGGGCCGTGTTCACTTTGTAAGAGACTGTCTGGAGCTCAATGTCTTCAGTTGTGGACAGCTCAAGAAGCCTGGGAAGAAAGAACCGGAAATCATCCCACGTGCCAACGGTGTACCAAGCATCGAAGAGATAGGACCGCAGAACGCCAGGCTGCAGTTCGCGGAGCGGATACGTCAAGAGTTGGCGCAGCTCACCAACCGACATTTCATAAGGTTTACAGGCGATCTTCTGGGGCCTGGGCATGGTGGCGAACGCCATGTAAAGCCGCTCAATGGCCTGTTGGAGCGTCACGAGATGAGCATCGCTCTCAGGCAACCGCCTGCGAGGGTATTCACTCTGCCTTTTCTTGGCTAGTAGGCCGCGCCGTCAGCTCCAGGTCTAGGGCTTTGAGAATGGCCGCCCAGATAGGGGGAACCTGCCCGCCGTCTTTTAGACCGTTTAGGGCGCGGGTAACTGCGTTTGGATGCTTCCCGATTGCGCGGGCAAGGTCTGCCCGGCTCATGTGTTTTTCTTCCAGCTGTGCAGCAACGGCTGCCCGTATTTCATCGTTCATAACTCACCTTAACATGTTCTGTTAGCTACCGGATACTGTTTGACTTACCTAACAGTATCCGGTAGTATATGGACAGCAGGAAGGGGCGGCACTCCCACGAAGAACTACCGCCCCCACTGACTCCCCAGATTCAAAAGGAAGCACCATGAACGATAGCAGCATCCCCGCCTACCGCGTCTGGAAGCTCACCGCTTGCGCCATGCTCGACCGCGTTGTGCTCAGCGTCCACACCTACACGGTGAAGGTAGAGCGGCAGGGCGACACCTTCACCGCCGCGTACTGTGACGGCCAGCCGGTCAGCATCGAACAGGCCGCGCACCTGCTCACCTGGGCGAAGGCCACCGGCACGCTTGAGCAGGTGGAAGCCTTCGACCCCGCGCCCGCCCTGACCCTGGGCCGCCCCCGCGCTTCGCAGCTTCACCGCACCCTGGCCCGCCTGGGCCTCGGCCACGCCGACCACTACCGCGCCGCATCTGCCGCCCTGGGCCGCCCGGTGGACAGCCTCGCCGCCCTGACCGAAGGCGAAGGCAGAAGAGTCTGGAACCACGCCCGCGCCGTGCGCCTCGCCTACCAGCAGGCCGCCTGACTCCGGAGGGGTCGCGTTTCAAACGCGACCCCTCCCGGCTCCATCGCCATGACTCAACCTGCCCCCAGTGCTGCCCCGTACCGCCTTATGCACGGCTCGCACCTCAGCCCAGCTGAAGCGGCCCACCTGCTCACCCACGCTGCGCAGGGCGAACAGCTCACCCACGCCCCGGTGAAGGCAGAACAGGGCTACACGCTCGCCCACGTCGCCACGCTCACCGAGCAGCAGCGCCAGCAGCACCGCGCTCAGGTCGCCCACTTCGCCGCAGCGCTCAGCATCTTTAGCGCCGCATCCATGCTCGCCTGACTCCTTACTTCCCCGGTTTGAAACCGGAGAAGTCTTGCCCCCACGCTCGCGTTTCAAACGCGACCCCTTCCCCCAGAGGTTCCACCATGTTTAGAAGACGTCCGGCCAGAAGTCCCCGGCTGCCCCGCAATAGAAGAAGACCACGCCCCACCGCTGCCCTGCCTGCCGGTGGGGCGAGTGCGTTCTGCCCCGGGCGGCCCGCATGAACGCGCTTATCTTGCCCACGCTGGCCCGGGTGGACGCCCTGCCCTTCGAGCAGGTGCGCCTGACCCTCGCGGGCGGGCAGACCGTGACCCTCGACCTCGAAGCCTTGCCCGGTGCGCTGCTGTGCCCCGCGCCGTCTGGTCTGCTGCTGCTCGAAGACTGGCAGGACGGCGCCACGCCCGCCTACCGCGTCCCCGATTACCTGGGGGCCAGCGTTCGAGCCGCCTTCCACCTTCGCCGGGTGGGCGCGTGAACGGCTTCACCCTGCCGGATGAGCTGCCCAGAGTGGCCGCCGTCGAAGCCTTGCCGGACATTGGGGCCGTGCTGACCCTCGAAGACGGCTCACAACTCAGGGTGGGACTGTCTGACCGCCCGGCCCTGACCCCGCCCAGCCCGGAAGACCTGGCCCTGCTCATTCGGTGGGCAGACGGCCCGGACGCGGCCAGCGCGTACCGCGTTCCGGTAGACCTCGCCGGGCGCATGGCCTGGGCATTGGGCTGCCGACCGCACTTCACGCCCACCCTGGCGAGCGTCCGGCCTGCCCCGGACGTCCTGCACTTTGAGTTCTGGTCGAACGGGGCAAGCCGCATGGCGCCGTTGACCGTGCCGCGTGATGCGCTCATGCACCTGGGCATCCCCGTGCCCCGCGCCCCTGGGCAGCCAGTCACGCTGACCATCACCGATCAGGACGCGGCACCGGAAGGTCAGCGCTTCCGCGTGTTCTTCTTCGCCGTCTTCCCAGAAGACCCGGACGGGGCCGCCTGCCTCGAAGCCCTGGGCCTGACTGAGCGTGTGGGCCTGTTAAACGGCGAAGGGGTAGACCTATGAGCCGCCTCAAGCATCGCCCAGCAGGCCCGCGCCCGCTGTTCCCCGGTCTGTCCTGCCTCATGGCCTGTGCGCTGATCTTCGAGGGGGACGGCACGCCCGCGCTGTACATCGGCGCGAATACCCCAGGCTTCCGCCTTCGCCTTCACCGTGTCCCGACTGACGCCCGCGTGCTGCTCGAAGTCCCCCACCCACTGCCCACCCCGGAAGGGGAACGCCGGGGCCACCCCATGAAGGGAAGCCGCGTCATCTTCCAGACAGACATGGCCAGCACGGCCCTACAGGTGAACGCGGCCAGTGTAGCCCGCGAACTGCTCGAAGCCCTCGAGGCTTACGGGCAGGCCGTGAAGGCCCAAGACGCGGCCCGCTTCCGCTTCGAGGGGCAGCCGGTAGGCAAGCTGTGAGGGGGCAGCCACCCGCCGGGGCACGCCTGGGCCTGTACCGGCACGGCGACACTGTGAGCTACCGCGCCGCCCCCTCGCTGGCCGCCTTGCCCGCCTTCGCTGAACACTGGGCGATTGTCCCCAGCCCGGACGGCAGCACGCTCACGCTGGCCTGGGGGGACGCCTGCACGCTCGAAGAACTGGACCGGGCCGACAGCTGGAACCGGGCGCAGCTGGCCCAACTCGAGGCCGCCCGCCTGCCCGCTGGCCGCGCCTGACTTCCCCGGTTTAGAACCGGACAATTCTCCTACCCTGCCCTGGTCTTACTTCGCCGGGGCTTGCGCCATGAAGGAACACCCCGCCATGACTGACCACCTGCACCCCGACCCGCTGCACCTTGCCGCCGCCCTTGACTTCCTGGGCGACCCACCCGCGCCCATGACCACGCTCAGCCCGGCCACAGCGGAGCGCCGCCATTACATGTATTCAAGGCGAATTGTGGTCCCAAATTGAACTCTTGCAATAGGATAAGGGCATGGCTATTCCCCGGCAGTACACACTTTACCTAGACGAAACCGGGGACCCAAACCTAAATAAAATAAACCCTCAATTTGAAGTATTTGGTTTAGGTGGAGTGATAATAAACGATGCCGATTTAGATATCTTAACTGATGATTTAATTATTTTAAAACAGGATATTTTCAACGATAAAGATCTAGTATTCCACTCTATTGACGTTAGAAAAAGAAAAGGCGTATTTGTAGTATTAAGCAATAGAGATTTAGCTGAATCATTTTATAAAAGATTCAATGGTTTTATAACAGACAGCTCCTTACAGTTTATAAGTGTATTCATAAACAAGACTGCCCATAGAAAAAAATATAGTTTTCCTTACGACCCTTACGAATGGTCAATTGGACTGATCATGGAAAGGTTTGCAAAAGTCTTGAAAGAGGATGGTGCAGTAGGAAAAATAGTAGTCGAGTCAAGAGGCAAGAAGGAGGACGGCTTAATAAATGCAGCTTATATCAGAAATATGTATGCCGGTACAGCATTCATAAAAGGTAGAACACTACAAAGTGTATTAGGCAAAGAGTTGGTATTTGAACCAAAAAAAGAGAATGGTACAGGCCTTCAGTTGGCAGATATGATGCTTTATCCTGTAGCTAGAGCTATTATCAACGATGATCCACGCAACCCAGCCTTTCAGGTTGTCGCTGGAAAGATGAGACCAGGTTCGGGCTGTCATATTTTTCCATCCAACCTGCACCCTGGGTGGATGACACTGGCTTACACCGACCTAGACAGATTTCGACGAGTCTACTTTCCGCATCTCCTGTGAGGTCTAGGTAGGCGAGTAGTACACGATACCCGTTTACTACGCTTTGGATAAATAAAGGTAATATCTTTACATTTTCTTGCTTTAAGCTCTAAACTAATCTCGGGGATGGGCATTCCCGTCCGGCTTGGGGCCGCAGCATCGCTGCGGCTTCTGGCTTTTCAGGTATTGCACTCGAAGTGTCAACAGCCATTTACACCTTCCGATCAAGGTGAAAAAACGCCCACCCGCACGGCCTCGAGGGCCAGGGGTGCGCGTTCTAAGTGTTGATAATTGTCAAGGTTCCGGCGGCAGAAATTACTAAAAATACTAACTCCCGCCTCGTCTGCCTTCGCCGGGGCCGGTAACGTCTGGTAACGCTTCCGGGCCTCATACCAGGCCGGACACCAGCAGACGCCGGACAGACCGGGCGAAGCGTGGCCCCATGAAGTGCGTCAGCCGTGCCACCCGCTCGGCAGGCCAGAGTGTAACCAGGTCTTCCGCCTGGGGTGCGCCGTGCAAGGCCCACTGCTGCCCGCCTGACCACTCGAAGCCCAGACACACCACCGCCTGCCGGGCCTGTAACTTCCGCAGCGCCCGCCGTGTGCTGCCTTCGCTTGCTCCCACCGTCAGGGCCAGCATGGGGGCACTCAGCGGCCCGGCTTCAAGGGCTTCCAGCACAGCTCGCATGACCCGCCCCGACCCCCGGCTCACACAGACCCCATGACAGATGCACGGCGAAGCAGCAGCGGCACACTTAGAGCCTTCACCCTTCCGCCTCGAAGACCTGGGCAAGCAGAACCATAACCTGCCAGGACAGCCGCGCCGGGTCTGCCGCTTCCCGCTTCGCCGCCTCACCCTCGAAGACACCAGCGGCCCCGGTGGGCGGCAGGGGCCACACCTGGGCGCGTGTGCGGCTGTGCATGACCCCGGCCCATGCCCAGGCGGCCCGCACGTCTTCCGGCAGGCCCGGCGGCACGTCTTCCCAGGGGCAGGGCCAGGGCTGCCCGCCTTCGACCTGGGCGTGTAGCTGTTCTAGGTCTTCATCTAACAGTCGTTCCAGGGCCGCGCCCACCCGCTCAGTGTTCCGGGCCTCGAGCGTGGCCTGCGCCTGTGCCGCCTGGGCTTCGAGCCTGCCCAGCCGCGCCGCCGCCCGCGTCACACCTTCACCGCTTCGGACAGCTGGGCAGCGTGGGCCGCTTGCAACCTCAGCAGGGCGGCAGACCACCGGGCCGCCACTTCGAGGGCTTCCAGGGCCACCCCAGGCGGCAGGGGGCCACCGGCCAGGGCCGCCGCGCCGGTTAGATCACAGCGCACCGCCTCACGCTCGAAGTAAGCCGCCGCGCCCACCGAGGCCACCGGCCAGGGCGTGCCGTCCGGGGTGTCTGCGAAGGCTTCCCCCCAGGCCCGCGCCGCTTCGCCCGCCGGGTCTTCAAGCGGGTCAGACCCCACCGCCTGCCCGGCGGCCACCACCGCCGCCCACCACGTCCCGCCCGCTTCCTGGGCCTCATCCCAGGCATACAGCGCGGCCAGCTCAGCCGGGGCCAGCCGCTCGAAGGCCCGCTCAGACTGTTCTTCCTTCACCGCCTCGACTGCCGCCACCCGCTCACGTTCCACCGCTTCGAGGGCTTCCAGGCGGGCCAGCGTGCTGCGTGCCTTCGCCTTCACAGGTCAGCCGCCCGGACACCATAGACCACCTTCCGCGACCGGCTAGGAAGCGGGCCAAGTATCAGAATTGCGCCGCCCGCCTCGCTGGCCTGCCGCGCTTCCGCCTGTTCTTCCGGGGTCATGGGGCGCGTGTGGCCGTGATGCACGTCCCGCCACAGGCCCGCGTCTAGGTCAGCATCAAAAAAGCCCATCAGCTCGAGGTCTTCCGCGTTCCTGGCCTTCGCTTCAAGCTTGCCCAGCCTGCCGCGCAGTCCAGTCATTTAGACACGCCCTGGGGGTAGATGGTGACTTCATGCCGTACCACCCGCAGTGCCACCGGCTCACCGTCCGGGCCGTGCCCCACGATCTGCCGTGTGATGACCAGCCGCACGCCTTCCGGTGGGGGCCGCTTCGCTTCCAGCCGGCGAAGGCGGGCAAGCCTGCCGGTCATGCCGCACCCCTGCCGCTCAGACGTGGGCCGGGCGGGTCTTCCGCTTCGCCACCTTCACCTTCGAGGGCCGCTATGCGGGCTTCCAGCTCGCCTACTTCCACAATCCGGGCGTAGGCCGCTGCACCCTGTGAAATGGCGTGTATGGCCCTCAGCGCCGTGTGATTGTCCGGGGCCGTGCTGCCGTCTTCCTTCACCGTCTCGGCTTCGAGCAGTTCCCCGGCACGTTCCAGGGCACGCCACAGCAGGGCGCGGGCGTCTTCAATGCTGCCGGGCTTGCCGCGCCGCTTGCGCCGCTTCGCCTGCCGGGCCGGGGTGGGGTTGGGGTTGCTCATGTGTTCCGCCTTCCGGCCCGATCTGAGCCGCGTATAGACTGGGGGGGGAGGGCCAGCCCTTCGAGGGCTTCGAGGGCCGCCCGCACGCCGTCCGGGGTGAGTGTGCCGTGTACCATATGGCCGCTTAGGTGGGCTTTCACTGCCGCTTTCTGTACGTCTGCCGGTGAAGGCTCGAAGCCTGCTAGGAAGCCCAGCAGGCCCGCCCGGAAGGCCAGGGGCAAACCTGTACACAGTGCCAGGGCCAGCGCGTACCCTTCCGGGGTCAGCCCTTCACCTTCGCCGGGGGCCGGGCTTCCAGAGGCAGGGCAGGCCGTGTCAACCACCGGTTGACGTGACCGGACGCGAAGCCTCACAGCCGCCGCCCGGACGGCAGGGCGGGCAGCGCTTGGCCCGCGTGTACCGCCGCGCCCACCTGTAGGGCCAGAGAGCGCCCGTATGGGGTCAGGCCGCCACCGTGCAGCAGGGCCGCGCCCGCCTCGAGGTCTTCCCGCGCCTGCCTGACTTCGCCGGGCCGTTGGGCGGGCAGCCGGGCCAGCACGCGGGCCACCGCCGCGGCGTCCCCGCCTGTGCTGCCCGCGTGGGCTTCCAGGGCTTCGAGCAGCAGCCGGGCGTGTGCGGCTGTCATGGCTGCCTCGGAAGCTGCCCAGGAAGCGCCAGGCCGTGCAGGGCCAGGAAGACGCGGGCCGCGTGCTGGCCCTTCGCCGTGAGCTGGCCTCGGTGTGTTAGGCCAGAGCGGGCCAGTACCACGCGGGCCAGATTCTGCCCCATCTTCGAGGGTGCGCCCGCTCGAAGACACGCGCTTACCTTGCGCCGTTCCGGGCCAGCGGGCAGCGTGCGGGCGTACACGCTCAGCACTGCCCAGCACACGCCGGTCACAGGGCCACCCCAGACGCGGCAGGCTCAGCCGGTGGGCCGCGCCGCTGCCCGCTGGCCTTCGCCCGGAAGCCCTGCCCTTCCCAGGCCGCGCACCTGTGCGCCGCGTGTATCTCGACCCCTGCCGCCGGGTTGCCGTCCTGCCAGCCGTGCGCTCGTCTGCCCGCGTTGCACGTCCCCAGGTGGGCCAGGGGTTCGGGCAGGGCTTCCCAGCGCCCGCACGCCCCACAGTGTCCGGGCGTGAGGGCCAGGGCGGCCACCTGGGCGGCCCGGTCAGGCTGCCCGGCGAAGGAAGAACGGCCCGCGCCCGCGTCTGGACTTTTACTCAATTCTGAGTAGGAGTCTGCCGGGGGTATGTCTTCCGCCTTCGCCGGGGCTTCCGCTGTCAGGGCTTCGAGCAGCGCGGCCCGGTGCGTGCGGGCCAGCCTGACCAGCTCAGCAGACGGTGGGGCCGCCGCTTCGAGTCGCACCCCGTCCCCCGCCGCGTTCAAGACCACCCGCACGCCTTCCGCTTCGAGCCTGCCCCGCACCTGGGCGACCAGCTCAGCCCGGCGGGCCGCCGCCTCACGTGGCCCGGTCACAGATCTATCCCCCAGGGGTCAGGCGTGGGCGAAGGCTCAGCAGGCGGCCCGGCGGGCGGCTCGATCACCGCCACACCTGCCGGGGCCAGGGCAGGCACAGCGGCAGGGGCTGGAACGGTGAAGGGTGCAACTGCCCCACCTTCCCCATACTTTCTCTTAAAAAGAAAGAGTAATGGGGCAGGGCTTAACATCGTGTCAGACGTTCTTCCTTCACCGTCTGCCCCAACTGCCCCAGATGCCCCCATGTTCTGATAAGACAGCGGCATTCTCAGGGCCAGCAGGCGTGTGCGCTGCCCGTCTGGGGTTGTGGCCTTCACCGTGGGCCGCACGCGCCCGCCGCCGTTGCCCTCGGCCTTCATCAGCCCGGCAGGGTGCAGGCGGGCCGCCATGTTCCCCCAGAGCGTCCCCGCGTCCGGCAGCATGGCCGCGCCCTGTCCCTGGGCGGCCCGCTGCAAGACCTCATGCAGGGCGTCCGGCAGCAGGTAGGCCCAGGCGTCCCCGCCGGTCTTCGAGTACCACCCCAGCAGGCTTGAAGGTGTGCGCGTGCGGTACATGTCCCCGTCTTCACCGCTCACCCGCTGCCAGCCACACAGCACCGCCGCGTCTTCCGGGGGCTGCCCGCCTTCGCCCAGGTCTTCGAGGAAGGCCCGGCCCTGGCTCAGCAGGCCGGACAGCAGGGCCAGCGCCCGGCTTACCGGGTCTTCCGCGCCCAGGTGTTCCGCCTGCCCGCCCGCCGCGTCTTCGAGGGCGGCCACCACCCGCGCCCAGGTGTCCCGCGCCGCGTCTTCCTTCACCGCGCCCACCTCGACGGCGAAGGATAAGAACGCCTGCCAGCCGTAGGCCAGTTCTGCCGCCGCGCCGCCCGTCCTGCCGTGTGCGCCCTCGAAGCGTGGGGCCAACCGCCGCACCGCTTCCCGGTGGGCCTCACCGCCCGCCGTGACCCGCTCGAAGGAAGCGGCCACCTGCCGAACGTATCCTGCCAGGGCCAGGGCGTACACCCCGGACGCCCCCAGGTCTTCCGCCTCGTAATAGGCCGCGCTCAGCGCCGGGTCTGTGCCGATCAGTGGGCGGTCTACATTCACGATGAAGGCCCGCGCCCGGTTGCTGTGGCCCCTGGGCAGCGTCTCACTCGACGACATGACCAGACCACGCGGATACAGCCCGGCGCGGCCCTTCCGGTCTGCCGTGAGCGTGGCCCGGCCTGTGCCGTCTGCCACGCCTTGCAAAATGCGCGACACGCCCGCCTGTGCCTTCGCCACGTCTCCGGCAGGCCCGGCGGGCTTGAAGTCATCCACCAGGAACACCGCATCTTTGGCTGCGAAGGCGGAACGCTCGAGCGCGTTGGGCGTGCTGTTCCAGCCGTCCGGCAGGTGTGTTCTGCTCCAGGCCGGGCCAGCGTGCGACATGGCCAGCCCCATGAGTGCGGTCTTATTCCGCCCTGTCTCGCCGGTCAGCCACACCGCGAAGTCTGCCCGGCCCAGCACCGCCCGGTACACCGCGCCCAGCACCGGCACGCCCACCGCGTCCGGGGACAGCTCGAGCAGGGCCAGGGACGCCCGCACCGCCTGCCGCATGGCTTCTACTTCGCCGGGCGTGTCTGCCCTGGGGTCTGGAAGGCTGTACGCCGTGAGCCTGCCGGGCAGCACCACGTCCACCCCGGCCACCGCGCCCGCCGCGCCGATCACCGCGCCCGCTGTCAGGTATACCGGACCGTGTTCCGCGTGCTGTATCCAGCCGGTGTGGCTGTACTCGGTGCGCTCCGCCATGCCCCGCGCTTCGCTTAACTGCTGTATGGCTTCCCGCGCCTTGTCTTTCTTGCCCTGCCCGTTCCGCACAATGGCACCCGCGCCCCACCGGGCCACCGCCCAGGACATGCCGCCGAACTCCGGGGCCGTGACCGTGATACGCGGCGGATTCATGGGCCGCCCGTCTGCCCTCGTACCTTCCAGCTCGAAGACCCGCACGGCCTCGCCTGTGCCGTCTTCCTGTGTCACCTGGGCTGTGATGAAGGCCGCAAAGTTGCACAGCTCCTCCGCTGTCTCGTACTCGCCGCCCTCCTCATCCTTCCGCCGGTTCAGGGCGCTCAGCCGTCCGGCCCGCACGCCGAAGCCTTCCCGCTTCGTTACCCACACGTCCCCGGCTTCCTCCTCCGGGCTGGCCGCTTCTGCCTTCGCCGGGGGTGTCCAGACCGGGGCCGCCTGCATGGCCTTCATCAGCTGGCCGCCCAGGTAGGCCGTGCGCTGCTCCCGCGTGCTGAACTTCCCAGGGGCCGCGCCTAGCCAATCACAGGCGTCCCCGTCCTGCACGTATTCATGGGGCCGCCCGTCCGGGTCTGGAAGATAGGTAAAGGTGTTGGGAGCGGGCAGCATCCGAACCTGTGCGCCCTGGGCGTGGAACAGGGCTGCCCATTTCGAGCGGGCCGCCTCGCCTGCCGCGTCCGGGTCTGCATATATCCAGACTTCCCGGCCTGGGGTGACGTGTGCCAGGTGGGGCAGGGCGGAAGCACTCGCCACGCCCTGCACGCCCAGGCTGGCCCCATATCCCGCCGCTTCGAGCGCCGCGAAGGTGGCCGCGCCGTTGAACTCGCCCTCTATGACCAGCTCAGCCGGGGCCAGCTCGAAGCCTGGGGAACACCACGCGGGCGACCCCTGCCCCTTGACCAGCGAAGCGTACCGGGCGACCTTGCCCGCTTCGAGGTCTTCCGGGCTGCCCGCGTTCCGCACCTTCACAGACCAGGGCAGGCCGTCCGGGCCGCGCACCTCGAAGGCCAGCGCACCGGGCCGGATGTAGCCCGGCAGGCTGTACACCTTCGAGGGCTTCCCGTTGCCCTGGGCTTCCGCCCGCCCGGTGAAGTGGTAGGCCGTGAGCAGCCCGCCGGGGCCGGTGTGGGCCAGCAGGCCACGCCGGGCCAGTTCTTCCGCTTCCGGCCCGGTGCTGTCTGGGGTGAGCGCGTGCCAGCCCCTCAGCTTCGAGGCCCGCACGTCTTCCGGCAGGGGCTTGAGCTGTGCCAGCTTGCCCAGGGCCACCGCCGCGCCGTTCACCTTCGCCGGGGTGTGTGGGCCGATCTGGGGGCCGGGTCTGCCCCTGCCGCCTTCCGGGCGCGTGTCTGCTATCCCGGCCCGCTCGATCAGCAGCCGGGCTGCCTCACCCTTCGAGATGCCCAGGCACTCGGCTGTGAAGTCCACCGCGCCTGCTTCTAGGCCGTCCCCGCCGAACCTGTGAAAGACCGCCGCGCCCGCCGTGCCGACACTGGCAGACAGAGAGGGGCTGTGTTCTTCGAGGCCGGGCCGGAAGTCGCAGAACACCCCGCCGCCGTCTTCGAGGCCGTGCAGGTCTGCCGCCGGGTTCACCTGGGCGGCCAGCCACCGCACCAGCGGGCCGGGCCTGTTCTGAGGGTGCGTCAGGGCGTCAGTCAGGGCGCTCACCGGGGCACCGTCAGGTGTGGGGGCCGGGTATGCTGTACGGGTCTGCCCTCGCGCCCGGTCTGCTCACCGGGCGTCTTCATTTGGCTCCGGTAGGGGGCTTCGAGCCGGTGCGCCGTGTCTCTAACCAGGCCTTGAAGTCTTCGAGACTCACCAGGAAGCGGGCGCGTTTGGGCGTTCCCATGTTGTACGCGGGCAGGCGGCCCGCTTCGATTTCGCTGTAGACCAGATCACGCGGCACGGTGAAGGTCTTGACCAGCTCGGCGGGCTTGTACATTTTCGGGGCCGGGGCTTCGTGCTGTGCAGTGGTAAGGGTCATGTCTTGCCCTGTGTCCTGCCGGGTCTTCTTTCACCGGGTCAGGGTGTGCCGGGCTGTCCGGCCTGCCGCGCCGCCAGGGAGGGGCAGCAGCAGGTGAGCTTAGGCCGTGTGGCTTCGCTCAGGACACAGGAGGGGCAAGGGGTGCAGATGGGGGCCGGGGCTGCGCATACAGGGGCCGCCGTATCTGCCTGTACCTGGGGGCAGGTTTCACGCGCCGGGCAAGGTGGGCGCGGTACTCGGCACGCTGGAAGGCTGCCAGGATCTCGCCCAGGGTGGGCCGAGGCCGCGCCACCCTCAGATACGACAGCACACTGGCCAGCTCCCGCGTCTTCCCCATCAGCGCGAAATAGGCCACCATAGCTGTATCCGGCTGCATCTCCTCACTTGAGCGTGACTCTGGCATACGGAAGCCTTTGGGGTAGGGCCGTCCGTTGCCCTCGCCTTGCATACGGCACAGCAGTACGCCCCAGAACTCCCACCATTCCAGCCGGTTTAAATCTATGCCGTCCGGGTTATATCTCGAGTGCGCCGGGGCCATAACGCGCAGCCGGGCGGTCCGGTGTTCGTGGGCAGCTTCCAGCCGGGCCGCCCGCCTTGCCTTCGCTGTCTTCGCAGGAAGGTAGGGGCTTAGAGTCACCCGCCCCGCCGCCCGCTTGCCTGCCGCGTGTGTGGAATAGCGAAGGTCTGCCAGGGCTTCCAGCTTTCGCCTTCGCCGGGGCCGCCTGCCGGTCTTCCACCGGACGCTAGGCCGCACCTTACCCCGCGCTGCCTGCTGGAACCGCTCGAAGACCTGGGCTGTGTTTAGCTCCTCTATCCGGTCTTCGAGCCTGGGGCCGGGCGTGCGAGCAGCCTTCGCCACCACCTCGCTTATGAACTTGGAATACCCTTCCAGGCCGGTGCTGGCCCACACGATCACCGGCCCCCGTGTATATTCCGCTGTCAACAGACCGTCATCATTTAGGGCGTGCCGCTTCCAGGCCGTGCCGGACACCACCGCCGCCCAGGTGTGGGCAGCAGCAGTATTCAGGCGAAGGTCAGGCGTCATGTAAAGAGCATAGCGTATCGTTCTGGCGCTTACCGTATTTCAGCGGGCCTGCCCGGATGAACTGATCCGCCGCACTGCGTGTGGGCCGCCCTTAGACCCTTCCAAGGCTTGCCCAAAAATTGCCCAAACACCGCCGGAACGTTGCCCAAACTGCCGGACGCCGCCGGAAGTGCCGCCGGGTTATATCACGTGTCAGACAGCATTAAGCCCTACACTTTGGTCCGCCTCGAAGCTGCCCGGCTACCCCTCGCGCCGTCTCTTAATCAGCGGGTTGTAGGTTCAAGTCCCACACGACCCACCAGAAGAAAGACCCGCACTGGGCGGGTCTTTTCGTTTGCTTCGCCGGCCGCTGAGGGCCGGGGCAAGGGTTCCGTCCGGC
>Ga0160427_10001275_pt1 | contig 15568 bp, 18 predicted proteins | sample SolpanmetagenomL_FD_108194 | JGI IMG/M metagenome (GOLD analysis project Ga0160427, IMG submission 108194) | Solar panel surface microbial communities from Lawrence Berkeley National Laboratory, California, USA - L | ecosystem: Engineered > Built environment > Solar panel > Unclassified ...
ACACCTCAACCGAAACCTATGAGACAATCTGCAACATTGGCACAGGTTTCTCTGAGGAGATTCTTCTCGCTCTTCATAAATCACTCTCTCCGTTCATCATTGACAAGCCCAAACCCTTTTACTCACATTCGCATGTCCCAAAAGATCAACCAGATGTTTGGTTTGAGCCGCAGGTTGTATGGGAGGTTTTATGTGCAGATCTGACGCTGAGCCCGAGGTATAAGGCTGCGGCTGGGAATGTAGATTCTGGAGGTAAAGGCGTGAGTTTGAGATTTCCTCGATTTGTGAGGGAAAGAGATGACAAAAAGCCTGGGCAAGCGACGACGGCAAGACAGGTGGCAGAGTTATATAAAGCGCAAGATAGTGTCGGTGGGAAAGGTAAGGATGCTAAGGGTGTGGATGATGATTGGGATTATTAGGAGCAATGTGCTGTCACCATTCTTATTTCCTGCTCTTGTTTGTCAAATAAAGGATACATAGACATTACAGACTTCTATTTGATTGTGGATAGACATGATTTATGATTTGTATGGAGATGCAGTTGTTCGATATTGAATATTTGGTAGATGAATGGGAAGGAGGTAAAGGAGTTTGTCGTCAATCATCATGTGTTTTGTGCAATTGTCCCCGTCATCGTTACTTTCGTTAACAATCGCTCAGCATTCAAAGAAAGTATTCAGTGAAGATGCACCGCTCCATGTACGTCTTATTCATTTAGAATATTGTAGACACTAGAATTTCAGGCCGTTTTACCTTTCATGAGGTCGATTTGGTGTAGTGATACAATCTGTGCGTGAATATTGGGTTTGCCGTGTCCTAACATGATTACCCGCTTTTTCGTGTTCAGATTTTCTTCGAGTGAGCTCAAGCTGACACAACACCAACACCATGTTCCACCACTTCACTCTTGTGTTCAACTCACGATTTCACCATTTCACGAGCCTTCAGGTCTGGTCTCTTCTCAACTCAACGTGCACCGTACGACATCATCATCATCAGCAGCTCATTTAAGTCAAGCTAGATCTCCATTCAAAGATCGTGTTATTCAATCTCTCACAGCCTCTTTGACAAACTGCTGCTGCAAACACGAGCACTTCCTCATCTTCTCCAAAACTATTTCCACAGACGCAAAAACGGTCTTCTTACGGTTGGAATTTGAGAAAGTTTTCACACAATGTCGGAATACTTTCTACCTCCAGAACTTTGGTTGTTGGTCATCAGCTATATGTCTGGTCGTGATGCAAAAAGATTTCGATTGGTCAATCGTCAGTTCTGCAGTATGGCTACGGCACATGTCTTTCAAAAAGTCAATTTGTCACACAGTGAAAAACACAGTTTGTTCATTTGTGATCTGGTCGAGGTCCTTCCTAGATTGACAAATGTTGCTCATGCGATCAAGACTCTTACACTGGCTCCATTTAATCAAAAAGAATGTGAGTTTTCCTTACCAGCCTGTTTTCAAGAATGATACTGACTACTTAGTAAGTTTTTTGGACGTCAGTCGAGAAGGATATCCACATGGCAATAGATGAGGTACACGAGCAATGGATTTCTGGCGACAAGCAGGAGCTTCAAGACTTATTTGAAGACAACGATATATACAAAGAGGACGACGAGGACGAAGATTGTGAGTTCAGTATACAAAGACGAGTCTCGCGTCTTAAAGAAACGTACAGTAGACAGAGTGGTCCTTGGGGTAGGGCAGAGGAGATGTGGGAGGTTCAATTCGATAAGCAGGACCAGCTTCTCTTCAATGGTAAATGCATTGATAGCTTTGTCGCGTTTTTTGAAGCGGCGGTATCCCTTGAGGAGCTCAAGTTTCGGCACTGGTCGCATATCGGGACTGTTTGTGGATTGGATCTATCTTTCTGGTCGTAAGTCATACTATTTACTACAAGATTTAACGCCTGTCAACTAAATGAAATTCTACTAGGGATAACATTGATGATTGTCCACTGGCCTCAACGGACGAAATCTATGGCCTTGTTGCTGGAAGTCTTGATACTGTTGGTAGAAGCATCCAGCATTTGGATCTTGACGCATCGCATGTTAATGATGATTGGCAACATTTGACATGTCCAGATATGTTTCAATTGTTTGTCAATATATCGAAACTCACATTGGCAGTACATCGGGACGCAGGTCACGCATTTGGCGAGTGCATACATAGCGCTGCGCCTACTTTGCTAGAACTCATCCTCTCGCCCGCAATTGCTCCGGATGGAGAACAAGAAGTAGAAATGTATTCAATAAGCTTATTGGATCTTCTCTCGATCGACTGGCTGGGCAATGGACAATCTCTCGACTTTCCACAGCTAAGATACTTATCCTTATCGCGGATGATCATTGAGGGACGTGAGTTCACATGGATTATCAAGAGACTCGAGTCCCTTGAAGAGTTAAGATTGTTCAGTTGCATAGTTTTCTCTGTGGAAACAGCTCTTTTAGAGCCATACACTTGGCACACCTTTGGACTGGATCTACCGTCGAGAATTACCAGGTGGAAAGTATACAAACTTATGAAGGCGTGGTCATCTGGTCCAGAGAGCTATTTTAGAGAGATCCCAGACAGTTGGACGGTTCAAGAGATAGAATTGATAGATACACCATACGACGGACAAGTCCGGGCAATGGTACTGACAAGAATCGCTTGAAGCATTTGCCTTATGCATATCTGCGTGTCTATGGTCCCTCCCAGTTAGTTTTTACACAAAACAATGTAACTCTGCCGTCAAGATTTCTTTTTGAAAATGACGCAGATAATCGCAAGTAAGAAATGTTCTTGCTTTTCAAAAGTATTTGTATGTAAGGTCGATTATACATAGCGATCATTCTATACTTAGTAATTGACACTGCTCATTCTATCCCATACAAGGAGGCGTTGGAATTTTGTTCAAAAACACCACTATCACATTATGAGTGACAATCATGATTTGCATAATTGCCGAAGCGCTACGTTAAATCTGTTTGTGTTATATGGTCACTCTAGTTGCTGTCATCTTGATACTTTTGCCTCAGACCTGTCCACACTTTCCGATCACTCACACACGAAAAGATTCTCCGCTGTACTTGAACGTTTAACGGTGCGTTGAGAAACATGATGACGATATCTTTCGTAAATTTGTTTAGCATCTATCTCATCTATCGGCCACTATTGATACTTTCTTTGTTCAGAGAAAAGAATTTTTGGTGTGAGAGCGAGGAAAGGGAACGGGATTTTGAGAGAGGGAGACACCTTCAGAGCTATTGGGAGGAATAAAGGCAGGAGCGTGGAATCAATGTACTCCTTAGATTTGGTTTTTCAAAATTTGTTTGTCATGTTATTGAAGGCGTTGGAGTATATGTATATATATGTTGAGGAAACAAGAAGAAAGAAGAAAGAAGAAAGAAAAAGTGCGATTTGTACAATTGCTTGAAATTTATTGCCAAGCGTGCATACGTTTGTTTGGCTTAGGTATAACGTCACGTGTTACAGGAGAAGGGAAAGCAAACAAACAAATCAAACAAATCATTTTATCACGCTCGTCGAGGCAGCGAAAAGTTTTTAGATGACCACAAGAATCATCATTACGATGGAGCAATATCATCAAATCTGCTATTGTCAGCCAATTCCTTCGACCATCACCCGACACAGAGATTGCTGGCTTCTTACTCTACTGCTTTCTTGTTACAGCAGAATATACTTGAATTCTTTTATCTTGGCTTATTTTATCGCACAAGGACTTTGTTCATATGTCTGTGACCAGCCCGTTTTTAGCATTAAACAGATGTTCAGGCCACAATTGCTCAGAGATCAGATCGGAATATGACAAACCTCTTTTGTCCTGTCCTTTACTGTTTTCTCGATACAGCAAATGGGAAGTTCATCGTTCTTTTCGTGATCTCTGGAATGTTTGTGGTGTGATGGTCAATGCACAACATGTTTACATTTCTTTTCTGCATCACCACAAATCACAAAATAAATATGATTCTTTGTAATCACCATCACATTCTAAAGGGGTTTGAACTCAAACTCAAACTCAAACTCAAAATTTGACTGCTAACCATTACACAATGTTGAAGTAATAAAGACAAGGTTCCCTAGTTTGACAATTTTGATAGGATGAACAGTGGAATAGCTTGCCACTGGCTAACTATATATGAAATATGACAATGCTGTACCTATTTATGACAATGTACAAAAGAAAAGTTTTGGTATCTTGAAATGAAACTGCGCTGAATATGCAATGCAAGATCTCAGATCATGCAGTATAATATAGGCAAAAATAGAGATGAAAAGTAAGGTGACCCAAAAAATTGGGTCCTAAGCATATAATGCTTAGGAAAAAGGATTATTATGACGAGAGTGATGAGAACCTGCCCTTCTCAATCAGAATCTAAAACCTCCAATGGATGGTTCTGTAATTATTGGCACGTCTACCGAGGTTACGGAAGGAACGATGGATTGAATAGTGGTGGTCGTTGGCGCTGCAACAGATGTATTGACCGACGTATTGACGCTAGGAACTGCCACAGAAGAGTTGACTGAGACAGAAGTGTTGACGGAAGTGTTAACAGCAGTATTTGCAGAAGTATTAACAGAAGTATTGACGTTTGGAGCCGCTACGGAAGTGGCAGGAACGCTGACGATACTGGTTCGTGTTAAAGTTATCATGGTTGTCGGAACATTTGAAGATACTGGGAGAGAAACGGTCCCTAGATTTGTAGATGCAGACGGCACTGAAACAGAAGTGAGACTAGTACCAACATTGCTTGTTGACAACATGACGCTGGTCTGAATTGTTGGAGAAACTGGCAATGCTGTATTGACACTACTAACTCCAGGAGTGGACACTGATAGCGCAGTGGAGACTGGGAGGGATGTAGCGACACTGCCAAGTCCTGAAGTGGACAAACCAAGAGATGTTGATGGAAGTGCTACAGAGGTAGATGGGACTGAAACTGATGTAGACGGGAGTGCTACTGATGTGGATGGAATCACGCCAGATGTAGATGGCACTGCAACCGATGTCGATGGTAGTGCTGCAGAGGTTGATGGGAGTGCTACCGATGTAGACGGGATCAATCCAGATGTCGATAGCAGGGACACTGATGTAGATGGGATTACCCCAGAGGTTGATGGAAGTGCTACAGATGTCGATGGAACTGAAACCGATGTTGATGGGAGTTTGACAGAGGTAGATGGAACTGCCACTGATGTCGATGGAACTGAAACTGATGTAGATGGGATCGCGCCAGATGTGGATGGCAGTGCTACAGAGGTTGATGGAAGTGTTACAGAAGTAGGTAATGATTGTGTGAGACCGCTCGTGGTAACAGTAATCATAGTGTTCGGGGTAGAGATACTTGTCAACTGTGTCATTGTGTTGACAGGGAGAGAAGTTGCAACGCTCGGCGTACTTGTAAGTCCCGAAGGAACTATATTGCTGGTTGCAACACTAGAAACTGTCGGCGCTCTGACTGAAGTTTGTAACGTCGTTGGTGCATTTAGTGTAGGTGTAGCGATCGATGTGCCTGTTGATAGCGAAGGAAGAGTAGTAGCTATGTTTGTATTGCTTAGGAGTGAACTGGTTCCTATAGATACCATTGTGTTCGTGGCAGATAACAACGAGGAGGGAACCGTTGGCGCTTGAGTCGGTAGTGTCGTAAGCGAAACGGATGTTCGGGGTGTGGAGACTAATCCTGAGGTTGATGGCAATGCAGGTGTCGATACAAGTCCAGAAGTTGACAGCGCGATCGCTGACGTGCCGAGGCTTCCAGTTGAGGGGATTGTAGGCGTAGCAACTTGAACGCTCGTATTAGGCACAACCGAGGATATAGATGGAAGGGATGTAGCAAGGGTACGAGATGTAGATAGGAGCCCTGTCTGAGACACTGTAGGGAGTGCAGTAGAAGTAGCACTCAGATTGAGAATAGAACTTGTTGATAGTCTTACAGCAGACGTGCCAAGGGAGCTAGTCGCTGGAACAGATGCAGTATTGACTCCAGTCGAAATGGCTGGAACTGACAACGTAGGTGTTTGAACTTGTGTCGTTGTGGGGATGGTGGGTGTGGCTGGAATGGAGACACTGAGCATGCTCGTTGATATAGTATTTACAGCTCCTGTGGACACCAAATTTGATGTGCTTAACAGATTAGATGTAGCAGGCGTACTGACACGGGTTGCCAATGTTGTACTAAGCAGATTGGAAGTCTGCACAGCTGTCAGACTTGAGACGGATGTTTGCACAGGAATTGAGTTAGTATTGATTGATGTCAAAGCCGGGAGCGAGGTGGTCAAACTACGACTAGTATCGACGGTGGTTCCCAGTGATGGTAAACTGGTTGATAGCTGTACAGCGGAAGGAGTCGAAAGTCGTGTGTTCAACGATACGCCACTGGTCGGTATAGTAGCGCTAGCAAGCGAGGGAAGTCCGCTGACAGATACAGAGGATATACTCGTTCCTGAATTTGTGGAAACACTGGTTTGAAGTGAGGTTGGCGCTGTGACACTTATACGTGTGTTGACTGTTGTTGGTAGGATGTTTGTCTGCGTATTCACAAGTCCGCTAGTCTGTAGAGACGTAGCAATTGCTGGCAGCGATGTTGACAATGTAGTTTGGGTATTCACTAAGCCACTAGTTGCGACAGTTGTGGGTGCTGTGACACTTATACGCGTGTTGACCGTTGTTGGAAGGACATTTGTCGGTGTGCTTATAAGTCCACTAGTTTGCAACGAGGTGGCAATTGTTGGCAATGATGTTGATAATGTTGGCAACGATGTTGACAGTGTAGTCTGGGTGTTCACCAAGCCACTAGTTTTGAGAGTTGTCGGCACGCCACTCGTAAGCGATACGGATCCAACAGATGGTGCTGAGATGCTCAAACGTGTGTTGATACTGGTAGCAGTGGCAGAAACGGAGCTGCTTTGGCCAAGATTTGTGCCGGTCGGTAGATTTCCTGTGCTTGGTAACGCAACCGAAACAGAGCTGATAGATCCGGGCAAATTTGTACTTATCGGAACGCTCGATGTACCTGGAACTGAAACTGAGACTGAGCTAATAGACGTCACAGAAATTCGAGTATTCACACTTGATATACTGATAGATGTGACAGTGAGTCGAGTATTGATACTCGAAATACTGGTGCCTATTGATGGCACGGCTCCGCTGGTCGACAATAGACTGACAGACGGTGTGGAAATGCTCAAACGAGTATTGACGCTAGTAGCTGTAGTAGAAACGGAACTGCCCTGACCAAGACTTGTGCTCGTTGGTAACGTCCTTGGAAGAGATACTGAAACAGAACTGATTTGGGTATTTGTAGGCAAGTTTGTCAATCCAGACATGGCAGGCGTGGAACTTGTAGATGATAGCAAATTCGATGTCCCGGGCACAGAGGCTGGCTCAGAAGTGATGGAAATCTCTAGGTTTGTAGTTGGGGCCAAGCTTGGTATGCTAGTACCGGAGATGGAACCCAGATTGGTGCTTGGTAGATTTGATGCCCCCGGAATGGAGACTGGGACTGAACTGAGAGATGAGCTGCTGCTTCGAGTGTTGGCTGATTGTGCAATACCGGTAGAGACAGACGAAGTTCCGGTCGAAGAGGTCAATCTTGTGTTGACCGTAGTTGTCAATTTAAGACTAGATGTCAGACCGACTGACGTACGAATACTGGTACTCGTGAGGACTGTTGCAGGTACAACTCGCTCAATTGTAGTACGGCCGTCAGGACCGATGAACGTGAGGATAGTGGGAACAGATCCACTGGTTATCGTGGTCAAAACCGGAGTGGCCAAGGATGTAACAGATGTTAAAGAAGTAGTCAAACGTATGCTGTTAGTACTACTGAGGGCTGAACCTGACAAACTGGACGGTACAGCTAAAGAAGTGGTTGCTCTTGCCGTTCCAGTAGAAACAGGTGTGATGCCACTCAGTGGAGGCAATACAGAACTTGGATTTATGCTGGAAACGCTCAAGGGATTTGATGGAATCAGAGTGACACTACTCAAAGAGGGTGTAGAAACACTAATCCTTGTATTTAGTGAAGTAGGGACCAATGTAGATGAGCCTAGAGACGGTAACGATGTAACAAGACTAGAGCTTGAAGTCGAAGAAAGCGTGCGGCTGTTTGAGGAAGACGGCGAAGTAGATAGCCGGGCGCTGTTGGTGGTTAAAGAGCTGGGTGTTATCGATGATACACCAGTTAGAAGAGATTTTGTGTTAATGATTCCTGTCGAGATCGATACCGAGGTTTGTGTCAAAACATTAGAACTTAAGCTTGGCAAGCGTGTGTTGAGCGATGTTCCAGACAATGCTGAAGTTGGAAGAACCGAGAGAGCAGATGGAAGTGATGTGAGACTACTGGCAACTGAGCTGGATGAAGTCCGCATGGTGGAGCTTGCTTGGCTAGTGGATAACCTAACACCAGAGGTGCTGACTGACATACCAGACAACAACGAAGTTGAGACAATTGGAAGACCTGAAATACTTGGAAGAGATGTAATAACACTAGTTCTTGTGTTGACCGCAGTGGTTGCTGTCAAAAGTGTTTGGCTGGTAGATAACTTTAGACCAGAAGTGCTAAGTGAAACTCCAGAAAACAATGAAGTTGGAACAACGAGAGAGGAAGTCGCACTTCCGAGCGATGTCGCGCCGCTTGACCTTGTATTGACTGTAATTGGTATCGTTAAGGCTGTTTGACTTGTGGACAACTTAACTCCGGATGTTGATAACGTCAAAAGCGTCTGACTAGTGGATAGTTTGATTCCAGATGTTAAGACGCCAGACGATAATGACGTTGGGAGACCTGCAATACTTGAAAGGGATGTAGCAACACTAGTCCTTGTATTTATCGCGGTCGTCGCTGTTAAGATTGTTTGGCTAGTAGACGATTTGACACTGGAAGTGGAGATACTTGACTGTCGAGTGCTGAGAGATGAGAGACTTGTGAGACTTAGAGTAGGTAGGAGGCCACTTGTGTTGATGATTGTAGGCAGAGGTAATGATAGTCCACTGCTTACTGATGTTGATGAAGTACTAGATTTGCTAGTTGTAGACACCCGAGATGTTGTCGCTGAGCGGCTAGTGACCGAAGTTTGCCTTATGCTGCTGGAAGTTACAGAGGATGAGGACGCGGAAGTTCTTGTAGAAGAGCTAGACGAACGACTTGTTGAAGTCTGAACGAGACTACTCAAATTTATTGAGGAAAGTGTTGTTCTCGTGTTGAGAGAAATTGTGGTTGGCAATTTGATACTAGATGTAGGTAGAGAAAGAACTGAAGAGCTTGATGTAGTTGAAGCTCTAGCACTTGTTGTAACAGAACTCTTCGAACTGGAAGTAGACGTCTTTGTAGAGGAAATTTGACTATTGAGAGTCAACGTTGGCAGCGGCAAAGTCAATGACGGAAGGCCCGTAGCAACTGGTAGCAAAGTCTGAGTCTCTGTTGTGGTAATGGTTCTCACAGTACCACCTTGTGTTGTCGTAGTTGTGACTGTCAAAGTGACAACACTGGCTCCAGTGCTTGACGAATTTCGGGTGCTTGAGGTGGAAGTTGCACCTCGTGTGGTTGTACCTGCAGCGGAAGAAGTACGTGAACTACTACTAGAGCCAGTTACAGAACTTCTCGTGCTTGGAGACGAAGTAGAACTCCTGCTGCTAGTAGCGGAATTTGATGATGAAGTCCTAACGCTGGTCATAGATGCAACAATTGTATTCCTACTACTTTGACTTGTAGAGACTACACTTGTGCTTCTAGTGCTGGAATTTACGATGGAAGATGTAGGCCTCGAGCTAACCGAGGATCTAGCAGTCGTGCTTGTTATAGAAGTCTTCACTGAAGTGCTGCTGGAACTTCGCACAGTTGTTGTTGTCTTCGAACTACTGGAAGAAATGGGGATTGTGCTTCTGGCACTGGAGATTGGAGGGAGATTCGTACTGCCTTTACTAGTATTCTGGACGGAAGTCGTGCTCCTACTACTTGTGGTAACGATGGGGATCGTTGCTCTAACACTGCTGGAGGATTTTGCAGTTGTTCCGGAAGCTGAAGTGGTTCCCCTGCTGCTTGCACTGGAGAATGAGGGTAGGCCTGTACTTCGACTACTCGAGGATTGTGTGGAGGATGCCCTTTGTGTAGTAGATTTCGAGCTTGAAGATGAGGGAATGCTGATTCTTGTACTAGTACTAGCTTCTACACTGGCGGGTGGGGGAGTGAAAGTCACCGTCACAAACGATATTTCAGACTTAGTTGATACTGAACCTTGTGTTACAGTGATGGTGACTGGTCCGAGTACAGCACTAGATTGTGAGGAGGCGGACGAGGATGCTAATCGTGAGCTGGATTTTGATGACGACGATGAGGATAGCTTTGAGCTAGACTTGGACGACGACGAAGACGACTTCTTTGAGCTAGAAGTGGAGATTCTCTTCGAAGATGTGCTGATGTGTGGGGCCATAGTAGGCTCCGTCACTGTGACAGTTGCATAGCTCACCCCAGTAACAGTTGGAAAAGGAGTGTGCCCTAACATGACTGTAATTGTTGTCAAAGTGTATTGGTTGTTTTGCATCATCACAGAGGAGAAAATCAACCTGTGAGTCATGGTAATGAAAGAAGTCACGCTTGCTTTGACTGAGGAAGTAGCTTCCTTCTCCTCAGCTGTGATTGTGACTGTCTGTCGTCCTGGTCGTGGGGCTGACGATGTTGAACTCGATTTCTTCTTGATGACGGTGATAGTGACTGGTTCATTGCTGTCATCAGTAGTCGCTGGTGTGTCCGCTTCAACGGTTGTTGTGACAGTGACAGTATGAGGATGTCGCTTGAGTAAGGCTGCACAAGCACTGTCAATGCTCTTTTGAGCATGGTTCCTCACAAAGTATGGTCGTCTTGCCGCCCGACGCTGAAATTCACTATCGAGGCCATCGTTTTGATCATCGAATTCTCCATTAGAGTTGTACGTTACCGTCTCTGTCAGTGTTTGTGTTGTTTGGCTATCATCATTAGCACGAGTCATTTCAAATGTTGTGGAGAGGGGAGGTACCTGTAATATCGCCCAGATCTACTGTGTTTGCAGTAATATAAAGCTTGAAAGTAATTGCCGATCTCCTCAAAGCAACTGAGCAAGTCATCGGTGTCGCAAACGTCTGAGTGTCGAGCTGGAGCTGCGAGAACTGGCGAGCTGAGCAAGCAGCCTACTGCTCCTAATATTGGAATAAAGTACTTCATGGTTTGTGCAGTACAATGTTAGTCTACCAATTGAACAACGTTGGTTGAACAAATTCACATGAAATTTGGATTTGAGTAGCAGATCCACAATATATATCTCGTAGTTCGAATTTTTGAGTTATTGATATGGAAAGCTGCCTCATCCCAACAACTCGTCATGGTACTAATCATTTGTTAGAGCGGCCTGGGACAAGCCACTGGAAACTAGTGACTAGCCGTAGTCAAACGTACTTCTACCAAGCAAAATTTCAAGAGCGGTGGAAATTAAGATTGTAATACTTCTGTCGGATTTTGGGGTACTCCGCAACGATCGAGAATTTTGACAAGTGATTAAAGTGCGTCTTCATTATCATGGCGATGATCGCTGGTGGCGTGTCAAGCGATCAGCGAAAGAGGAAGTTTCGGCTAAAAAGCTTATTGGTGGTGTGTACTCATTTGAGCTTTTCGTACCTGAACTAGTCTTGTTGTGATGTGATCCTGCCGAAGAACAATCCCATAACAACCAACAATCATAGTGTAATCGATCCATTAGTTAGTCCAGATTGTACCTCTCTGCTTCGACGGACAAGGCGATGTAAATAGAATTGGTGGACTTCAGTAATGGATGTATAACATTCTCAAGTGCTAATGCCAGGCCCCGAACGCTAATCAGGTACGAAAAACCGCTATCTTGTGGCGTCCCAATTAAATGACCAATCTAGACACACCGCAGCGAAGACCTCCGACAGTGTGTAATTCTTATGTTGTGATTCGTTCCTGTGTAGCCAAGCTCCAAAGACGGATTCTGGCCATGAAGGATTTCTTCAAGGTCGCTTCCAACGCCATGACACTATGCTCTGCTCATGCCAACATTCTGGGAGAAGGCACTCCTCATCTCGATAACAACGAGGGAACTTTCGTGCCATGTGAAATTTAGAAACCCATTAGTAAAGCACAAGATTGTTCTGACAGCGGCTAACTTCGGTGATCCACGTTTTGACTCATGGCGTTGTGCGATTTCTGTTGCATCCAACAGAAAAATTGCAAGAATATTGCTGCTGCATCAACGTGAAAATACTCGAACACTCTGGGCTGTTACAGACATTGTTGCGATACCTTGGCTTGTGTTTCAAGATCAGCCCGTCCCAAAAATATGTACCTTTTCGCCCAGGAAGTTTCAAGACTCGTCTTTAGAGATTGACTCATGACCATTACTATCTGTGCTTGTGAGATCCTGCTTAAACGCGAATGTTGTTGGATCGGTTGAATGAGTTTGCGAACCATACCAAAACGGAGATATGAGCATGTCCTGAGCATATCGTACTGTGGGACTATTCGGGTAATGTCTACAGCGTCAGGATGCGTCATTGATGGGTTTCGGACATGGTCGAATGAATTTGTATCTTGCAATCGGTCGCGATGCCTTAACCTTCCTTGATGGTTGATGCTTTTTGCTGGTGTTGCAAAATTGATGGTGTTTATTCACGCCAAGCCAAGATTCGCTTGATGGTTAGGAATTGCTTTACTCCACTGTAGCTAACGTTTGACTTCTGCTCTACTTAGTACGCAAAGACTTGACCACCATACAGATGCATCATTCAAAGAACAAGATATCGATCGATGGTGCCAGGATCAAACATCTTCGTCAGCATTTTTTTCTAGCGGAGTTGATGAATATTTGGATTACCCGTGCTTTCTTGAAAATTTCCAATCAATTTGAGAGCTAAATATAATGCATGATCCAATGCATACTTAAGTAGTTTACAGCTGCTTACCAACACTATCATAGCATATGACATGCATGCGGGTTGATCGTCACCGCCAATCTCCCTCGAATCAATCTGATCGGCATAAGAAACATGGTCAGCTCAGGTATAATATGCCTAAATCTGTCCATGGGTGATGATAGACAGAAGATCTCCTTTGTACAAGGCCAATTTCTGGTTGTGCGCGGCTGCAGTTGAGGTAATGCGTGTCTATATCATTTTCATTTTGATGATTGATTACCAAGTCAATTGTGATGTAAAATGTGTTTTTTGAAGAGAGTAGGACAATTGATTGATTGCAGATGGTCGACCATCGCATAGCTATAGATCTAGAGCTTGAAATATAGTCGCACGATGCTCCTTTCAAATCACTACTAAGTAAGCATCGAGATGCTTCGAATCGATCAGATCAAATCAAATCAAAGCAAAGCGAAATAGCTTATGGTGTATTTTACGTGTTGAGAGAATTGTTTCAATATATTAGTTAAGGTGTGTTGAAGTTATAATGTTAGTTCTAAAATTTTCGATATCAACATACGCACTATTCATATTTAGAATGTAACTCGCATTTCATATAAATATGACCACTATTATATGTTAGATAAAAACTTGCGGCTCATTTTATTTTTGACACTATAGTATACGAGATATTGACATGATCTTGAATACTTAGTATGTAGAGGAAGGCATGTGTAGAGCTGTTGGTGTATAAGGTAAAATATACACGTAGAATGAAAATAGGACATTATGAAATGAGTTGAACAAAGATGTTTTAACGACTAATATACACTGAGATTTTGCATGAATAAAATCAAGCACGTAAACATGAATGTGACTTATTTAATTAATTGGCAACTCGCAAGGTCCAGCCAAAGTACCACTAGCAACAAGAGTGTCCAAAGTTGCACCAAACAGATTTGTCATGACAGCAAACGCAATATTTGACAAACCAGCTGGTAGCAAGATAGACGCGCAACCTGTTCCACATGGTACAATCGGTGTGTAAGAAACATTGTTGACGCTGTTTAGCAATGCGATGTACAATGGTTTCATGCTCAGAGTAGCGTAGTTTGGAATGGTTGTAGGGTTGAATGCAAATGTAATGTTCTGACCAGCCTTCAAGTTTGGAAGCAGATTTGGCTTGATGACTGGTGATGTCAAGTTAAGCTTTGGATAGATTGGATAGTTGAGTTGACTTTGACATTTGACAATAAACGCTTGAGCTAGATTGTAGGCATATGGTGCTGGGACGATGGTATCAAATGAAGAGGGATATGGGTTGGCACCAATACCACCACGCAGATAGGCATCATGGCGGGCTTCGACTGTGAGAATCGAGCTTGCTGCTCCAAGGAGGAAGGCATTATCTTTCAAAATGCCGCCTCCAGCGAGATATGCTCCAACACCAACACTTTGTAAATGTTAGTATATAATTGAATGAATAAAGTACATAATGACTTACGTTGAGACCATATTTCCTGTAGCGATAAATTTCTTTACAGATGGAAAGTCGAAGTTGTAAGTGCAGTTTTGGACAGGGGTTACTTTGTTTGCTACAAGAATGCTTGTGATTGTGCTCGCATGGGTAGCTTCTTGCTACGTCAAGTTAGTGACAGTTATATTTAAATGGATGAGAAATCTCTACCTTGACAATCAAACCAACGTTATCACGAAATGGTCTTGCAAATCCTTCCATTTCAAATTGTTGTTCGTTGAACTGGTTGAATCCCTTAGAATAAAGTGTTCCCTCGAGTTTCTCGAGGTACAACGCAAGCTGTAATATAGCAACATCATCACTGGATAGTGGTGTTTGTTTGGCCACGCCAGTTGTTAGAACAGTAGAAGATGATGTTCTTTTTGTAGATGAACTAGATCTGCTAGTAGTAGTAGCTCTAGATGAGGAGCTTGTGCTAGATCGTGAGACTGTGCTTGCCCTGGATGTACTGATGGGTCCAGAAGAAGTTCGGGAAGAAGATGAAGAAGAACCGCTTCTTGAGCCAGTACTGGACCGTGATGAGCTGGAGGTTGAAACAGCTTCTGTTGAGGATAATAATACAGGAAGAGGATTAAGAAGTCCACTAGGAACCTCAGTAGACGTCGTCAGAGCAGCACTAGTACTAGATCTTGATGAGCCGGAAGTAGAGGAAACTTGTTCTGAGGATGATGAGGATGTCAATAAAGGAATATTGAGAAGTGGTGTTGTTGAAGCATCGCTCGAACTAGCTTCAGTTGAAGAGGCAGCGACATTGCTTAAAGACACTGTCGGGATAACTGGCGTACCATTGATGACCGAGGGGACATCAACACTACTAGTGGAAGTGATTGGGGTTTGGTCGGTCTCATCTAAGCTCGTCACAGAGGAAGTTGATGAAAGACCAAGAACGCCGCCCACAACCCCAAGTTGTGCAACAGGTATTGCTACTGCGGAGGAAGATAGAAGTGCAATAGCAAAGAGCGCTGTAAGTTTTGAATTTACCATCTTGACGATATATCCGTATTACCTATTGTATCTGTATGTATAGGTATCGACTAATGAAGTGTTTAATATGTAGACCATCCAAATGGACTCATCAAGCGCTTTATATATATGATGTGGATTGCACTCCACGCATGCTCATTCATAG
>Ga0160427_10001276_pt1 | contig 15560 bp, 17 predicted proteins | sample SolpanmetagenomL_FD_108194 | JGI IMG/M metagenome (GOLD analysis project Ga0160427, IMG submission 108194) | Solar panel surface microbial communities from Lawrence Berkeley National Laboratory, California, USA - L | ecosystem: Engineered > Built environment > Solar panel > Unclassified ...
CAGCCAGGCCGAACTCGACGCGGTCGCACTCAAGCTCAACACCCGGCCACAGAAAACGCTTGGCTTTCGGACACCAGGGGCTACCCTCGCCCGAGCCGTTGCGACGACCGGTTGAACCCACCACATTGTCTTTGACCCGATCCAGCACCAGTAGGGACGCGAGCCAAAGGTTCAACACTGCCGCCAATGCGGCTGTCGTCAGGGTCACGGTCAGGATCACGTGTGCTTCCTAGCAGAGGGTACAACAGATCCGCCACGGCTCGTATTCAGCGCAGCAGCCGCAGCGGCTACCAGCCATCCCGAAACTCGATAGGACAAGGAGCCTCATAGAAGGCTTCCTCAAGGTTGCTACCGGGACCGTCGCGGTCTACGACCAAAAAGTCGGATACGGCTCCGAGAGCCAACAGCGGGTGATGCCAAACATTGGGCCCATAGCACACGCCTTGAGTTCCAGTCGCACGGAAGACAATTGGCCGACCCGGACGCCCGTCCTCGTCTGGTGCTACCGCTACAAGCCACTCCCTGTCTGAAAGCGGCCAGAAGACTTGGCTGCCTAATGGATGTCGTTCCATCATGGAAAGTTGCAGGGGAAGACGTGCAGGTTCGGCCCGGAATAAGCTCACGATGGTTCGAGCTTCTTCTCCCCAAGCCTGCACCGCGGCCAAAGCGTGAAAGCGCGTGCAGTTGCCCGAATTGATCATTCTCACCTCTGCCCCCTCCGTCTCCAGCACGGTACCGAAGGGCGCGAACGCCTTCTTCATCAAGGGTTGTACCGCGAGCGCGTTCGTCATGCCTAGTTCTCCGTGGCAGTCGGTGGCTAGGAAAGTGGTGTCAGAACCGCAGCTTCGCGTGACGATTCACATCCTTGTAGAGGAGGTAGCGGAAGCAGCCTGGCCCGCCGGCATAGCAGGCCTGTGGACAGAAAGCGCGCAACCACATGTAGTCGCCCGCTTCCACCTCCACCCAGTCGCGGTTCAGGCGATAAACCGCCTTGCCTTCCAGCACGTAGAGCCCGTGCTCCATAACGTGGGTTTCCTCGAAAGGTATGGAGCCGCCCGGCTCGAAGGTCACTACAGTCACGTGCATGTCGTGGCGTAGGTCCGCTGGGTCCACGAACCGGGTGGTCGCCCAGCGACCTTCCGTACCTGGCATGGGCGTGGGCGTCACGTCATTCTCATTGACTACGATGACGTCCGGCGGCTCGATTCCATCGACTGCCTCGTAGCGTTTCCGTATCCAATGAAAGCGGGCTGGCACATTGCCCTGGTTGTGAGGCTGCCAGTCGCTTCCGGGCGGGATGAAGGCGTAGCCGCCAGGCCGCATCAGGTGTGAGGCTCCGCCAATGGTGAGGGTCAGCTCACCTTCCACCACGAACAGTACCGCCTCCGCCTCTCGGTCTGGCTCCGGCTTATCACTACCGCCGCCCGGGCCAACCTCCATGATGTATTGCGAGAAGCTTTCGGCAAAACCTGACAAGGGACGCGACAGCACCCAAAGCCGCGTCTTTTCCCAGAACGGCAGAAAACTGGTGACGATGTCCCGCATCACGCCTTTCGGGATCACGGCGTAAGCCTCGGTGAACACCGCGCGTCCGGTGTGAAGTTCCGCTTGTGGCGGGTGACCGCCGGTCGGAGCGTAGTAAGAGCGGTCAGGGGCAACGGAATTGTTCATCTTGTGCCTTCATTTCAGATCGCGGCGAGCTTCAGCAGATTGGTACTGCCTGAAACCCCGAACGGCACGCCGGCGGTGATGGCAATGACATCTCCCGGCTTCGCGAAGCCCTCCTTTCGCGCGCTACGGCAGGCGAACTCCATCACTTGGTCGAAGTTGTCGAGTTCTCCCGACAGCACGGAATGCACGCCCCAAACCAGGGCCATGCGCCGAGCAGTCGCCGGTTCGGCACCCATACTTAGGATATGCGCCGCTGGCCGTTCGCGTGCGGCCCGCAAGCTTGTGTGGCCCGAGCTGGTGTAGGTGACGGCAACGGCGACGTCCAACAATCCCACCGCGCGGCGCATGGCACAGCATATCGCGTCTGACAGGTTCGGTTCGGGCTCCGGATGGGCGGCATCCACGTTGAGCTGGTACTGAGGATCGCCTTCCACCTCACGGATGATGCGGTCCATCATCCGAACCGCTTCTACAGGATACCGCCCAGAGGCAGATTCGGCCGAAAGCATCACAGCGTCAGCGCCATCGTAGATCGCGGTCGCCACGTCCGAGGCTTCGGCGCGAGTAGGGGTAGGCGCCGTAATCATGGACTCTAGCATTTGGGTTGCGACGATCACTGGTTTGCCTGCCTTGCGGCAGGCCCGCAAAATTTGCCGCTGGATGGTGGGGACCCGCTCTGGAGGCATCTCTACCCCAAGGTCGCCGCGCGCAACCATCAGCCCGTCCGACAAGCGGACGATTTCATCAAGCTGCTCAATGGCAGCAGGCTTCTCTAGCTTCGCCATCACGCTGGCACGGCCCTGCACCAAGCCGCGTACCTCCTGCACGTCCTCTGGTCGCTGCACGAAGGAAAGCGCCACCCAGTCCGCTCCCATATCCAGCCCAAACTGCAGGTCACGCCGGTCCTTCTCGGTCAGTGCGGACATGGGCAGCACCGCGCCCACGACACTTACGCCTTTGCGATCAGATAGGAGACCACCGAAGATCACGCGGGTTTCGGCGTAGTCCGGCCCGCAGGACTCGACGATGAGGCGTACCTTGCCGTCGTCGAGCAGCAATTCGACACCGGGAGCCAGAGCAAGGAACACTTCCGGGTGGGGCATGGAAACTCGGTACTCGTTGCCCGCCACCGCCGCGTCGAGATCGAGCCGGAAGGCGGCTCCAGCGCACAGCAGCGCTCGCCCTTCCTCAAAAGTACCTACCCTCAGCTTGGGGCCTTGAAGGTCTACCAGTACGGCGATAGGGCGGCCGGTTTCCCGCTCCACCGCCCGCACAGCCTCGTAGCGCGCCAAGTGATCGGCGTGAGTGCCATGGCTGAAGTTGAAGCGGAACACGTCGGCCCCAGCTTCGAACAGGGCTCGGATGGCTTCGGAGCTGGAACTAGCTGGACCAAGGGTGGCGACAATCTTCGCTTTACGGGTGCGACGCATGGCAGTTTCCCTCGTTCCTGGCATTTGCAGCCGGTTCCACTTCGCCGACCGGCAGCACTAGGACCGCCCGGAAGTCGTTCACGTTGGTCAGGGTCGGGCCGGTCACGACTTGGTCGCCCAGCGCTCCGAAAAAGCCGTGGCCGTCATTGTCCGCCAGACTGTCTTCCGCCTGAATGCCTTGGTACTCAGCACGTGTGAGCGTGTCCGGTGCTGCCACCGCCCCAGCCACATCCTCGGCGCCATCGATGCCATCAGTGTCGGCGGCCAGGGCCCATACGCCCGGCAACCCAGCCAGCTCCAACGCGAAGGACAGGAGGAACTCCACGTTACGACCGCCGCGGCCGTTACCACGCACGGTGACGGTGGTTTCCCCACCTGAAAGCAGGACACAGGGCGCAGGGATCGGCTGGCCCCGTAGGGCTGTCTGCCGGGCAATGCCGGCCATGACACGACCCACTTCACGGGCTTCCCCCTCGATGCCGTCGCCCAGGATCAGCGGCGTCACTCCAGCGGCGCGGGCGACGTCAGCGGCGGCTTCAAGCGACACCTGGGGGGTCGCCACCATGATCGTTCTCGCGCGGGAAAGGCGTTCGTCGCCGGGCTTAGGCGTGTCCTCCTTCTCGCCCGCGGCACCCCGTTCGAGGTGGTGCAGGACCGCTTTCGGCTCCGCGATCTCATACTTAGTGAGGATCGCGCGGGCTTCAGCAAAGCTGGTTGGGTCGGGCACGGTAGGGCCGGAGGCGATGGTGGCTGGATCGTCGGTCGGGACGTCGGAGATCAGCAGGGTAACAACCGTCGCCGGGTAGGCGGCCAAGGCCAAACGCCCGCCCTTGATGGCAGACAGGTGCTTGCGAACGCAGTTCATCTCGCCGATATGCGCGCCTGAGCGCAGTAAAGCGCGGTTCACTGCCTGCTTGTCGGTTAAGGTAAGGCCTGGAGCCGGCAGACTTAGCAGGGAGGACCCTCCGCCGGAAATGAGCGCGATCACCAGGTCGTCGGGCCCGAGTTCCTGCACGAGCGACAGAATGCGCTCTGCAGCCTGCTGCGCCGCCTCATCCGGAACGGGATGCGCGGCCTCTACGATCTCGATACGTTCGCAAGGAACCCTGTGGCCGTATCGAGTTACGACCAAGCCTTCCAGCGGGCCAATCCAAGTCTTCTCCACTGCACGGGCCATTGCGGCCGACGCCTTGCCGGCACCCACCACGACCGTGCGGCCCGGCGGCGGCGGCGGGAGGTGAGCGGGGATTACCCGTTCCGGCAGAGCCGCCGCGACGGCCGCATCGAACATGGCCCGGAGCAACGGGCGCGGCAGGATCTGCGACATCATACGTCGTTCCTCCTTCCCGTGCTCCGCTTCCGGCTACGCCGCCTTCGCGGTGCCGGCGCTTTCGCCGCCACCGACAACTTGGTGGTTCGCCAGGAGTTCCAGCGCCCGCACCATCGCCGAGTGGTCCCAACCGGCGCCACCATGGGCTGCGCAACTGTTGAACAGCTCCTGACAGGTTGCGGTGTTCGGCAGGCTGATCCCGAGCGCCTTTGCACCCTGGAGGGCCAGGTTCAGGTCCTTCTGGTGTAGTTCGATGCGGAAGCCGGGCTCAAACGTCCGCTTGACCATGCGCTCCCCGTGCACCTCGAGGATCCGGGAGTTGGCAAAACCACCCATTAGCGCCTGCCGCACCCGGGCAGGATCCGCGCCGGCCTTGGACGCAAACAGCAACGCCTCGCCGACCGCCTCGATGGTGAGCGCCACGATGATCTGGTTTGCCACCTTGGTGGTTTGACCGTCGCCGTTGCCGCCCACCAATGTAATGTTTTTGCCCATTAGCTCGAACAAGGGTTTCACGGCTTCGAAGGCGCGCTCCGGCCCCCCCACCATGATGGTGAGAGAGGCGGCGTTGGCTCCCACCTCGCCGCCCGACACCGGTGCGTCGAGGTAGTCGCACCCTTTCTCATTGATTCGACGAGCGAAGTCCTTGGTCGCGACAGGAGCGATGGAGCTCATGTCCACCACGACCTTGCCGGGCGAAAGCCCTTCGGCAACCCCCCCTTCGCCGAACAGCACCGCTTCCACGTGATGCGTATCGGGCACCATGATGATGATCACCTCAGCCTTCTCCGCCACCTCGCGCCCCGAAGCACAAGTCTTGGCACCACCCTGCGCGAGCTTCTCCGGCACGCGGCCGACGTCACGGACAAAGAGGGTATGACCAGCTGCCTGCAGGTGGCCCGCCATGGGCCCCCCCATGATGCCCACACCAATGAAGCCAATATTCATGTCGCTGCCTCGTTCAAACGGTTGCGATCGAAGTAGGATATTCAACGCCTCGCCCGCGTGTGGCCTACGCGGCGGCTGTCCGAGCTAGGTCGGCGGAGGCGCCCAGGAAAGACTTGGCCCAGCCGAGCCCGGCCGAGGTCTCCGCCTTCGGTTTGTACTCGCAGCCAATCCAGCCCGCATAACCTTCGCGGTCGAGTTCGGCGAACAGAAAGGGAAAGTTGATTTCCCCCGTTCCTGGCTCACCGCGCCCGGGGTTGTCCGCCACCTGGATGTGGGCGATGCGGTCGTGGAGACGACGCCAGGTGCCGATCAGCTCACCGTTCATGCGCTGCTGATGATAGAGGTCATATTGCAACCACATGTTGTCGGAACCCACTTCGTCCATGACGCCTATGGCCTGGTCAGCATGTTCGAGCCAGAAACCAGGAATGTCGAAGCCGTTAACCGGCTCGATCAATAGGCGAATGCCAGCGGTTCCAAGCGCTTCGGCCGCGAAGCGCAGATTTTCCACCACTGCACGGCGCACTGCATCGGGATCGGCTCCCAGGGGCGGGATGCCGATCAAGCAGTTCACCTGCGGGCAATCCAGCGCCCGCGCATACTCGATAGCGCGACCCACACCGTCGCGGAACTCGCCTTCGCGACCCGGGAGGCAGGCAATGCCGCGCTCGCCTGCCTCCCAGTTGCCGGCCGGAAGGTTATGCAGCACCTGATACAGGCCGCTGCTTCCCAACGCCTCAGCAAGTTGGTCGCATGAGAACGGGTAAGGAAACATGTACTCCACGGCTTCGAACCCGTCCGCACGCGCAGCTGTAAAGCGGTTCAGGAAGGGATGCTCACCATAGAGCATGGTCAGATTGGCAGAGAACTTAGGCATGACCTGTCTTCCTTCAGTCCAGCATGGCCACAGCGGTAGGCGCATCTTCCGACCGCTCAGCGAGATCCTCGAATTCGGTGATCGCATCGATCTCCGTGCCCATGGCAATGTTGGTCACCCGCTCCAGGATGATCTCCACCACGACCGGCACCCCGTATTCCCGCATCAGCGCTTGCGCTTCCCTCAGAGCTGGCGCGATCCCGTTCGGCTGCGTGACCCGCAGCGCTTTGCAGCCCAGGCCTTCCGCGACCGCCACATGATCGACCCCGTAGCCGCTCAGCGTGTCGTCACCACGTCCCGCTCCATTAATGTTCTCGAAAGCGAGACTGACTTCGAAGTCCATCTTGAAGCCCCGCTGCGACTGACGGATCAAGCCAAGATAGGAGTTGTTCACCACTACATGCATGTAGGGCAGTTTATGCTGAGCGCCGACTGCTAGTTCCTCGATCATGAACTGGAAGTCGTAGTCGCCTGACAGGGCCACGATTGGCGTTTCCGGATCGGCAACACGGGCGCCGAGTGCTGCAGGGATGGTCCAGCCCAGCGGACCGGCCTGACCGCAGTTGATCCAATTACGGGGCGCAAACACGTGCAGGAATTGTCCGCCCGCAATCTGCGACAAGCCGATAGTGCTGATGTATCGGGTGTTGCGGTCCAGCACGCGGTTCATCTCTTCATAAACGCGCTGCGGCTTGATCGGCACCTCATCGAAATGAGTGCGCCGGAGCATGGTTCGTTTACGGTCGCGGCACTCCGCTACCCACTCAGTGCGATCACGCAGGCGTCCGGAGCGCTGCCATTCCGCCGCCAGCCCGACCAGAAGTTCCAGCGCTGCCCCAGCATCGGAAACAATGCCGTAATCGGGCTCGAATACCCGGCCAATCTGGGTCGGCTCGATATCGACGTGCACGAATTTACGGTTCCTGGTGTAGGTCTCGACCGAGCCCGTGTGCCGGTTGGCCCAGCGATTGCCGATGCCAAAAACGAAGTCCGATGCGAGCAGGGTCGCGTTTCCGTAACGATGCGAAGTTTGCAGGCCGACCATCCCTACCATCAACGGGTGGTCGTCCGGGATAGTGCCCCAGCCCATCAATGTGGGCACCACGGGAATGCCGGTGATTTCGGCAAAGCGCACCAGCAGGTCGGATGCGTCGGCGTTGATAATTCCGCCTCCGGCAACGATCAGCGGACGCTCAGACCCATTCAGCATGGCCAGCGCCTTTTCAGCCTGCGCCTGCGTCGCTCGCGGCTTGTAGACAGGCAGAGGCGCGTAGGTTTCGTCGTCGAACTCGATTTCGGCGACTTGGACGTCGAAGGGGAGGTCGATCAGCACGGGTCCGGGCCGGCCGGACCGCATGACGTGGAAGGCCTGCTGGAACACGCGCGGCACCAGCGCCGGCTCGCGCACGGTGACAGCCCACTTGCACACCGGCTTGGCAATGCTCTCGATGTCGACGGCCTGAAAATCTTCCTTGTGCAGCCGCGCCCTTGGCGCCTGCCCCGTGATGCACAGGATAGGAATCGAGTCAGCCCAGGCGGAATACAGCCCAGTGATCATGTCCGTGCCGGCTGGGCCAGAAGTGCCGATGCAGACGCCAATGTTGCCAGCCGCTGAGCGGGTAAAGCCTTCGGCCATGTGAGACGCGCCTTCGACATGTCGAGCCAAGACATGTCGGATCGCATTGCGCGGCCGCATGGCCGCGTAGAACGGGTTTATGGCCGCCCCAGGCACCCCGAAAGCGCTGGTGATGCCTTCAAGCTCCAGCACTCTTACCGCCGCTTCTGCCGCCGTCATGCGTGCCATTGTTTTTCTCCCTGGGATCACCGGAGTGACCACTTTCTTTGATGCACTGTCGTGCCATCTGCAGTGAGACGTCCAATATCTTGCTAATCTGGATTGATCGTTTTAACCTATCGATATGGAAATGCGGCATCTCCGATACTTCGTAGCTGTTGCAGAGGAGCTGAGCTTCACTGGAGCCGCGTTGCACCTCCATGTTGCACAGCCCTCACTCAGTCAGCAGATCCGCGATTTGGAACGCGAGATCGGCGCTGAGCTGCTCGCCCGCAGTAGCCGCCGCGTCGCGCTGACGACCGCAGGATTGGCCTTCCTCGACCAAGCGCGAGCGATCCTTGCACAAGCTGAGGATGCGAAAAGGCAGGCCAGGTCAATCAGCGCGGGCCAGGTTGGTTTCCTTGATATCGGCCTCACGGGTTCGGTTCTGCTGGGCCCCCTAGGCTCTGTGATCGCGGCATTCACCCAACACCATCCCCAGGTCGCCGTGAGGCTCCACGAAATGTCTCCACGCGACCAGCAGGCGGCCTTGCGCGCCCGTCGCACCGACGTCACCTTCCTGCGCAGGCCGGATGCCGACCCGGACTTCGTCGTCGAGCCGGCCTGGACAGAGGCTGTGGCTCTCGCTCTCCCAGAAACCCACCTTCTGGCAGACCGGCGTGTTGTCGCGCTCTCAGATCTGCATGGCGAAGATTTTGTGTTTCTTCGCTTAGAAGACTCGCGGTTCGCCAATGATCTCCTGGCCTCCTGCGTGAGTGCCGGGTTTCTGCCGCGCATCGTCCAGCAAGTGGTCGAGGCTCATTCGCTGGTCAGCTTGGTGGCAGCTGGCCTGGGTATCGCGTTAGTACCAGCCTCCAGTCAGTCGCTGGGGCGACAGGGCGTAATTTACCGGCCCCTTTCGGAACCGGCGCCTCGGGCGGACGTGCAGATGCTTTACCGGCGCGACTGCACCCCTGTTGCCGATCGTTTCGTGGCTTTAGCGCGCAAATTGTTGTGGCCAACCACAACCCTAGCCTCTCAAGATTGTTGATGTAAGGCCTGGTTTACTGGGCATGTCCACGCAGCCCGAAAGGATGTCGAATCATGAAATCCGTAATCTTGGCAGCACGTTTAGCTGGGTTAGTGATGGTGAGCTTGGCTACCACTACTCCCGTATGGGCCGACACGCCCGGCAAGGACTGGATCAGTGTTGAGCGGGTTGGCCAAATCCTCAAGGAAGCGGGTTACGGCCCGGTTTTAAGCATCGAGGCCGATGACGGACATTGGGAAGGCAAAACGACCAAGGGCGACCAGAAAATCGAGTTTCACGTCGATCCGCACACGGGCAAGATCACCAAGGCCGAACCGGACAAGTAAGCCCGTTTACACATAGGATAAACCGTGCCCCCTTTACAAATGGCGGCACGGTAATTCCGTTCTAAGACACATGGCGCATCCTCATCGTGACGCGGAACAGGTGACCCAATAGAGAGAATGACGCCACTTTCCGATGCGCTGGAAGTAGCAGCATTGCTCGAAAAACCTACTTAGAGCCACCGGAACCGGTTGAGGTGTTTGCCAACTGCTTGCTGTCATGAACCCGATGCGAAATCTAGCCAGCAACCATTGTAGTCTCCGCCTTGCTCACCAAGTATTGCGAGGTCAGTCTCGAGACTCAGCCGGTGCCAGTGCCGCCGCAAGACGGAATCCCGTGATGCGGGCAATCTGCCGCAACGACTCAGACATCTCAGCGCGTCGCTCATTCGCGAGACGCCTGGTGAACTCGGCGATGATGGCGGTGCGATCTAGGCCGCGCACCGCAATGATGAACGGAAAGCCGAACTTCTCACCGTAAGCCGAGTTGAGCTCCCGAAGACGCGCGAGTTCCTCCATCGAGCAGTGCAAAAGGCCGCTGCTGCCCTGTTCCTGCGTGGAGTGTTCCGTCATTTTGCCCTGCTGGGCTTCACGCCCCGCCAGTTCCGGGTGCGCCCTCAACAATCTGGTTTGCTGCTCCTCGGAGGCCTCGTTCACAACGGCGACCATGGCTGCATGAAGCGCTTCGAGCGTGGCGAAGGGCCGACGTTCCCAGGCGCGCTCGGCGACCCACGGCGAGTGCTCGAAGATGCCGCCCAGATGGGTGACAAAGCCACCCTGGTCGGATCCGTTCAGTTCGGAGAGGCTGGTCATGTGGTTGTTTCCTCGGTGTGGCGTTCGGCAAGGCAGGGTGGCTGCTGCGTTATCCAATGTCGGGCAATATCAATGCGGCGCGTGACCCAGACAGCGTCATGGGCGAGCACATGGTCTAGGAAACGAGCCAGAGCCGGCAGTCGAGCCGGGCGGCCGACCAAGCGGCAGTGCAACCCAACCGAAAGCATCTTGGGCGATGTGGCACCTTCGGCGTAAAGGCAGTCGAAGGCGTCGCGCAGATGCGAGAAGAACTGCTCGCCTGAAGGGAAGCCGCCTGGCACCGCGAACCGCATGTCATTGGTATCGAGCGTGTAGGGCACGACGAGATGCGGCGTTGTCCCCACCTTCTCCCAATATGGTAGGTCGTCGGCATAGCTGTCAGAGTCGTACAGGAACCCACCGTGCTCGACGATAAGACGACGCGTGTTCGGACTATCGCGCCCGGTGTACCAGCCGAGCGGGGGCTCGCCGGTCAGTTTCCGGATGGTGTCTACTGCCCAAGCGAGGTGCTCTCGCTCGGTGGCTTCGTCTACCTCCTGGTAGCTGAGCCAGCGCCAGCCATGACCAGCAATCTCGTGACCGTCGCGAAGGATGGCTTCCACTACGGCAGGATTGCGGGCGAGCGCCTGGGCCACCCCGAACACAGTCAGCGGCAGGCCGCGATCGCGGAACAGGCGCAACACTCGCCAAACGCCGGCACGCGAACCGTATTCGTAAAGGCTCTCCATACTCATATGCCGCGCCGGAAAAGGCTGAGCGCCTGTAATCTCGGATAGAAACACCTCTGCGTGCGGATCCCCTTCGGTGACCGAGCGCTCACCGCCTTCCTCGTAGTTCAATACGAACTGCAAAGCGATGCGGGCCTGCCCGGGCCAGCGCGGGTGTGGCGGGTGTTCACCATATCCAATCAGGTCGCGATGCGTCGCGATCGTGGGGGGAGGCTTCATGCGGCAGAACCTTTCTTTCGGCAGCCGCCGTCGCGGTTCTCGGTTGCTCCCCGACCAAGGGCGGCTGCCAGGTCGGGAACACTTTGTTCCGGAGCATCCAGGTGCAGGCGCGCTTCGCAGGCGAGCAGATGAGCGCCCATCAACCGTGCCGCCCGCCTGCCGTCCCCCGCAGCGAGTGCGTCGATCAGTTCCTCGTGCTCGTGGCTCGCACAGGATGGCTGGCCCGGCCGCATGTAGAGCGCGGTCATCAGCAAGGAGCGTGTGATCAGGTCCCGCGCCGTTCCAGTCAGCACCTCGTTGCCGATCGTGCTGATCAGGCGGAGGTGGAACTCCCCCGATAAGCGGATCCATAACCGAATGTGGTTCTTGTCGAACGCAGCGTGTTCCTGCCGCACGAGTTTGCGCAAGGCCTCCAAGTCGCGCGGTAGGGCACGTGCGGCAACCAGTTCCATCGCTGCCACCTCGACGATATGGCGCATTTCAAACACCGCGCGCGTTTCCCGCACGGTGGGTCGTGCGACCATGGCTCCGCGGTTAGGAATCAAGGAAACGATGCGATCGTGTGACAGGCGCAGCAAGGCCAAGCGCACGACTCGCCGAGATACGTCGAACATCTTACAAAGACTGGCTTCGGTCAGCCGTGTTCCCGGCAGGAGCCGATGCTCCATCACCGCACCGTAGATAGCGTCATAGACCGCGGCGTCAGGTGCGCCGTCGGGCACCAAGGCGAGGGTGTCCGCGTGCTCCATTCCGTTACTCCCTGGGTGGACACCGCATTACCCTGCGGCCTTCGGTCCAATTTGCGACCGCTCTGCCAGATTGTCCACAAAAGCGGTCAGGATTGTGAACAAAAATGTTTGCAATGGTCGAGGCGCGTCTTCTAGGCTCCGATCCGGGAACGTCGATCAAGCTCGGGCGTGAAAAATGCTCACAACGCTGGCCACCCGCCAGCGGATGAATAAACAAGACCGGGAGAAACGCTCATGACTGCGTCAGCTGAAGCCGATAGGTCTATTTCCTCGCAGGTCGTCGTAAGCGACGCGGCTCTAGACGCCGCCTATCGCAAAGTGGCTTGGCGACTGCTGCCCTTCCTGATGGTACTGTGGATCCTGGCCTGGATCGACCGGGTGAACATCGGCTTCGCTAAGCTGCAGATGCTGAGCGACCTGAAGTTCAGCGAAACGGTATACGGTTTGGGCGCCGGCATCTTTTTTCTCGGCTACTTCCTGTTTGAGGTGCCAAGCAATCTTCTCCTCGAGCGAATCGGCGCCAAGAAGACGATCGCTCGCATCACCATCCTTTGGGGCATCACCTGCATCGCTATGATGTGGGTCACGACGCCGCTGATGTTCTATATCCTCCGTTTCCTGCTCGGTGTGTTCGAGGCGGGGTTCTACCCGGGCGTCATCCTTTATCTGACCTACTGGTTCCCTACCGGTCGCCGGGCCAAGGCGTTTGGATTGTTCATGTCGGCCTCAGCTCTTGCCGGCGTTATCGGCGGCCCGCTGGCTGGCAACATGATGACCGGATTACAGGGCGTGAACGGCTGGGCGGGGTGGCAATGGGTCTTCCTGATCGAGGGGATCCCGTCGGTAATCGCCGGATTTGTGACACTCTTCTACCTGACTGACCGACCGGAAAAGGCCAGGCACTGGTTGACCGATGCCGAACAGCGGTTGGTCGTGGATGACTTGGCTAAAGACCGTGGGGCCTTGGGTAACCGCGAACACAACATGTTCGCTGCCTTGCGCAGCACCCGCATGTGGCAGTTCGTGGCCATCTATTTCTGCATCATCATGGCGAACTCGGCACTCACCTTCTTCGGTCCGACAATCGTGCGAGAGCTCGGATTTAGCAGCCCCGCTACAGTGGGCTGGATTATGGCTACCATCTATCTCTGCGGTGCTGCAGGCATGATCCTAAATGGCATGCATTCCGACCGAACTAGGGAAGCACGATACCATTGCGGACTTGCGGCCCTCGCGGCAGCGGCGGCACTCACCCTACTGGGGGTGCTCCTACCCAACACTCCGGCCTTGGCACTGATGGCGCTCGGCATCGCTGTTGTAGGCACGATGTCTGCCATTCCCGTGTTCTGGCAGATGCCCAATCTAGTGTTCGCCGGCACGGCAGCGGCAGCGGCAGTTGCCTTCATCAACTCCATAGCCAACCTAGCCGGGTTCGCGGCTCCTTATCTGATGGGCGCAATCAAGGATGCTACGGGAAGTCTGTCCTGGGGACTGTGGATCATCGCGATTTTTGAAGGGTTGACGGTGTTCTTGATCCTATTTTTTGTGCCCAAGGCAATGCGGGCTGCTGCTCCCGCTAATGAAGCCTCTTTCGCTTCTGAGCCTACGACTATGGCCAAGGTTTGAAGGGAGCGAACCCGACACGGGTTGGATGACATATGCATCCATTTCCTCGACGTGGCGCATCAGTCCGTCAGCATGCGTATGTCCTATGGGACAACCTGGCCATACATAGCCAGGTTTCTTGCACAGCGTTGCACATTAGGTACCCTGATGCATGAGTCGGTTGCGTTCCCAAAAGCGACGGTGCTCGCCTGCTGCGTCTCGTATTGCCCAAAGGCAGGCCGTATTCCGGCCTCCCCCCACATCACCTCGATATTTGCCACGTCATTCTTCTACTAGGTAGTGTTGACATTTAACGGGTCCAGATGAATGCGCTGATGATCGAGAGCATGGACATGAATGCTCTTGATGTTTGTTCGTAACGTGTGGCGATGCGCCTGAAATGCTTGATCTTGAGGAAGAACCGCTCGATCAGATTGCGCTCGCAGTAGAGTGCAAAGTCGCAATGGACCTGGGGCGATGTTGTTCTGGGCGGGATCACGGCAACAGCGCCCTGTTGAGTGACAGCATCGCGGAGCGATTTTGCATCGTAGCCTTTGTCGCCCAGGACGTGCTTGGCGGGAAGGTCGGTAATCAGTGCCTCGGCCTGGGTGATGTCGCTGATCTGCCCGGGTGTCAGGATGAACCGCACAGGATTGCCCACTGCGTTGACGACGGCATGGATTTTCGTGGTCAGGCCACTGTACCGGCCGCAGTTGTTGAGACACCTGATTGCAGCCTACGCGGCACGGGCCGAGGTGGAAAGCTGATCCTGGCGGACGTCGTCGGGTGTTCTGAAGCCGTGGCGTTCAATCAGCCATGTTGAGTTGTAAGTTTGGCGGAACTCGAGCAGCGCCTGGCGGAGTTGCTCGACGGTATCGAAAGTCTGCACCCAAAGGAGGTTCTCCTTGAGGGTGCGGATGAAGCGTTCGGCGCAGCCATTACCCTCTGGCGCGCGAACGAAGGCGGGCGAGCTTTCGATGCCGAGGAACTTCAGCTCGTTCTGGAACGAGTCGGACATGTATTGGCTGCCGTGATCGTGGCGGAGGAAAAGGCCCGCCGCGACGCCTTTGGCGAAGCCGCCGAAGTGTTGGCGGACGCCTTGCCTGAGAGGTTCCAGCGCCTCGAAGCGGGTGCCGCGCCGGGCAACATGGAGGCCGACGCACTCGGCGCTGTGGTGGTCGATGGCGACGAACACGGCGGTCTGGCCCTCACCGGTCCAGGTCGTGGTCATGTCGGTCCCTCCGCTGGTATTCCACTCGCTTCGCGACCGGAACCTTGACCAGCTCCGCCCCACATGGTGTCCAGCGTTTCTGGAATGATTGTGCCATCGTGGTTGCGCGGCCCTCGCGGACTGCCGACCCGCGATGGGGCGAGCAGGCCGTGCTCTCGCATGAGCCGCAAGGCCCGACGCCTGGAGGTCCGAACACCCTTCATGCGCAGCCTCGCCTATACCTTACGGTGACCCTCGCCGTGGAAAGGGGAAGCCGCGAGCACGGCCCGGATCGCTTCGAGCAACGCGGAATCCGGCATTGGCCCGACCGGGCCAGGCCGCCTCGGCGGCTGCGCCCGAAGTGGCAGCCGATGGCGGTAGATCGTGGCCCGGGCTACGTGCCAGACCCGGCATACCCGGACCAAACCATAGGGCCTGCCGCTTCTGGGCGAGACGGTCAGGCTCATGGCCGTGACCTCCTGCGGGCCAAAGGGCGCCCGCCCTCCAGGGCTGCGACCTTGGCCTCCAGCAGCTCGCGCTCGAGCAGCATCTCGCCTGGTCGCACCTTGAGCCGCTGGCTCTCCAGCGCTTCGCTGTCGGTTGACCGTGTCGCCAGGCTCGCCTCACCAGCGGCCAGGAACGCGTCGCGCCAGCTGCTCAGGGTGGCGGCCGTGATGCCCAATGCCCGCGAGACCATCTCGAGGTCCTCACCCCGGAGCAGCCGCAGCACCGCGTCCCGCTTGCGCTGCCGAGACATCCGCCCGCCTCGGCCCGGGCCAGCGGCATCCATCGTCTCTGTCATTATCATGCACCCCATCTGCGGATACCGTCC
>Ga0160427_10001277_pt1 | contig 15545 bp, 15 predicted proteins | sample SolpanmetagenomL_FD_108194 | JGI IMG/M metagenome (GOLD analysis project Ga0160427, IMG submission 108194) | Solar panel surface microbial communities from Lawrence Berkeley National Laboratory, California, USA - L | ecosystem: Engineered > Built environment > Solar panel > Unclassified ...
ACGCCGACACCGGGCAGATCACGGCGGCGGCGTTGACCACCAGCGATGTCGATGACGCGTCGCAAGTCGGCCCCTTGCTCGATCAGGTAAATAGCCGGGTGGCGTCGTTCACCGCCGACGGTGCTTACGATCAAGACGGCGTCTACGGTGAGGTCCTGTCGCGGCATCGCGAGGCGTCCGTCATTGTGCCACCGCGTTCGAGCGGGGTGCCGAGCGACACCGCGCCGACGGCGCCCACAATGCGAGACGGTCACCTGCAGAGTATCGCCGAGCGTGGGCGAATGGCTTGGCAGAAGTCAGTTGGCTACAACTAGCGAGCGCTGGTAGAGGCCGACATCAGCCGCTTCAAACGGATCATCGGTGATGGGTTGCGATCGCGCACCGATCAGCGTCGAGCGACCGAGGTCGCGATCGCTGTCAACGCACTGAACTGTATGCTCGACTTCGGGCGTCCAGAGTATGTCCGCCTCCCGTAACAATAACGCAAATCGACCCGACTGCGACCGCTTACTGGTCCATGCAACAAAGTCACGCGGAAGCGCAGTTGGGGCACATGTCGATTTTCGAAGAGCTACTGTCGAAGTCGGCGACGGTCACCTGATGCAGAGCCGCAGCGTTCGGACGTCGAAAGACGTGTGACCGACGTAGCCCGTCAGCAATGAAAGGCTGCGCCTAATCGTCACCCCCGGTCGTCTCGATCTCCATGTCCCGCGCGCCAGTCGCGCGCGCATGGAACGCGTCCGGCACCGCGCGGCCTGCATCGGTGAACGCCTTGCGCAATGCGTCGACGTTCGGGCCGAAGATCGTCTTGCGGTTGGTCACCGCCCACTCGTGACTGGCCCGCGGCATGTCGTGCGATTGTTGGAACCGTGGCATGACCCAGCGCGCGAATAGCTCGTAGCTGCGCCAACTCTGCTCCCGATCGGCCCAATCATGCGCCCGGAACAGGAAACCGCCGAACCCACCCTCGCTACGATCCCAAAGGGTCTGGATGCCCCGCGCCACCGTCTCCGGGCTGCCGACCAGCGTCGTTCCGGCCCGCACGCCGTCCGTCAGTGGGTCCTCCGAGCGACCCGGCGGTCGGCCCAGCGCGTCCTCGAAATACGTCACCGTCTCCATCCGTTCGCCAACGCGGACCTGCTCCATGGCGGCCTCGTCGGTCTCGGCGACATGCACGTTCATGACCATGCGCCAGTCGGCCCGCTCCATCGTCTTGCCGTGCTTGGCCGCTTCCTCCTCGGCAATGCGCCACTGGTTGGCAATCGCCGCCATGCCGCCTGGCGCCCCGGCCCCGAGCGACAGGATGCCAACCCCATGCTTGCCCGCCACCGCCGGGCCGGACGGGGTCAGCGTGCTGGCGACCGCGATTGGGAAATGCGGGTCGCTGTAGGGCCGCAAATGCAGCCGGGCCTCCCGCATGGTGAACCAGTCGGTCTCGCGGGTCACCGGCCCGTCACACCGCAGCAGTGCCATGATCGCCTCCAGCGCCTCGTCCATGCGCCGGCGCTGTGTGGAAGCGTCGATGCCGAGCATGTAGGCATCCGACACGAGTGCGCCGGGGCCGCAGCCGAGCATCGCGCGGCCGCGGGTCATGTGATCGAGCTGGACAAAGCGTTGCGCGACGAGGAACGGGTGGTGATAGGGCAGCGAGGTCACGCCCGAGCCGAGCCGGATGGTCTTGGTGCGTTCCGCTGCGGCGGCAATCATCAATTCCGGCGACGCGATGATCTCCCAGCCTGCCGAATGATGCTCGCCAATCCACGCCTCGTCGTAGCCGAGCCGGTCGAGATGCTCGATCAATTCCAGGTCGCGTTGCATCGCCAAGGTCGGATTGTCACCGATGCGATGGAATGGTGCGAGGAAGATGCCGAACTGCATACCGCGCTTTTTCATGACGCTCTCCAGCCTTTGACGGGGAAGCTGGACCGGTCCGCCTCATTCGGCAACCCGCGCAAGCTTCCGTCGAAGCCTCAGGCTGCCAAGCCACCACTTAATCTAAGGTTGGAATTCCAGAACGGCAGAAGCTCAGCCGCGTCCAGCTTTTAAGCTGATTAAGGGCAAGACCTAAAATTGGAACCTATCACTTTGCCGATCGCAAACTAATCGTGCTCACCCGACACACTCGATTTCAACGAATGTTGATGCGTAGCGCTGAAGGCAAAGTCGCCCCCTGCTTCAGCGCCGTGCGGTCAATCTGTGTAGCTACCGCACCAACTTAGACTAGACGTTGGCGAGGTTAGTCAGCACGAACATGCCCGGTATGAAGAGATTCTGTAGGACCTGGTCGATATAGACGCTGTACTCGTAGGCACGTGTCCGGCACGGCCGCTCTGTCTGGTAATAATCTAACGGTCAAAGTGGATATTCGCGATAGACAGAAACTTACTACATTTGCAAATTCAACGCGAACAGGACCGCGACTATTACCTCGCGTTGCTAGCCCGCGAGGCTAGATCCTCCGCACATGATCAGCGACTGGCCGGTCATGCTGCTGCCCTCGTCCGAGAGCAGGAACGCCGTCAGCCCGGCCACTTCCTCCGGCTTCACGAAGCGGCCGAGCGGCGGCATTTTTGGAGCACTGGCGCTTCTGGCCGGGTCACGCAGCATGGGCGTGTCGGTCGCGCCCGGGGCGATCACGTTGACGGTGATGGCTCGCGAGGCGAGTTCGGCCGCCCAGGAACGGGCGAGCCCGATCAGTGCCGCCTTGGTCGCCGCATATTGCGCCCGCCCCGCCGCGCCATTCGCCACCCGACTGCCGATCAAGACGATCCGGCCCGCAACGGGCAGGCTTGGCGTAACCCAGCGGACCAACTGCGTCGCTGCCTCGACATGGAGGCGCCACATCGCTCGGGCATCGGCATCGGTGTCCTCTTCCAGACGCCCGACGCGCAGGACTCCAGCGGCGTGCACCAGCGCGTCGACCGGTGCGAGGCCGGTGAGGGCTGCGGTGAGCGAGGCCGGGTCGCCGAGATCGGCTGGGCGGTGCTCGAACCCGGGCCGATCGGCATCGCCCGGCTCGGGACGGGTGCGGCTGATTCCGATCACGGACCAGCCATCCCGCAACAGCCGCGTGACGATGGCGGCACCGATCCCGGAGCTTGCGCCCGTGACCAGCGCGCGCTTTGCCTCGCTCATGATATCAACCCGTGTATGACTTGGCCGAGGCGCGGATCTTCTCTGCGTCGAAGTCGTCGATCTCGGCGATCAAGTCGTTGGTGTAATATTGGCTGACATCCTTGACGTCGAACCCGTTGAGTGCGGCCTCGGCAGTGAGTTCGGCCGGGTTGATGGCACCCATCTTCACGTCAGGATAAGGCGGCTGATACAGCTTGATGCGGCGGCTGATCGCTTCGAGCACGGCTTTGACGCCCTGTTCCTCCGTCGACCCGCGCGGGGCGGTCTCGGGATACATCTTCAGGAAAGCGCGCGCCCCGGCGGCCGGATCGGCGAGCAGGAAGGTGGAGGCCTTCGCCGTCGAGCGGCCGAAGCCGACTAGCATGGCGCGGTCCGCAGTGAGGCGGGGCCGCAGCGCCATCAGGAACTGTCCGCCGATCATCGGCAGGTTAGCCGGGCGGGGCAGCATGGCCAGTGCGATACCCGCGCCGTCAATAACGCCGAAGCCCGTGTCGTAATAGGCTAGCGCGTCGATGGCGCCGCGCTGCAGGGCGATGCCGGCCTGGACGCCGTTGCCGACGGCGGTCCATTTCACGTCGCGGTCTGGGTCGATCCCCATGTTCTTGAGGATATTGCGGGTAACCGGGTATTCGGTGCCGCCGAAATCGGACACGCCGATGTTGAGGCCCTTGAGGTCGGTATAGGACGCTGTCTTGCTGCCCGGCTTGACGGCGACGTCCCACTTATACGGATAGGTGTACTGATAGAAATACACTGCCTGGCCATACTCGCCCTTGGCCATGATCGGCAGCGCGTAGGAGGGCACGCCGATCCCGATATCGACGTCGCCGCGATCGGTCGCGACCTGTACGTTGGAGTTGCCGCCGAGCGCCATCGGCTTGACGGTCAGGCCTTCGGCGGCGTTGTAGCCGAGGACCTCCCCGATCAGCAGATTGATGACGCTCGGCCCCATGGCTTTGAGTCCGACCCCGATGCGGACCGGCTTGAGGTTGGCTTGCGCGAAGGGGCTGCGCGGCCCCAGCGCCATGGCGGCAGAAAAGGCGCTCAGTCCAGCGAGTAGGGTGCGGCGGTCCATGGTGTTTCTCCCGTTAATTTTTGATTACTTGCGACCGCGATCGGCCCAGTGGACGACTTTCTTCTCGGCGCTGCGGACGGCGGTGTGCAGCAGAATGCCCATTGCCCCCAGGATCACCAGCGCAGCGAACACGCCGGCGACGTCCGTGACGGCCTGCGCCTGGGTGATGACCACGCCCATACCCTGTTGCGCGCCCAGGAACTCGGCGACGATGGTGCCAAGCAGAGCGTAGACGACCGCCATGTCGAGGCCGGCGAAGATGAACGGCGCCGCGTTGGGCAGCTTGACGATGCGGTAAGTCTCCCAGCGGGACGCATTGAGCGAGCGCATCAGGTCCAGCTTCTCCGGCTCGGTCGCCCTGAGGCCGGTGAAGCTGTTGATCAGCACGGGGAAGAAGGCGAGCAGGGCCGAGATGGCGACCTTGGAGCCGTCGCCGAAGCCAAACCAAATGACGATCAGCGGCGCAATGGCGACCTTGGGCAGGCTCTGCAGCGCGAAGGCATACGGCATCAGCAGCTTCTCAATGGTCCGGCTCTCGGCCATCAACGAGCCCAGCACCAGCCCGGCGCCGGCACCGACGCTCAGGCCGATCGCGGCATTCTTCAGCGTGCCCCAGAGCGGCAGGTAGTAGCCGAGCGGACTGCTCGGGCTCACGGCGAGACCCGACCAGAGGGCGCGCCAGACCGAGAGCGGCGACGGCAGGATGTAGGACGGCACCTGCAGCACCCGGACCGACACGTCCCAGACGATGAACAGCACCACCAACCCGATGGCGCCGATGACACTGCCGTTGACGCCGCGCTTGCCACGCCGCTTGGATTTGGCGATCTCGATGCCAATGGCGGCGACGCCGTGTCCGGCCGGTTGATTAGCGATATCGCTCATCACTCTTCTCCCTGACCGGTGAGCAATCCGCGGATTTCCTTCGCCAGCGGCGCGTAATCGGGATGGCTGATGATGCTGTCGTTGGAGCGCGGCCGCGGAATGTCGACGCGCAGCTCGCGGATGACGCGGCCGGGCCGGGCCGACATGACGACGACGCGGTCGGCGAGGAAGATCGCCTCGCTGATCGAATGCGTGATCAGCAGCACGGTCTTCTTGCTGGCCTGCCAGATACGCTGCAGCTCGAGGTTCATGCGCTCCCGCGTCAGGGCATCGAGCGCGCCGAACGGCTCGTCCATCAGCAGAATGCGCGGGTTGCGCACCAGGGCGCGGCAGATGCCGGCGCGCTGTTGCATGCCGCCCGACAGCTCGTAGGGATATCGCTCGCCGAAATCGGACAACCCGGCCACGTCGAGCAGGCGGTCGACGTCCTCGGCTTCTGCCGTCTGCTTGCCGCCGACGCGCAACGGCAGCTTCACGTTCTCCCGTACCGTCAGCCAAGGCAGCAGGTTGGCGGCCTGGAACACCACGCCGACGTCACGGGAAGGGCCGGTGATTCCGCGACCGTCGAGCGCCGCGACACCGCTGTCGAAATCGTCGAGGCCGGCGAGGATGCGCAGCAGGGTGCTCTTGCCGCAGCCGGATGGGCCGACGACGCAGACGAATTCGCCGTCCTCGATGTCCAACCCGATGCGGGACAGCGCATGCACGCTGCCGCCCGCGTAGGTCTTCTCCAGCCCGGCAATGTGGATCAGGTTCCTGGTTGCAAGCTCCGGTGTCGCCAGCATCGCTGCGTTTCCTCGTCGGTTAGTGTTTGACCCATTGGGGCTTGACGCGCACGTATTTGATGGCGCGGCGAAAATACGTGTAGGCGATGTGCAGCATGCCATCGTCGGTCTGCGCGATACTCGGATAGGAGTATTCGCGGTTCAGCTTATCTTTGCTGTTATTGGTCATGCAGAAGCCGTCGCCCGTGTCGAGGTCGCGGCGATCCGGCCAGGTCCGGCCGCCATCGGCGGACAGAGCGAGCGTCATGGGTGCCCGCGGCGTGCCCCAGAAGGCGGTGCGGCCCTCGCTCGCCGGCGCGGCCGGTGTCTCATCGTCCTCACCAATATCGTCGTACAGACCCAGCCGGCGGCCGGTCGCATCGGCAACGCTGCTCGCGTTGAACACCATGGCGAGACGGCCGTCGGCCAATGCTAGGGCCTGGATCGACGAGTTGTTGTTCGGCAGTTCGGTCGGCTCCGGCGCCGACCATGTTAGTCCGTCGGCACTGCGGCTGACGTAGATGGAATCGGCCCACCGGCTGCGGAAGAAGCCGGCATAGCCGTCGCTGGTTGGCACGATGCTCATGTGCACGCAGCCTGTGCTCTCCGGAACTTCGTGCGACGTCCAGGAGCGGCCCTGGTCAGCGCTGACATGGACTTCGCTGATATCGGCATCGCCGACCCACTTACCCTGCTTGGGCGTCACGCACCGGAAACCGGGCAGGAGCCAAAGCCCATCCGGCGTCACCACCGGCGGCTGGCGGACAAACACCCCGTAATCCGGGCCGGGCTCGATCATCGTGTGAGGCTCGCCCCAGCTCCGGCCGTCATCGGTCGAGATGCGTCGACGCACGAGTGCGGTATCCTGATTACCGCCGAGCTGGGCGGTGTGCAGCAGCCAGAGTTCGCCGTTGGGAGCGTTGAACAAAATGGGGTTCTGCTCTGAGCGCGTCGCGTCATCCGACAGCTTCACCGGGTCCGGCCAGCGATCGGCGCCGAACTTGAGCCGGGAGAAATACACCGAGATGTCGGGTATCCCCTCCTGGGTGCCGCCGAACCACACGCAGCCGAGACTACCGTCGCGGAGCGGCATGATCTGGGCGGCATGGTTCTGCACGCAGGGCGACGGGATATAGGCCTCGATGCGGGCGGGGTCGTCGCCGCGGGGCCGCAACGAGGCCGCCTCCACGGTGCCGAGGCGCGGGTCGATTCGGGTCGGTTCCGGCGCAAGGTCGTTCATACTCGCGCTGCCTCTTCCTCGGTAAGCTTGAGCAACGGCGGACGCACTAGGGCCCAGTCCGGATTGCCGGTCTTCTGCGCCAGCAGCGCCTTGATCGACGGTAGCTGTGGCAGGACGGAAACGCGGTTGCGGGCGGCCACGGCCTGGGCTTGCGCCTGCTCGACGGCGTCGGCCTGGGCCGGGTCAGCGAAATGGCGGTAGATGAAGGCGAGGTCGGACGCGACCAGGTTTGACGCCGCGGTGATGCAGCCGGCACCGCCATGACGCAGCAGCGGCAGCATCAGCGGGTCCGCCCCGGCCAATACCGCGAAGCCCGGGAACGCGTCGACCAGCGCCTTCATGTTGGCGAGGTCGCCCGAGCTGTCCTTCAGCCCGGTGAACGTGCCGGGGAACGCGTCGCGCAGACGGGCGATCACCGGGATCGGGATCGGCACCGCCGAGAACATCGGGATGTGATAGAGCACCACGCGCAGGCGCGGGTCGGCCACGCGCTCGACGATGGCGGCGTATGCGGCGAACAGGCCGTCATCGGAGACGTTCTTGTAGTAGAACGGCGGCAGCATCACGACAGTCTGGATGCCGAGCGACAGAGCGTGCCTTGTCAGCTCCACCGTCTCCATGAACGAGGCGACGCCGGTGCCGGGCAGCAGGCGGTCCGGCGCGATACCGTTCTCGATCACGGCGTCCAGCATCGCCATCCGTTCGGCCGCCGAGAACGAGTTGGCTTCCCCGGTGGTGCCGAGCAGCGCGACACCGTCGCAGCCGTCGGTCAGCAGCTGTTTGCAGTGGACCGACAGGGCAGCATGGTCGGGCGTGAGATCGGCGCGCAGGGGGGTGCACGCGGCGCTGAAGACGCCGGTGGGGTGCAGCGCGGCCACGGCTTTTGGACGTTCGGTCAAGGTAGCGGACATGCTGACTCCCTCAGAAGGCGCGGCGGTACATTGCGGCGATCTCGTCGCGCGTGATGTCGCGGGGGTTGTTGTCCAGCAGCCGGCGGATGGCGTGCGCCTCGGTCGCCATTGCGTCGAGGTCGTTCTCGGGAACGCCGTGCGCGCCGAGATGCATGTCCATGCCGAGACCGGTGCAGAAGGCACCCGCCCGCTCGGCTACGGTCGCCGGGTCGGTCGAGGCATCCTGGCCCAGGGCGGCCAGCACGGCGGCGGTCTTCTCCGCCATGACGGGCGCGTTCCACGCCAGCGTGTGCGGAAAGATCAGCGCGCAGGCCAGGCCGTGCGGGATATGGTGGCGCGTGCCCAGCGGATACGCGATGGCGTGGCCGGCCGTGGTGTTCACCGGGCCGAGGCAGAAGCCGCCATACATCGACGCCAGCGCCAGCCCGGCCCGCGCTTCGGCGTCCGTGCCATCTTCCACCGCGCGTCGCAGGAAACGGCCAACGAGCCGTATTCCTTCCAGCGCATAAAGGTCGATCATCGGATGCGCCTTGCGGCTGGTGAATGCCTCCGTGCAATGCGCCATGGCGTCGACGCCGGTCGCCGCCGTCACGTCACGCGGGACCGTCATCGTCAGGTCCGGGTCGACCACGGCAAGATCGGCCAGCATGTGGCGGCTCTGCACGGCCATCTTGTTCTGGGTGGCCGGGTCGGTGACGAGCGAGCGGGTGCCGCCTTCGCTGCCGGTGCCGGCGGTGGTCGGAACCTGCACCAGCCGGGCCGCCCGGCCATGCACCTTCTCCGGCCCAACGACGTCGTGGATGGTCTGGCCGCTGCCCGGCAATACGGCGGCGAGCTTGGCCAGGTCCATGGCGCTACCCCCGCCGAAGCCGACCACCAGGTCCGGCTTGCATTCAGCGGCCAGAGCCAGCAGCGCGTTGAGATTGGGGATGTCGGGCTCCGGCCGCACGGTGCCGAACACCATCGGCGTGCCGGGCAGGTCCAGCAGGTCCACGCGGCTGGCGTTGAAAGCGTCGGCAACCACCAGGACGCGCTGGCTTCCCTGGGTGCGGGCATAGGCACCCACTTCCTTCGCGGTGCCGCAGCCGAAGCGGATTGCGGCGGGGCGCTCGATCAGAATGGGAGACGAAAGTGGGTTCATGCCGCTCTTTCCTGTTCGCGGGAGGGTGTCGCCAGTAGTTCGGCGTATTCGACCGCCTCGATCAGGCTTCGCGGATTAGCGATGCCCTTGCCGGCGATATCGAAGGCGGTGCCGTGATCCACGCTCGTGCGGATGATCGGCAGGCCCATCGTGATGTTGACGCCGGAGAGGTCGTTCCACTTGCCGGTGGCCGGGTCGATCTCGAAGCCGAGCAGCTTGACCGGGATGTGTCCCTGGTCGTGGTAGTTTGCGATCACCGCATCGTATTGGCCGGCGCGCAGCTTGACGAACACGGTGTCGCCTGGCACCGGGCCGACCACGTCCATGCCGTCCGCCACTGCCTGCGCGATCACCGGCCCGGCGATGTCGATGTCATGACGGCCGAACAGCCCGCCTTCGCCCGCATGCGGGTTGAGCGCGGCCACCGCGATGCGCGCGCGGCCGAGACCGAGGCGGGACACCGCCGCATGCGTCAGGTCAATGACCCGGCGGATGCGCTCCGGCGTCGCCCGCTTCGGCACGTCCTGCAGCGCGATATGGGTAGTCACGTGGCTCACGCGCATGTTGCCGTGGGCAAGCATCATGCAGGAGCCACGGACGCCGGTGAGTTCGGCCAGCATCTCGGTATGGCCGGGATAGTGGTAGCCGGCCTTGTTCAACGCTTCCTTATTCAACGGTGCGGTGACGATGCCGCCGATGCGCCCGGCGAGCGCCAGCTTGACGCCGACATCGACGGCCTGGAACGCGAAGCGGCCGCCATCGGCCGAGAGGACGCCGGGTTGGATCGGTTCAGCGGCGGCCGGCCCGGCCTGCAACGCGCAGAGCGCGGGCCAGTCGGCGTCGGCCGTCACCTCGGGGATCGCGAGATCGGGCGCGAACTGTGCCCGTGCCGTCTCGAGCGCGCGGCAGTCGTCGATTACGATGAGCCGTAACGTGCCGCCGCGCAGGCGCGGCAGCAGCGCGGTGGCGGCTTTGACGATGATCTCGGGCCCAATCCCGGCCGGGTCACCCATGGTGATCGCGAGATGGCGCGCGTCCATTCAAATGTCCCTTTCAGGAAAGAAGCCGTTGCGGGCCAACAGGTCATGCAGCAGCGAGGGCGACCCGAAGGCGCCGGATTTCGAGACGATGGTCACGCCGTCCCAAGCCCCGCCACGTAAGATCGAGCGCGGCAGGCCCGGGAGGATGCGGCCTTGCAGTTCGAGGCTCTCGGCGCCGAGCGCCAGGCACAGGCCGCGCAGCGTCTCGCCGCCGGCGACAAGCAACGTGCCAGGCCGCTCCACGTCGTTCGCGAGCCGATGCAGCGCGTGGCCGATGCGGGTGGCAGCCTCGTCCCGCGACAGACCGGTCGGCAAATCGACGCTGACCAGTGCCAGCCCCTCTGCCAACCGGGCGGCTAGATCGTGCGGCGTCTGCTCCACCCAGTGTAGCCAATGCGGCGCGCAGGCTCGAAGCTGCGCGAAGGTGGCTGCCTGATCGGAACCGAACAGACCCAGCACCGGCCCCGGCAGCAGCGGCGAGCACGCGGCGTCCGCACCGGCCAGTGCATGGGCGAGACCGGCGGTGCCGCACCATAGCACGCGCCGATCTCGCACCGCGGCGACGATTGCGTCGAGCTCGGCATCGGTCTCGGCGTCGAAAACGGTGATCCCTGCGTGAAGCGGATCGCCGGGACGTCCGTGCCGTGCGCTTAGGGCGGGCACGAGATCCGGCCCGACCGGGCACCAAGTGTCGCCCGTCTGCTTGAATTGCTGGCCGCCGCGCGTGATGCGGCCCTGCGCCGGAAATGCCGGGGCGAGAACGCAGCTTTCCCATTCCGGCCGGGCCGCGAGTATAGCTAGCTCAACCAGCGTCTGGCCTCGCATCAGGCTGTCGACCTTTTTGAACGCTACATCGGCGGCGAGCAGCATCGGCGCCAGCGCATCGACGCGGCTGCGGGCGAGGTCAGCCCCGAGCTCGCGCGTGCCGGTGTCGATGGCAGCGTTGGGCGGCAATTCGTCCGGTGCGCCACCGTGCCAGAACGCATGCAGCGGCGCCGCGGCGACGGTGGCGAATTCGGCCATCGTATCCAGCGCGCCGGTCAAGTCGTCGGCCAGGAGGCGAACCGTGGTCATGCGCGGTATCGAACCGGTTCGGCATCGGGAGCGATCTTCCGCAACCCCGCGGCTAGACCCTCGGTGGCCTGGAGCAGCGCCGGCAGCGTGGCCGCCACGAACGCATCGAGGTCCTGCCGTTCGACACGGATGGTGAGGCTGATCCCGGCGCGGACATGGCCGGACCCGTCCAGCACCGGCGCAGCGACGGTGCGCAGACCATAGGCGTTCTCGCCATCCGCAGTGGCGTAGCCTTGGGCCCGCACCTCGGCCAGCCGATCCATCAACGCATCGAGATCCACCAGCGTCCGCTCCGATAAGCGGACGCGATCCCCGGCGGCGAGCACGGCCCGCGCCTCGTCGGGCGGCATCCAGGCGAGCAGAACGTGGCCCAGCGCGGCGGCATAGGCCCCCGTACGGCTGCCGACCCGGCGGTCGAGGTCGCGCCGGCCCATGTCGGCCTGCACGCGGGCCACGTAGATGACGTCCGGGCCCTGCAACACGCCGAGCGACGCGGCATCCGCCAGCTCCGGCACGATATCGCGCAACATGGGTTTCGCCAGGGCAGTCAGCCCGCCGAGCGATAGTGCGGAATAGCCGAGATCGAGACATTTCAAGGTGAGGCGAAAGCGGCGCGTGCCGGGCACGGCCGCGAGGTAGCCGAGCATGACCAGCGTATTGATCAACCGGAACGACGTGCCGCGGTCGAGGCCCGCCCGCTCGCCAACTTCGGTGATGGTGAGCTCGGCGTGGTCAGCGGTGAACGCACCGAGGACGGCAAAGGTCTTCGCCACGGATTGCACAACGCTCTTGGCGTCACTCACGTCGACCTCCCAACATGCTCGTTATCCGAACACTTGTCCGGAAAATGCGTAGCCTAACCGATCTTGTCAAGCGATCAACAGCCCGCACCCGACAGGGCGCGGCCGGTCAGGTCAAAGCGAGGAGGTGGTGCATGGCGCCCAGCGCCATTTCGAAGCCGTAAGCGCCGAAGCGGCAGACGGCGGCGACATCGGTCGTGACAACAAGCTGGCCGAGAAGATCGCTTCAATCTGCAGGGCGGCACGAGCGGCACAAAGCGCTGCTCGACGAGTTCGACCGAGCGGGCGAAGACTAGATCTCGCTGACCGGCCCGAATGCCCGCGCCATGATGCGCACGACACGGCGCGCATGACGAAGATCGGCGTGGGCTACAACGTTCAACTCGCAGCCGACACCAAGTACAAACTCATTAGCAGTACAATCGGCTTCTACACGGACCTGAGCGAGGCGCAGTGGACGGTCTTGGCGCCGCTGCTTCCGCCAGCGAAGTCTGTCGGGCGACCGCGCACGGTGTCTTTGCGTAGTGTGCTTGACGCTGTGTTCTACCTGCTGCGCACAGGCTGCCGATTGCGTTTATTACCAGATTGCTTCCCGCAATGGGGCACCGTGTATCATTACTTCCGGTACTAGCAGCGGACAGGTGTGTGATTGGGCGGTTTGCACCGAGTTATTTACGTTCTGGCACGTGCGGCAGATCGGCTGTCAAGCGGCTGAAACCGACTTAAGCGTGGCGTTTGTTCAGCCGCTCGATGACGACGAGCGAGCATGTCAGGAAGTCAGTGCAGCAATCCAACCCAAAACCGCCCAAAACATTACGACTAGGCATATAACGCATTGTAACGAAAGTTGCTGCTGCTTGCATTCGTTTTGACTAGTGATAACATCCCTTCTCGATAGCCAGAAACGACGGGCAAAATGAGCGCCGACATCATTACCACCGTGACGATCGCCGCCGAAACCGCCGTTGCCGTCCTCACGGCCGCTGACCAGGCCGCGATCCACGACTACGCGTTGGCCGAGAAATCACCAGCGACCCGGCGCGCGTATCGTTCAGACTTCGCAGCCTTCACCGTATGGTGCGCCGGCCGCAGCCTCGACCCAATCCCGGCAGCGCCGGAGACGGTGGCAGCCTTCATCGCCGACCAAGCCAATGCCGGCTTCCGCGCCTCGACGCTTGGGCGACGGGTCGCCGCCATCGCTTACGCCCATGCTCTCGCCGGCCTCGAGCCGCCCACCAGCAGCAAGGCCGTCCGCGTCGTGCTGGGCGGCGCGCGCCGCAAGATCGGCACCAAGCCGGCACAGAAGGCACCGGCCACAGCCGAGCGGATCGCCGCCATGCTCATCGCCCTGCCCGATACCCTCACTGGCAAACGGGATGGAGCACTGCTGGCGCTGGGCTTTGCCGGGGCATTTCGCCGCTCCGAGTTGATCGCGCTCAAGGTGGTCGACCTTTCCTTCGAGACGGAAGGTTTGCGCGTCCACATCCGGCACTCAAAAACCGACCAGGAAGGCCGCGGCCAGGAGATCGCCATTCCACGCGGCACTAAGCTACGGCCGGTCAAAGCCCTGGAGGACTGGTTGGAGGCCGGGAAGATCCGGGCGGGTCCAGTGTTTCGCTCGATCGACCGTCATGGGCGCATCGGTGCCGGTCTTTCCGCTCAATCCGTCGCGTTGATCGTCAAGCGCCATGCCGAGGCTGTCGGGCTGGATCCGCACGACTTCGCCGGTCACAGCCTACGGGCGGGCTTTCTCACCAGCGCGGCCGAAGCCGGCGCCGACCTGCTGCGAATGATGGAAGTGTCTCGGCATAAGCGAGTTGAGACGGTGCAGGGGTACGTCCGGAGGGCGAATGGCTTCAAAGGGCATGCGGGGGCGGGATTTCTATGAGCGAGGCTGAACGACACAAGACTCTGTATCTCTACTTTGAGGATCAGCAGGAAAAGCTATCAGCTCAGCTGGGAGCCATGACTTATACCGAGTTCAGTTTGTTCGTTGGATACGTGTTCGACCAGCTCGATCATGCCCACGACACGCAGAATGTAGGGGAATTCACCCGTACACGGGGGCTAATGCTGGCCCTCGCTGGCAAGGAGTTCGAAGCCGGACACTTCATGGACGGGATGGAAGAAACAAGCCGACTGCAGCACATTGAACGCGCCGAGGCATATTACGCGCTTGCCCAGGGTTTCTATCCAAAAGAGCAACACCCCGCACTGGATGCGGCTTGGAACAACAGCACCGACTATGCCGAGAGGTTTGGATTTCGTGCTCAGGGCATTTACGAGACGCTGGCACCGCATCGGGTGTTCCAGCCAGAGTAATCGTCGGGATCGCGATGTACATCACGGCAAGCCAGCTTCTGTCAGGAGTAGAAAAATGACATTCGCAGAAATCTACTGCCTCATTTCTCCAGTTGTAATACTGGTCTTTGTTGGCTTCGGCGGACTTTGGATCGCAAATCACACCTGATTGGCTCGAATAGAGCCCGGCAGAAATGCTGAGCGACGACAGCATGGCCGGCAGCGTAACCGCTAATAACTTCTAACCAATAGACGACATCGCAGCCGATTGCGTATTCCGACGCAAGCCAGCCACCCTAAGGGGTATCGGCCGGAGCTCGGCCTCGAAATCCTGAAGCTTGGCCAGCTTGAGGGGGCGTGCCGTTGTGTTGCTTGCCTTGGCACCCTGGTGGGCGGGCGTCGACACCCGTCAACTTGCCTTACTCATGCCAGGCCGAGAAAGACGGCCAGGGCGCGATTGACTGCCAGCAGGGTGGCATCGTCCAGGTGGCCGATGACGCCGCCAAGCTTACCCCGGGGTGGGGTCTGTGCCTTGTCCACCATGATCTGCGATGGCTTGGCCAGACCATTCTGCGGGTTGGGTTCGACCGTGACCCGCAGCAGGGGAGCGTCGACGAGGGTGCTGGTGATCGGCAGGACGGTCACGGCCGGCAGCTCGCCGAACAGGTCGGACTGCACCACCAGGGCTGGCCGGGGTTTCCCCTGCTCACCCTGGAGGGCGACCGTCACCAAGTCACCGCGCCTCAATCCGTCCAGCCGGTCGTGTCGGAAACCGCCGACCAGAAGGCATCGTCGGTATCATCCTGCCTGGCGTCACGAATCAGGGCTGCTTGGCGGGCGCACTCTCCAGCGAAACCAGCTGCCCGGGTATCCGGCACCCAAATCTGCACCGGCCGTAGCCCTGCTGCACGGAGCTTGTCGCGCCGTCGCTGAACCCGCTGTGCACCCGTTCTCGATGTCGGCATACGTTACATGTAGCAAATCTAGGCCAACTAAGTCCACTATGGTCGAGCTTGCTGCATTTCAGTGAGGTCGAAGCGTCTCCAAGGCCGGCACCTCACAGCCTGGCATATGCTTCGATGTCTTCCGAGCTGTTCCACTCGGCAAAAGCTCCAAACGATCCGGTGGCCAGCCTCTCGGGCTGGGCACGGATCATCACGACCCGGCCCGCCTCGATAA
>Ga0160427_10001279_pt1 | contig 15521 bp, 13 predicted proteins | sample SolpanmetagenomL_FD_108194 | JGI IMG/M metagenome (GOLD analysis project Ga0160427, IMG submission 108194) | Solar panel surface microbial communities from Lawrence Berkeley National Laboratory, California, USA - L | ecosystem: Engineered > Built environment > Solar panel > Unclassified ...
TAAGATTAAAAATATAGGCATTTAAATACAATGATACCCAAATTTGTCCCCAATTAGCTAAAAACCACGTTCCAAGGCCGTTATTCGATATGAGAAGATCGCACGCTTCGTAAGTCCTTGTAGCCGAAGCAAAAGCCCAAAGAACGCCAAAAATAAAAGGGTAAAAAAGAAAGAGAGAAAAATCAAACACCAAACACCCATTACCTGCCGCAGATTATGCTACAAATACCTAGGTACTTATGCTTGCTAAGACTAAAATAAAGATTAAAAAAAAAAAATCCAGCTCAAACAACACCTATTCCCAACTGAAACATGGCATTAAGATTTCAATAATCTCTATCATGGTTGCCACAAGTAACGACATGTTGACTGCATAAAAATTAAAGAAATGCTCATCCAACATATAAAACATTCTTTCTCCCGATGGTTCTGATCTCGTATAGAGCAAGATGCGAGAGCAGACTGACTGTATGATAACGCATAAATATATCTGTAAACGCCTTAAAAAGCGGGTCCAGAGTGAAGTGTGACGAGCTCAATCATCATCTAAAAGATCAATGACCTCATGTTTCTTCTTTCCCTTGGTTTCATTCGTGTCCACATCCGGGTTGTATACTCTCCACAACCCATCAGATCTGACGATCACACGATCAACATTATGCTGTCCACCTCTGTCGGCGATAATTTTGCGAATAGTCTCTTGTATAAAGCCATCCGTCACCAGATTCTGTGGCCGACAGTCTGATATGGATCCACAAATAGGACAAGACCAAGCATCAACGATGGATACACCTCCAACATACTTTGGACGGCTACTCAGGAAGGAATCCAAATCGAAACATTCGATATGGCTACAATGTTTCCCGCGTACGGGGACTTTTAAAGTTGTCTTAGATATCGGACATTGAATATCAAGAGCTATGGTATCAGAACCCACAGTAACGAGGTCCTCATCATCCTTCGATTGTCTTGGCTTAATTCGCTCCCTGATCTTGAGTTTTGCATCGTGAATAGGGATAAACTGCTTGGTAAGACAATCCTTGTGGATAGTAGTTCGAGATGTGACCTCCAAGACTTCTATGCAGAATGCTATTGACTCTTTGCTCGCATCGCGTTCGGTTTGGTCCTCAAAGACTGCAACTTTGACTTCGTTGGCACCCTGTTGTATGTAGTCGGTGATGTCTGTTGGGAGGTCTTTTCCCCAATTTTTCTTCTTACGAAAATCCAGAATTTGTCCATTGATTTCAGCGAATGAACATGGTGGATGTTTGGTTTCGAAACATCCCCATGTGGATAGATCTGGCTTAGTCAATATCTTAGCAACATTAACAAAACGTATTCTATAGCTCAGCGATCCTTGTTCAACTAGGCGAACACGAGATGGTTGCCCATGTTGTAGTATAGTCGGACGGGATACAGCAACTTTGGACGGGTCTGGGACCTGAAACAAGCAGCTATGGAATATGTTTGGTGTAACACTCAGGTTGAAATAGACGGGTTCCTTGATTGCCATAAATAGAGTCTCTCCCTCCGGCACTTTTTGAGAAGAATACAGTGCTGGAGGCAGCAAGTGATAGTCCATAGCAATCTTATGACCTGGAACAGAGTCTGCAAAATGTCAGTAATTATAATGGTACATATTGGGGAATTATCCTCATGAAGAGATAGGGAAAAGCCCTTACTTCCTGTATCTGTAAGGACATAACTAAAGTCGGGTCTGAGTACGGGCCTTTGAGTTGTATCGCTCATTGACCTGGCTCTCTGTTCAGGCACTGTAGGCCCATGTCCAACAGCCGACTGTGGGTGGGAGTGAGCCGGCATTGTAGTACCCCTCACCCAAGAACTTATTGGCTGGGGTCGAACATGCAGAGGATTTTGTGGGGGCGGAACAGCTTGGTTGACGTGACTTCCCTGTGTAGGATTCCCATATTGTAATTGTGTTGGTGTTACGTGAGCCTGAGTTGGAAAGCCCCCATGTACAGGGCTTTGTAGCTGAGAGTTTGGTTGTGTGTGACTTAATCTTTCTTTGGCTATAGCCTGCTGTATCTGCTGGTTCTGTTGTTCCCTTGCCATCCTTAAATGTACTTGGTTCTCCTGTAATTGTAAACGTTGTAATTGTTGTTGCTGAATAGACATCTGTTGGGCTTGCTGCTGTGACTGAGCGACCCTTGTGTGTGGCTGCAACCCTCTAGGATGTGCCTGTAGATATTGTTGTTGCCATTGCTGAAGATATCGATGTCGCAGAAGCAGGAGAAGTTCCCGAGAAGGCTGCTGTTGAGCAACATTTTGAGTGGATGGAAGATATTGTGGTGGTATTGGACTCTGAACATGTTGTGTCGTGGACGGACTGGCGATGGACCTCATAGACGAATTTAAAGCATTAGGTTGTGATATCAATGTCTCTGACTGCAGTGGAGACGGCCTCGACATCTCAGCCGCTGCTGACGGTGGTGGTACTAATACAGGCGTCGGCCTTGGTCTGGTTTGCGTTTGCGTTTGCGCCTGTAATGGAGGTTGTGGTGGTGGTGGTCGAGGTTGAACATTGTAGACTGTGCTATTTTCTTGCTGATTATCAGGAGCCATCCATGAACGCCATGCCCGATTGTTTCTGCCTCCAATGAATGCATTTGCAGTATCGTTTGTAGCAATCACCGCTGATTGGCTGAGTATGAGAGTAACGAGTCAGCATGATGTCTCCTTTATCAAAGAAGTGATAGATCTGTTTTATTGACATCTTCGAAATATGTATGCATAACGAAAACAGGCCATTGTGGTCTTTTGTTTGTCATAATGCACTTACTTTTGAGTTGGAATAGACGATGTGCTCTTTCGTTTCAGTGGATTTTGAGGTCTTGTGTTCTCGGCAGACGCAACATTTGACGTCGTCGCTGTAGAAGTAGCATTGTGATGTAAGTAGACGTTACTATCACTGGTATTATTATTGTTGTTGTCGTTGTCGTTGTTGTTCACATGCTAAATGAGATGTTAGAATAACCAATTATTCAATGACAATGATGATAATAATATTGCTGTCGTGGTTTTTGTTTTGTTCTCGTCAAATAAGACAGAGATTAAAACAAAAGCAGGGAAGAAAGATCTAATCGGTTTATACATACATGGACATCTGTGACGCCGGTCCCTCCTCCTTCTCCGCCGTCCATAAAGGCAATCGAAGCAGTCAGAGTGGAAAGATTCTATGACCACAATGCGACATGTTCTCTCTTTCTCAAGATCAGATTACGAGTGGCATTCCACAGATCTTGCGACATACGCTGGAGTAAGTATGAATGCTTTAAATAACGGTGATACTGGTAGGCAGTTTTTTTTTTTTGCTTTTGTTGCTGGCTTAAAGAGCGCTTGTTCTTGACTGGCGGTATTGTCTAGGATGTGTGTGAGTTGGAGTGTGTAAATTCAAAGCTAGTCAAGAGGAAAGTATCGATCTAAGGGACTCTTTCTTTCATTTATATACTTTACTTGTTTATATATTCACCGTGCCTCAATCAATAAGAATATCTCAGCCTTGTCAAACACATCGACGCGGCTGGGCAAAATAGAGCATCATCACTGACTGGACTTTTTGGGGGGGTTTGTTTTGATTTTGTTCTTTTTCTTTGTGGTTCTTTGTCCTTCGTTCGAAAACACTTCATCATCGCTTTGAATCTGCCCGGAGCCTTGCTGCTTCTAATTCTGACTCAATCGTGCATTAAAATAACAACAATAACAAAATGATAATAAATATCACCATCAGCCACCATACCTCATTCAGACAGGCACCAACAGGTAACAAGCATTCTCGAGCTGTGGTGGCACAACGACGACGCTGGCATATCATTGCAACAAAACCAACACTCCTCAATTCCCTAGTATCTACACAAAATTTGCTTCTTCTTTCATGGTTTTGACTTTAACTGAGAGCACACCCGTACATGTGTTTTCCTCTATGATACCATATGGATACATCATTCATGAATTCTATCAATCAAGCTAGCATAAACATGTTTGGTACCCATAGGTAGCACACGCGTATACACGGGATGATGTGTGGTGGCACAAGACATGATACTCTATCTAATTAGGTACTTAGTACCTACTTACATATAATACAAACACGACTGCTATCTGTATTATGTAAGAGCAAACATACCTTGAACAGGAGAGGACGTTTCTAATCAGAGTATCTTTTTCGTATTTTTGAGATCGTATCGCTTTAAATGCGTGCAAATTCAAGTAGTGATTTCAGGTACTGGGTTGAGTCTGCTTGCTGGCTTGAACACGCCGATTTTCTCACTATGACCAATTGAAAAAGGTACATTCCCTTGTCAAGTTTCACTTGCTTGTAGCTCGGATTTTGATAGCAATAATTTAGTATCCAAAAATGAGAATAGCATCGAAAACTAAAAATAGATAAATGATTAAATAAAATAGAGAATTACCGCTCATGTTATGCATGATATCATTGATGAAAACAACCAAGACCTACTCGAATAGTTAAGAACAGAACAATAAGGGGCGGTATAGAAGCAAATTTAGTAGATACACAAAAACATGCGCCAATCGAGATTGCTTCATACAAAAAAACAAGACGATTGAAAGCCATGTAAATAAGAAGAAATTCATCTCGAAATAAATAAATGATAAACACCATCATCGCCAAACTATCATGTTGTTTCCATGGGTTTGGTTATATAACCATCCTTATGACCAATATCATCATGTTGCGGCGTCATGACACTCCCCTCGTTGTCAGTAAAGTCAAAATCAATACCAAGTCCAGGTTTGGTATCGGTACCACTGTCATCGCCAAAAGCGGGCGGCCTTGTTCGCATTTCTTTCGCTTTTGCAAGACTAATGGTGGTTGCAGTGAAAGAACTAACGACCGGCTGAGTTTCATCGCGATCGATAGTAGCCTTCATCATAGCGGCCATCCATTGTCGGCCGACCTCCTTGGTGTCTGTGGCGAAATAGTGGACCTTTGGCGGTGTAAACATGACGCCCTTGGCTGCACCAGGAGCAGGTGGAACGAGTTTGAATGTAAACCATCCGCTCTTTTCTTTTTGCGGAGGCGTAGCAGCAGGATTCATAGGCGATGGAGCATTCGAGCCTCGAGTGAGTGCTGAGGACTCCTGTCCGGGTTGTGTAGGTGAAGTGATTGCTGCTACGGAAGCATGCAAACTCACTAGTCGATCGTCTGCAGCATTTAATACACGATGGGACGTTATATCTATGAGACCCCGCTCTTTGGTGTCCTTCTCGGAATAAAAATAACTTAGGCGTCTACCCTTGAGCACGAAAAACCTTGACTTCCATGTACCGACTACTCCACTTGAGCCACGTTTCTTTAACCAGCCGCTGAAATCTCCCTGTGCAGCTGCTTCGGCGGGTGTTGTCTCACGCAAACCCTCTGTCCAAGCACTCGTGTTTTGCTTCTTCGACTTTTGTCGTATGCCAGAAGTGGATGCAACTGATCTTAACTTTTTGTTGGTGGGTTGTGATGCTGCTCGGTCCTTTCCTTCATGTGATCTTCTGGCACTTTGGTCAAAAGCTAATGAAATGGAAGGCGTTGACCCGCTACCATCTGGAGTCAAGAGTGATCCATCTGTACCTATAGACCCAGGAGACATTGCCAATGTCTTATCTGTGGCATCTGAGATAGCGCGCTGTGGTGCTACTTGCTGACGATCTTTTTCAAGACTTGGAGAACTGCTGGACACTTCATGGTCTGCTGGGTTTGTATTGCCAAACTTTTTGCCAATGGGTTTAGATTTAGATGGAGAAGTTGCTTTAGGTGGTTCATATAGATAAGCATCCGTAGATACTTGTGTAGATAGCTTCTTCTTAGCTTTAGGATTGTGATACGCCATCGCCGCTGATGACGTTGTGAGGGGTGATGTCGATCCGTTTTCGGCACTACCCATTCTTGAATGTCGGGTCGTGCTTCCTCGTCCATCCGGATAGCTAGATTTTCTGGTATGACTTCCAGAGCTGCTAGTTTTCTTGTGTAAAACATTCTTTCGAGCCTCTTCGTTAGCTAGGTTTCGAGACTCGACGGATGTTTTGGGACTTGGTTGCGAGCCGGCGAAACCGCTATCTCCAGTGAATCTACTCTCGCCGGTCGCCGTACTTGGTGTAATCTTATGACTAGCTGGACCAGTCTGTGACCAATCTTGGTCATAAGAAGCATCCACAGGTCGTTGCTGTAGTCCACCTGAAGACATATCTTGATTGGATGACTGATCTTTACTTTGTCTCTGCGAAGACCGTCTTCTCGACTGCCTTCGGGAACTATGTACGTTGTATTCATCCACTGGCGAAGCAGCTATATTAAACTTAGTAAGGGTCACATCAAACACGAAAAACACAACATACCTCTTTCTCCATAACTTCTGTGCATCCCCATTTGAGCCTGTTTTGAAGGAGCTCGATTATGCAAACTGGGTAATCGTGGCAATACAGTGGTCGGATTACCTGTCGTGCTACTCCGGTGCCGTCTTCCCCGATTGTCTTCAGTACCAGATGCCATACCCATACTACTTCCACTTCTCGCCGGCATGTCACCATCGGGTCGGGGTAGGCCAATCATATCCATGAGTCTTTCTATCTCTTTCCAGACTTGAAATCTTTTACCGAAACTATTGATTTCCAATTCTTTTAAATGTGACATTTCCAACTGCAAAAGTATAGATCCAGTAATCTCCTGCATCTCAAACTTTTCACAGATTGGAACTGGAATGTCCTGTTCCTGAAGATATGCAGAAACCTGTGCAGGGGTCCACATACGGACCTCTTCCAGAGTGTAGTTGATCCCGTTGCTTGAAGATGATACATCAGAACGATCATCATCATGCATATCATAATGTCCTTGGTGCCCTTGAAGAGCATGGTTATACATTCCAGAATTGTCAGATTGATGTGGGTGATCTTCATCAACGGCACTCCTTGAATAATCGGATGCGGAATCATCAGGCTCTGCTAAAGATCCGTACGTCTCTTCGTTTTGTTCCGGTATTCTCGAATGAGTATGCTGCATCTGCACTGATTTATTGTGTCCAGTACCACTTGCTCGCGGAGTAGTAATCTGAGATATAGCCTCCTCTATGTCGCTCAATGTGTTCTGCACTACTGGGCTCTCCTTTATGGGGTTTTGTGCTTGTTGACTACTTGCTGCTTCGATCGATTGTGGTATCGTTTCAGAGTAGCCTGTTCGGGTTGTAATAGAGGTTCCGGATGTACCTGGTGTACTTGGTTCGATTGAGCTTTCACTGGCGACTACCCTAGTATTTCCATTTGCGGATGAATTCTGAGAATATCCGTTTGATTGAGTAGAAACACTCGAAGGATTTATACTGGTTGTCGATAGTGAATCTGACTTCTGATGGAAGATAGCCGTGGTCTGAGCTGATACATTTTTGTCGTGTACGGTGACCGACTCAGTTGGTGTAGCTGGTTGTTGCGAATATGTCGGCCCCCCAATTGTGATTGGTTCCACGGATTCTATCGGTTGCGTTACTGAGTTTGGTTGAGTAGACGATGTGCTTTCTCGAGTCTTCGTCGAAGGAGTAGTGTAAACTGGAACGGAGATTTTATTGATTAGCCATATTTTCAACGCTGTAGGCGTCAATCCTGATGATCGACGGCGGTGCATAGTTGCACTCTAAGGAGAGTGAAAATAATTTCTTGAGATGGTGATTCATAGAGACCTGCCTTGAGGAAAAAGTCCAATGTGTCCCGTTACTAAATCACGACCCTACCATCCAATGCTCCATTAGCTTAGTTGGACAACCAACTCGCCGCAAACGGCGATAATGAGATTGTATTGAATTATTTTCCAAGAACAAATGCAAACAAGCTATAACCATCGAATTTCCATATGCTCGCATCGAGGAATTAAAGCAAATGCTCTCATTCCACGTTGTTTTTCAGGCATAGGGTTCAAAGTGTTTGTAATTTCGCCAATTTACAATAGATTCATCCGTTTATGTAAATAATCCAATCGTGCTCAATGGAAGAGTGAAACACCCCATAAGGAAACAGGAATCCATACCGAGTACCATCCATCACCATATTCATCATCGCGTTCAATAAGCTCGATCTGAGAGCCCTTCTTTAGAGTCAACTCATCACCGGATCGTGCTTGGAAGTCGTGTAAAACATCGAGGTATTCTGGTTGATGTGTATTTATTGTAGGACCCGCTCTTTGGTCCGTAGCAGCAAACATGACTGATGTACAACAACAATAATGAATGAGGAGAAATTCGAAGAAGTGTGATGTCTATAGTAAAGCAGGAAGACGGATCGGCCGAAGGAGGCTGGATAGGACGTTATCGGAAATGATGCGGGGCGCGAAGCAATTTGTCGTTTATCCTTCGATATGTCATGTTACTCTATTGTGCAGCTGAGATGGAATCAATGACAACTAGCAATGCACATCTTAAGGATGAAGATAGCAGAGGTGAAATGTGTTGAAGCACTTTCTTGATGTGTGTAGATGTATGTCGGTTGTCGATGTTGATGATGATGCAAAAGGAAATGCTGTTTGTTGGCTGTTGGTTTGGTTGTTGGCTAGAATAGCGCACAGGGGTCACTGGGGCCTAAAGTGCAACGCAATTGCAGTGAGCTTCTTCTAAATGCTAAGTACCTCTACAGCCTTAGTGCTCAGCAACGATCTATTTGGTATTAAGTACTCAATAATACCTACTAAGTACATGTATACATTGGTACTGAGTATTCATTCTCTCAATTACTGCCGCCTTCGACAGAAATAGAAACACTCTCATTCATCCATCTATTGACTATATATTTACAATTTCCCTCTGCGGACCCCAAGCAACGTGCAAGTGTGCTATCGAGTTCATGCTATCAATATTGCTTCTTCAAACACGTGTTTATATAACTTGGGCAAAAATGATCCAGTAAAAACATGGTTTTGAGCCCTAAGCTCCTAAATCCGAGATATTTTCGAGGTCTTATCTAAGCTTGGTGTACTCAGGCACATGTTCTTTGCGAGACCTTGGATGAAAATTGAAAAACTACTTGTATATTTATCGTTCCCTTATGAAATAGGCTCAGCTTTATATGTAAAACTTTGAATACTAAGTAAGTTAGTAGTACATACTTAAGGTATTTATGATATCAGTGATTTGGTCATCGCGATGCCCCGTTGGTGACATATGATGTAACTTTAAAATTTGTAGTAAGTTTCTAGTCATGTTTATACTCATATTTCTCTAGGTTCTTAGTACTAGACATATGCAATAAAGGCTTACTTCACCGTCCCAGTCATTGATTTTATATCAAATTACCAAGCGTCAAAGATCAGTTCTATATGACACATCAATTAATTATGCGTGTGCACATGTGAGTGACACAAAAATCCTTTGTCTTTGTAATTCATTGCAATAATGCTTTCAAGGTTTTCATATTTAATAAAATGTATCTTGTTACGACCTGATTTCTTATTCAACTCAGTATGCATATAGGGAGTTATGATTTTGCAACTCTGATCAAATCCGCACTTCTCGACGGATTGAGGCTTATATATTTAGGTCTCCGGGAGATCTCGAGACCCAGTTTAGAGAAACGTTTTATGCAAGCAAAAGTATTCCAACACAAGAGAAGGAGCACTTCTTTATATCCATAAAAGATGATCACCTCCAGTATAAATAGTAACAGATTCTCTGCAAAAAACATTTTTTTTGCTCGCGCAACTATGCCGCGGCATGCTCCAAGAATCAGTTGATGTCTATATAGAGAGACCGCTGGAATCCTTGACCAGTCATTGAAAACTTACAATATATCATGCATGTGTACATGTAGGGAGGGATATTTTCGCATCTCCGTTCAAATATAACCACTTTAAATTAATGGTCGTGTAACTTACAAGCATTATTATCATATGTAAATCTCTTGAATTGGTAGTCAATCACTGATCATGCAAAACACCGCAACAATTCCCATCACGCTTGTAATTTTCAAATTGCTGAAACGGTTTTAGCGGTAATGTGTTTGCCTCGATGCAACCAATTTCAAGCCAAGCAAAAAAGACTACTAGTGCATCCCGCACAACGCGTAGTGGTATATTTGTGTACCGTTCCCCAACATGATCGAGTGCTTGCGCTCTATAGGAAATATGCGCTTGAATTTCGTTGTTCATTTTAGTTTCATCTACAGACAAGCTAGTGTGTGGTTTAGTCTAAGCTTGACAAAATGTGTCTGCAGCACCAGACCTTGTAATATCTCATTCAACGTTCCTTGAACGGAATGGCTCTTGATTTATGTACTTAGCAGTACTTAGCATGCTATAGTGCCATGGACATGCCTCCCCATACCTGATACTATTTTTCATGAAAAAGCAAAAAGACTTTGTCCGTCATTCTCGCTACCGAGAAAATAAGGCTCACATCCAAGCAAGTTCATGGGTAAGGGTGGGCTGGACAGGATGGGTGTGTACTGTACCTGCGTGGGATGGATGCAAATAAATAAAGTCAATCCAAGTGGCGAGCTCAACACTCGAAATTCTATGACGAAACACAAAAGAGCCCAATCTCGAACTCGACGCGTTACATATAATTCTTTCTGTTCTGCTGTTATGTACAGCTCCAACACACACACACACAGACTTTAAGTAAACACTTGGGTTTTATACAACATCACCAAGCTTAAAATTACGACGAGCTCTTCTTGTCCAGGGACGAGGCCCACGATTGCCCTGGGCATACAACAATAAAAAATTGTTTTATAGTAGTGTGCTTGGGGTACTCTCTTTTTGAGCAGCTCGAGGGAATATAATAAAATGGCCGTATACACGAACTCGTCGCTTTTTCTCAGCGATGATGACGATATTCACCTCAACCACCACCACCACCATAGAGCCTCGTCTCACTCTACAGATGATCGTCATGAGGCTACCATCTCTCAACTCAACCAAGACTTACAATCTCTACAAATAGAACTCAGCACCTGCCCTCTGCCCACGACTAGTAGCGAACAAGATCTTGATCTACTAGAACATCGACAACTGCTCGAAACACGAATTGTCTCAATACAGGAAGAACTCGGTCGGCTCAATATGGGTTCAGCTCTTTCACCAGCTGTAGTTATTAGTGATGACGACGAAAATGAACAAAATACCAACGATCATTTATCTCGACCGATTATGATATCTCAGGCATCAGGCCCACCAAATGCCTCAACTAAGAAGAGGAAGTTGGAAGAGCAGCTAGATCCAGACTCAAATAAACCTCGTGATAACAAGTCACGAAAAATTCACACACCTGATGCAAGTTCGTCAGCGACGTCTACTGGATCGAGCTCAAGCACTTCAAAGACCTCTGTGGTGGAAAGGTGGGTTTAATGTTCTTTTCTTCTTCAAAATCGAACATGCCTTACTAAACAATATCTAGTGACTTTGAATTAGCCAAGCGTCTTGATGCAGAGTGGAACAGTATAGGAAACGGTGAATGGATGTATAGTGTACCATCCACTTCCAAGGCTCCTGCAAAATACGGTACGTCTCACACTCTCGATGGATGACTATTTACTTACATGCATTAGATGAGGTTGATTTAACGGGTCTCGACGACGATGAGGACATTGAAAATTTGATAAGAAGCATCCCACCATCACAGGTCAAGGACGAATCGCTATCGTATGCACCGGGTAGGTACATACAGCCAAATGTTCTGCCGTCTTTTGATTTCAACAATAACAACAACCCATTCCAGTTTACGGATAGCAACATTAATGATAGGCCATACTCATGGATGTCACCACCAACCGAGCCATTTAGAGGTTGGGATGACTGGTTCGATGAAGGAATGGATGATATGATGGATGCTGCTGCTGATGCAAATCCTCAAAACTTTTGGGATACCGTCGACTATTCCAATCAACGACTTCATCCAATTTTTGGCAATCGACGAATGTATGAGGAAGCCAGCGTCAATGAGAAGGCAGCAATTCAAGAACTTTTGCAAGAAATCAAGCCCGATGATGAGCCAGAACCTGAAGGCAGGGAGCCTACTCCGCCAGAGATGAAAGTTCAACTCATGGAACATCAAAGGGTAACATATCATACAGAACCACAAGTCGGGAACACTCATTCTAATTCGAATTTAGATTGGACTCGGCTGGCTTAAAGCACAAGAAGACGGACGGGCCAAAGGTGGCATTCTTGCAGATGATATGGGTTTAGGAAAGACAATCCAGGTATGCACATGCAGTCCTTGTTACGATAATGGTTAATGCAGCAAGTAATTCTGACATAGAACAGGCTTTAGCTCTTCTTGTTTCTCGGCGGAGCACAGACTCTAAAAGAAAGACAACTTTGATCGTTGCTCCAGTTGCTCTGCTCCGGCAGTGGAAATTGGAAATTGAACAAAAAATCAATCCAGAACATCAACTTTCTGTTTATCTTCATCACGGACCTTGTAAAAAGTTTAAAACGTTCAAGGATATGGCTAAGCATGATGGTAAATCAGTTAAATCCCCTCAGCCAAAAATTCTCTAACATAGATACAGTTGTTCTTACCAGTTACGGCACTCTAGGTAGTGAGTTCAAGAAAAAGACAGAATGGGAACAACGTAACAGTCTATATCCTGAAAACCGACCTAAAGACACAGATTTTCCTTTTCTTGGTGACAATTCGTTGTGGTACCGTGTCATTCTTGATGAGGCTCAATACATCAAGAATCACAATACTCTCTCTTCAAGAGCCTGTGCTGAGTTACATTCAACGTATAGACTCTGTCTATCGGGGACGCCCATCCAGAATTCTGCGTATGAATTTTATAGCTTGCTTCGTTTTCTTAAATACCGACCTTACAACGATCATAAGCTTTTTCAAAAAGACATCGGCAAAGGATTGAAGTCAAAATCTAACCACGAACACCAAGCTAGCCTACAACGTCTTCAAACAGTCATCAAGCTTATTTTGTTACGTCGAATGAAAACATCTATGATAGATGGAAAACCATTCTTGACTCTACCTCCCAAGCATGTTGAGCTTGTCCATGCTGTCTTCTCTGAGGATGAGCGTCAATTTTATGACGCACTTGCAGCCCGAGCAGTCCTTCAATTCAACAAATATCTTCGTGCGGGCACTGCAATGAAGAACTATTCTTACATCTTGGTACTTTTACTAAGATTGAGACAAGCAGCATGTCATCCCCATCTTATAAAAGACATGGAGAAGGGTGCCGACCTCGAGGCAGAAGGTGGCCAAGTCATCAAGGACTTGTTAGCAGAGTTTTCAGAAGATACTGTCACTCGAGTTAAGGAAGTTGGCGGGGTGTTTGATTGTCCTGTTTGCTATGACGTGACAGAAAACCCTAAACTCGTGGTCAGTTGCGGTCATGAATTGTGCTCAGAGTGTTTGGTGAGAGTCATCAACAGACATGCCATCGAGGCTGGTGCTCGTGGAGATGAAGGTGGAGCAGCTAAATGTCCTCAATGTCGAGGCCCTCTACATGCCGAACGAATCGTTGATTATGCAACATTCCGTGAACATTTTTTTCCAGACGTTGTTAATGATGAAATCTTGGGTGTTGAAGGTCTTGTCAAGGATGTAGAAGAAGGTGATTCTGACGACGAAGATGATTCGGATTCCGATCGTGATGGCTCTGATGACGAATCAGACGACTTGGATGGTTTCATTGTGTCTGACGATCATGTATCTGATGCAGACTCGGATTCAGATGAGTTTCTCAGCGATGATGGAACTGAAGACTTCCAAAAACTACTCGGGCCGTCACGATCACGATCTGCCACAGGCAAAACAGACAAAAAAACCAATACAAAAGTGGGCAATAGTTCAAAGGAGAAAGCTAAGGCTTCTAAGAAAGGTAAAGAGAAAGCCAAAGAGCCGAAGAAATCTAAGAAGGCTCGAGGGAAAGAGAAGAAACCAAGAAAGAAACCCAAGACAATGGCTCAAAAGCGTAGTAAAGCCTTCCAGTCAAAGAAGGGGAAGGAAAAATGTATGTGACTTCACGATGCTATGCTATCAGTAGGCTGACTTTCTTTTCACAGACATGAAGAAGATATCCAAAAATTGGGAAAGCAGTGCTAAAATCGACAAATGTCTTGAAATCTTGGACAATATCAAGAAATCCGATTTGAACGAAAAGACTATAATTTTCTCCTTATGGACTTCTATGCTTGACCTCGTTGAAGTTCCTCTACTACAACGTGGAATTAACTATACCCGTTATGACGGCTCAATGAGCGCAAATGAACGTAATGAAGCAGTCTTGGACTTTCAAGACGAAAGCAAAGATATCTCTGTCATGCTCATTTCCTTGAAGGCTGGCAACGCAGGACTTAATTTGGTGTCAGCATCACAAGTCATCATTCTCGACCCCTTTTGGAACGGATCTGTAGAGGACCAGGCTATTGACAGGGCTCATCGTATCGGACAAACGAAAGAAGTTCATGTCCACCGAATTGTTGTTGAAAACACCGTTGAAGATCGTATCCTCCAACTTCAGCAACAAAAGAGGGAGTTAGTCGAAAGTGCACTTGACGAGAATGCAGCCAAGGCAATCAGTCGTCTTGGTCAACAGGAGTTGTCATACCTTTTCGTACGTAATATAATCTCTGTTTACATCATGGTTCTAACATTAGTATCTGTAGGGAGTTCATGGGTTGGCTGGACAAGCACCAGCTCCACCTATGCGTCGTGTAGCAGGAGTAGATGTTTAAATATTGCCTATTCTTTTCTGCCAATTTCTCATCATTTGCCCAAAATTATTGTTTACTTTTGAAAACTTGTTTTGTACGCCCGACTACATATAGACCTAATACACGGTAATGGGAGTGGAGTTCTCATGGCGTCTGGGATTTTGAAAGCTATTCTCTTACGGAGTTGAGGTTGATTGATTGTTTACAGATTTTCATCTCTTCTACAGGCGTAGATGATTGGCAGGAGCACTATACATTTAAATTCTAAAATTCTTTCCTGTTGTCTTGTCCTCTTCTGTAGTAGCATTACAATAAAAATTGTCTCTTGAAATTGGAGACGTGAGATGAATACCTGGGTATCCATTTAGCACATCTTTTGAATCACAATCATCTGTTCTAGGGTTCGCTGAACCACTTCACTATATACATGTTAAGGTACTTATTACATTGCTTGTCCTAACGTTGTCACTCTGGATCCTTGCGCAATATATGCACACCAGATACGAATGTCTAGTCGCACGACGGGTAGCAAGAGTATACCTTGTTATTTGAACACATACACAAGGTGATGTTCACATAATTCACTGCAGACATCTAAACTACCTAAGTAGTCTTGTTACCTCCATTTTCTTGTCCTGCATTAATCCACTTTACACCAAGGTTCAGAGAGTTCAACTTTCAAAGGCGGTTTCATGACCTGGGATTCCCCGATTGCACAAGAGTGATGATAACCGTAAAAACGAATTCGTGATCGTAGTCGCGCGCTGGGGACACGAATATATCTCTGATATAAATTGTGCTTGATGATCCGATAGTCTCCTAGCTGCAGGTGGGGCCTAATGATTGA
>Ga0160427_10001280_pt1 | contig 15509 bp, 11 predicted proteins | sample SolpanmetagenomL_FD_108194 | JGI IMG/M metagenome (GOLD analysis project Ga0160427, IMG submission 108194) | Solar panel surface microbial communities from Lawrence Berkeley National Laboratory, California, USA - L | ecosystem: Engineered > Built environment > Solar panel > Unclassified ...
CATCTTGGCTACTGAGGCTTCTTCATCTGTCGCCGCTACTCCAATTGCTTCCTCCCCAGTTGGATATGCTACAGAAACTGCCACCATCACCTCAGCTCAAGCCACTGCCATGACCCCAGTCAGTGTCGGACCCTCATCCACTTCTACAAGCTACTCTACCATCTTCCTCACTGAGACACTTACCAAAACTTTGGCCAAGAGCTCATCGTCTGCCACGGATGTTGTTCCAGCCAGTGTACCAACCACTACAGGAGGAGCTGTCTCATACATCACTGTCACCCAGACCGAGACTGAAACCGAGACTATCACCAAACATCATCACCACACATTCACCCACACTGCTGCCTGCTCTGCTGCCGCCACTGGTGTTGTCCCAGCTAGCCAAGTTACTGGTGCTACCTCAGCTCCTGTTGCTTCCGCTCCAGCATCTTACGCTGTCCCATCTGTTGCTGCTAGCTCTGTTGTCATCCCATCAGGCTCTGAGACCACCTCAGCTGTCGTTGGTACTGCCACTGCCACCACGGTCAGCCCAGCAACATCCATCGAGGCCACTGCTACCTCTGGATCCGTCTCTGCTACCGCTCCAGCTTCCTACTCTGTTCCATCAGCCTCTGCCCCAGCATCATACGTTATGCCTACCGGCACCGGATACACTGCTTCCCCAACCGGAACTGGTGCTCCATATGTCTACAAGCGTGAGGAATGCCTAGCTGCCTACAACTCTTGCTTGACAACTTACAAACAATGTACACACCGTGCTAAGCGATCTGTACAACAAGTCGCCTGCAAGCGTTACTTGAACACTGAGTGTGAACTTGTCAAGCGAAGCTGCATTTAAAATGTCCTTCATCGCATGTTTGTAGATAGGCACTTCTACTGTGTAGGAGTTTTGTGCTTTTACTTTCTTTACTTACAGAGATATCATTAATTATCCATTGCCCATGCTTCAGGAGATGAATATTAGAAGCGGTTTTCGATTCTTGTAAATACGTATTTAGAAAATCATTTCTTTAGACGCCTTTTTATCAATTTCTTTCTTTTGTCATTACTTTTCCTTTTGTCAATCACTGTTGGGGTGCATTATAGCTAGCGGAATTTATTGTTCGTTTATCATCGAATCAATCATCACTTGAAACAAGATCAGTAGTGCTGTGAAAAGTAAATCATGTTTATTGAAGAACTGGTATCGTAGAACATCTATTGATTTGTTGATTTCAATTTAAATACCAGAGTACATGGTACTCTTTCGCTCAAATGTACGTTCATAATCCTTAGGTGAATTTTCAATCGTAAAGGATAAAACTAGGAAGACATTAACAAGAAAAATGCGCTTAAAGATCCGGGAATGAAGTGCACCTTTCACGAAATATATTGGATTTGTTCCCAAAAAAAAAACTAGAAATGCAGTTGTATACAGACGTGAGCGTTATATATTGAGAACAAAAAAACAGACGGAAAGCGTATGCGTGACAGGTCTGCACGCAACAACCTCAAGTTATTGTTCTTTGTACATGTAATTTTGTGTCGCGACCCTGTCAAGAGAATCATTATAAACTGCAAGAAAAATCGTAAAATAGCAGAATTTAGTAGCTGGACCCATTCAACCGATATACAGATAACTAATTGTATAGAGGAGTTCCATCTGATCAGCAATTAATCCGTCTTAAAGTATGAAACTAGTGTCTTGTTATGTTTCTGGGTTTATGCATCAAATGAATACCCATAGGTCTGCCTGTCAATGTTGCAAAAAACACGCTAGCACTTCACTACCCGGACATGTGCCGAGAAACACCCTCCATCCTTGGCTGGTTCCTGAATTCATGAATTGACTCACTCACCGACCGACAGGGACTGGTCAAAGCACTTAACTTCCTGCTCGCCAGCTCATTTACTCCTCTAAACTTGCAATCGTTACAGGATCATTCATTTCCATTACTTGGTAATTTACTATCTATTTTTTTTGACATCGTCAGCTAGCGATTCATTTCTAAGAAAACATATTCAGATATGGCATCCATCAGAGTATGTAAACTCCTCTCCGCTTTCCAATTATGTCTTGTAATAAACCCCCGCTAACAAGAACCCCTCCTTTTCACCCATTCTCTAGGCCAACTGTCGCAAGATTGTCGCCATCGGCAGAAACTATGCGTAAGACCAAAATCTCCTTCTCTCTATGTTCAAATGATCTCCAGTATCCGTCACAGCTTAGAAAAATACAAATTTATTGTTTGAGATGGGATCGTACTCTGAATCAAGATCCGAGATATCTGTATGCTCAGCAATGGGATTCATAAAAAGAAAAGATGAGAGTTGACAAGAGGAACAATTGAATCCAACTGAAAATTGACCGATCATATGATTCAAATTGATCGCAATCCTTTAACCACGTCCCACAAGCTAACGATAAACAACGAGGGCGGAGAGAAAAAGCTCAGTGACCACATTACCGAGCTCAACAATGTCCGACCAAAACAACCCTTCTTTTTCCTGAAACCATCATCCAGTATCCTCGTCAGCGGCGATGGACCGTTTCTTCGTCCAAAAGGTGTGACGGCACACTATGAAGTTGAATTGGGACTTGTTATGGGGAAGAAACTTGTGGACTTTGATGAGAGTGATGAGAAGGGTGCATTAGATGCTATAAGAGGGTATTTGGTAGCAATTGATATGACGGGGAGGTTTGTTTACTTTTTCTCCCGCTTTGCTGTTTCAACGCTGTTCATCGGTTTTTTGTGAATTCGAGTAGAATGTGCTGATTTGAAGGTGACCAACTTTTAGAAATGTACAAGATGAAGCAAAGAAGAAGGGTTTGCCATGGAGTACTGCAAAGGGTTTTGATACGTTTACAATCATTAGTCAAATGATTAAGAAGTATGTCTATCTTTTGCGTGTGGAACCATTAACCAAAACATGATTGTGTACGCTGACCACGTAAATTTCAGAGAACAAATTCCCGATCCTCACAATGTTGAATTATATCTGTCAGTAAATGACAAGATCAAACAGCAAGACTCAACAAATTTACTGCTGTTCCAAATTCCCCGACTCTTGTCACACGTTTCTCAAATCATGACACTTGAGGAAGGAGATATCATTCTTACTGGAACACCAAAAGGAGTCGGACCTGTCGAATTGGGTGATGTAATGAAAGCAGGAATTCGTGTTGACGGAAAGGAGCTTGATGAAGGCAAAATTGAAGCAAATGTGGAGGAGAAACCAGGTCCTTACACATTCAAGCAAACATAGTTGCTGTATTTTACATTTCCTTTTGCCTGTTAACGCAATTTGAATCTTAAAAAAAGACTCGACATTTGCTTCTGTAAAAACGCCCGCTCAATTTCAATTTACTTATCCAGACTTCCTTGTACTATACTTCGTAATTTTGTAATGACATCTGACGGCGACTCAGCACCAAATATAGCCGTTCCAGCGACTATGACATTGGCACCAGCCTCTGCTACCTGATCAATATTGCCCAGACCAACTCCTCCATCCACTTCAATGTCTAAATCTTTATATTTTTTCCGTAGCTGGTCGACTTTTGGCATGACTCTTGCTTGAAATTTCTGACCTCCAAAGCCAGGTTCGACAGACATGACGAGGACCATCTGTAAAAACAATTAGTCTCGTGAATATAAATAAAAGATTGAAGAAGTGTCGGTATACACACATCAGGATACGCATCATCCTTCTCTCGATCAAGCAATGGAAACAAAACATCAGCTGGGGTGTCAGGTTTAATGGCTACACCCGCCTTCATCCCCACTGCATGTATCTGCTTGATAATCTTTTGGTGTGTTTCTGTCGCTTCATAGTGAAAACAGTAGATATCTCCTCCAGCTTTAGCAAAGTCGTCTACCCATTGTTCTGGCTACATTATCGTTAGTTCGTCGAATCTCTTTTCAATCGTTTCTTATCATTTCCTTTTTATAGAAAAATTGATGAAAATTGGGATATGTATTGATTGTGACATAAAAAAACAGCATGTATATAAAGGAGCGAAACGGAGAACAAGGAAAGAGGGCATGAGGGCGGACAAACCTTTGCAACCATCATATGACAGTCAAAAAATCCCCTCCCATCACTCGTCTTCTCAATGGTAGGTCTTAAACATGTAACCACCGGAGCACCAATTGTAATGTTGGGAACGAAATGACCGTCCATAATGTCAATATGCAGCCAATCGGCGCCGGAGGTGATCATTCGATTACATTCTGATGCAAGTTTGGCGAAATCTCCAGCAAGGATTGAGGGTGCAATGATGGCTTTTGGCATTGTATTTTGTGTATTTTTTGTCTTTTATTTGTGATGCTTTGGTTCCTTTATATTTATGAATGAGCTCGAAGTGAGATCTTAAAAGACAAACAAGTTGGAGTGATGAGAAAATGTTGAGTTTTAGAGGTCAATGGCAGATGACGGATGTAGCTTGAGTTGAGCTGTCGGCGAGCAGGGGGGTTGGAGTTGGTCCCGCATTGCATTTGCTCTTAGAGCTACTCATCAGCCTGATCCCGGAAGAGAGAGCTTCATGAGTGCTATGCATGGATATATAAAGATGGCGATGAAATGGTTCAGATTCTTGAGGCTTGTCTACTGAGCTTACCAGAGGACAAGATAAGTATGTTCACACATGTAGTGATTTTGACCTCTGTACGACTCCGTATGATGAAGTACAATATTTATAATTCTAGGTATCTTTTGTATTGAGTAACGTTAAAGAGCATTTAATGAGGTATCGTCATGCACTGAGAACTTCTAAGTCCATGTATCTTCACTAAAACTATTGTTTTCAACAGGAACAAAACTTATATTCACTACCAGACTAACAATGTGTGTCCAGAATAATATGTCCAACTCCGTACAGAGCTCATAATGGCTTGAAGGATATAGATCCCCGCTAGCAACAAGTAAGCGCAAAAAAATGGGTAAATACTTTAAAAAGAATATCGTCAAAGACAAGATTTGAACTTGCGCAGCAAATGCTACCTGATATCGTGGAACATGAATTCCCATTCGAGTCAGGCTGATAAATTAGTCAAGTTCATAATTGATAGAGCAGACTATACACACCTCCTTAACCACTCGGACACTTTGACAGTAAGAGTTTAATCCTTATTCCCGAAAATATAATATATTGTATTGTGTGATCCTCTGCGTGAAACGGGACATAATTTTGTGAGATTATATGAGTTCCCAAAATCATAACTTCCGCCAATTTCCAAGATCTGCACGACCATTGTCGAAATCAGTATATTATAAGCTAGTTTATTGTCGGTGGAGCTTGTTTAAAGGAGTGTCAATCTCCATACATCTTCACATTTAATCCTCATCACTGTATATGTACGGTAGGACATACACATGCAGCAACATTCTATTGACGAATAATCATTCTACCTATCAAGATAATTGATACCTCGATCATGAATATAAATCATGTATGGTCATAGAAATTTCGTGTCTGGATATTTCTTCAATGTTGTCCAAAACATCATATCCCACACTATAATCATCAAGTGTGACTCTTTGTCCTCCGACAATTGGTCAGCCTATGAGAATTGTGTCATTTCCTTTCAACTATCATATCATTATATCCTTAATGAAAATATTCAAGTTAAAGAAGAAACACACAAACGTATAGGTGGTACAGTGGTAGCTTAGCTTATGTGTTTTTTGTCCTTAGGCACACTGTGTAGTTTGTACAATCATAACACAATATAACTATGTTGCATAACATGTTATGCATCTTGTGATCAAATGACTGAAGCTCTTATTTGTAAGAAATCGATCTACTCTACGACATAATTGATTACAGTCACAATTGTTCATTTCAGCCATGTTCTTAGGCAATGGTGACCAGACAATGCTAAGAGTGTTACGAATAGTAATGGCTATGGTACAAAAAGAAAATTTGGTGGGAGGTTCTGTTTTTGGAACGTCACAACTTTCATACTAGTAGATTCTATAATTTGCAACTTTCTGATTACAACATATGGAATTGGACATACACATGTACAGAGAACATGACTTCTATTAATAATTTAGTTTATGTAATTCTTACAGCAGTAGAGATTGCCTTAGTATATAGACACTTGGAAATATTTTTCGAGATAGTAGTATAGTATACAGATCTTCAAACTTCCTTTATAATGTCTGTATAGAATTCCAGCTAGAGGATTTTGTGCGAGGGGAAAGTTATGAACATTGTACAAGTACCTCCACATATAAATCACAAAAGATTCAATTCCATACTTGATAATTTATGTGGTAGAGGCATAGCGATAAGAATGCACTCATATAGTGAGAAGTCCCAAGATCGCTTACACAGAATTATCCTACAAGAACGGTTTGCACAATGCGCATGATCTCAACAATCTACCAAGGGTTTCATGGATTGCTACGGATGTTGATACTGTTTTGATTTAATGTTCAAATTGATGGAGGTTTATTACTTTACACATTTAATCGAAAGATGGTCGAGAATAGACGAGCGGTGAGAGGATTGAGTATCAACGTTCTTAGGCTCCAAGAACTCTACACTCACCACAGCCCTGGAACGAAAATCAAATAACACACTCAAAATGAAATGAAGTTTAGAGTTCGATTGGCTTTAGACAACTAATGTAGTGTAAATTGTCTAAGATTGAAGTCCTTGATCTAGATAGTCCTTGGTCTAGATAGTCCTTAATGCGAATAGTAATCCTTGATTGTTTTGTCTTCAGAGCAGTCGTTGCAAGGCGGTTCAGCTTAACAGGTGTAGTCTGCAACAATGACGTTGAAGTTCTGTGCAGAAAAGGTCTGACTGTACACATTACCGCAAGCGTTGACACCCTGTTGAGCCATGTATGCAACGGACCAGCAGTGGATACTAACAGAGTAACGGTTCTATGTAGTAGAAAATGGTCAGTTAACATGAGTTCAACAATTTTATGTCCTTCTCAGATTTTTGGCTTTTCCGCTGCAGATACACAACAACTTACATCATTGCAGAACCAGATTCCAGTACCCAACTCGTACTGAGTAAGGATGCAGAACCCTGGTCCAGGACCAACATTGCAGAGATCGATTCCATTCAAATTGCTAACATCAATCTGGAGACCACTTCTGGTTCCTGAACCGCAATGACCAGAGATGCCTCCGCAGACGTAAGAATCACGCTTGGCGAGTGGGTCACGCTTAGTGACGGAATGGGTTGAGTTCCACCCGAGCGCAGCTTTGAGATCATTTTCATGCATGGTAGCACCAACTTTCAAGGTTGACAGATGAGCCTTGTTCAAAGCCACGGCTGCGACAGGAGCTGGAGCCGGAACTGCCAAAACCTTGAATTTTTACCATCTAGTCAGCTTCAATTATGTTCTTAAAGCATGTATCAAAGAGAATGATGTACGCACAATTTGAGTGACAGCCAGCAAAGCAGAGAGGAATAAGGTTGAAAGTTGCATGTTTGATAATTGATTGATAAATGAATATATGTATGTGATATCCGATGTATAAGACTGATTTGATGCTGATAGTTTTTGTTTGATCGACTGAGGAATTTGATGATGGATAGTAGTTCAGACTGGCCTGGGAGGCCTGTATTTATAAGTTTCCACCATGAGGATCTTACGTAGTAACAAAGGTAATCCTTCATGCTGATGTCTAGCCTATCAGCTATGCAACTTGATGTGATAACTGGCTTCACCAGGTGATGATGAGTGGAATTAATTCTTTGCGATGCGTGCATACCTCGACTGAGTTTTAACGTTTTGACCTCTGTTCGACAAAGTTTTGACCCCGATTCCAAAACCTTGTATAACCTCCTACTACTACACTGGTATACCATCGCGATTGTGTAGGATCTGAAGGGTGTACAAAGTTATGGTACATTACAGGGAGACGTCATGAATATTGAACAGGCAATCCCCGGCCCAATGCTTCATCAGATTTGATCCACACTGATGGTAGTAAGTTTGAACATTCCCAGCTGAACAATCGCTCGTGCGGAGATAGGTGGTTCTTTCTACATTGATCAGCTTTTTCGCAGACTATCTGAATTCTCAATTAAGCTGGAAGGATGATTTGTCCTAAGTAAACAAGGATTGTAGTGCATAAGAACAAAGCTTGCTTTGTAGTAACAAATTAGAATGCATCATTTTCGATGTTAAAACATTTTCATATCCAATCAGTGATCTCAACAACTAATCTAATATTACTATAAGGTTAAGCCTTGTTGCGACTTCATACAACTCAAACAGGTATAGAAAGTGGGTCTATTCAAGTGCGGCCGGGTATTTTGTCATTTACCGAAGTAGCCCTGCATACGTATGCATACCTGTAGGATCTTACCTCTTTAATTGTAAGCGAAAGCTTCGCCAGGTTAACGTTGTTTGAATATGGTGTTCGTGAAACTCGTAGGTCTGTGCGCAACGGCACGCCCATGTCTTTTGCAAGATATGAAGGGCTAGCAATTCACAACTGTTACACAATATTTTACTTAGAGGGGAACCTAAAGCTGATCAAGAGGTCTGATCCCTTGATTGCTACTTGAAGCCTGGAACAACTCATAGGTGACTATATCAGCTGTGAGGAGGCTGGCATAACACAACACTGCAATGGCGTGCGCTTTCTTATACCGAAGGAAGTCGATGTTCATGGTATTCCACTCATGCTAATCATCAATTTAGGTCATAAACCTAGACGAGGATAAGTCTACACACTGGTACTCATGAAACATGTTCGATTTTGTAGGAATGGCATCTATTGCAAAATGTAGAATCTGGAATTGGAAATTTTCCCGAGATGTTCTAACATGCGTGAGTAGTACAACTTTCTTCTCTCTGACAAAACTATCAGCAGATGCTACATTAGGACCATCATTAACATACTGAATGAGACGGGATTTCAAACGACTACTTACTTCTAGGGAGGATTTTTCTTACCACTCCCGATGGTTGGGTCCACTTATCATGTTCAGTAATCAATGCTTGTAGGTTGACAGGCTTCCTGTAGGTCAAGTCATCGGCGTACATTCACAGAATGTCTTGTACATCCATTGTCAGATTGTCCGAGAATGACCTGGCCCTTGCGATTTGGTCAGTTGTTTCGACGAGCCTTCTATATTAGGCTGTTGTCTAATATCAGCAAAAAGTATACTCCCTCTCTATACGGATTTATATATGTACTTTGATTGGTTCTGTTGAAACACGACTTGCGAAATTGTATCTACGATACTTTCACACATTGCAGAAGTTGAGCCGTAACCAAACACCTCGTTGGTTTTATAGGATTTTAAAGTTTGGCACAGTTACTATTATTCAGTAAACGAATGGATCCATACTTGACAAGGTCAGTTAGGCTTCGCCATCTCAATACACCAATTGTGTGGCAAATATATGCAATCCTGGAACATACCAGTGTAATTTGAATGTGTTTTGTCAATCACAGTCATTGGTCAAGTTGATAAAATCCGAAATGCGGAAGGTTTCAAGTTAAGATTAAATAGTAAAAAAGCTTTTTTGGTTTATCTGGCGTGATAATCGCCCAAGATTACTCTATCCAGGGCTCATAAAAATGTTACAAATATTTCGTTATTTACGCTTCTTTACTTAGACAGGTATGACAATTTTTTGTCACAGCTCGGAATTGTGTTAAAGTCTGCAACTGTGATGATGTGGAAGATGCGTGCAACAAGTAAATACATCAAGCGACGAAATGAGCAAACACGCACCATAATAAGGCTCTCTTTCGGGTTTGGCCTGTCTGTGCGCACAACACACATATACACACAAACGCAAAATCATCCTTTTCTCAAGTCTCGAGTATCATACAAAGCAACAAAAGAAAACCTCACAAACTGTGTGTCTTCTTCTGTCTAGTCTTTTTTTTATATTTTCTCGATTGTTACAACAAATCGTCCTTCAAGGCTCTGACACCTTTGTAGCTTGAATCCACCAAAAATTCACAAAGGCTGAATTCTTCTTTATCTCGCAAGGTGGATGACTTATCCCACTGCTTCAAAAGCATCATCTCACCATTCGGTTTGTGGAAAAAATGGCTGACTCTTCACAGAGGTCAAACTTCAAATCGTCTCAAAATGACCATGTCCATCGTTCAAAGTATACAATCTCCTCTCCTCACATCTTGAAGAATTGCCAAGAGTTGGTGAAACATGAAGGAGATACGAAGACTTCTTCAGAAGACTCTCTCTACTGATGATTTGAAGTCATTGATTTAAACTTATAAGATAGAGTCATCAGGGATGTCCCTCCTGTAACAGGATGAACCTCTGCCTCTGAACAGTCAAATAAGCTAAAATTCGATCCCTATCTTTGTGTGAACTTGGCCCGCTCTGTCAGACGTGCCGACATAACTCTATCGGTTTTAATCAAAATTTTGTCAGAAAACAACCTAGTAATACAATGAAATCAGCAAAGATGAGCATTCATCTATACACAGATAGAGGTTCCTTCTTGCTATTAATATCCGCAACAAGATAAGTGTGTCATTACTGCCTCTTGCTGATGCTTTTAGTTTTGGATCGTTGGACATAAGATTTCCTTTTGTCTTTCTCTATTTTTTTATGCATGATATGAAGAACTATCTGTAATAACATTATTAAATTACAAAAGAAAAATACAATAAGCATCCGTACTTATACACTAGAACCGTCTCGCCATATATCAACTGAGTTAATTTCTCCAAAGTCTAGCTCCTGATCGAATTGTACATCCTCAACTTTACTAACGTGCCTCCAGGAATTGTCCTGATCAAATTCCATGTTGAACTTCATAGGAGAGCCCGGACACAAGGTTGCCGAAGTCAAGCTATGAAAATTTTGGCTCATAGGTGGTAACTGTACACGCCCCGACCATACACCGAAATCAGCCTCATCTTGTAAAGGTGGTATGCCAAGGTCCATAGAAATGTCGAACCCAGTTCCGGTGCTTGAGCTTTGGTAGAACGATGCAGATGATGTGGATTCTATGTCTTTCATTAAAAAATCATCCATTTTATGAATGGGGCAACCACAGTAATGACAAAATCTTGACGGAATGACAGGGCCACCATGTTTGTAATCTCTATTATCATTCCGTATATGTATTGTGAGGTCCCAAAAGAAGCAACTATCGGTATACCACATGTCAGGAGGACGATATATATCTTCTCCAAATTCCATGCACAAAGAGTCGTGACTCTCGGTATACCGCGTATTAGGAGGACCATATATATCTTCTACAAGTGCCTTACACAAGGAGTCACAACTCATGCTAAGTAATGGTTCGAACAAACTGTCTATTTCTGTTGCTGTTGGAATTCGTCCAACTGAACCACGAGGACTAGTTTTTTCAAGAAGCTGGTTGTATCTTTGTGTTAAATCGATCGCCACATGGTCCTGCATATGTGCCTTATGATGTTCGTACATCATAGGTTCCAAAACGTTGAAGTTCAAAAGATTTGATGACAACAGTTTCGTAATTATTTCGTTTGAGAACAAGATCACAGCGCGCATACCTAGATCATGGACACTGCCAGTCAGAATCTCCTCTTCGTTTATTCCAAGCTCCAAATAGATGCGACGCCAATGGATCCAGTTCATGCCCCTATATTTGGTGAATGCATAATCAGATACAGACAGACCGTCTTTATCTATTGCAAAAATGCTCGCGCCATAATCAACAAACATTTGTACGACCTCTAACATAGAGTCCTTCATTTTCCAGGTACGAGCCCACCTCGAGTGCATCTGACAATCGTGGCGGGGACTCCTATCCTCTTTCATGAATATTGAATGGAGACAGCTTACTCCATGACTATTTGTCATCTTCGGATCTGAACCCAATTCTAAGAGCCATTTGATTGTTTCGACAATAGGATAATTTTGTCGAAGATAGTGGCCAAGGACAGTATGCTCGGCAACATCTTTGACCAAATCGACGTGATCGATAGCTACGAATTGATGAAGAGAATTGAAATCACAGACGTTCTTATAAGGATGAAGAAACCCTTTAAGCATAATCGGCTGTGAATCTTCATCAGCGAAAACATCCTCGTCTCTCGTAAGGACATCATTCAATGCTCACCCCGATATCTGAGTCTATACATATGAGAGCTGTCGCCGCCTGCTCTGAGTCGATTCTTCCTTCTCCAAATAGTTTGTATATGTATTTCTGACAATAGTCTTTAGGACTTAAGCGGTACCTCACTGAAGCGGAGACCAATATAGAAATTGGTAGTACCCTCTTGCTAAATTACGTTGCAACTCTCATGAATCAGCAGCTTCGCTTGGAGCATGTAAAAAATCCAAAGAGCTTACCCGTCTAAATTGGTCGAACACTCGATATCCGCACCTTGCTCATCAAGATATTTCAAAATCTGTATTCCCTTATCGTCATATAGTTCCCAACCGTGGGACATTGTCCTTTCCGCTGCAGCCAGACAAGCTGCCTTTTATGATTCAGTCTAGTTTATTGTGTTGTTTAATATCTAGAATAATGGACTTACACCATATATTGTCTGACCATCAGGGTCCGTATCATTCACCTTTACTTGACCTCCTTCTATCATCTTCCTGACACCATCAAGGTTTCCTTCTCTAATGAGAGAAAAGATTTCAGAATCCGACGGTATGATCGCACGGAAAGTCAAAGTTGCCTGAACAGAGCACTTTCCCGTTGCTAAAATCTTCTGGTATATCCATGCAGAAAGGCAGGTGTGATAGTCTGATGCCTGCGGTATAATAGCGACGCGAGCTAAAACTTCCATATCAATATTAGACCTCTTCCTATTAGGATGGAGAGTGCCCCAGTTTTGTGTCTTGCGTGACTTTGTTTGTAGCTCGAGTGTGTACCCATTCTTCTTCATGATCGTGGACCTTGATTTCTGCATCACAATTTTGTATCCTTCCGCTAGTGCTATGACATGTCAATATTTGGATTCAACTTGGAAATGAAGACCTACTCAGAGGCGTTGACTTTGTAGATAAAGCTACCGTATCTGTGTTTTGAACCAGTGTTTTCACTTTCTTCGATAAAGATTCTTCTGGATCCATCTCATCATTTGCTCTTTTTCTGTTTTGATTTGTAATAGCAGGATATGATTGGAGTACTTCACCACGAGACATTATCTCTACGATGTTTTCTAGCTCTTTTATAACTACCTGACTGTCCGACTTTAGGTATACAGGCTGGCTGCGTTGAGAGGGCAAGGCATATGCCAAAAGTCGGTGAAAACTATGCTCCAGAGACCTATCGTCATCTGGCGTAAAACACTTTTGTGATACTCCTTGCAGTAAACTGAGAATTTGAGTGAAATCATTTTGTACATTGTTGCTTATTGTTCGGTGTGACACTGAAATACTTTGCTGTATCTGTTGCAGGATAGCTTGATGTGAAGTCAATTCCACTGATGTTGCTGAAGTATTTTGAACGTGTTGTAGAACATTTGATAGAGATGTCATTTGGTCCATTAGTTGACTTTGATGGTGGGTCTGTGTATGTGTTTGTTGTGTGATGGTGGCATCTAAGTTGTTGAGCTTGCTCGTAGTGTTTGCAATATGTAGTTGTTGTTGAGATGCAAGGCCAGTAGTAGCTTGATGTGTCGACACATTGATATTGCTTTGAAATTGTTAAACACAAATCCTGATACAAGACTATCAAACTTTCAGGTGAACAAAACTTCGTTTGCTTACCGGTCACTTATGTTGATACGTGTTTGCAACAGTGCGAGACATGTATCTATCCTGTTCACAATTTCCTCTATCCTTGCCTCCTTGATAGAAGTCTTCAGTCTCTTGATTAGTCGCTTGGTAACGTTTTCGTGTTGGTCATATACGAAAGGTTTAAGACTGTCGCTAATCTCACTCATGTCTTTTCCACATTGTTGAACGGAATCACTGAGATCAGTATAAAGGGCCAAAGAGCTGTTCGGAATGTTGCCTTGACTCTTAAGTGCGTTTGCCTGGCTTCTGAGAATTTCTAGGATTTCTTGTATGTGAACGATTTTTTCGGACACCCTCTGTATGTTGTTTGGTGCATTTCGTATACTTGAAACTGTGGTATATGCTATCTTTGTAGCTTGTAGTGCGAGTGTAATCACCGCTATAAGGTTGGCCGCAACACCCACAGCTTCCATCTCGCACGTCTACTATCTATGCTAATGGATAGTTTAAGAGAAGCTTCGAAGGTTCAGTGATGATTGTCGCTTGGTCGATCACTGAAATGTCCAACTATAACAATTGCAACGTTACAGGTCATATACATGACAACAGTATTGGTCTGGGTATTTTTCGAAATGATCCACTTTCGAGTAGCTGCCTCGATCTCCTGATGAACACGACAGATACTTGAAGGGATTGAAATGCGAAAGGAAGTCCTACACTAGATACATGAAATCTGTACAATCATATATACATAAGAAGTGTTCATCTTTCGTAGCCTTGCCAAACACCATACGCATTTTGAATTATCAGCCTTGTTATATACATCTTATTGAATACCTATTCGGGTACGATATCGAGGCAGTATCGATACAGAGGCTGAGGCTGTGCTTCACCGACATTCAAAGTATGCAGGCCCACACGCAGTCCTCTACTAAGCACGAGAACATACTCTTAACAACATCCCGATACATAGTCATCTTGTACGAGTCTAAAACCAGACACTCTCTTAAGCAATTAGAGCCCGATTGAGACTGTCTTGTGCGATATCACCGGCGTGGTAATTGCTTGTTTCTAAACCATCATTTTCATGAATCTCTTAGACGGTACCGGTAGGCATGTCAGTTGCGGTTTTCTTTATTATTCCTCGAACAAGGTCGCGTACTCTCAAAGGGGGCGTAGATATGCTTTAACGCATCAGCCTTGGTAAAATGGATGAAATGGCATGCAAGTTCTTGGTGCTGTGCATATAATCGTATTCTGCGAAAGCACCCCATCATCACCAGCCTGCAGCACAAGCTTGATTTTCGTTTGCTCACAATTTCCCTTGGAAGATACTCGTATGTTTCTCCCTTCAGTACAACTAGTATGCATATGCTTTCGAAAGATCCATGACGTTGACCAAAGTTACTGACAGGTTCCATCAACCTTTCGCTTTAAAGTTCTTCCCATCTATCACAATCTAGTCTCCACTAAACTTACTACATGCTTGGCCTTACATATTTACTCAAGTGGGTACTCAAACAGTTTAAGACACGATTAATTGAACAAAAATGAATCCGAGGTCAAAAGTTTATGATTTCGTTGCGAAATAAGGAACATAGGAGGATGACGAGCCTCAATTCTCAAAGAGACAATCCATAAAATGAAGATAAATGTAGCATTGGTATTTTGGATAGCAGCGTTCAGTCTTGTAGTTGCTTACTCTTCTTCTTACTTTTTGGTTCTTCGAGATTGGATTTTGCCTCACTCATGCATAATGCCGCAACAACTCTAAACCTGAACAAAATTTCTCTTCCTCTCCAAAGAAGAGCTCATCACATCTATCGCCTCTATTTACATTTAAGTTATCGTCATGTTGAATTGAACGAACATTTGG
>Ga0160427_10001281_pt1 | contig 15505 bp, 12 predicted proteins | sample SolpanmetagenomL_FD_108194 | JGI IMG/M metagenome (GOLD analysis project Ga0160427, IMG submission 108194) | Solar panel surface microbial communities from Lawrence Berkeley National Laboratory, California, USA - L | ecosystem: Engineered > Built environment > Solar panel > Unclassified ...
AGTTTGGGTAGGTAGCTTACTTTGTTGCTTTTTGGGACGCTCTTTCTTTCTTTCTTTGCGATTAGATATACATTTCTTACACATCTCATGCTCTAGAAGAAGAAGGAGGAGGAGGAGGAGAGAAAGAAACAGGCATTGTAAATACATGTACAGTAGGCAGCGTTGATAAAACCAACAGCCAGCCAGCCCAGCCCAAAGCGAAGATTGAGAACGAGAATGAGAGTATGGGAGAGAAACAAGAGTCATGGAATAGGAGACAGAAGGGGAGTGAGGCGAAATGGGGAAAAAGATTACCCGAAGAAAGATGGACAAGAAAAAGACTATACCCAATCACCCAAACAACTTAAATCTCCTTTTCCGCCTCTCTCCTGCACTACCGTCATCCTCACCATCATCCCCATCTCCATGCTCATCATACTCATCTCTCGGTTGTTGTTGCTGTTTCAGATGTTGTGCCTGTCGCTGCTCATACGTTTTTTGTAACTTCCGCGACTGATGTTGCTGGGAGTTGTGTTCCCGTCCTCTATTCTCTTCCTCGGCAGTATCATTATTGCGGCGCTGGTTATCATTCCTATATGGCTCACTAGGCTGGCTTCGATCACCCTCCTGCCGTCTAGCACGACTACTACTCCTGTCCCTCTCCTGCCGTTCAGCCTCAGTGCGCCAAACAGATTTGCCTTCCGTTCCACTCAAACGTCGAAGCAATTTGCTGAAACTGCTTCCTCTCGGTTTCGTCGCCACATCATTTTCGTTTTGACTTTGGTCTTGACCTGCACGCTGACTTTGAACAGGAGACATGTCATCGAAATGTCTTGCCACTTTCTCCGGCACGACTTGGCCATTGCGCAATTGTGCTGGTAGTGGACGGGGTGGTGGGAGAGGAGATGTCATGCCTGAACGGTCTGTGTCGTCGCTTAGGGTGCGGCGATGCTGTGGCGCCCAATCGTGTGATATGGGTGATTGTGCTTGTGCAGAGGGTATGTAGTGAGGGTCGTAGGTGCCGCCATCATCATCGTTGCCGACACCGTAGTGCCTATGAATCTTGCTTTGACTGCCTGTAGCTGGAGGCTGGGTGGAAAGATTTGGTGATTCGAGGAATTTGGCGTAGGGATCGCGGGAATTGGGCTGTTGTTGGGGAGGATGAGATTGCTGAGCACCACCACCACCATATGAACCTGGCCCACTAGCTACACGACGGTCTTGGTTCATCAGCTGTTGATGCTGTTGATGTTGAGGCGCATAATCGGCCTGGCCTTGTTGATTGTTGCTATAGAGAGCCGGATCGAGATTTGTCCTTTTGTCTGAACTCCTTAAGTATGATTGGCCAATCGGAAGTATTGGACTTTCCATACTCCCGCCACTGTATCGACGAGTGCGATTCATTGTCGAAGGATCATATGACATATAACTGCTTGGTGGCGCAAATCCAGGGTTATTGTTGTTGTTGGTTTGAGCATTACTTGACATTTGCTGTGGTGCAGTTGAATTGGCAGACTGACCTTCATGTTCGCCGGCGTACTGTCTATATCTCTTCTGTACGGTTAGAGGAAGCTGGTCGATATTTGATGGCAAAGGAGGACCAACTGCGGTAGTGCTTCTACCTCTTGAGCCTGGACGAGAAGAAGAAGAACCACGGCGACGATGGAATGCAGGATCGTCTTCTAGTGGTGCTTGAGATCGAGGAAGTCTTTGTATCATCATTTCTGAGTGGTGGCGGTCAGAGTCCTGGGAAGCACGTTGATGAGAAGCGGTGGTATGGATAGGATCGGCGTCGTAGAGAACATCAGAATCGTCTCCGTGATGTTGGGGACGTGCATTGTCGTCAAAACGACGATCATCCTGATGTCCATCCATGCCATGTTGATGATGTGAATTGTCTTCAGTTTCGTAATCACCAGCATCATGATAAGGTTCTCTACCCTTGTAACCATTACGATTCTTACTCATACTTCTGCGGAACCCGCCAAGCAAGCCCTTGATACCTCCGGCATGATGAGCCTGTGTGTCATCTTGCTGATGTAGAGCAGGTACAAGCAAAGTGTACGCAACAGTACGACCTGCAGGATCCTTGCGGTTGACTTCGCAATGGATCGTGACCTCGAGACCTCCCTTCATCTCTATGAACCCATCACGACCACTTTTGTCATTCTTTGAGTTTCGACGATTCAGTCCAGTAGGACGAACTGGTAAAGAGTCAGTTTTGCGACCTCTGTACTCCTCGCCTTGAAGAGTCGCATCAGAGTTGTTTGTTCTGATTGTCATTGCTGCTGATTGAGCTGGATCAGATCCCCAACCATCTGCAGGCGCTGAATCAGCCTGACGATATGAAGATGGTGGTCCTCTTTGCTGGCTTGATGCACGAGCTAGAAGATTGCCACGCTTAGGATCACGCCTGGTGATTGATCTACTACGAGTAGCCGATCCGTCTCTATCTCTTGAGCCATTTCCGGTAAAAGAGAAGCTGCGTCTGCTTCGGTTTGACTCTTCGTACTCTTCGGCTGAAGCTCTTGTGTTGGATGGATTGTATTCATTAATGGAACACCAATTCCTTCTCGGGAACATGTGTTTGTTGTTACGAGACTTGCCGTCGACATCTGTGAGGAATAGCGGAATCATGTCTTCATCTGTTTCTTCATCTAGATGATGAACCTTGTTTCTCTTGTTCAACACATCCGCCATTGCGTCAGCTGGTGGTGCGTTGACAATAGCCGAAGATATGACGTTAGGCATATATCGATGGTCACGATCCTTTGGTAGACCGAGTTTGGGATTACTGTAAAACTGCGCAGCCGCAGCAAGATGCACGTCTCCACTCAACATTGTGATACGCACAGACTTTTCACGAGCCAGTTCTTGCAACTCCTGAATGAACCAATTTCTTTCACGTTTGTGATGCTTCGCCGTCCAGTGATCATCGAGGTCATCGAGAAGTTCGACACCACCATCAAATTTGTTCAAAAAGTTTCCAAGTAGACCGAACTTTCCAAGCGCTTTGACCGGATCCATTGCCTTCGAAGTCAGGATATTCTCAAGCCAGACCAGTCTTGGATATGCAATAGGGACTCCGAGCAGGACAATCAGATGTCTGGTATGCCCTTCAATTATATCCCGCCGGCATCGATCGAAGGCCAAGTCATACGTCTCTTGGCTCAAGATTTCGTCTCTAGTACGCTCCGTTCTGCAATCAAGACCGAGGAAGGTAGTGTGGTCGCCAAGTGACATGAACAGACTACGGCTGAGCTGATTGATATAAGGACCTGGATGCTCGCCTAACAACCATGACGGTTCAGTGCGCTCGTCCTCATCCGGCACACTCTGATGTTGGAACAGCATATAATACTTGTATGCTACAGCTCCGAGACCACAAAAGACAGCCGTACTGTTAAAGTCGTGAGGGTATGATCCAAAGCCCTACACATTGGAAGTCAGTATGTGTCAACATAATGAATACATTCGGAGCAAGCTCACATCAATAAGATCGTGGTCATCCCATATATTGACCATGGGTATAAGACCAGTCGCCATGCCAAACAAGCCAGTAGAAAACCACATTGAATACCGGTCTAGGTAAAACTGCTCAACCTCGTCTTGCATTTCTGCGCTGAAGGACGACCCGTGCTTCGTATCATGGTGTTTCACCTCGATCCACTTCTTGAAGATTTTGGTGTCAGTCATGACGCAGTCCATATAGACTTGGTCACCACCGCCAATCATACAGTGGAAGGGAGTCGATTGGTGTTTGCTCAACACGTCACGCCAGAGCGGGTCAGGACCACAGAGTTCATCAGTTTTAATGTCGTGCGAGAAGCCGTTACAGCTGTGAAACATCATGTTCATCGTCTGATGTTTTGACGGTACCCAGAATGCCAATGCAGAACCGCCATTAATTCGATAAGCTATACGTTGTTGCTCATCTGTTAGCTCAATCTCCATAAGGAACCGCCAGAATGTCACACCGCGCTCCGACAGCAAACGATGTGCCTTGAGGTCGCGATACTGCTGTAACTTCTCACCATCGATCTTGCTGATTCTGTTCGCCACATCTTTGTCGTTGCCAGAGTATGAGCTTCTCTCAAACAAGCCCGAGTCATCCTCAACACGGGAAAGATCAGTTTCCGATGTCAATTGGTGAAGAGCTCTGACATACAATGCTTGGCCTTTTCGGCCCAGCTTTACATGCCCGACTAAGGGATCGGACTCATCATCTTCGCCGGGCTGCACAGCTCGTTCAGGTGGAAGAAGTTCAGCAGGTTGCTTGAAAATGCGCATGACTGGTGGTGTACCATAATCAGACTCATGATCATGTGTAACAATCATGGCAGAGCCACGCCAAACCCGTCCTGTAGGATCTGATTCCGACATGGATTGTATGCCTGTAAAACGAAGCAGAGGACCACACTTCAAAGATAAGGCCGGACTGAACCCTGCATGTCCATTCCTTTGGTCATGCTGATTCTGTGATTGATCCGAACCGAGACCTGTCGTACTGCCTCGCTCGCCCTCCAAATTCAGATCTTCTGCAGTCAGTCTACCAACCTTCGCGGTCTTCCACTCATCAGATCCGTCGGTACCGACATATCGCCTCTCTGCGCGATTGTTAATATGCAGAACATCAGAGAAGTGTAGACGACGATGAGGCTGTTTCTCGTGTTTGTGGTGTTGATCGTGTTGATCATGTTGTTGAGCGCGCTGGTTGGGATCTACATTTCCAAAGCCTACAGCCTCTCGAGCTCGCTGTCCTTCTAATGTTTGAGGTGGAATGGAGAACTGTGGACCGGCATGGCCTTTAAGATGGACATCATCAGGCGCAACAGGATCACGGCCGGGTTGACCCTCATCATCCAAATTTGTCTTTTTCGGAAGTTTGCTCTCATGCTGTGAATTCTGTCCCTGATGTTGCATAATGTCTGAAACATCAGTCTGCTTGGGATTGTGTTGAACATCAGCCTGTCTGGGCTGGCTCGAAATGCGTTGCTGCGGCTCTTGATATTGCTGTTCGCGGTTGGTGTTTGCCCTGTTGTTCAGTCGGTCTACGGCTGGACCTGTAGGTGAAGTAGCATTTGTATACTGACTCCCTGGCTGGTAAGAAGGAGTCTGGCGCCGCCATCTTGAAGCTTGAATAGCATCGACCGCAGCAGCAGCAGCGGGGCCTGTTCTCGCCGCGTCATAAACAGTACGACCGCTTGGTGTCCGACCCAGTGCTGGTTTTGCTAACTGTACGTCTCCTGCCATATTTTGGTTTCTTCCAGGTGAACTGAAATTCCCATAATTGCCATTGCTCTGGACTGGTGATGTGGGGGACGCGAGACTTGCAGACCTCTCTCTTCTGTGTTGATCTTTGACAAGTGTCTCGAATCTCTGAGGCAAATGGTCGGCCTGCGGCACAGGCTTTCGGTGTACAGGTGTTCCACGCATCTGACCTATCGATGACCCATGATCTGATTGTTGAGATTGCCTTTGTGCTGCCACTTGCTCGGCTCTCTCAACTCGAGCTCTCTTTTCTTCCTTACTGATGTCTCCCAAGGTAGTCTCCAGCTTTTGCAAAGGCGATCTATCTTGCACGGATCCTGCCCGTCGAGGTCTACTTGGTGATGCGACGTTTTGTCTGTTCCCGAACCGAGCTTTTGAGTATTCGTCTGATGTATCGAGGGCCAGATCTGGTCTCATTCGAGCTCTTTCTCCAAACGATGTAGGTCTTGCTGATTGGCGATAGTCCCGTCCGACTGAGTGTCTGGTATCTTGCTGAATAAGCGGACTAGGGTCATTCATAGCGCTCTCTCTGTCGCTGGGTAGGTCTGATTCGTCTTCGATGTAGGAGCCATTTGAGGAGGGTTGGTCATCGTAGGAGAAGTGTTGTCGCTGAGCTTGCGGATAGATGTTGCCTTGTTGATTGATGGGTGGATTTCGTGATGCATAAAAGCGGTTGGATCTATCGTCTTGTTCCATTGGCGTTCCACAGGTCGTACAAGACCACTTTGGTATAAGGACAGGGTTGGGATGTCACAAGGTTGCTTCAGTAGTTTTGTACGACAGAGGGAATTGCAATGCCAGCGCTAGTGTTGTTGGCGCAACAGGTTGCTGGTGGCGCTAGAATATCTAGATGATCAATACAGCTGAGAGATGGACAAAAGAAAGAGGGCGCAACGAGGAGAAGAGGCGCGAGCAAAGCAAGAAAGCCAGCGCGAAGAGGTTATGCTAGATAGGAAGAGACGAAAGACCAGACGAAGAACGAACAGCCTACCAGATAGCGGAAAGCAGACTTGATATGATCATGATATGGCTAGCTTGGAAAACAATATGCTTGGCTGGCGTTAGAAGCTGGGATCGACAACATGTGGCTGGTTAGTTGGATCTGGTTTACCCAAAAGGCCGTCGAGGTATCGCAGGAACTGTTGACCTTGTTTCAGGTGTAACTACTTCCCAGACCCTTCTGGTCCTGATGAGCGTATCACTTGCAGCAGCATCTCAGCAGGAAGTGTTTCAAGTTGTTTACCTCAGGCGTCAGATCTGAGATAGTCAGGGTCCCTCTAGTGTACCAATGAAGAGAAAAGAGGACCCCTACAAGGCTCACGACATTGGAGATTGTAGATTGTCCATACCTCCAGCTGTCCAGTATAGTTGTCATAGCTGTGCAGTATACCGCACCTATCAAGAACATTCCTACTGTTCCGTGATCAATTGTTGCGATAGTGTATGAGATTTTGTACGAATACAACAATCCAATGTTGTGCTGAAAGTCCTCTCTACTACCTTACCATTATTCACCCTCGACCACCTCGTTATGCGTCTCCCTTTCTTAGCATGCCTAGCAGCAGCAACAGGTCTCATTACCGCTTTCGATTTGCCAGATCGAAATTATGACACTCACGACTTCTACGCCTTACATCTATCTCCCTCGACACCGCCGCAGACTATCGCAGACTACTTTGGACTCGAACTAGATGGCCAGCTGGGACATCTGAAAGACCACTATCTCTTCCGCCGACCGCGCCACGAGCATGATCTGGTCAAGCATGCAATCGATGAGCACAAAAGGAGGAAGCGCAGACGAGACATCGGCTATCAGAATGACCTGCTGGACGGGGTTCTGCTACACCAGAAACAAAAGCTGAAGCCACAAATGGAGAAGCGTGGCCCAATATACCCACACCTGAATTTCCCGGAAGACTTTGGCAAGAGGCAGGGAAAGCCTATACCTTTTTCGAAAGAAGACCCCACGGGCTATAGAGATTATATCAAGAACACCTTGGACATTCACGACCCGATATTTGACGACCAATGGCACATCTTTAATACACAGCAACTTGGACACGACCTAAATGTCACCGGCGTGTGGCTGCAGGGATTTACTGGCGAGGGCGCAAAGGTCGTCATGGTCGATGATGGAATAGACATGGATAGCAATGATCTAAAAGACAACTACTATGCTGAAGGATCCTATGATTTCAATGACAAAGGTCCTGAACCAAGACCAAGACTATCAGATGATAGACATGGTACGAGATGTGCTGGTGAAGTTGCAGCCGTCAGAAATGATGTTTGCGGACTTGGTCTGGCGTATAACTCCAAGGTTGGAGGAATCAGGATTTTATCGAAACCAATCACGGATGCCGACGAAGCACTCGGCATGACATATGGCTACGACAAGACAGATATCTACTCGTGTTCGTGGGGTCCTCCAGATGACGGACTGAGCATGGGTGAACCTGGTATTCTGATCAAACGTGCAATGATTGATGCAGTACAAAAAGGAAGAGGTGGTCTAGGCAGTATCTACGTCTTTGCTGCCGGCAATGGAGCATTTTCAGATGATAACTGTAACTTTGATGGCTATGTCAACAGCATATATACAGTCTCCATCGGCGCGATTGATCGACAAGGTCTACATCCATACTATTCAGAGACTTGCTCTGCATTGTTAGCCGTCACATACAGTAGTGGTAGTGGAGACGCCATACACACTACAGATGTAGGAGAAAATCAATGCTATACTGGTCATGGTGGAACATCTGCTGCTGGACCTTTAGCCTCCGGCATATACGCTCTCGCACTCGGAGTACGACCTGATCTAACATGGCGAGATATTCAGTGGCTGACAGTGCTTACCGCTGTGCCCATCGACCAAGGAGACGACTGGCAAGATACGGTTATTGGCAGGAAATTCAGCCATCAATTTGGTTATGGCAAAATGGATGCGTGGGCTTTTGTCGAAATGGCAAAGAACTTTACTTCTGTCAAACCACAAGCTTGGTTCAACTCGCCATGGCAGCACGTTCGTCATTTCATTCCAGAAGGAACCACGGGTCTTCAAAGTCATTTTACTGTCACGGAAGAGATGCTACAAAACGCCAACATTGAAAGAGTCGAACATGTCACCGTTACAATGAATATTGAGCACACACGACGAGGTGATCTTATGGTTGACCTCATTAGTCCGAGTGGTATCATCAGCCACATCAGTACAGCTAGACTGCGCGATGCTGCAAAGGAAGGCTACAATGATTGGACATTCATGTCAATGGCACACTGGGGTGAATCCGGTGTTGGCGAGTGGACAGTCGAGGTCAAAGATGTGAACGCAAACAACGATCATAATGGTACCTGGACAGATTGGAAGCTGAATATATTCGGCGAATCTATCGATCCTGATATTCAAGGTCTGTTGCCTTTACCAGGCGAGCACGACGACGATGACCACGATCGTGAAGACGCCGTCGTACACACCACGAGCGTATCCATTCCCACACCCACAGCAGCTCTCGGCGACAAGCCAAGTGACCACCCAGACCGACCCGTCGCCATCAAACCTTCCCCTCCCAGCAACGATGCCCTTCCAACTGCCACTGCCACGACAGAGCCAACACCTACTCCTACGACTGTGGCCCCGATAACCACAACACCTCCACAGTCCGACGATGACACCGATACAGCGCCATCTCCCCTTCCAACCCCAGATTCCTCACAAGGCCCTTATGACGAACACCTCCTCCCCTCCTACTTCCCCACTTTCGGCGTCTCCAAATCAACACAAACCTGGATCTATGGCTCATCCTTGCTCATCCTCATCTTCATCATCGGAATAGCAGCCTACCTGCTCAACGCACGCCGCAAAGCCGCTCATAACGCGCGCGACTCCTATGGCTTCGAACTAGTGGATAACGATTTCGACGAAGACGACGACGATGATGATGAAGATCCGAAACATTACGGGCCTGGTGGTGGGCTGGAGGGGTATGGTCAAACGAATGGAAAGACGACACAGGCGAATGGGAAGGGACATGGTGGTGGTGGGAAGGGGAAAACAGGAGGGAAAGGGCAGACGAGGAGGGCGGGCGATTTGTATGATGCTTTTGCGGGTGCGGAAGATGATTCTGATGGGGGCATGTTTAGTGAGCATGAGGAGGAGAATGGGAAGCAGGGCGGAAGGAAGATATGATGGAAGTGATTCAGCATAGGCAAGAATGCGAAGTGTATTGGAGTGCTAGCAATGCCGGTAGCATGCCTCTACTGATAGAGTATAAAGTTGACTGTTCTTCTTGTTCACCCCCCTATTCCCTAATGGCCTAACCCGGACCGACTACTTTGAACTTCTGACTCTTCTCTCAAATCTTCCAAACAGCTTCACGACAACGACAACGACATTGCATACTGTATACTGTACACCTTTTCGCTACTCTCATCGCAAACACCAGACGCGCCCTTGTTCTCATCGTTGAATTGCTAGACACGATCAAATCAGCCTGAAAGAGTTCAAGAACATACGGCACAGAAAATCCGATTACTCTAGGACGAAGAAGAAGAAGTCGCAAGAATGCCTGGAGCTCAGCCCGAACTGAAAAAAGTACGTCTATGTTGCTATGAGTCTGTTCGTGGTGGCCGCAGGCTTGCTTTGTTTTGCTTGATCCAGTCACATTTCCTCGCACATTCGTCGCGCGCGCACCCTTGTAATCAACCCACCAAATTGTTACCCAGTCTGCTAACTCCTTTTCCCTCCCATCGATATAGTACCTCGACAAACGCCTCTTCATCCAACTCAACGGCTCGCGCAAAGTCATGGGCACCCTGCGCGGCTACGACGTCTTCCTGAACATTGTCCTCGACGACGCTGTGGAAGAAAAGGAAGGCGGCGAGAAAGTTCCGTTGGGAATGGTGGTTGTTAGAGGGAATTCGGTTGTGATGCTGGAGGCGCTGGAGAGGATTGGTGGGGACGGGAGGGGTCAGAGGGGGCATGATTGAGTGATTCGAAATGGATATAAGGGAGGTGGGATGGACGATGAGTGAGGGTGCTGAAGAGCGGGGATAAGAAAAGAAACGGCAGGTTTAATGATGTTATGAATATACAAAAAGGTGAAACTTAGAAAATTCGCGTGCGTGGGCACGGCGGAGGCTTTCTGTCCGTCTGGTCCGGTTTGGTCTGGTCGCTGTCTTGCCGCTGGCCACCTGATCTGGCAACGACGCGAAGCGCGAAGATACAGCACAGACGCTCTACTCAGACTGATGAAACCAAAGGGAGAAGAGGAAGAAAGCTCATAACAATACCAGCCAGCAACGTTCGAAAGACTTGTACAATCTTCAATTTCGAACACAAGAAAACGTAAGGTAACAGGCACGCACTGCATCGCCCCGCACCTTATCCAGTCCGCTTATACAAGAACACGAAAACAATGCGAGCCACCACCGCACACAAGCACAAACATGTTACCAAATACAGAGCTACTGCGCCCGCCAGAAAACACATCCTGGTCGACTTCTTGGGACAGGCATGTATCTGTTGCTACTCCTTGTCTCTGGCGTGGACTTTCTAGTGAATGTCTCAACTTAGGCCGTTTATCTGGAAGGAAAGAAATAGGAAATACAGCACTATCGTAGTAATAGTATAAAAGCCAAACAAGCCAAGCAAAAAGCAAAAAGCAAAGCATGTTTCAGTCGTCTTCAACCCAACTGGCATCCGATCACACGGGCAACAAAGCCGTTGTCCGTCCATGCATCTGTCTATTCACCTTTGTTTCGCTTTTGCCTTCCGTTGATGAGTGCAATTCTATTTGAAAAATGGAGAGGTATATTGCATCAAGACGATACATACAAGACACACAAGACACAAGAAATCAAACACAAGACTTAAGACATAATGCGCACAAGACACAGAATAGAAAAACACAAGATCACAACACAAAACAGGGCGTGCAGAAAGCTCATCAAGCAGCATCAGCAGAAGCAACAATCAAACAATCACCCAAAGTAACACTTCGCAAAGAATTGAAAAACTACATAAAATCGTTCCTCCATTCATTTATTCCACCTCATCCCATCACATACACATACACATACACATACACATACACATACACATACACATACACATACACATACACATACACATACACATACACATACACATACACACACACATACACATACACATACACATACACATACACATACACATACACATACACATACACACCTCTCTCTACACCAAATATAGCTTCCCACGATAATGATCTCGGGTTGCGACATTAATCACTAAGTCACAAGTAGTAGAGGTCACGCAGGAAATCTCGCCCTTAAACTACCTTCAGAGACGACGCAGCAGATCTGACCCCTTAAACTCGACTAAAACCGAAGCTCACCTGCTTCCTCGCGAAAGAGTCCGCTTTCACTTATAGTACAAGCTTACTAACCACAGCACTTAAATTGACGCATATGTAGCATCTCCCTCTATTTGTGCTATAGCATTGGTGATAACTTAGACAGGACGACAAGCACTTAGGATGACGCACCCATAGCATATCAATATCAAGTTACTTTCAGACACCCTCCAAGAGAGGCAAGTCAAACTCAGGATAAATATCACGAGTATGGAACCAAGCATGTCCAACAAAGAAGCAAGACGTGCTAAGCTCGAGGCAATCGACGCCTATACTATACACTATAAAGCAAAGCGCCAAGAAGCGAAAGCAAGCATTAAAGTGGAAAAGCAGATTGTCAGCATAAAACACAAGCGAGGCGACGATGATTTAGACTACGAAGACTCCCGTCTTATGGAACTCACCTACGCAAGGTGTTCAGAGTTAGAAAAAAGAGTAAACGAAGTAAGGCGAAGGAGAGGAAGGTGGGGTTTCGATGAATAGAGAAATAAAACAGTTCTAGCAGTACTCACAATGACTATTTAACTATAATATAAGCGCTGCTATCATCACAATCTCACAATATCAGGTGTGGGATCCATTACAATCAGATTCCAAGATCTTCAGATGTTGTAGTCCAGCAATCTTCACGTACGAACTAAAGTTGGTCTAAACCTCTTAATATCAGACTCCTCTATATAGTCTTCAGCATTCGCAGCAGTACTAGTAAGGCATAGTGTAACAGAACACTCCCAGCAATAGTCACAGCGCCTCTTTAGCAACGCTTCCGAAAGAACGACGAATGGTCGGACCACGAAATGCTCTTTGCGATCTATTTGCTAAAATTCTATAATGGTTAAGCTAGACATATATAAGTCCTTCCCAATCCCAGTATCCTGTATTCATGCAACCAATGTCCAATGCCCAACCTGATCCCGCCCTCATTACATCATCCTATCATATCCCTTTTTATCAGTGGTCTTACTGACATTAGCCACGGCTTGGTCGATGGCATTCGTCAAGGTCATCTCAGCATGGCTGAATCTTCGGGGTACTTCGTTGACAGTCGGCAATTTCTCGTCTTGCAGATTGAGCAAGGCACTCGTAGCCCTTCGATGTCCCTGCGCGAACGTCTTCGCCGGCTTCTTGTATGTGGCGGCGAAAAAACTGAGGAATAAGAACAGATAGCTCGAGATGATTGTGACCCGAGTGAATGACGACAAATCTGTAGCAGCACATGCACCATATGCTGGGAGCCAGGAGAACTTGGTTGTGATCATGTAGTTGTATGCGCAGAAGTAGATGGAGATCAGATCGACGACGAATTGGGTGATTTGCATAATGGTAATATATTTCTTCGACCAGATACGGACACCACGAGCGGCTTGGAAGTAGTACCGATACATCACGGCATGGACCCAAAGGTTGAGAATACATGGGATTCAGGTGACAGGAGAAGGTACATCAATGGAGCATTTGCTTATTAAGAGACTTCTTCTTCAGGAAAAGGGAAAGTGCAAATTGAAATAGTCAATATTTGTCTTGAATTCATGAGCAACGGCTCCTAACTACATGTTGTGTGAACAAGCAACATCTTCCCGGAGCATCATTATCGTTGAATACGACCATCTTAAGCCAAGGATGCAAAGTGGTAAGGGCAATGCCACGTTTCGCAGATGCGCGGGGCTGCCGACTTACTGGAGTCTTTTTACGTAGTGTTTCATGCGTGCCACATTCGCCGTGGATTAGCCGTGGAACACGACTGACAGTCTCCGTCAGTGAGCTATTGAAGCGTGAAAGCTAGGCGTTATGGAGACGTGCTTATCGGTGTAGGGAGAAGGTGTTCACTAGCATGAAGTTGTACCAACCTCTACATTAGCGCTCTTCGCTATATTCTGCTCATTTGTCGTGACCCGAGACCGAAGCCTCAGAGGAAGTGTTGCGGCGGCGTGATCGTTTGGGTGGACTTCTACTGCGACTGTGACGCTGTGCTTGGTTGTGATTGCGGTCCTTTCGATCGTGAGCTCTGGTAATTATGGTGTCTGTGTTCTGGTGGGGTTCTATTAAGCGACCGTTGCCAACCACACTCGGGCTTCGAGGTGGTATGGAATTGGACCTGGATTTGGACCTTGACCTTGTTCCTGAACTCGATAGCCCCTTAGCACGATCCTCTCGAACATGCCCTCGAGGACTCCTGCGGCGGACCGGAGACCGGCTATGGGATGATGATCTTCTTCGCGCTCGGCTATGCTTTCTGGGTGTTGGTGAACGAGATCTGTCTGTAGAAGTGCGTCTTGTACGGATATCATCTCGGTTGATGTCTTCAGATAACTTTCGTCTCTTGGAGTGCCTAGCTTCCGTCTGCGGTGAAGGGGAGCGCCTGCGCTCAGGTGATCGCCGAGTCTGTCGTGGACTACGCCGACGTGGAGGAGTTCTTGACCTTGAAGGAGATCTTGTCAGCGATCTATGTCGATTTCGCCTTGGTGGACTGCGAGATGGTGAACGTGAGTTACGATGGGATGGACGAGGTGGCCTCTCGTATCTGCTGCGAGATTCGCCCGGCACATATCTGTCTTTCAGTGCAATTGGCATGCGGTCTCCTTCAACCTCTCTTCGACGATATGGTGGCGGTGATCTTGAAGAACGACGACGGTCAAAGTCGCGTCCTCCACGCCCTCCTCTGCCTCTTCCCATTCCTCGATCGCCTCGATCCCTTTGTCTGAGGTTGTTCATTTCTCTTTCTCGCTGTCGGTCCTCTTCGCGACCTCGACGTGCGGCTTCAGCGGCTTTCTCTGCTTCGATCTGTAGAGATGGTTAGCGAACGATCTTTTCGTGCAGACTGCTGTTAGTCGAGTTCGCTTGCCTTCTCCTGAATGAGCTCAAGCTTCTTTGCTTCCAGAAGTTCTTGCGGCACACCTTGTCCGTTAGCTTGAGCACTTAGACAAAGATTCCACAATTCTTTGCAAAAGGATGCTGTGTCTTTCTCCAGAAATCCACCAAGCTGTATTTGCAGTACTTTGATATTGGGCTGTGTTCACGCAAGTTAGAAGGCTACGGATCCTCGTGGTAGAGGCATGTACTCACGAAACGAGAGCCTTCGAGTAGATTGAAGCACATCTCAGTTACTACATCATCTTCGCTGCCCAGGATCTCCGAGATCTTGCCTGCTATCCATCTAATCCGTGAAACGTTTGTCAGCACATCCGTCCATTGCTCCAGCAGATGCGCCCAGATTCTTACTTCTTCAGTACTTCGACATTGACTGTTTTCATGTCAACGCGCTGCGAAAACTCTGGAGGGAATTTTGTAGCCTTCAGCAATTTCTGGTCTACAGCGTCGGCCATGTTGAGTGGAGAAGAAAAGCGAGATCGAATGCGATGGCTGACAGCGCACGCAAGCCAGAGCCCAGAGGGTGTTGTTGACGTAAATCACAAGAAGTTGTGTTTCACTACGAGTTTCATACAATGCGGGGATGTTTAAGCGGAGTTTAAGCGAACCAAGACAGAGCATGAAGAGAAGAGCAACAACAAAGGGAGGTGACAAATTCTGTGCCTTCCTCATCAGTATGTTTATCCATCATGAGGAAAGAGCCAAGATGGAAAGAACAAGTACCTCTCAAAACACTCAATTCATCCTCCGTTCATCCATCCTCCGTTCATTCTTCTCTTTCATCGCACCCAAAAGTCAAGTCTATCGTTTATTATCTCCATCATCTTCTTTGAGCACATCTCTTGTCCGTCTTACAGACGCTGACTACGCTCGACTGTGCTCAGTCATCTCTTAACACCTCGTCTGGCTTCTTCGCTTCGACCTTTTCCATCGCCAGGACCTCATCTTATTTCATCACATCAACCTAGACTTCATCGCCATGTCTGACG
>Ga0160427_10001283_pt1 | contig 15475 bp, 5 predicted proteins | sample SolpanmetagenomL_FD_108194 | JGI IMG/M metagenome (GOLD analysis project Ga0160427, IMG submission 108194) | Solar panel surface microbial communities from Lawrence Berkeley National Laboratory, California, USA - L | ecosystem: Engineered > Built environment > Solar panel > Unclassified ...
GGCCCGTATAGGGGGTAGTCTTTTTCGTATTAATTTAAAAAGTAGAAAAGGTTCGGGCCTATATCTATCTTAAGCTTAGTCTCTAGCGTAGAGAATATAAAGATTAGAAAAGGTTTAAGTATAGGCCTATCTTAAAATTAACTTATCTTTACGTATTTACATATTATAGATCTATAAAGAAGGGTTATATAGTAGTAAGACCTATACTTTATAGTATGGTTTAATGTTTTTATCTTTTATACTTTTAAAGCTATTAATCGTATATTTATATTTTTTATATATTTATACTATAGACTTGAGTTATATTAGTAGGGTTTATAGTATAGCTTAATCCTTAATTTAGGGTTCTTTTATATCTAAATTCTAGAAGACGGAAAAATTCTTGAACTAAGGCCTATTCTAGATTTAACGCTTAGTATAAAGAACATTTATTACAAATAGGTATTATAAGTATAGATTTTGTTTTATATAACGCTTTTTCTAGTATCACTTATCTAATAGATATATATTATTAGGTTCTATTATAGCTACAATTTATTAATAGAACGTTATATGAACTATCTATATAACGTTTATACTAGTATTGCTCTCTAATAGATAGTATTATTATATTTCATTACTATAATTAAGCTTATTATCTGTATAGAGTGTGCGTTTATATTAACGCTAATATAAGCTCTAAATAATTATTATGTTTTTAATAGCACCAATTACGCCGTTATATCAATATCTAAAGTAAATTTTCATACTCCTAGCTTATCAAATAAATTGAAATAAGGTTATTTTCAACTATCTACTTGTCTTTCTATATTTAAATATCATATAAATATAAAAACAGAGTCTCTTAGCAGCAATGTTTATAGAATAGTTTAATTATATTAGCTTGTAATCTAATAATAAGTAGTAAAAAAGAAAGTATAGTAAGATATATTTATGTATTGAATTAAATAGCTTAGAATATTCTATATATTAGAGAGTTTAAATTGATCACTTTTTTCTTAATTTAGGTAATTAAATTCTAAGAAATACTTCTATAACAATAATTTTTATTAATTTAGCTTTTTGTTTTTAGTACTATAGTATTTGAAAAAGGTAACTACCTAGTTGACTTTCTTTTTAAATATCCTATTAAAGCTTTTTTCACGCATGTTTCTATACTTATGGTTTACTACGGGTTAGGTCTTAGTCTCTAGCCTAAGATCTTGGATTCTTTCTTCTAAGTTTTAGGGCTTAGAGACCTGCCCAATTAATTTATTTAGGGTATAGACTAGGTATTTAAGCCTAAAACCCAACCTATAGTAAAATATAGACTTACATTAATAATTAAAGATAATAAAATAGGTAGTAAGTTCAATTGTAGAAAATATCTTATTTATCTCTATATGTTATAGTTAATATAGTAGTAACGTAGTAGTTAGTTGAATAACTTCAATTATTAGACAATATATAATAATTAAGACAGAGATAATAGCGGAGTTTGAAAGCCTAATCATCTATAAAAACATAGAACTTATATAATATACACGCTAAATAACAACTATTTCCTAAAATTAAGTAAATAAGTATGTCATAATTTAGTGTTCTCTTTTTAGGCTTTTTTCTATACAAGTAATTTCTTTTAATGTTATATAAGCTATAAAGTAATTATAGATTTTATAGAAAGTTAATAAACGCAACTATTAAGTGTTATAAATACTTACTTTTTTAGATATTATAATAAAGTATCATTCTTTCTAGTTATGTACAAACACGTCTTAAATTCTAGCTATATTCTCTAGAATATTTAATCTGTTAGAGCTATTAGTTATACAATACTACGGGTTGAGTCTTAGGTCCCTAGACCTAGTTATAGGTTAGAATTGATTTTTAGAACTTAGAAACCTATCTAAAACTTTTATTTTTAACTTAAGTTAATCCGATCCAACCTATAAATCTAACGAATCGGGGATCTTGAATCTAAGACCCAACCTATAGTGAAGCGTAATTAGAGTATTTATAAATTTCAAAATAATGTTATATCTTAGAGTTACAATTATTTTTAAAGAGCTTTAAAAAGTAATTTCTATCTTTCTAACTAGGAATATATAAAATTCTTATATGTTGGATAACATTTTATCTAAGATCTATTAAAGAAGCGATAGATCTTTTGTTAAACTTATTCTCTTATATAAAGCTTATATTATAAATATATAGATACGCGTTAAAAGCTATAACTAAGATCTTAAGCTCTTAGCTAAAACTCTAAAACATTGAATAATTTATTGATTGTATCTAATAAGGTTTAGAAGAAATTAAAACAATCATTTACTCTATCTACTTATACTATTCCATAGGTTGGGTCTTAGATCCTCTAGACCCAATTTAGGTTGAGTTAACCCAACTCGTAGCCGCAAATTCTTAGATCTAAGTTTAATTTTTAGAACTTAGAGACCTACCCGAATCTTTAACTTTCTACTTAGGTTAACTCGACCTATAAGTCTAATAGATCGGAGATCTGAGTCTAAGATCTAACCCGTAGTAAACTATATATCTACTTAAATAATGTAATTGCTATAAAACCTCTTTAATAGAAAAGGTCTTCTAAGTCTTCTCTAGTTCTTTTTCTAGTAAAGAGTACAATAGTAAGTTTAACGTCTTATATGCAATTTCTAAAACTAGAGATACTAATAATAGTGACAAGTAAACTTTAAATTTAGTGTATATTAGTTCTAGTTATTGAGTATAATTAATCTATTTTCTACTAAGAAGGCTATTAGAATAAATTAGAGAAATATAAGCTCTCAGCCGATATTACTACTACAATAGAATTAAGTATTACTAAAGAAGTCTTTTATACTAATAGTGAAATATATTTGTAGAATTACTAAGAATAAATAATATAAGTAATTTATCTAATCTAAATAGGTCTAAAATAATAGTGCACTTCATACTAAATTTATTAGCTTATACTAGTAGCTTTAAAGAAATTATGTGAAGTTCTAAATAAGACAACTAGTTAAAACTTAAAAGCTAGAGTACTTAAGGATAATGTTATATTTGAGTCGGAATAGCCAACTCTTATCATCATGTAGTACCTATAGTATATTAGCAAATCTCGGAAGAGCGGACTATTCTAACCTCTAGTCTTAGTAGTATATTCTCTTATAAGTGCACAATGCCCACTTAGAGTGAACTCTCTAAGAAATAGTTGTTACACTATTGACATATTACTATAGAGACTTTTCTATAACGTAGCCGGAGGTGTTCTACTTAGGGATAGTTCTATACTATTATTGCAATGATTACTACGACTTATATCGATTCCGTTATAACTATTCCTCCTCTAAAATTACCTTCATTTGAGCCCGGATTTTTTTAAGTTTTAACTAAAGACTAAAGAACCTTCTTTAATAACTAGAGAGAGTGTTTAAGGTCGTTTAAGTGACTCTTCTTGAAGTTCAAGTATAAACTTTGATATAAGGTCTTTATCAGGGTTATAAAGTATAATAATAGATTCTTTAAAGCTAGAATGTATATTCTTGGCGTTGAGGGCATTGTTTCTCGCCTTAACATGATATTTTATAAAGTATTTCTTAGTTGCCGGCGCAGCGTTGTCCTATAAGCTTATTTCGGCAATTGCTTTATAATATCCGATTTTAAGAGATAAAAAACAGATATATCTAGAGGCTAAATTATGTGGCTTAAGCGTGCGGTAAGATAAATAAGATACACCTTATACTATCTATAGAAATCTATAAACTTAACTGAAACGTGTAAAATATAGTCATCTAGGATCAAGATCCTTCTATTTTTATCTAACGTTAGTATCTAAGTTTCTAGGAGAAAAACGTCTTAAATCCAGCCTAGAACAATACTATTATCTATTCAACTATTTTCTATACTTATGTAATGCCAGTTAGGTGACTTTTTCTTAAACTATTATACTTAGGGGGTAAGTCCTTTAAAAATAATGGTTGGGCGGATTTAAGAGTTACTAGTAGAGATACACTTGAGAATTATAATCTATTCTTTATTTATAGGTTTATTAATAAGTGTTAAAGACTTCTTACTTGAAGCAAGTACTATATAATTGATTGTAGGGCTAAGCTATATACCAACTTTGTCTATATTTTAAATATTATAGGTTTATATATAGTACTTTCTACAAGATACTTAACTGTATTTAGAAGGAGTTCAAAGATGTAATACGTAGGGGTACTACGCCTATATAGCCAACGAAATATAAAAGTAACTTAATAATATAACTATATTAGTTGATTGATACCAAGTATATATACTCTTATATAAGAGCAGTCATTATAACTATCTCCCCCCTTCATTTGAAATTGTTCTAATTTTATATTTAGAGTTAGGGGAATTACGTAATAGTTAGTGTATCGGTAATCTAGAACGCTCCCTTAATCTTATACCTTAAATATCGCGTTAGTGTTGCGTTCTAACCACCTTATTATAATACTAGAGAGCTAAATTAACCCGGTTTTAGTTGTTGTAATCTTATAAACTTAGGGGCAAATGTGTAAAAAGCTACTTTGGGATATATATCAGAGAATCAAACCTATACTCTAAAGTTAGTCGTGCTATAGTTGTAATGCATGGGTATACTACGCCTATATAGCTAACAAAATATAAAAGTAATCTAATAATACAACTGTGTTAGTTGATTGGTACTAAGTACATATACCCTTATATAGGAGCAGTTATTATGTAAGAGTCTTTCTTATCACTACCTTAATACGGTTATACTTAATTGATCTCCTATAACAAGCGTAGATCTTATTATATCATTTAAGAAATTAGTATAACTAGTCAGTTTCTAGGATTGCAATCTTGTCTTACTAGCAAAGTAGTATAGCAGCAAAGTTTTAGGTTAAAGTTAAGCTAGAGGTATAGCTAAGGCTATCTTTATATAGAACCCAGTTAATGATAGCCTTCTCTAGCTTTAGTGTAAGTAAGTATTGATGTTGGTAGGCAAGCTTGTGTGGGGGGATTCTCTTTATTTAACGCGTTACTATATATTAATCAACGTTCTAATTAATTACAGCTTTACTTATTAAAGAATACCTACTTTAAAGATACAATTGCACGCAATTATAAAGTCTAGACTTATATTTAGATATTGTTGTAGGTTGAACAAGTTATAAAGTCATTATTATATTTATAGTATAGAACTACCTCTAAGCGGAAGACTTCCGGCTACGTTATACATATATCTTATCTGTTCTTTCTCACACTACTCACCCCCCATGCCTTTATATTAAGTAAGGTAATCTTAATAAATAAGCAGTATAAGTCCTTGTAGATCTACTATAAAAAAGGAAATTTCTATAAGATAGTAAAATATTTGAAATAAAGTTCAACGAAGATAATTACTAGATATAGGATTATACATATCAAATTATAAGCTAACATAATACTTAAGATAAAAGATGTTATCTTAGACACTGTCTTTATATTATAGAATAAAGAGTTATCATCTCTTTATTATATCTTAACTATCTTTAAAGAATAAATGATTTAGTATATTTATTTAATATATTATTACGTAGTGGAAGTAACTTAAGTAAGAGATTATTGTTATTGCATTAAGCTTAGAAGTAATGAACTTGTAAGAGTTATAAGAGTTAATCTACAACTATTTAATAGTTCAAGTATTATATAGTTGAGATAGGATAGAAAGTAATTTTGCACCAAATTCAAAACAAAAGATATTCTTAGTAAGTTTTATAAAGTTCTTAACTATGCTTTAAAACAAATTTATTAAACTAAACCTAATTAGTTAGAAACACTTAACGTAGAGGTATTTATGTAGATATATCAACCGTTGTTTTTAATATAAGTATTAAGAGATAAGAGTTACTTATAGTTAGTCTTAACAAGCTTGGCAATAAAGAGTATATTAATATAGTAAAAACTTACGTGGCTGTTTATAGTGGTTTGAATACTTTATTAGGTAAAAGAATTACATAAATGCGCTTACTATTACTAAGATACTCTATTACCTTAGATATCTAACTACTCTAACCAAAATGTACTATAGATATTATTAATATATCTGAAATCTGAAAATAATTAATCAATTAAGTCTTTATAAGGATTGAGAGTAGAAAGTATAATCCTATAGACCTATAATCTTAGTGTATATTAGCGCTAGTAGAGGTGTTTATAAAAGTATCCGTAGAAGCACTAGTAGATAAGCTAGTAAAGAAGCTATTTAGTAGAGAAACAGCAGTAGCACTAGGACCCCTAAGACTTATTAGAGTTATAAAAGGTTGTATAGATGTAATATTAGCTAGGGTGAGAGTAAAAAAGACTAATAAACCTACTAAACCTTTAGAGATTTCTACTCTTAAGCGCATAGAGATACTCTAGAAGACTCTTAGTGCTAGACTTAAAAGAATAAACGCTAGGGTTAGGGCTATAAATATACAACTAGAAGAGATGGGCTTAGATAGGTATATTGCGCCATTTACTAGAACTAATCTTCTAGACCCTCTATTATCTAAGATATATAGCGCTAGTAAGTTTAACGCATATAAATTGTTATAGTATTATAATAGTCTACCTAGCTCTCTATAAATTGACACCCTTTAGCGTATAACTAACCTTCTTATAAAGTTATGTCTATTCTCCCTTTTTGTGCTTTATTTGAAAAGATTATATAAGACCTAAACTTTGAGCTTTACATATAGAAAACGCACTTATAGTAATATAAGAGGTAATAGAAGTCTTTCTCATCCGTGTCTTTAAAGATATAATTAATTATTCTCTTAGATGTAGGTTAAATATCCGCTAATGTGTAATAGATATAATACTACTTGCTGTCTACGCCAAACGTATCAAAATATAGCTAAAAGATATAGCCCTTATGCAATGCTTATATAACTATTAAGTTAATCAAAATTCTCTCTATAAAACTTAGCTTACGCTACCTAGCTTTTAGAAAATCGCAAAGACAATATATACCCGCCCGTCTCTAAAATATTATAGAGATAGATAGTACGCGTTTAACGACCTTTATTACGTAATATAAGAGATAAAAAAAGTAGTTAGATGTGAAGATTCAAGAGTAGATACCCCTATAGATTGAGAATAAAATAAAGTCTTCATAATACAAGTGTTAAAAGCCCGAACGGGCGTTAACACAATTGCGAGTCGCGCGAGTGAAATAAACAATCGTGTGTGGAAAATCTAATAGATCTCTCTCTCTAGAGAGACGAAGCTAATATAGGCGTTAGCCGCCGATTCTCCCTGGCTAATTATGCCGTCCTAGTTCTAAAGTACTAGTTGATGTTCGCATTTACCGGCCTCCTAAAGTCCTACTCCCGGCCCTATATAATTACCCATACAACGCTTGGCGTTTTGCTAACGTAGTAGGTGAATTTGTACTCTACGAGTATTGTTTAAAGGACTTAGGGATTACTATCGCCAATAATATAGTCAAATATAGCCTTTTCCTTCGGGTTATAAGTTCGTATTATATCTAATTGAACTCTAAGATAGAAGTCTAGTATACGTTCGATGTATATATATACGTCGTTCTAGGTTGGTATATCTATACGATCGGCGTTATTGCCGCCTCTATCGTCCGTCTATTTTAGCGTCGGGGTAAATCTTATTATAGCCGGCCGGTCTAAATTAAAAGGTTCTATCGGTTCCAACCGTGGCGCGTCTATCCGACTATTTCCGGTGCCTACGTTAGTTTGCCTAATATTAGGCCTACGCTTAATTGGACTTTATTGGAGATTGCTTCCGGACTCCTAGAGCAGTTCTTTATCGTCGGAAATCCGGATCGGTCGTTTAATACTATTGAGTTTCACCCTCTTTATTGGAAGGGCCGTTGCTTTATATAGCTATTCTAGTTCCTTTAAAACTTTCGCAACGTGGCGCATTTGACGTTTATCTATAACCGGTGTTATATGGCTTCGCGTAGTGGTATTGGCCTTAGATAGTAAAGCCGCTATTGTCGCTCGTATTGCCTTAGAATACGCTTTAGACTAAGCTTTAGATTGCGTAGAGATACCGGCCGTTATTTCCTTACTATCTAGACTACGAGCTATACCTATATTAATAGCCTCCGCGGTATAGGAATAGTATAACGGAGTAACCTTAGTTTATTATAGTAGGAGTGGTATAGCCGCTACGGTTAGCGGCGTTACCTACGTGTTAAACGTTATAGCGAAGCCGGCTGGTTGTAGTAGATTCGCGATAGATAGCAATACAACGTTAGCGAGATATCCTACGCGCCTATAGAACGGTGATACGTTGTTGATTGCTTGTGCCTTGTGGGCGGAGAGAGGTGGAACAATATTGGTTGGCTGTTCCCCTTACTCGTAGAAAGGCGCTATATCGTTGACCGTTTACGTCGTATTTATAGGGAGTAATAAAGCCAAGTTGGCTAGCTATACTGTTTGCATATAGAATGGTATAGCACTACTAGCTAGCTGCATTGTGTTTGTAGAGACTAGTAGAACAAGGTTGGCTCGCTGTGCTACCGGGGCGTTAAACGGCTATATACTACTAGTCGGCGTCGTTGTATTTCCGAATAGTAGGAAAACACGGTTGGCTGCCTATGCTCCCGGTATATAGGACGGCTAAGTACTAGTAGTTGGTTTCGTTACGCTCGGAAAGAGTAGCGAAACAACGTTGACTGCTTAAGCGTCGTTTACGACTTATATGCCGTTAGCCGTATTATTCTTACTAGATGTTGGGGTAACGCTTAATCCTCGTGTGTTTATAAATGCCGGACGGCTTTTAAAGAATCTAGGGGCGAAAGTTAGTATTAGTATTACGTCCGCGTTCCGTTATATATAGGCCTCGATTCGTTTTAACGTAGCCGTGTAACGGTCTTTAGCTAGGATATTATTCGCCAATTCGTCTAAGCTATCGGCTTGTGCCCTAAGCGTGGCCGCTATCGCTTTTACCTATAATACTAAATCCCCGGGCCCGATACCCAATAATCTATTCGACGTCGTAAGTACGTTCTTAAACGTACTATCGGAGATTTAAAACCTCCGCTACGCGCCCGAGGGAGTAACTATCGCTAGGTTAACGTTATAACTATAAACGCTTACTATTTCGTTATTTCCGTCCGCGTCCGCGTCGATAATATCGTTGAGACCTAATTTTACGGGCGGCGCCTTTACGACCGACGTTTTTAGCTCGTCTCTCTTACGCTTCCTATTCTTTATAGCCTACTTAGATCCCTTTACGTGCTTCCTAAGCTCTACTTTAATGCTTAGTAGCGCGTTTGTTACGCCGTCGATCTTGCCGCTAAGTAGCGCGATTAGGTCATCCGGCTATAGGAAGTAGAAAACCAATATATCATCTATCTATTAGTCTAGAGGCGTAACGGGATAGTTCACGATTGAGAGCTAAGCTTCGTTAGACGCCTTCCTAGCCTCTCGACCGTTCGTCGTAGCAATTTGGACCGTCTAAGAAACCTCTATATTGCCTATAAAGGCTCTTATCCCGGAAATCACTAGAACGTAGTAAAGACCGTTCAGCTTAATAAGTCCTAGTGTTCCTCGTAGAGGACCGATATTCGTAGGGTTACCCTAGGTATCTATAACAACTTGTCCTAGAAAGAATTTGACGATTGTTCCGCTAGGCAAGGCTCCCATCCTCTAGTTGGTATAGAGCCTATAGGTGTTTCGATTAGAGGGCACCCCTTTATCTTCCTTACGTGGAAATTCTCTCTTATCGGTATAGCTAATATTTAAGTCCTAGACCTCGGTCTCGTCGTCGGCGGGGAAAGCGTTTCTCATTCCTATAATAATATTAACGAAACTATAGGTAATGGCGTTAATACCGGGGAAAGGGTTCGTAGCTATAGGAGTTATAACGTAGCATTTACCCCGTTATTACTTTTTGTCCGACATTATTGCTGCGTTACTAGAAAGGTAGAGTCTATTATTGAAGTTAATCGGAAGATAGAGGTTGTAGAAGTATTAGGAGTAAAGGGATGATGTGAAAGGAGGGAGGCTAATTATTAATATTTACTTATTTGAGCCGAACGCGAAAATAGATTCCGCCGCGCACGTGATATTGTTTCTATAGGGATCCTTAAGATACTATAAGGTATATTACGCGGTTCTCTCTCGTTATTATAATTGCTATTTGCGTTTTCCTCGGTTGTTTAGCGTTTATGCTTCTTAAATTTCCAACCTGGCTTCGAACTCTTATATAAGGTTAAGGCTTGATGCTAGGTCTTCGAGTCCCATCTATTAGTTCTCTAAATCTAGATAGCCCTTTATAATAGTAAGGGAATCGGGACGACTCATATCGGAAAGGGAGATAGTTGTAATGATTGCTCCCACCGGGAATGTAACGGAAATACTACCCCGCGGGTTATCCGATAGAATCTCGATAAAGCGGAATAGTATCTTATCTCTTAGCGGGATGAGTATAGCGTGTCTCGAGAATACGTCGGGCGTAAAGTCGTCGGGCATATGTTACCGGAAAACTACCGGGCCGATTGGCTCTAGGGTTTACATAAAAGACTCCTTCTATCGAATTCCCGACCCTTTCCTGTAATGATTCGTTTTTATCACTATATAGACATATACGAATCTACTCTTAACACCCTACCTAACCCCCTTTACAGAAGAGTAGTTAGTTAGTTTACGTAGGGCTCTCGGTATTACTTATAGTGGCCTAAATGCGGCTATATAGTCGAACGTCCTACGGCGTGGGTTTTTTAGTTTAGCTAGGGCTTTGTAGTTGACGTTCGGTAGTAGAGGTATTTTAGACTCGTTTGAAACAAGCTATAGAGAGTTTACTTGTAGCGAATCAACTTCAAAGGACCCTAGGAATCGTAGATCCTCGATTTGCTTATCTATAACCGGCTTAGGTAGGGTGCCCGCGTTATACTTAATTGACTTAACCGGGGTATCCTTTAATGCTTCTTTTTCTATTCCGATCGTTGTAGAGAAAACGAGGGCGTTGAGGGGAATCTCTAATCTAAGATCGCCGTCGGAACCGGGGTCGATGTCTCTTAATATAGCGTTTACGTTAAGGATGAATTTCTATACCGCCTTCTTGAAAATTACTAGCGTTGTAAGCCACTCCGGTAGGTATTCGTTCTAGCCTAGGTTTACTAGTCCTCGGAAACGTGAGCGGCGGGGCTGTAGAGCCGGCTTGTAAGTTTTGGAGAACTACCGTAACGCTTCGTTTAGAGTTATATTTGCCTAGGTTAATTGTGTTTAAGTGAACGCTATAAGGTGAAAACCGGTAAGGACTAGGGTTTACCACGGGACGGGATTTGGTATCCCGTCCCGTATTACTTAGCGTACCGTATATCCCGTCTCGCGACGCGGGATTTTTATAGGACGGGGGCTTGGCCCCGCGAGATCCCGAAAGAGATACCGCAAAAATCTAAAGTCTGAAAGTACTTCGTAAAAAATGATGTACGCTAGATCCAAGTTATATTGTTATAGTATGTTACAATAGCGAGTTGAGTGCATTTATAAAGATGTATTACTTGAAAGAGATATCTACGTTAGTTAGGTAAGATGAGTTAGGGGATACTATATCTGCAATTGTTACAGTATATTACAGTACACTATAGTTTGTTTGCATTATAGAAGACTTCATTTTATTCTCAATCTATAGGGGTATCTACTCTTGAATCTTTGCATCTAACTGCTTTTTTCATCTCTTATATCACGTAATAAAGGTCGTTAAACGCGTACTATCTATCTCTATAATATTTTAGAGACGGGCGGGTATATATTGTCTTTGCGGTTTTCTAAAAGCTAGGTAGCGTAAGCTAAGTTTTATAGAAAAGAGTTGAATTAACTTACTAGTTGCATAAGCGTTGCGTAAGAGCTATGTCCTTTAGCTATATTATAACACGTTTGGCGTGAACAGCGAGTAGTATTATATCTATTATACGTTAGCGGATATTTATCTAGGAGGATGATTAATTGTACCTTTAAAGACGCGGACGAGAAAGGCTTCTATCGCCTCTTGTATCGCTATAAGAGCGCCTTTCTATATGCGAAGCTCGGGATTTATGCCTTATATAATCTCCCAAATAAAGCGCGAGAAGAGGAGAACGGAGATAAGGAGATTAGTTGTCCGCTAAAGGGTGCTAATTTCGCGGAGGGCTAGGTAGACTATTACAATACTGTAACAATTTATATACGTTAAACTTACTAGCGCTATACATCTCGCGTGATAGAGGGTCCGGAAGGTTAGCCCTAGTAAACAGATTATAACGCGTAGCCGAGCCCATCGCTTCTAGTCGTAGATTCGTAGCCTTAATATTATTGTTTATCCTTTTGAGTCTAGCGGTAAGAGTCTCCTGTGGGTTTGCCTTTTTCTTTATATATGCTTCCTTCTAGTCTAGCTATAGTGCTTTAGAGCTCGGCCTACGTTTCGGTTTGTTTTAAGAAGGAGTCTTCCGCGCTATAGTAGCCTTTCTTATTAAAAGACCCTTCGTTGTATATAGACGAACTAAACTACCGTCCTTATTCTCGGTCGGACCTACGCTCGCGGGAGTAGAAACCTCTGAAGGTTTAGCAGGTTTGTTAACGTTTTTCGTTCTCGCCCTCGCTAACATTGCGTCGATACGGCCTTTTATAACTCCGGTAAGTCTTAGGGGTCCTGGCGCTACCGCTGTTTCTTCGCCAACTAGCTTCTCTCTTAGCGCCTCTACGGACGCCTCTATAGACGCCTCTACGGACGCTTCTACTAGGGCCGATGCTAGGACCGGTGCTGGCTCTCCTACTAGCGCCTCTACTAGGACCGATAGTTACGCCTCTACTAGCGCCTCGGCGGACACTTCTACTAACGCCTTTACGTCGACGATTACCGCTTTACGACGTTCTTCGGCGCAACGTTTGCGATAAATAGCACTAGATCGAAATGGTTAGCAAGAGAAGCTAAGTTAAATATCGATAAAACTTACTCCGTATTCTACTAATCCATTACCTCGATCCACCTGCCTACGCCCGTATAGTATGCAACTTGGAACTCGTAGAGTAGTTTCTATTATTTATCTATTAGCGTCTCCGGCGAAGCAAGGTACAAGAAGTCGTATGGCCAACCAGGAAGGGTCACCGTATGACTATAGTTAGTTGTCTAATTAGCACATGAGTATAGTAGGGTAGGCCTTAAACTTACTCTTTAGTAGAAGCGGGTTGCTGGCCGCTAGTATCTACTAGAGGGGCGACCTAGGTATCGCTGCTAGGAGTTACTAGAGGATCGGGTTACGCCTCTCCGCTAATGTTACTTAGGGGATCAAGCTGTTACGGTGTAGTCTAAAGATTACTAATATTACCGCTCGAAGATAGACGCTATATATAATCATCGACTTTGTCTCGGGTAGGGGTATATATAGCCTTATCTACGTCGCGCTAGATGGGCGTAGCCGGGCGGGTAATTTAAGGTTTAGTACTAGGCGATTGCTACGCGGACGTATCGCTGACATATAAAGAGTCTTAAAGTCCCTCGGGGGTAACACCAATAGTAAGCGATAGTATAGGGGAAACGGGGCGTAGACCGTTGCGTACCAGAGGCGCGTATTATATACCGCCTAGGTCTAACCACAAATGATGTAGTTGCTATATCGCCTCTTCGTTAAGCTATTCGGGGATTAAGGGTTCGGCTTCTTCGTTAGACGGCGGGGTCTCTATCTGGCTATTAGGTTGACTAGTAGGAGCGGGTTAGAGGCTATAACGTTAGAATGTTAGACTTTGTGGATAGATAAGGGTTAGCTTACCTATTAAGTTGCTACGTTTCCGTGAAGAGTTGATTCTAGGAAGCCAAGAGTGAAGTAAGGAACTCTTCTTCTTCTAGTGTAAACGTAAGGCCGCTAAAGTCCTCTTCTAACTCCGCGGCGTTAGATATTGTAACCGTAGTAGAGAGGTAGGGCGTAAACGACTATAATAATTGGGCTTAGCAACTATGACAACTATATAGATAAAATGTACGGAAGCTTTTGGAGGTTATAAGGAAGAAAGCAGAGGGGGGGAAGTAGGCTAGGGTATTGACATATAAGAACGTGGAGGGGCTGGGAATAGATCTTCCCGATTCGGTCTAAGTTTCGGATAACTTCTAGAAACAATATGTAATTGGCTACAGCTGCAGTAACATTTCAGGCACTAGCCTTAGCGCTCTAGGCACCAGCCTTAGCACTAGCCCATAACGTATATAGCCTCCTAAGATCTTCTCTAGCTCCCCGTAATGTAGATTACCCACGCGCCGTTGCCACGTTTAATACTCCCTTAGTAAGCCAACTCTATTTTACCTTCTTTTATGTGTAGACTATAATAACTCGCTAGGTATAGCATATCGCGACTGTAATAACCCTCGTAATAGCTACGCATAGTACGTAGAAACCCTCGCCCTCGCCTTCGCGCTTACCCTCTACCCCTCTCGTAAGAGCGGCTACGCTCGCCCTGCCCTCGCGACCGTCCTTAGTAACGTCTTTTATGCGCTCAAACTCGGTAACGTCGCTAGCACGTTCAACTTTAGTTGGGTTATCTCTAGCGCCTTTGTCTCTAGCGAAGAGACTCCTAGGTCATCTAACGGCTACTCTCGAGAATCGAAAGAGGAAGGCTAAGGAGGAGTACTCGTCAAACACCTTCTCAGTAAAAACTCGCGAGGTAAGATATGTTGATATATAGAACCTGATTTCTCTATTTACGCTTTCCTAGCTTCGATAGTCGGAATAAGAGAGTAGTAAGATCGCAGCATTCAACGCTAGCTTAGCTAATTGTTAAGTAAAATAGCGGTTATAGAAGAAGGTTAAGTAATTAAAAGAATTCCTCGAGGGAGGCGAAGAAGAGCAGGCGCGTCTTCTACGTGAGGCGGCCAACTTCACTTTTACGAAAAGATTCGGGCTTAGTATCACTAAAGAGTAAAAGCTAGTATTACCCGGATATCTTAGCGTATATAGAGAGTCTCTCGTACAAATGAATAACAATCCGGAGTACCTAGCCAACCTAGCTAAGATAGACGCAAAACTATCGCATTTGAAGTATGTCTACCTGTATTATTACAGTATGTTATAGTATTAACTCTCTTAGGCTCTCTATCGACCCAAATGACTTCTTTATCGATCTTGGTATCCTAGAAGACGATAACCGTAATGTCCGAGATGAAGACGACGAGTTAGAACTTAAGGACTTATAAAAGGTTCGCATATAGCCCGGTACCCGGTAACTTAGAGACGAGAGCGCTATTGGGGAGTATAGCTAGCTGTTAGATTCGGAGCTATTAGCTCTACTATAGGAGAGGTGCGTAGCTAGGCCACTATTATTATCTTAGCACGGTATAGACTAACTACGATTAGGACGGATTATCTAGATATAGCCACTAAATACGCCAACGTTATAGCGAATTGGACGCGCCTCGCACTATTCTAAGGAATAGTTATCTTTAGTACTACTAATAAGCTTAAACTCTTAGCGGAGGCGGCCTAGACAGCCTAGCTAATAGTAGAGGCGACGGATCTCCGCGGCCTTTATAA